>JAEEGI010003064.1_pt1 | contig 40108 bp, 31 predicted proteins | sample 8958751 | NCBI WGS metagenome assembly JAEEGI01 (sample SAMN16246545, study PRJNA631951) | gut metagenome | biome: gut microbiome; feature: rumen; material: KS-attached | host: Bos | place: Iran: Karaj | collected 2018-10 | reverse complement strand
CGCTCTTACCGCTTGAACCGATTACCATTCCTGAGTAAACCTTATCACCTGGCTTTACGAACAGAGTACCACGCTCCTGAGCATTGAAAAGACCATATGTTACAGCTTCACCAGTCTCGAAAGCGATAAGTGAACCCTGCTTACGATAAGAGATCTCTCCCTTGAATGGAGCATATCCTGAGAACTCTGTATTCATGATACCGTTACCCTTGGTATCTGTCATGAAGTCATTTCTGTAACCGATAAGACCACGTGAAGGGATGTTGAACTCAAGACGGCTGTATCCGCCATTAGCTGTTCCCATGTTTACAAGCTCACCTTTACGCTCTGAAAGTCTTGAGATTACTGTACCTGAGAATTCTTCAGGAACATCTACATAACATTTTTCCATAGGCTCAAGCTTCTTGCCGTTCTCGTCTGTCTTATAGATAACCTCAGCCTTAGATACTGCGAACTCATAGCCTTCACGACGCATGTTCTCGATAAGAACTGAAAGATGAAGCTCACCACGTCCTGAAACCTTGAGAGTATCAGTTGCTTCTGTATCTTCAACTCTGAGAGATACATCAGTATTAAGCTCTTTGTAAAGACGATCTCTGATCTGGCGGGAAGTTACGAACTTACCTTCCTGACCTGCAAGAGGAGAGTCGTTGACGATGAAGTTCATGCTGATAGTAGGCTCTGAGATTTTCTGGAAAGGAATAGCTACAGGATTCTCAGGAGCACAGAGTGTATCACCGATCTTCATATCGCCTATACCTGAAATAGCAACGATAGAACCGATACCGGCTTCTGTTACTTCAACTTTGTTAAGACCATCGAACTCGTAGAGTTTGCTGATCTTGGTTTTTACAAGTCTGTCAGGCTCATGGTGGTTGACGATAACAACCTCATCATTAACCTTAACCTTACCGTTATCAACCTTACCAACACCGATACGACCTACATATTCGCTGTAGTCGATTGTAGAGATAAGAACCTGAGTATTAGCTTCAGGATCACCCTGCGGTGCAGGAATATAATCTACTATTGTATCAAGAAGAGGTTTCATATCTGTTCCCTTGTCATCAAGTGACTTGGAAGCAACGCCTGCCTTAGCTGATGCGAATACGAACGGGCAGTCAAGCTGTTCGTCGTTGGCACCAAGATCCATAAGAAGTTCAAGAACTTCATCTATAACATCATTAGGACGAGCTTCAGGACGGTCAATCTTGTTGATACATACTACAACAGGAAGACCCAGCTCCATGGCCTTACGAAGAACGAACTTGGTCTGAGGCATAGGACCTTCGAAAGCATCTACAACAAGTACTACACCATTAACCATCTTAAGTACACGCTCAACCTCGCCGCCAAAATCAGCATGGCCGGGAGTGTCGATGATGTTGATCTTAACACCGTTATATGAAATGGCTGTATTCTTGGACATGATAGTGATACCACGCTCTCGCTCGATATCATTAGAGTCCATGACTCTTTCTGCAACTTCCTGGTTCTCACGGAAGATTCCGCTCTGATGTAAGAGAGCGTCAACAAGTGTTGTCTTACCGTGGTCAACGTGAGCTATAATGGCAACGTTTCTAATGTCATCTCTTGTCTGTATCATACTGGTACTCCTTAAAATATCCATGAGCCCTTGATGGCGCGTGTAACTTACTTATAAAAAACAGTCATCACACTTACAAGGACCGTATTCATCTAGTATGCAGTCTGCGCTCTGGCGCTTTCTGATACCTAAAACAGTAACTTTAACTCTTGATCTGTTAATTCAAAACCAACATATTTTAGCACTCATAACAGAGCGATGCAACAATGATATCAAAAAAACATTCATAAATCGATGTAAAATATACACTAACTATAATCAAAATACAAGAATATATTATACAAAATAACGTGTAGTCACAGTTATAACTATACCAATATTTCATATTTACCAAATATACGCCACCCATTAAGGCATCGGCACTGCCTCAATGGGTGGCGTATGTTTGGTAAATGCGAAGTCAGAATGTATTATTGATTGAGCAGATCCATTACAGCGCTTCCATTTCTTCTTGCTTTGATAATATATTCAGGAACTGATTTTTTAAGCTTTTGTGTAATGTCATCAGCATGGTCATTTAGCCATTCATAGCCTTCGATAAGCTGCTTTGTAGTTTTTAGATCCTGAACAGGAAGTACGTATTTATCCTCAGTTCCGAACAGATCTCTTGCTATGCCCCTTGCTTTTACTGAATATCCTATTACAAGAGTAGGAACACATGATGAGTATGCAGCGATAGTCGCATGAGTTCTGGCTCCTATAAAGAGTCTGCATCTGGCAATAAAGCCTTTGAGCTGTGTTGCATCATGGTCCTGTAACAGAATAACCCGTCCTGTATCCTTGAACTTCTCATAAAGGCTTGTAAGTGGTATGAAGTCGTTGCTCCTATCCCAGACAACATGAGGGATAAGAGCTATATTATTGTCTGTGGTATCGATGATATGCTGTATAAGACCTTCGTAGCATTTTAGTGCAATATCTTTATCCTCAGCATACATACCTATAAGAGGACTTAAGTTTAGACCTATCATTTTTCCCTCTTTCCACCCATCAGGAAGAGGAAGGTACTGCGTATCTAGAGTAAAAGCAGGATCTGGAGCAAGCTCAAGCCTTTCTTTTGAAACTCCGGCGTCTAACAGAGCATTATAAGTGATGCTTTCTCTTGCAAGAATCTTGTCATAAAGCTTCATGTCAGCTGCAACATCACTCCTTTTGACAAGCTCAGGTTCAACGCTGCATCCAAGGAGTATAGTCTTTGTACCGAGCTTATGAAGCATACTGTTGGTAAGCATTATCTCTTCAACCATATAGTCGTAGCAATAAGTATCTCCGCCTATTGACACACCTACCTTCGGGGGATTTTTGTACATATCCTTGAATCTGTATCTAAGGAATGACTCCTTATCCCCTGTTATCATGCGATATACGTAATATAGGGTGTGGTTTATGACATTCCTGTCCATATGTTTTTCTTCGACAAAATGGCATATATCTTCAGGAACATACCTAAGATCCTCAGCTCTGTCATTGGTCATGACATCCGGTTTAATCGAAGGATCCTGACTATTGATAAGCCCTGTAAGAGACCTTACTATAGCCTCGCATCCATGATTACCACTTCCTGAATGCATATATAAAGTAACTTTATTATTCATAAGTAAATGCCCAGAATATTCCGGCCGTTCCTTTCTTGTTTTTGAAAAAATCTCATATTGTATCTATTGATGTAATTGTCATAATGTAACTTTTGACCTTTACGTCATATTATAGCATAGAGCAGACAACCATTTTATCAAAATCCTAATTAATGCTACCTGACAGCTGGTCTCTTAGATAATATCTCTTTCTAAGCGATAACTTCCAGTTCGGAGATTTGATAATGATATTATAAGCCGATTTTGAAAATGTTCTTGATTTTACTTAGGGGCTTCGAAGCTGCAGTATAGCATGTCCACGAAAGCTGAGAAGCCCCTTAGAAAAATCAAGGTTATTTTCACATGAGACTTATGATATCATTATCAAATCTCCGAAGGCAAAACCTCCATAAAAGCGATAGCCAATCCACCTATTGCGTTATACTTGGCAAATCATGCGCTCGTGTTGACACTGTAAAGTGGCAGTGTTATGATGTTGCTGTTTAGAGATAGAGGTTGCGTGTTTTATAAGTACATTCTTGGATGCTGCAGCAGTAAAAGAAGAGAATGGAAAGGAAAGCGCGCCGAAAGGTTCGGAAGCAGCTGCATTCCGGATTCTTGGGCATACATTTAATAGGTGTATGACTGTCATCAGTAATGATGGGGCGCTATCCGATAATCCGTATTTGGACGATTGTAGGGTGAGCGCACAAAGGGCGCTCACCCTTTTGTGTAGATTGGCCGGGAATTAGAGCAAGGCCCGGTAGTTTTATTATTAAGGAGGCCACTATGGCAGTATTTAAGGGAGCAGGAGTTGCTATAGCAACACCATTTTATCAGGATGGATCAGTTAACTATGATGAGTTCGGACGACTCATCGAGTTCCAGATCTCAAACGGAACAGATGCTATCATCGTATGCGGTACAACAGGAGAAGCTGCAACCATGAGCGAGCAGGAGCATATGGAAGTCGTTAAATTCTGTATCGACAAAGTTGCTCATCGCATTCCTGTTATCGCTGGTACAGGTTCTAATTGTACACATACAGCTGTTCAGCTTTCTAAGGAAGCTGAAGAGTATGGCGCTGATGCAGTTCTTTCTGTAACACCATATTATAACAAGGCAACTCAGGACGGACTTGTAGCTCATTTTTCTGCAGTTGCAGACGCTATCAAGATCCCTGTTATCATGTACAATGTACCAAGTCGTACAGGCTGCAATCTGCTTCCTTCCACAGTGGCAAAACTTGTTAAAGACAAGGCCAATATCGTTGGTATCAAGGATGCAACAGGCAATATCTCCCAGACAGCTGAGATGATGCATCTTACACAAGGCAATATAGATCTTTATTCCGGCAATGATGATCAGGTTGTTCCTGTTATGTCGCTTGGCGGAATCGGTGTTATTTCAGTTCTTTCTAATGTAGCACCAAAGAAGACTCACGAAATGTGTGAACTTGCTCTTAAAGGCGATTTTGCAGGTGCAGCAGCTATTCAGCTTAGTGCCATCCCGCTTATCAAGGCTCTTTTTTCAGAAGTAAACCCTATTCCTGTAAAGAAGGCTCTTGAGTATATCGGCTTTGAAGCAGGCCCTCTTCGCCTTCCTCTTACTGAGATTGGGCAGGAGCATGCAGCACAGCTTAAACAGGCTATGCAGGAATTTGGTCTTATCTGATAGTTAATATAATGATTGAGAATAATGAGGAATAAAAGTTTGAAAGTGTTCCACTTTCAAACCCAAATTGGTGTCGCGAGCTCCACCAATTTGAACCATTAGTCACTCGTTTCACTCGCGACATGAGGTTAAATATGATAAAAGCTATAATGAACGGCTGCAATGGCCGTATGGGACATGTTATTGTAGATATAGCAGGTACTGACAATGATATTGAGATTGTTGCAGGCGTAGATAAGTTTGGCGAGAACAATTATTCTTTTCCTACATTTAAGAGCCTTGCTGAGGTAGATGTAGAGTGCGATGTAGTCATAGATTTCTCTAATGCATCAGGAGTAGATGAGCTCCTTGATACCTGTGTTTCCAAGAATCTTCCTGTTGTACTGTGTACTACAGGCCTTTCTGAGCAGCAGATAGCTCATGTCAAGGAAGCATCTTCTAAGATTGCTATTCTTAAATCTGCCAATATGTCCGTTGGCGTCAACGTACTTATGAAAGTTCTCAAAGAGGCTGCTAAGACTCTGGCAGGATCAGGCTTTGACATGGAGATAGTTGAGAAGCATCACAATCAAAAGCTCGATGCTCCCAGCGGAACAGCCATGTCACTTGCAGAAGTTATCAATGAAGCTGCCGGTGGAGACTATGAGTTCGTTTATGACCGTTCTTCAAGAAGAGAAAAAAGACCCAAGAAAGAGATCGGTATCTCTGCAGTAAGGGGCGGAACTATAGTAGGAGATCACGATGTTATCTTTGCAGGAACAGATGAAGTTATAACATTCTCACACAGAGCATATTCACGTGCTATCTTTGGTAAGGGTGCTGTAGAAGCTGCTAAGTTCCTTGCTGGCAAGGCTGCCGGAATGTATGACATGGCAGATGCTCTTTATCTTAACTGATATAAAGGAGCCATAGATGATATTCAGACCCTGTATAGATGTTCATAATGGCAAAGTAAAGCAGATTGTAGGTGCCAGCCTAAGTGACAGTCATGATGCGGCTCAGGATAACTATGTGTCTGAACAAGACGGAGCATATTATTCTGATATGTATTATGATATGGGGCTTAAAGGCGGCCATGTCATAATACTTAATGCTAAGGACAGCCCTTTTTATGAGGAAAGTAAAGATCAGGCAATAGCTGCTCTCAAAGCTCATCCCGGGACACTTCAGATAGGTGGAGGGATAGATCCTGATAATGCAGAGGTTTTCCTTAACGCAGGAGCGTCCCACGTAATAGTAACATCCTATGTGTTTAAGAATGGTCTGATTGCCTGGGACAGGCTTGAAGCAATGAAAAATACTGTGGGTAAGAAAAGACTTGTTCTTGACCTCTCCTGTAAGAAAAAGGGCGATGACTATTATATAGTCACTGACAGATGGCAGAAGATGACAGATACAAGACTATCTATAGAAACTCTTGATGATCTGGCGGACTTTTGTGATGAATTCCTGATCCATGCAGCAGATGTCGAAGGTAAGCAGGGCGGAATTGAAGAAAATGTCGCAAAGCTTTTGGGGAGCTGGGGCAAGATTCCTGTAACATATGCAGGAGGTGTTCACAGCATCGAAGATATTACCAGGCTAAAAGAAATCGGTAATTCCAAAGTTGATGTCACAGTTGGATCAGCCCTTGAGATATTCGGCGGAAGCTTAAGCTTAGAAGATGTAATAAATGCTTGTGGCTGATCGGCTGTAAACCGGTTCAGTGAATCATATTTACGTTCAAGAAGTCATACATTTTTGAATCAAAGATTCAAAAATGCAGTAAATAGGCCCAATGCCTTCGGCATTGGGCCTATTTACCAACCGATTCATTGAATCACGAAACACGCAGTAAATGCGTGTTTCTGTAATTTACGTTCAAGAAAACATACTCTTGCTATTTGATGAATAAGTTCTTATAATACAAAACCGGAGCAGCTTGGCTGCTCCGGTTAATTGTTGGAGTAAAATAAATCTTTGCTTTATGTTAAGGCGGACCTTACTTAAAAGCTAACATCCGTACTATAGATGGGATGTCTTCGATATTATTTTAATATCAAAGCTTGTTTACGTTTACTGCCTGAGGTCCTTTTTCGCCCTGGATTACATCATACTCTACAGAAGCGCCTTCGTCGAGAGACTTGAAGCCTTCCATGTTGAGTCCTGAATAGTGTACGAATACATCGTTACCAGCTTCATCAGAGATGAAACCATAGCCTTTCTGATTGTTGAACCACTTAACTGTACCTTTGTTCATTGTAATACCTCCACTGGATAATAAAAAAGTAATCACTACGCTGTCTGATGTTTGTATAAAGTCTATAGCCAACATACTTACTCAAACAACAAATCTAGGTTATCACAAATATAAACAAAAGTAAAGATGATTTTTTGCATCTTTTTAGAAAATTATAACAAAAGAATAAAGTAATAACCTAAAATAGCTCTTGACTTTACTTTATAACTTTACTATGTTAAAATGTTCAAGGAATAAAGCACATAATAATCAAGTAAATCAAATTGGAGGAATACCAAAATATGAATAAGAAAATTCATACCGATTCTGTAGATCATCTGTTTGAAGCAATTCTTTGCTTGCAGAATAAGGAAGAGTGTTATAGCTTTTTCGAAGACCTTTGTACTGTGAATGAACTGTTATCTCTTTCACAGAGATTTGAAGTAGCATCAATGCTCAGAGACAAAAAGACATATCTTGAGATTGCAGAGAAGACAGGCGCTTCTACAGCTACAATAAGCCGTGTTAACAGATCACTTAATTATGGCGATGACGGATATGAGATGGTCTTTGAAAGACTTCAGTGATTTGACAGAGTATGTCAGCACAATCTTGATGTAATGCTATATGCTATATAAAAACCAAAAAGAAGACCGGTCAGGTCTTCTTTTTGGTTTTTATGATTATAATGTCTTATCTTTGTATTGAAGCGCTATATATAAATTAATCCGGTTTTGATATATAGCTTAGTTCTTGTCAGCAACTGTAGCAGCAGCTCTTTCTTTGGCAGTAGTTGCTGAGTTGATATCTGTAGTCATGGTACATTTGCCCTGGAAGATAGCATTTTCATCGATCACGATGCTCTTGGTCGTGACATCGCCTATAAGCTTGCCGCTGTCACTTACTTCGAGTTTGCCTGAGTTACAGTCGATGTTGCCGTTGATCTCTCCTGCAAGGAATACATTCTGGGCTGTTACATCACCGTTGATCTTGCCGCTTTGGCCTACGATAAGACTTCCCTCGATATGCACAGGACCATTTATGGTTCCGTCGATCCTTGTGGTGTCACGCGCGCTGAAAGCTCCTTCACAGGTTGCGCCAGAGCCTATCAAAGTTACAACTTTCTGAGCTTCATCCTCATAGGTACTGATGGGGGGTGTCTTTGTTTTACTACTGTTGAACATTTTATGTTCTCCCTTCACTTAGTCTTTACTTTAGATTTAGCCGTTAACCGTTGATCTCGATCATATCTTCCGGGTTAACATATTCATCGTTGTACTGGATCTGATAGCCGAGTGTAGCCCCTTTATCCCCTATAAGGAAAAGAGCAGTACCGCGGCTCACAGTATCGCCTTCTTCTACAAGCACAGTACCGGATAGACGGTATATACTTTTGTATCCGTTGCCATGATCTATAGTGATACATTTGCCATATTTGGAATCTGATGTAATAGTCAGAACTGTTCCTGTACCGGAAGTTACTACATGAGATCCTGCACTTGCATTAAATACAAGAATAGGATTGCCTTCCTTGGCAGTATCTTTGGAGTCAGAAGACGGATCGTCTATGCGGGACTCATATGATGCCTGACTCGACAGAGGGAACCCTTTTGGAAGAGCGGCTTCTATCTGTGCAGCTTCCTTGGCTTCCTCATCGTCAACCATTATATTAAGAGCTTTGCTGACCTGCTCATATCCTGCCTGAAGTTCAGAATTGGCAGTCTGCAGACTTGAATTCTGAGCAGACAGATCACTTATCATCTGCTGCTGATTATCTATAACTGCCTGCATACTTGACAGAGTTTGAGAATTAGAACTTTGTAAATTTTTAAAACGAAGCGTAATATATGCGATATAACATACGATTGCAACAAGTATTGCAAAAAGAGAAAATGCCAGCACCTGTGTTGCCACATGCCCCAGATGAATCTGCTTGCTTTTCCTGTCAGAATCACCAGAAATGATCATAAATGTATAGTGTCTTTTATGGCGGTGCTTACGCGGCTGTAGTACTTTACCCATCACTCATTAACCTCCACCCTTACGGACCTGTAGTTCGTATTCTAGCACACGTCAGGGGTTATGGCAACAAATCGTAAATTTTATGTAATAATGTCATAAAATTTCGACTGTTTTTTAGGCAGTTTGTAGGGTGAAGTTATAGGTTGTTGATATTTTGAGCTTAATAGAGTATGATAATGAAAGCCTTAATGTGGGACATTGTCTACAGGCGAAGATTATCAAAGATTATATAAGAAAGCAGGTTACAGAATATGGCATTACTTAAACAGTGGAGAGACATGGCTTATTCAGAGACAGCCAATAAGGGTGATCTCCAGAGATTATGGACAGAATATTTTGGCAAAGAAAAAGATATTTACGCACAGCTTCTTAAGACCCCTGATGAAGAAGTAAAGGGAACAGTTAAGGAACTCGCTGACAAATATGGTATTGATATTATGACAATGACAGGTTTCCTTGATGGTATCGATGAAAGCCTTAAAGTTGCCAATGATATCGAGAACATGGAAGAGGATACTGTTGTAAGCCTTGCATTCGATAAAGAGAAGCTTTATAAGAACATGGTTGCAGCAGAAGCTGACTGGCTCTATGGCCTTCCTGAATGGAATGATATCTTCGATGAAGATAAGAGAAAAGAGCTTTACAAAGAGCAGAAGAACTCACGTACAGTTCACAATGCTCAGAAGATCTATCCTAATGATCCATGTCCATGCGGAAGTGGCAAGAAGTATAAGAAGTGCCATGGAAGAAACAAAGCTGAATAATAGCTAACCTTTTAGCTTTTTATAAAGCTGAATTAAAAAGCTTATGATGATGCCTTTACAAATGAATTTTAAGGGCATATAATCATAGAAATTCAAAATATAGTTTCAGTATATGTATATTGAACTGTATTATTAAATCGTTGACGAGAAGAGTAAGCTGCTGTAATTCCTCAGAGAATGACACCGGGATCTCCCGTGCTGTGAGTGTCTGGAAGGAGGCTGTCTGAAAACTAACTCTGAGAGGCCCCAATCCGGCACGGTGATTCCGTTATAATCCCAATGAGATATCCTTTTTAGGATAAGCAAGGTGGAACCGCGTTAAATACGCCCTTTGCATTACGTAACAGTAGTGCAAAGGGCTTTTTTGAGCTTAAAGATGATCCTCATCTTAGCAAAGATCATCCCTTGCACTCGAAACACACAAAGTGCAGAAAAGGAGATTTAGAATGGAAAAAGAAGAATTCCTGCAGGTATATCGTCATTCACTGGCTCATATTCTTGCAAAAGCAGTTATTGAAATCTATGGCAAAGAAAATGTTCAGTATGCTATAGGACCTCAGATTGATGATGGTGCTTATTATGATTTCGTTCTTAATAAGTCAATAAGCCCTGATGATTTCAAGACTATCGAAGACAAGATGCGTGAGATCATCAAGAGAAGAGAAGACTGGACTAGAAAAGAAGTCTCAAAGGCAGAAGCTCTTGAAATGTTCAAAGATCAGAAGTTTAAGACAGAGCTTATCCAGGATCTTCCTGAAGATGAGACAATCACAGTTTACTATACAGGTGAAGATTATGTAGACCTTTGCCGTGGACCTCACGTTGCCAACTCTCAGGAGCTTATGAACTGCTCATATCAGGTTAAGTCTGTATCAGCAGCTTACTGGAGAGGCGATGAGAAGCGCGATCACATGCAGAGAGTATACATCTATGCATTCCCTGATAAGAATCAGCTCAAGGCTCACCTTGCTATGATCAAGGAAGCTATGGAGCGTGACCACAAGAAGATCGGTAAGGACCTTGATCTGTTCATGTTCAATGAGACAGCACCGGGTATGGCTTACTGGCTTCCAAGAGGTTGGAGAATGTATCAGGAACTCCTTAAATTCTCAAGAGAGATCCAGGACAAGCACGGATACACAGAGATCTCTGCTCCACTTATCAACAACAAGAAGCTCTGGCTTATCTCAGGTCACTGGGCTCACTATGTTAACAACATGTTTATGGTTCCGGGTATTACAGACGGAACTAAGGCAGAAGATACAATCTCAAGTGATGAAACAGCAGCACGCTTCTCACTTGAAGCAGAAGATACAATGGCAGCTAAGCCTATGAACTGCCCTAACGCTATGATGGCTTATAAGAGAACAAATCACTCTTATAAAGAGCTTCCTATCCGTTACAGTGAGTATGATGTACTTCACCGTAAAGAGAAGTCAGGCCAGATGAATGGACTCTTCAGAGTACAGGAGTTCCGTCAGGATGATGACCATACATTCGTAACAGAAGAGCAGATCAAGTCTGAGATCAATGATGTTATGAATATAGCTGATGAGATCTATGGAACATTCGGTATCACATATCGTGCAGAGTTCTCTACAAGACCTGATGACTTCATGGGCGACATAGAAGTATGGAACAAGGCAGAAGCTGCACTTAAAGAGATCCTCGATGACAAGTACGGCGAAGGCGGCTATGAGATCAATGCCGGTGACGGTGCTTTCTATGGTCCTAAGATCGACCTTCAGATCAAGGATGCTCTTGGACGTGAATGGCAGTGCGGTACTATGCAGCTTGACTTCCAGCTTCCTCACAACTTCGAGCTTACATATCAGGACAAGGATGGCACAATGAAGCAGCCAGTAGTAGTTCACAGAGCTATCTATGGTTCACTTGAGCGTTTCATCGGTATCATCACAGAGCACTTCAAGGGCGCATTCCCATTCTGGCTCTCACCTTATCAGGTTGGTATCGTTCCGATCAGAGAAGAGCACAACGAGTATGCAACTAAGATCGCTAATGAGCTTACAGCCAACCATGTTCGTGTAGAGCTTGATACAAGCGATAGCAACATGAAAGAGAAGATCAAGAAGTTCAAGAACTACAAGGATCCATATATCCTTGTAATCGGTGACAAGGAAGCCGCTGAAGGAACAGTTTCTATCAATGTTCGCGGTTCTAACAAGCAGATTCAGAATGTACCTTTCCAGAAGTTTGTTGAGATGTGCAATAAGATGAATCTCGAAAGATCACTTGAACTTATCCAGTCTCTTGATGAAGAGTAATGATCATAGATAAGTAAAAATTTGTAAAGACATTGAGCACAGCTGTGTATATGGCTGTGCTCTTTTGTGTGCAGAAAAAACACTTGCCCAATATACGTTTTCTTTGCAGCTACGATCCTGCGGACAGTATTGCAAAGCCCTCACAACACGGTATTTACGTATTGTAGATAAGACCTTAATGGATGTAAAATTATTTTAACCTAGTGCGCTGGTTTGTTTATATTTGATCAAATATGAATGAGTCAGTACACTGATAAGTAACTTAGTCGTATATTCTAAATGCCGTTTATTACAAAGGGGAGACATATGAATTCATTACTTGATGGAAAGAAGATTACGATTGGAACCTGCTATTATCCTGAACACTGGCCAAAAGAAATGTGGGAAGATGACCTTTTTAGGATGAAGAAAACAGGTATTGAAGTTATAAGAGTAGGAGAGTTCTCATGGAATCTTACAGAACCGGTAGAAGGAACTTATGTTGATGATTTCTGGGATGAGTTCCTTGATCTGTGCAGTCGCACGAATATGAAGGTCATATTCTGTACTCCTACAGCAACACCTCCTGCATGGCTGACTGAGAAATATCCGGAAGTACTGAATGCCAAGAGAGACGGAAGTCTTGTCTATCATGGTGAGAGATGTCATGTTAATCACAGCAGCATAATATACAGACAAAAGACCTCCCTCATAACAGAGCATCTTGCCTCTCACTTTGCTTCCCATCCTGCGATCATCGGATGGCAGATTGATAATGAGATTAACTGCGAAACCGATGAATTCTACTCTGAAAGTGATGATGCTGCATTCAGAAGCTGGGTACAGAATAAGTATGAAAATCTTGAATCTCTCAATGCTGCATGGGGCACCAGATTCTGGAATCAGACCTATTCTTCTTTTTCTGAAGTACATATCCCCCGTCAGACCAACCACAATGTAGGTAACCCGCACCAGAACCTTGATTACAGAAGGTTCGTATCAGATACTGCAAGAAGCTATATTAAGCTTCAAAGTGATATTATCCGTAAATATTTAAAAGAAGGAGATTTTATCACTACCAATGGAATGTTCAACCTTGATAATCATGCGATGAACAAGGAGTCACTTGATTTTTATACTTATGATTCATATCCTGATTTTGCATATGATGAATATTATGAAAAAAGAGGCTCCAGAGATATCCTTGATCGTATGTGGAGTAGGAATCTTACTGAAGTAAGAAGCATCTCACAGCCTTTTGGAATAATGGAACAGCAGTCGGGAGCCGGCGGCTGGACTACCAGAATGATAATGCCATGTCCAAGACCAGGTCAGATAAGACTGTGGACCATGCAGTCTATTGCACATGGTGCGGAGTTTGTTTCATATTTTAGATGGAGGACATCTACTATAGGAACAGAGATATATTGGCATGGGATACTGGATTATTCAAACAGGGACAATCGCAGGATCAGGGAGGTAAGGCATGTCTGCGAGGATGTTAAGAAACTTTCAAGAATATGTGGAAGCAGATATGTTGCTAAGGTTGCTGTTGTCAGGACCTGGGACAATCAATGGGATGCGCAGTGTGACAAGTGGCATAGTATGCTTGAAGATATAAGCCAAAATGGCATATATGCTGCAGCTGCAAGGACTCATACACCTATAGACTATATCTATCTGGAACCGTATACTTCTGCAGAGAGTCTTGAGAAGTATGAACTGCTTATATTCCCTCATGCCGTAGTTGTTAATGACAAAGAAGCAGGTATACTAAAAGAATATGTTCAAAATGGTGGAAAACTCCTTCTTGGCTGCAGGGCAGGACTCAAGACCAAGGAAGGTCATGTGACTATGGACGATCTCCCCGGAGTGTTTAAGGAGATGACAGGATGTATCGTTACAGAGTTTACACCTGAGGCTCCGGATGAAGAGAATATATATGTTGTCAAACAAGGTGACAGTCCTCAGAAATACAGGATTCCTGCCAAGTGCTTCTTTGATCAGTTTATGGTTACATCCGATACAGCCCAGATTAAAGGTGTATATGACAGTACATATATAAAGGATGAGCCGGCGCTTATTAAGAATATATATGGCAACGGTCGTGTTTACTCATTTGGAAGCACATTCTCAGAAGAGGCAGCAATGGGACTTTTTAAAATGTTAGGCGTAAGCAGTCCCTTTGAAGAATTCATAGATGTTCCGCAGGAATGCGAGCTGGCAGTCAGAACTGACGGCGCATGGAACTGGCTCTTTGTTCTTAATTTTGACAAGTCAGATGCTACTATTGAACTAAAGCAGGATATGGTAGATGTCCTTAATGGTCAAAGCGCAAAAGGAGCATATAAACTTCCGGGGTACGGAGTTGCTGTGTTCGAAATATAGAACAATACAAAAAGACAATGCTTACATCTATTTATAAGCATTGTCTTTTTTAAAATGATTTTATTTTTTTGATCATCTCACATGTGAATACGTTGGCTTTTAATAGATCCTGTCTGTCTGGATGTGCTTTTGCCTTATCATAAGCATCTATCACTATCTGAAGCTGCTCATCAGAACATCTGCCACGGCAGGCTTCATATTTTTGTCTGAATTCAACAGGCATTCGCCCCTGACAAAAATATGATCCCAGAACTCTGTTATCGCTTGGAAGCCAGGTGGTAGCTGCAAGTTCAAGCTTCTTGTAGTAAGCATCTGTATTGCCAAGACCACATGTTCCGAATATAGCGACGTTTTTGCCATGAAGCGAGGACAGAAGATCTATTATCTCCATGGAACAGGTTCCGCAATTGGCCCAGTATCCGATAAAATAATTCTCAGCTTCATGAAGACCTACAAAAGAGCGTACATTGATCATCTCTTTGCGGGTATCCGGTATCGCTTTATATATTTCCTCGGCAATTTTCTGAGTATTGCCGGTTTCGCTTGCATAAGCGACAAGATATTTAAGCATTTAAGATCACCTCTTCTATATCATGTCACAGTAATTACCGTATATTTCTTTGATCAACTATATAATGCCTTATCTTTTGTAATTTGACCAAAGACTAATGTACTGATCCGCTTACTTTTGATCAAACATGAACAAGCCAGTACACTAGTATCAGATGCAGAAAAACGGGACGAAGCAACCGCCTCCTCCGCAGCATACATTACAAAGTATCATGGTCATGCAAAGCCTTGAACAGTCAACGCTTCCTCCAAATGGATAACCATAGGAAGAACTCTTTTGCATATACCAGCTACCGCCTGAACTTAAGATCTGTACAAGTTCCTGATAATTGCGATTGCCGGGCTCCATATTAAGAGCTGTCTGGGCATGCTGCAGGGCAGTAGCATTGTTGCCCACACCGTTATTGGCAACTGCACTGTAGTAGTACCACATTGCAGATCTGTTTCTTATAGTATCAAGTACATTTAGAGCTTCTCTAAAATGACGGCCTTGTATATAATTGACTGCTGCTCGAAGGTGGATAGCATCTTCATCATCTTCACCAGCAGCTCTCTGATTGTTAAAACCACCAAATCCAAAGTCGCTAAAATCTCCAAAACCACCAAATCCGCCGTATCCTGATCCGTATCTTCCGGATGGACCGGAACTTGAATAATCTCCCGATCTTTCTTTCATGATCTGCTGGTAAGCCTGTTGTACAAGCTTGAACATTTCCTCGGCTTTGTCTTTATTGGGATTATTTATATTGGCATCGGGATGATATTTTCTGGACATGTTTCTGTAGGCTTTTTTGACCTCATCATCACTGGCATCTCTTGTTATTCCCAACACCTTATAAGGATCTGACATTATTCTTAGTATTCTCCTGATAGTTTTTTATACGCATATAAAAGTAGCATAATCAGCTGTTTTTTGAAAGCTTTTTGATTCTGGTTCCATGAATTACTTCGTATTTGACCCAGACACCTGAGTACAGAATATTACGAAGTATAGTAACATTCTCAATTATAGGGAGCATTTCAAAAGCTTTACAGCACTCCGAGATCATCATAGTCAGAAGCTCAGAGCAGAATGTATCGAAATTCTCAGGATCTTTTTGCCACATTTCTTTGAAAGGATTGTAAGTTCCTTTTTCCATATCCTTCTCTATGTCATCGCAGGCATCTAATATGTATATGAACTTTCCCAGGAAAAAGCCTATTTTCCTGAGAGCAGAAGCCCAGTCGTCCTCTTCATAGCAGAAAATCTCGGCGAATATCTCACCAAATAATCCGGAGATCTTATCGACATTCTGTTCGCCTGATTCTTCGCATTCATTGATGCGGCGAAGTCCTTCTTTGATAAAAGAGGCTTTCTGTGGATACCTTTGTTCGGCCTTATGAACGGCACTTAGAAGGAGTTTTGAGTATAGAAGCTTGGATACTTTGTGCTCATCCTCCCAGTCATCTCTGCATTTGTAGTAGGCAAGGAGGACATTCATATCAGCAGCATATGTGGAGAACTTGTTGATCCTTGTTGATTGCTTGACTATAGGATGAACTATGCAGTGTGTCTGACCGATCTTTTCTTCCGGCTCATATAAACCTGACAAGAGCATGATAAGAAAAGTAAGGTCATAAGTAAGCGTAGCCTGACCGGACAAGCCGTACTCTTTTTTGAGTATACGGCAGAATCCGCAATAGTAAGCATGATATATATCAAACTCTTTAAACTTGATCTCGGGTTTGTTTATGGTAATATAACCGAACATAGATGATCTTTCCGGGATTATGCCCTTTTCTTGAATTCAGTATTACATTTTGGACATCTTACCATTATGTTGCCCTTGCCGCGTGGGATACGTATCTTCTGACCGCAACCTGGACACTTGTAGATGTGATAGTGTCTTGCCTGATCAGCATTGTATCTGAAGTTCTTGAAAAAACCTACTACCTTGTTCCTGATACTGATATACTGCTCATTCTCTTTATACCTTTCAGGTATTTTCTTGGAAAGAAGCCGATAATAACAATATATGATGAGGAAAAGAGTAATAAGACTTATAATTCCGCTTGAAGCTATTATATTTACGAATATGAGTATCAGAGTAATTCCAAACAAAAATTTGGAAAGGGCATCGTAGCCATATGTTATGTATCTTCCCTGCATATGGGTATACATGAAATTGTTGAATTTAATAAGATAATCCCTAAATCGCATTTATATTAATCACCTTTCTGATATTTGCAGACAAACCCCTGTGGTACTATAATGACGTATGGACTTAAAATAGCAGTTTTTTCTTTTGTCTAAGAAATATAGGAAAAATCATTAAGTACCAATAAAAAAGCAGTTGTTTAATACTTTTTTCTATAACAAATTCTATAATTCATATGTATAAAATACAATGATACAAGAATAAATAAATATAAAAAAACGCTAAACACTGTACTTGAATATCAAGAATGGATAAAAGGGAGCATTGTTAAAAGATGCAGATAGTAATTGTAGGATGTGGTAATGTAGGACGTTCACTTATCGAGCAGCTTAGTAAAGAAAACCACAATATAACTGTAATAGAAGAAGACAGCGATGTAATACAGAATGTTGTCAATAATTATGATGTAATGGGAATCGTTGGTAATGGTGCCAGCTATTCTATATTAAAGGATGCAGGTATTGAATCTGCAGATCTTATGATCGCTGTTACAGACTCTGATGAGATCAACCTTTTATGCTGCCTCATCGCAAGGAAGACAGGACATTGCCACACTATAGCCAGAGTACGTAATCCTGTATATTCACGTGAGATCGATTTTATCAAAGAAGAACTTGGTCTTTCTATGGTCATAAATCCTGAAGAAGCCTGTGCCAATGAAGCAGCAAGACTTTTGAAATTCCCATCCGCTAATAAGATAGATACCTTTGCGAAAGGAAGGGCAGAGCTTATAAGACTTACTGTTTCCGATGATTCCAAGCTTTGTGACAAGTCTGTCAAGGATATTGCTCAGGAACTTAAGCTTCCTGTTCTTATTGGTATAGTAAGAAGAGGAGATGAAGTATTTATTCCAAACGGATCTTTTATCATAAGAGCCAAGGATGAGATATCCGTAATAGGAACCCCTAGGAAGATGCTTGCATTCTTTAAAAAGAACAATATGCCTACAGTAGGAGTCAAATCCACTATCATAGTAGGCGGTGGCCAGACCTGTTACTATCTTGCTCAGCAGCTTATTGCATTTGGCATTGATGTTAAGATATTTGAATCAAATGCAGATAGATGTGACGAACTTGCATCTCTCCTTCCCGAAGCTCTGATAATCCATGCAGATGGTACAGATAGAGCCGAGCTTTTGGAAGAGGGTCTTGTAGGTGCAGAGTCATTTGTAGTTCTCACCGGTGTTGATGAAGAGAATATAATGCTCTCTTTGTACACAGCGACTGTTTCTAAGGCTAAGCGTATCATAAGAGTTCACAGAGCAGGATATAACGAGCTTATAGGAACTCTTGACGTTGGAAGCGTATTAAACCCAAGAAACATTACTGCTGACAAGATCGTTCAGTACGTAAGAGGTATGACCAACTCAATGGGATCTCAGCAGCTGGAGTCTCTCTACAAGATGGATGATGATAAAGTAGAAGCACTTGAGTTCATCATTCCTGCAGGCAGTCCTGTTATAGGAATACCTCTCCACGAGCTTCCTCTTAAGAAGGGTACACTTATTGCATGTATCAATCATCATGGTGAAATAACACTTCCTACCGGTCAGAGCCAGATCCAGGAGGGTGATTCAGTGATCATCATTACAACATGCACAGGATTTGATGAGATAGAAGATATTCTTGCGGATAGATGATGGATTTTTTGCATAATAGTTTCAATTATATTTGATTACTTATGTTATGAACGAGGAGGACGCACCTTGATATAGGTGCCACAATCATGAACTTTTCTGTTATAAGATACATTTTATGTATGCTGGTAGAATTTATGGCAGCGCTGCTTGCTGTTCCAACACTTGTGTGCCTTTTTTACGGTGAATGGAAGGATGCTCTTATTTTTGCTGTGATAGCACTTTTATGTCTTTCATTTGGCTTTGTGTTCGGTTATCTTAGAAAACCTGTCAACAGAACGTTCTATGCAAGAGAAGGCTTTGTTATTACAGCTCTTGCATGGATCATACTTTCACTTATAGGAGCAGTTCCTTTTACAGTAACAGGAACTATTCCTAATTATCTGGATGCTGTATTTGAGACTGTATCAGGATTTACTACAACAGGTGCTACGATCATGACTGATATCAACTCTCTTACAGATATGCATAAGGGAGTTCAGTTCTGGAGATGTTTCACTCACTGGGTAGGAGGTATGGGTATTTTGGTATTCATGCTGGCTATACTTCCTATGGCAGGCGGATATTCTATGCACCTTATGAAAGCAGAAAGCCCGGGACCTTCAGTCGGTAAGTATGCGCCAAAAGTCAAGGATACAGCCAAGATCCTGTACAGTATATATATTGCGATCACACTTACTGAGATGATATGTCTTAAGATAACAGGACTTTCTGTATATGAGTCTATGACGCTTACTTTCTCTACAGTAGGAACCGGTGGATTTGGTCTTCTTGGAAGTAGTATTTTGGAATATTCGTATGCGACTCAGACTGTGATCATAGTATTTATGGCACTTTGCGGTGTTAATTTCAGTGTATATTATTTCCTTCTTACTAAGAAGTTCAAAGAAGCGTGGCATATAGATGAGATGCGCTGGTATTTTATCATAATGTTTGGAGCATCCGTTCTTATTGCCTGGAACGTTGTAAGAAATGGTGTAATTGGCTCTTTTGGCGAGGCTTTTCATCATTCGCTCTTTACAGTTACATCTATTATGACAACTACAGGATTTGCGACTCTGGACTATAATGTATGGCCGCAGTTTTCAAGAACTATGCTGTTCCTCCTTACCTGTATAGGAGCGTGCGCAGGATCTACAGGTGGTGGTTTTAAGTTCTCCAGGATCATAATACTTATAAGAAATGCCAAGAATGAAGTCATTAAGACTATCCATCCCAAGAGCGTACAAAGAGTATATATGGATGATCATGTTGTGGAAGATACAACTGTCAAGGGCACCAATGCTTATCTTGCTATATATACTATTATCTTTTTGACTTCATTTTTGCTTATTGCATTCTTCGAATCTTTCAACGTTATAGACCTTGAAGTATTTGACTTTGAAACTAACCTTACGGCAGTTGCAGCTACTCTCAATAACGTAGGACCTGGTCTTAACATGGTAGGCCCTACCGGAGGCTTTTCTGAATTCTCATGGGCTTCCAAGGTGGTTCTTATTTTCGATATGCTTGCAGGAAGACTTGAACTTATGCCTGTTCTGATCCTCTTTTACAGGAAGACGTGGCGCAGGTGATCCAAAACTTAGATGAACGTGACAGATAATGTTCTGACACGTTCATAAGATTTTTTAATGAAGCAAAAAGTACCTTAAGAAGAAAATAAGTAGTAAATGTGCGGGATAGAAAATATAGAAAAAGTATTTAAAGTTTTTCTTTATAAATCCCCTCTGACCATTATACAGATTGATGATCATAAAGGCGGGAAGTGACCATTCTTCCATGCCTCCATTTATTGGTGTTGACATAGTAAACGTAAGGAAAATATAGGCAAGAAGTGTTGCCAATATGCATATACTGTGGAAGTAGTAAAGTATAGCTATAACTGCTATGCCGCAGGCATCGTAGTCGGTTTTCATATAATATGCCAGCCATGCTGCAAGTCCGAAAGGTATTATAGAAGCGGCATAGGCAAGGACTATATTGATGCCTTTTAACTTCTTTAAGATACTGTCAGCAGCCCACATTGCTATAACACCTAGAGCCAGAGTGAAGTATACATTCTGAGATTCCCAGATCTGTGTTTCGTACTCTGCATAGATAGTATTAAGATTCAAAGTATCATAGGCTTTATAAGTTATAAGTCCAAGATCAAAAGGAATCTCTGATATAAGAGCAAAGGCTGCAAGTGTGATAGAATATCTGGCTTTACTATGGGTATGCATGAAGCCTTCTACCAATAGATAGCAGAATATCGGAAAAGCCTGTCTGCCCACACCTCTTAGAAAGACATAAATCTGTATCTCAAGATCAAGTGTAACATCGATACCAAAACGGCTTAGAAAGTCGTACATATCACCTGAGATGATGGAAGGAAGTACGAGACCTGCCGCAAGATGGTCTATCAGCATTATCACTATGGCGCATATCTTTAGGAATGAGCCTGATACGCACTTATAATTTAGTTTGTTTTGATCAGAGTAAGTGGAATAATTCAAAGACGCCTCCCAAAATATAAAGATTTATATACATTCTAGAATTGAAAAGATTGTTTTGCAACCAAGAAACAGCCCAAGGGCGCCGGTCACGGAGGAATAGTATGAGCTTTGCAAGCGAGATAAGAAGGCATTTTGGCAAAGAAGATGAAAGCGGGATCAAAAAGCTGCAGGAAGATATACGAAAGATATATAAGGATATAAATGATGAGAAAAAAAGTGATTGTATATCTGATATAGAGAAAGTATGCGAAGATCTCAATGAAATATACATGGATGAAGATAATGAAAACATGGTAATAGAGACTATAAGATCACTAAGCTTTTATCAGAATCTTCCATGGTTCAGGGAAGCTTTTAAAAGACTTTTGTCTTTCCTTGAAGAAGATTATTATCTTAGAACAGATGCTATGAGGAATGTCCTTGACAGCGGATGGGCATCCAATGAATCCTATGCTTTTTCTGAGGATGACAGCGGAGATGCTTTTATCAAAAAGTTACTCCCTGATATAGTAGAAGAATTTTATCTGGATCTGCCTGAGGATGTTCTTGAAGATGAGCTTTTGAATCTAAAAAGAGACGCATTTATCAAGCGCTTTTTTCTTGGAAGATATATATTTAGAAATCCGGATAGCCTAAAAATACTGGAAGATGAGTATCAGTATCTATATAAAGTTGTGGAAAAAGAGATACAGCTTATCAAAGACAGACCCGGAAGTTATGAAAAAAAGCTTGTGGAAGATATCTTAAGGATATCTCAAAAGATCGCGGATGCAGAAGGCATAAGGACATATAGCAGTATATCAACACTTCAGGAAAGCCTTATAGATACATATTATAAGAATCTTATAGCAGAATATCCTGATGAAGCAGATGATCTTAGAGATGAACGATCCAAATGGCTTAAAATAAGGGGCAATGACACCTGCCCCTGTGGTAGTGGCAGAAAGTTCAAGAAATGTCACGGTGCCTGATACGTGGCAGATTCCACTGATAGTGGATTGCAAGAAGCCTTATGATTATAACAGTCGCAGTGCCTATGAGCGTTGCGGCTTCCTGCCCTGAGAAATCCCATAACAGCGCGCAGATAAGTGCACCTGCAATAGAAGCACAAGCATATATATGTTTACATAAGATATATGGCTTATCGCCAACAAGAAGATCTCTGATGACGCCGCCACCTACACCGGTTATAGTACCAAGGAATACTGTCAAAAAGAGCTTTGGCCCATCACCTGCTTTAAAAGCAACTTCTACGCCCAGTACAGAGAATGCAGCAAGACCTACAGTATCAGCAAGAAGAACTATCTTCTGAAAAGTTGCCCCTGATATCTTTTCAAATCCGGATGCTCTGAAATACACATATGCAAATACAACAACAGCTGTAATAAAAGCAATCAGAACATAAGAAGGATCAGTAAAAGCGTCGGGCGGAATCTTGCCAATGATGATATCACGCATGATACCTCCTCCTACAGCTGTTACTGCGCCTACAATAGTTACTCCCAAAAGGTCCATTTCCTTCCTTATGGCAGTCATAGCACCGGATACGGCGAAGGCGATGGTCCCTATTATATTCAGAATCAAAAGAAGTTTATCCATTCATATTCCCCCATAGATTTCTTTATACTAAAGTAAGTAATTCAAGCTTCCCACTTGGATACTGCACCATCCAAGTGGGAAGTTTGATTTATTTACTTTGTGTTTATTATCTTAAGTTTAGGATTTTCGTCAGCAAATGACAGGTAAAGCCTTAATTTACCTGCCACTTGTAGTTTATCATATTTAAATTAAGATAGATTATCTCAATCATGGTATTTTATGCTATTATTATTCAGGCAAGTTAAAACGTTTCATTATGATCATATAGATTAGACCCAAAGAAGCCTGGCTATAGTATTTGGTCTATGAATATATTGGGGAGGGCTTGTATATGGATAGCAGGATTACAGATTACAGCTGCAACGAATTTGCAAGGCAGCTGTCTGATAAGGTATCGGTTCCCGGAGGAGGCGGAGCTGCAGCGCTGGTAGGTGCTCTTTCTATGGCGCTTTGTTCTATGGCCGGTAATTTTACAGTGGGCAAGAAGAAATATGCCCAGTATGAAGATGAACTTAAGGCTATATTAAAAGAAGCAGATGATATAAGAGCTGCTCTTTTAGAACTTGTAGAAGAGGATGCCAAGATGTTTGAACCTCTTTCTAAAGCCTATAGTATTCCGAAGGATGATCCTGATAGAAATGAAAAGCTTCAAAAGGCTACCCTTGATGCACTTGTTCCTCCGATGGAGATGATGCGCATGATCAAAAGGGTTATAGAGCTTTTGGAGCGTATGGAGAAGATAGGTTCTGTCATTATGATATCTGATGTCGGATGCGGAGCTACTCTTGCAGAAGCAGCGCTTAAAAGCGCAAGTCTTAACGTTTTTATCAATACAAGGTCTTTAACTGACAAGGATAAAGCCTTAGAGTTTGAATCCGAAGCTGATGCTATATTAAAAGAGTATTCTCAAAGAGCTGCTATAGTATTTGAGAATGTGGATCGAAGACTCAGACAATAAAGCTATATAGGGAGGAGTTTAATGGCAGAACTATTAAAGGGTAAGCCGGTAGGAGACTTACTTGATGAAACTACCAGAATTAAGGTTACTATGCTCAAAGACAAGGGTATAACACCCACTCTTGCAATCCTTAGAGTTGGTGAGAGGCAGGATGACCTGTCTTATGAGCGCGGTGCTACCAAAAGATGTGAGAAAAACGGCGTAGCAGTAGTTAATAAAATACTACCTGATACCTGCAGTCAGGAAGAACTTATGACAGCTATCAAAGAGCTTAATGAAGATGACAATGTTCATGGTATACTAATGTTCCGTCCGCTTCCCAAGACTCTTGATGAGAAGGCTGCCTGCAATGCGATCCTTCCTTCTAAAGATGTTGACGGGATCACACAAGGTTCTATGGCTTATATATACAGCGGCCAGGGTGATGGATATGCTCCATGCACCTCTCAGGCAGTTATGGAGATCCTTAAGTTCTATGGTATAAATCCTAAAGGAAAAAAAGCTACAGTAGTAGGAAGAAGTCTTGTTATAGGCAAGCCTGTATCAATGCTCCTTATGAACGCCAATGCAACAGTTACTATATGTCATTCCAGAACAGAAAATATGGAAGAGACAACAAGGAATGCCGATATAGTTGTAGCGGCACTTGGCAAAGCTGAAATGCTTGGAAGAGATTATTTTAAAGAAGGACAGACAGTCATTGATGTTGGCATCAACTATAGCGAAGAAAAGCAAAAGCTTGTAGGTGATGTAAAACTTGATGAAGCCGAAGGCGTGGTATCAGGAATAACCCCTGTTCCCGGAGGCGTTGGCTCAGTTACAACGGCAGTACTTGTAAGTCACGTTGTTGAAGCGGCTCAGAAGAGCGCTTTATAATTTTTTGAAAAAATAAGTCTTATAAAAAGAATTGTTATAAAAAGCACTATTAAGAAAGCTCTATTAAAGAAGCTCTATTAAAAAAGCAAATAATGAAGTTTTAATTAGGTTTTAATTTTTGAAGTATTTTATATAAAAGCAATAAAAGGAGTAATGCTAATGCGTAAAACAAAAATCATATGCACAATCGGTCCTGCAAGTTCATCAGAAGAAGTTCTCACACAGATGTGTGAAGCCGGAATGAACGTTGCAAGACTTAACTTCAGCCATGGTGATCATGAGGAGCAGCTTGGCAAGATCAAGGTTATCAATAAGGTTCGTGATAAGATGGGACTTCCTATCGCTATCATGCTTGATACTAAGGGACCTGAATATAGAATCGGTGTCTTCAAGGATCATAAGGCTACACTTGAAGAAGGCCAGGAGTTTACTTTTACTGTAGATGACATAGTAGGTGATAATCAGAAGGTATCTGTAAGCTATAAGGGTTTTGCACAGGATCTTAAGAAGGGCGACACTATTCTTGTTAATAATGGTCTTGTTATCTGCGAAGTTACAAAAGTCAAAGGCAATGATGTAATCACTAAGGTTATCGCAGGTGGAACATTATCAGATAAGAAGAGCATGAACTTCCCTGGTAAGGTCCTCAAGCAGGCTTACCTCTCAGATCAGGACAAGGCAGATCTTCTCTTTGGTATAGAGCATGATATTGACTATGTAGCAGCATCATTTGTATCAACACGTCAGGATGCTCAGGACCTTCGTGACTTCCTTGATAAGAACGGCGGAAGAGATATCGACATCATCGCCAAGATTGAGAACAGATCAGGTGTTGAGAATATAGAAGAGATCTCTGAAGTAGTAGATGGCATCATGGTTGCTCGTGGTGACCTTGGTGTTGAGATTCCATTCATGGAAGTTCCTTCTGTTCAGAAAGAGATCGTTCAGAAGTGCAGACTCCTTGGTAAGAGAGTTATCATCGCAACAGAGATGCTTGAGTCTATGATCACTAATGTACGTCCTACAAGAGCGGAGATATCTGACGTAGCTAATGCGGTATATGACGGCGCTTCGGCTATCATGCTCTCAGGCGAGTCAGCTGCAGGTAAGTACCCTGTAGAAGCTGTTAAGACAATGTCAGAAGTTGCAGAATATACAGAACAGCACATCAACTATACCAAGAGATTCAAGAACATGGACTTCAGCATCAGAAATAACCTTGATGCGATCAGCCATTCTACATGTTCTATGGCTATAGACGTTGATGCCAAGTGTATCGTAGTAAGCTCTATCAGCGGCCTTACAGCCCGCATGGTCAGCCGTTTCAGATGCCCTGTCGAGATCATCGGCATGACGACATCTGTTAAGGCATTTAGAAAGCTTGCACTTTCATGGGGCGTATATCCTCTGCTTTGCGACGAGTTTGAATCACTTGATGTTTTGTTCTTCCACGCTATGCAGCAGGCTACCAAGATTCTTGACCTTAAGATGGGAGATAATGTAGTCCTTACAGGTGGTAAGATCGGAGGAACATCAGGTCATACTAACATGATCAAGGTTGAGACTATACATAAGATTTATTCTTGATCAAAGACATATAGTAATGCATTTAACATTGAGGGAGCAGATCATGCAGGATCTGCTCCCTCGAACTATATAAAAATATATCTGATGGGCTTTGTTTTGTGTCTTAATTACTAAAACTTCGCACTTGAACGTACCGGCCTCCCCAAAGTCTTAACAGTGGCAGGCAGCATATAAATCATTGCCACGCTGTTAATTGTTTTATGAATTCATGGCATGATATCTGTAGCTTTTTATTCTGGGGTCTGAAACTCGCTTCGCTCAAACATGCAGACCCCGGGCAGAATAAAAAACTCCATCTATCACGCTCATGAATTCTATAAAACAATTAAAAAGCGTGGCAATGATTTATATGCTGCCTGCCACTGTTAAGACTTTGGGGAGACCGGTACGTTCAAGTGCGAAGTTTGAATTAATTATATTGTATGTAAACCGTAAACATCATGGTAAACGCAAATGTGATAAAATAATATTGACATATCATAATCATCATATTATAATCAAAAATTGCGCCAATAAATTATTATTGTGATTTTTAGAGGTTGATGATGGAAAAGAAATATCTGCTAAATGATATTGTAGATGCTATGGAAACAGGTGAGCTGCAGGCTTATTACCAGCCGCAGTATAATGCTAAGAAAGGTGTTATAGGTGGAGCTGAAGCACTTGTAAGATGGATCAAAAAAGACGGAACAGTGGTTCTTCCGGGAGAGTTCATACCTGTCCTTGAAGAAGCAGGACAGCTTTCGCTTGTAGACTGGTTCGTCGCAGAGGATGCCTGTAAGACTATAAAAGAACTTAGCGACAAAGCTATACGAATAAGTGTCAATTTTGGAAGAGAACATGCCAAGGATGATCAGTTCGTAGACAAATTAGATAAACTTGTCCAGTCCTATGGCATAGACAAGAACTTTTTTGGCGTAGAGATCACAGAATCAGACGTTGTAGCTGACAAGAAAGAAGTTATAGAATGGGTTTGCAAAATAGAAGCAGCAGGATATATGGTTTCTATTGATGACTTTGGTTCAGGTATGTCTTCTCTTTCTTTTGTCAAAGATGTTCCTGCAAGAGTGCTCAAGATCGACAGATCATTCCTGAATGATAACTGCCTTACAGAAAGAGGCAGGATCACCTTGGAGTCAGTATTTTATTTTGCCCACAGACTTAAGCTTCTTACAGTGGTTGAAGGCGTAGAAACTCAGGAACAGCTGCAGTATATAAATACCTGCGACTGCGATTATATACAGGGATTTCTTTTTTCAAAACCGGTTCCAAAGAGTGAATTCTTATGGATGTGCCGCGAGGAAGCACCTGTTGAGATAGAGGCGATGGATCCTTTCGATAGTCAGTCTGCTGTATTCGAGCAGGTCAGAGTTATGATCGAGTCTGTGTACAAGAAATTCCAGCTTGTGAAGTTTGCTAATATCAGCAAGAATTCATATACGCTGATGAGACGTGATAATTTCCTGGGTACAGAAATACCTGAAACCGGAACGTATGATGATTGCCTTGAGCAGATCGTTGATAAGACAGTTCCGGAATCCAGAGAAGAAGTGGAGAATGCCTTTAATAGAAAGAGTCTTCTTGATGCATATGCTGCCGGCAAGAAGAAAGTCCTTCGTATAGTGAAGCAGTTCGATGAGAATGGAGAGATTCACAGAGTAGGTATAGAAGACTATTTTATGGAGAATGAAGGAAGCAATGATGTATTTGTAGTTTCATTTTTGCAGATTCTGGATTTTGATGATGGTACTTATGTTTGATTGTTGAATATATGATAAAATGTAAAAAGCCGGAGATATACTTTCCGGCTCATTTACTGTGCAGATAAGGAGGACTATTAGTGGCTGGAGATAATAAGAACAAAAGCTTTGCAAAAAAGATTATTAAGGCCCTGCTTAGTGTAGTTTTGGTGCTTGTCATTGCGGCAGCAGCCGGAATTGGTGTTTTGACTATTTTTGAATATAGACCGGAAGATAAGGAAGATATTGAACTTATAGGAACTGCAGATAAGACTTTATCTACGGGAGATTCATTTACTGTTCTTACATGGAATACCGGATATGGAGCACTTTCAGATGATTCTGATTTCTTCATGGATGGCGGCACTATGGTATATACTGCCGACAAGGACAGAGTACAAGAGAATCTTGAACAGATGGCTGTAGAGATAGAAAGTATAGATCCTGACATAGTATTCTTGCAGGAAGTTGATAAGGTAGCCGACAGATCTTATAAGATTGATGAGGTATCTTTTTTTCAGGAAAGTAATAATGATAAGGTAAGTTCATATGCTCTTAATATGGATGCGATATTTATTCCATATCCTATTCCGCCTATTGGAGGAGTTAAGGTTGGAATACAGACATTATCAGCATATGAAGTATCATCATCTGCAAGATTATCACTTCCTGTGCCATTTAAGTGGCCGGTTAGTACCTGTAATTTCAAAAAATGCCTTAATGTATCAAGAATACCTGTAGCGGGAACTGATAAGGAGCTGGTACTTGTGAATCTGCATCTTGAAGCGTATGACAGCGGAGAAGGCAAGATAGCACAGACCAATATGCTAAGACAGGTCCTTCAGGCAGAAGTTGATGCAGGTAATTATGTGATTGCCGGTGGTGACTTCAATCAGGTATTCTCCAATACTGATACTAGTGCATATCCTGTATATGATGGCTTATGGCAACCCGGAATTATAGATGTGGCAGAGTTTGGGGATGATTTTACGTTTATAACAGATAGTAGCGTCCCTACATGTAGGTCCCTTGATAAGGTATATCTTGGAGCCGATAAGGACAGCTTCCAATACTATATTATTGACGGATTCATAGTATCAGCTAACATTACTATAGATTCCTGCAAGACCCAGAATCTTGGATTTGTATGTTCTGACCACAATCCTGTTGTTCTTGAAGTGACATTAAAGTGACAAGAAAATCATAGAGGATACTGTAGTACCAGGATTGTAAGCTAATAAGAAAAACATATAGGATACTGTAAGATCTATATCTACCAAGATGGTAGGTCAAAATGTAAATAATATGAATCCAGTAAATAAGGGTTACAGGTACAAGCTTGTAACCCTTTATTTTAGTGTGCCGCTAGGCGCACTACGAAAAAGGACATCCAATCGGATGTCCTTTTTGAAGAGCGATAGACGGGGCTCGAACCCGCGGTCTCGACCTTGGCAAGGTCGCGCGTTACCAACTACGCCACTATCGCGTTTATTAAGTTGAACAAATAAAAGATAAGCTTTTATTTGAAGAGCGATAGACGGGGCTCGAACCCGCGGTCTCGACCTTGGCAAGGTCGCGCGTTACCAACTACGCCACTATCGCATTTACTCTGGCGCCGATCACCTCAGCGACAAGTAAGATGATAACTCAATTAACAATTGTTGTCAACGGATTTTTTTATTTTATCACAAAAACTTTTTCTTCTAAACTTGAATTAACACAAGATATGTTTTGCATATGACGATAAATATATATATTATTAATATTAGTAGGTGTTGCACGCTGATCAGTATTGAGGGCTTTTTATGGTTCAAAAGACTTTTTATGTAAGAAGCGTTGAAGAACTCAAAGACAGAGCAGATGATATAAAGAAAATGCCCGGATTTGAGAGCTATAGTCAGATTGTAGTACTTCTCTATGTCAATGGATATCTGATGTCGGAAGCAGGTGTGTTTGTTGATGCCATTCGTTCAGAGCTTTCGGATGCTGTTGTCTGCGGCATATCTGTAATGACAAGCAACAGCAACTGGGATGAATACGGCGTTTCTGCGTCTTTTCTGATGTTTGAATCTTCTAAGGCCGCTCTGTATACATATAAGTCTTGTGATTATTCTGAGCAGGACGTTATCGATGACTTTTCCAAGGTGTTAAAAGAAACTAAAGAGGCCAAAATTGTATTCACATATCCGGTTGATCCTCAGCATGATGTCAGCAGGGTACTCAGCTCCATTTCATCTATTGATCCTGAGATAGTATTTTTCGGTGCGATGGCAGGATCTTCTCATTTCCTTGTTCAAAGCGGATCTAAATATAACCACGATATTATTAAAAATGGAAAAGACTTAGAAACAGACTCAGAAGAAGGCAGAATGATCAAAGATAAGGTGTCTGATGAAAATGCCTTTTTTACATATTCTATAGGCCATGAGCTTATCGGAAATGGATATGTATTCGTGGTAGTATCCGGCGAGCTGCTCCATACAATGGTCAAGTATGTCCTTGGCTGGAACAGCCTTGGCAAACCTATGAAGGTTACGAAATATCTGCCATCTGATAGATTTGGCAATGTGTGTATCGGAGAGATAGACGGCGTTTCGGCTACTAATATATACAAAAAATATCTTGATGTTGATGTAGATGAATATCTTCTGGACAATGTTTGCGAATTCCCAATTTCCTTTGAAAGAAATGGTGTGATGATAGCAAGAGTTCCTCTATATGCAGATGCAAACGGAGCACTGTATTTTGCAGGTGATATTGATAAGGATGATGTCATCAGGCTTTCTTATGCAGTTCCTTTTGAACTGATCAATTTGACTGTTAATACGGCAAGGCAGATACAGGAATATGAGCCGGAAGGACTTATATTAAGCGTTTGTTTTAACAGATATCATTTCCTAAAAGAAAGAGAACAAGTTGAAATCGAGGCATTTGAGAAAGTCAGCCCTGATTTTCTTTATGGTTTTGCAGGATCTGAGGTACTTAGAGTCAGAGGTAAGGGCGGTATCCTTAATTCGGCTTTGGTAGCGCTTGCTATAAGTGAAGGTGAGAAAAAAGGGACCAGATCCATAATCGTAGATAATAAAGGAGAAAACCAAGGCAAAATCAAACCTTTATTAGAAAGGCTCATGTTCTTTGTAGAAAGTGCAAGTAAAGAACTTGAAGAAGCTTATAAGGCGGCAGAACAGGCCAGCAGTTCCAAATCATCATTTCTTTCAAATATGTCTCATGAGATTAGGACACCTATTAATGCAATCCTTGGAATGAATGAGATGATCCTTAGAGAGAGCCGGGACGATCATATATTAGGCTATGCAGCTGATGTTAAAATCGCAGGGCTTAACCTTCTTAGAATAGTTAATAATATTCTGGATTTCTCCAAGATAGAAGCCGGCAAGATGGAGATAGTACCTGTAGAGTATGAACTGGCATCTGTCCTTAATGATCTTGTGAATATGATAAGAGAAAGGGCCAAGGATAAGGGGCTTGATTTTAGACTCATTGTGGATCCTATGATTCCGCATCTTCTGTATGGAGATGAAATAAGGCTCAAGCAGATCATTACTAATATTCTTACAAATGCAGTCAAATATACCGAAAAAGGCGGAGTGGTATTAAGTGTCAGATGGAAGGCTTGTAACCTTGAGAATATCAAGGCTATGGATAAAGATGTTATTAGCAATCTTAAAGGTAATTCCAGATGCCATGGCAAAGACATTATTACTTTGGAAATATCCGTAGAAGATACCGGAATCGGTATAAAGCCTGAAGATATGGAAAGGCTTTTTGATTCATTTGAAAGAGTAGATGAAAAAAGGAACAGAACTATTGAAGGCACAGGCCTTGGTATGTCTATCACCCAGAGCCTCCTTGGCCTTATGGGAAGTGAGCTTCATGTAGAGAGTAATTATGGGTATGGATCGATATTCTCATTTGAACTAACCCAGAAGATCGTTGATGAAACTCCAATAGGTAATTTTGAAGACGCGCTCAAAAGATCTATTACTGCTGTTGAAAGGTACCACGAGTCATTTGTTGCTCCCAATGCAAGCATACTTGTTGTCGATGATACAGAGATGAACCTTACAGTATTCAAAAATCTGCTCAAACAGACCAAATTGCAGATAGATACAGCCAGAAGCGGCAAAGAGTGCCTCGATAAACTTAGTTATAAAAAATATGATCTTGTATTCCTGGATCATCGTATGCCTGAAATGGACGGTATTGAATGCCTTGAGCATATCAAAGAAGATACGGAAGGCATTAATATAAATACACCAATAATTGCTCTTACAGCCAATGCTGTTTCGGGTTCAAGAGAGATGTATCTTGATGTCGGATTCGATAATTACCTTACCAAGCCTATACAGACCGGAATGCTTGAAAAATGCATCATAGATTATCTTCCTGATAACCTTGTTACCAGAATTGATATTTCTGAGAAAAAAGATGAAGAAGTGCCTAAGTGGATCAAGCAGTCACCATTTTTGAATTATAAGATAGGCATAAACAGATGCGGAGATCTTGAATCATATATAAGTGCTCTTCAAAGCTTTGAAGATAGTGTCTTTGATACAAAAGATTATATAGACAGCTCAATAAGTAGCGGTAATATAACTGATTATACTACCAAAGTTCATGCTCTAAAGAGCTCTTCCAGAATAATAGGTGCCACAGAGCTGGGAACATTGGCTGAGACATTGGAGAATGCCGGCAATGACAATGATATAGAGACCATAAACTTATTGACTGATGAACTTCTTATCTATCTGGATGCTTTGGGCAATTTCCTTAAAAAATACCTTGAGCCTTTAGAAGAGGAAGCCTCCTGCGACACTGATAAGGAAGAGATAACCAAAGATAAGCTTGATGAAGCCTATATGGCTATTAAAGAGCTGGCCCAGATGTACGATTATGACAGTATAGCTTTGATATTGGAAGAACTTGGCGGATATATTATAAAAGGTCAGGACAAAGAGAAGATAAATAATATTCAAAAAGCACTTAAACTTGCTGACTGGGACAAGATCACCCAGATAATGGAAGGATAACTTATGAAAACCAATCTATTGCTAATAAGTCAAGGATCAACTTTTATGGTGGATGCCATCAAGAAGAACTTAGAATCAGTAGGCTTTGTTGTAGTTAAGTCTACTCTTGCTGTCAAGGATCTTAAGCAGCATGTTGATGATTGTGAGATCTTTCTTATGTACTTGGGTGACTATATCATGGATTCTTTCGATGGACTTGTTTTCATCAAGGATATCTGCATAGAAAGGGACAAGTCGCTCAATGTTATTGGTGATGTGCTTGAATTTGAAGAGTTAAAGCGTACTATCCCTGAAGGTCTTATTGAGAACTCTTTTACCAGACCCATAGATGTCAAGCAAATGGTTGAGGTAATGCTGGAAGTAGCAGATAAGTCCAATTCTGATAATAAGAAAAAGAGTATACTTCTTGCAGATGATGATCCGACCTTCCTTAAATTGGCCAAAGAATGGCTCTCTGAAGATTATAAAGTAACGATAGTAGGTTCGGGAATGCAGGTTATAACTTATCTTGCCAAGAATACACCGGATCTCATCCTCCTTGATTATGAAATGCCGGTAACTACAGGCACTCAGGTGATGGAGATGATAAGGAGCGAAAGTGAGACTTCTTCGATACCTGTTATCTTCCTGACAGGCAAAGATGACAAGGAAAGTGTGACCAAGGTTTTATCCCTTAAGCCGCAAGGATATATCCTAAAAGGAGCAGGAAGAGACAACCTTCTTAATCAGATCTCAGATTTTTTTGAGATCAAGAAGAATAAAAAGTATTGATCGTCAGACAGATCATAACAAAATAAAACGTCATCATAGTGGAGGCATTGCTTATGAAAATTACTTTTATAGGTGCTGATCATGAAGTTACAGGAAGCTGTCATTGTCTGCAGGCTTGCGGCAAAACGATCCTGGTAGATTACGGTATGGAGCAGGGACGCAACATATTTGAAAATGTACCTCTTCCGGTTGCTCCGGCTCTTATCGACTATGTGTTCTTAACACATGCGCATGTAGATCACAGCGGACTTATACCGCTACTGTATGCCGGAGGTTTTAGAGGCAAGATCTATGCAACAACGGCTACAGCTGATCTGTGCGATATCATGCTAAGAGACTGTGCCCATATTCAGATGCAGGAATCTGAGTGGCGCAGAAGAAAAGCAAAACGTAACAGTAAGTTAGAAGGAGCAGAGCCTCTTTATATTATGGAGGATGCAGAAGGCGCTATACGTCAGTTTATCCCATGCGAATATGATGAGATCATAGATGTATGTGATGGTATAAAGATCAGATTTACCGATATAGGTCATCTTCTCGGAAGTGCCAGTATAGAGGTCTGGCTCGAAGAAAAAGGCCAGAAGCGCAAGATAGTATTCTCAGGAGATATTGGCAATACCCGTCAGCCTCTTATCAAAGACCCCAAGTATACTGAAGAAGCCGACTATGTTGTCATGGAGTCAACCTATGGAGATAGGCTCCATTCTACCGAAAGACCCGATTATATCAAAGATCTGACGGAGGTTCTTAACAGAACTTTTGAAAGAGGCGGCAATGTTGTGATTCCGTCTTTTGCCATAGGCAGGACCCAGGAGATGTTATACTTCTTCAGACAGATCAAAGAAGAGCACCTTGTCACAGCTGTAGAAGACTTTGACGTATTCGTTGACAGCCCTATGGCAGTCAGTGCTACAGGCCTTTTTGCTGATCATGAATATACCTGCTACGATGAGGAAGCTATGTCCTTTGTCAAAAGAGGTATAAATCCCATATCATTCCGCGGTCTTAAGCTGTCTATAACCCAGGAAGAGTCTGTTGCCATCAACTTTGATGATAAACCCAAGGTAATCCTTGCAGCTTCCGGCATGTGTGATGCAGGACGTATCAAGCACCATCTCAAGCACAACCTATGGAGACCTGAGAGTACCATATTGTTTGTGGGTTATCAGTCGGTAGGAACTCTTGGACGAGCTATCATAGACGGAGCCGAGAGAGTCAGACTCTTTGGCGAAGAGATTGATGTCAGGGCTGAGATTACCAAGATAGAAGGACTTTCCGGTCATGCAGACAGAGACGGACTTGCAGCCTGGCTTAATGGCTTTACCAAGAAAAGACCAAGGAAGGTCTTTATCGTACACGGAGAAGATACCGTTACAGTTGCATTTGCTCAGTATCTGAAAAATGAATACGGCTATGATACATATGCGCCTTATAGCGGTACTGTCTTTGATCTTGTGTCAGGACAATTCGACAAGGAAGGCGTACCAGTGCCTGCTGCTAAGAAGGCTGAAGCTATATCTGATGTATATGCAAGGCTTAAAGCTGCAGGAGCAAGGCTTATCGCTGTAATAGGCAAAGTTAGCGGCATCAGCAATAAGGATAAGGCTAAGTTCGCTGATCAGATCAATGCCCTGTGCGATAAGTATGACAGATAGTCACTTACTTTGCTCGCGGCATAAGGTTATTTATGATGGCCATGAAGACTCTCCACATGGATGTTACAGCGTCCATGCGGGGAGTTTTATAAAGTGATCTTTATGGCCTTGGGGATTAAAATTATTACCGGAAAAAGTCAAAACTGATAAGATTTGTTATCTTTATACATATATTTATATTTATTTATAGATTATAATGATTGAAGTAATTAATTTGATGGGGGATTCTTTATGTCCAAAGCAGACGAAATTTTTATACAAATGTGCAATGATATCCTGACAAACGGTACTACAACCAAAGGTCAGGCTGTTCGTCCTCATTGGCCGGACGGTGAGAGCGCATATACTGTCAAGATTTTCGGTCAGGCACATACATACGATCTTTCTAAGGAGTTTCCGCTTATGACTCTTAGAAAGACAGGTATTAAGACTGCAACAGATGAAGTGCTCTGGATATATCAGAAGAAATCTTCCAATATCAAAAATCTCAAAGGCTCTATCTGGGATGAGTGGGCTGATGAAGACGGATCTATCGGCAAAGCCTACGGATGGCAGATAGCTGCAAGGTATTCTTATAAAGGAGTAACAGAAGAGGGAATAGACAGAGCCTTCCCTACATGGAATAAAGAAGTTGAAGGCAGCAAAGTTATGTACAAGTATGTCCCTGGGCCTGGTATTCCATCTATGGAAGAGCGACTTGTTCCGGGAACAGATGCATACGAAAGACTATCTGAGCCTGATATCGTTTTTGACAGAGAGACAGGAACTGCTGTAATGGATCAGATGAATAAGGTCATATACGACCTTAAGATAAATCCATTCTCACGTCGTATCATGACTACAACCTGGAATGTATCAGAACTTTCTCAGATGAACCTTGAACCTTGCGCATATAGCATGACCTACAATGTGACTCAGGATGAGAATGACGGAAAACTTGTACTTAATGCTGTACTTAATCAGCGTTCTCAGGATATGCTTGCAGCCAATAACTGGAATATTGTCCAGTATTCTTCACTTGTGCACATGCTGGCACAGGTTTGTGACATGAAGGTTGGTAAGCTCCTTCATGTTATCGCAGATTGTCATATTTATGACAGGCATATTCCTTATATTAAAGAACTTATTGGAAGGACGCCTCTTCCGGCACCAACCTTCCATTTGAATCCTGAAATCAAGGATTTTTATGATTTTACAAGAAATGACGTTAGTGTAGAAAACTATGAGGTAGCAGGAGACCAGTTCAAAGATATACCGATAGCAATCTAGTACCATAGGGCTACCTGGTCTTAAATATTGTAAATGAAAAAATTACTGGAAAAAAAGTATCTAATATGCAGGATCGTAGCAACGATCCTGATTGTGTTGACCGCGGGAATATTTATTTATGCATCTGCAAATCCGGTGGATGATTTTAGGTTACATTATAAGTACTCGGATTTTTTCTCAGAGAGATGGCAGAACGAGCCGGATGGCGAGCTTATAAGTGATGATTATATTAATATAGCTCCAGGTGAGACTGTCCGTTTATATCACACGTTACCTTATACGATCGCTCCTGATGAGGCGATAGCTATCTATGATCCCGGGATTTATGTGGCTGTATATGCCAATGGTACTTTTTTGGGAGATTTTGCCAAGGGTACTACAGATACCATCGGCATGGAAGTTGGGAATTCCTGGTTCATCATAGGTATTCCAATGTTCGCTCATGGCAAAGAGCTGACGCTGGAACTAAAAAATACCACTCATAATAATAAGCGCTTTTATTTTTCTAATGCCATATTCGGGCAGCGCAATGACCTCAACAATGAGATATTTATTAAGAATATGAGTGCTTTTCTGAATGGATTCATGTTCATCATAATTGGATTTGTTCTGGTGATCTTTACTATTTTTTTATTCAAATATCAAATAGAATCTATGAAAAAACCGGCTGCTTATATGGCGGTTATATCACTTCTGTCCGGAATCTGGTTTTTGATAGACTCTAATCTGCCTCAGTTCATAAGTGGATCTGTTTCGATCAGGTATCTGTCATCTTTTTACCTGCTTATGATACTTCCGGTGTTCCAGCTTCTGTTCTTCATGGAGTACCTTAATAATGGCAAAAATCTGATACAGTATATGCTGTTGACATATATGGCATTTATGGCCGCTGTTGTCATATTGTATGTTGCAGATATCGTACATATTGCTATAGGATTTTTTGCACTGATGTCATATCTGTTTTTTATAACTGTCGGGATTATGGCACTCGAAGTCAGAGAGTTCTTCATAACAGAGAGCAGGTACTTGTTTGCATCTGTTCTTGGGACGACTTTTCTGGTAGGAGTAACGGCCAGGAGCTTTTTAAGGTACTATTTGGACAAGGGAGTTGATAATTCTAATTCATTCAGAATAGGATACAGTGTATTTCTGATAACGCTTACGCTTACGGTCCTTCTTAAATCTTTTCATGATATAAGAGGTGAGATGAATCTTAGAAGGCTCAAAGAGCTTGCCTACGTAGACACAGTAACAGGTGGCAATTCACTTGCATATCTTAATGAGAAGTTCTCTGAGATATCCTCAGAGTATAGAGACGAATACTGGCTTTTGTATATGAATCTTGTGGGATTTAAAGCTGTAAACGAGATCATAGGCTGGGAGAATGGTAACAGGCTTTTAAAAGAGCTCTATGAAAAAAACCAGCTATCCCTTGAAGATGGAGAATCGCAAGGAGCTATGGGTCAGTCCAGCTTTGCAATGCTTATAAAAAGTGATGATAAAGCTCAGAATGTCAGAAGAAAGTGCTCTATGCTACGTGAAGGGCTTGAAAAGCTTCTTAGGGACAAATATAAGTCGCTATCTGTAAGAGTGGAATTCTCAGCATGTCCTATAAGTGCCGGAGATGACAACTTTAAAGCGGTACTGGATCTTGCCAGAATCGCGTACAGGAATTCGGCAGCAGCTTATGACCTTGCATCAGACTGCTGGTTATATACTGAGATGTGCAAAGACAAGCTTCGCGTAGAAAAGACTATGGAAAACAGGCTTGAGAAAGCTCTTTTGAATAAAGAAATGGAACTCTTCCTCCAGCCCAAGGTTGATCCTCATACCGGCAAAGTCTCAGGTGCAGAAGCTCTTGTAAGATGGAGAAGAAATGACGGATCTGTACTAGGGCCGGTATATTTCATACCTGTATTTGAAAGAAACAGAATGATCGCAAGAGTTGATCTGTTTATGTTCAGAGAGACCTGTCTTTTTATAAAAAAGTGGGTTGATGAAGGTAATGAACCTTTTAAGATATCTGTTAACCTTTCAAGATACAGCATCCTTAATGCAGACAATTTTGAAAGTTATGAGCAGATCATAAGAGAGATAAAGCCGCCTATAGAACTTATAGAATTTGAGATCACGGAATCCATGGCATACAATAACGAAAGCGATATATCAGAGATCATCGACAGGATCCATGATCTTGGAGCGACAGTATCCATGGACGATTTCGGAAGTTCTTATTCTAACCTTGTAGCTATTCAGAGGCTTCAATTTGATACGGTTAAGATCGACAGAGGGATCTTCACTCACGGCTTCCCTGACAATGAGAAGAGCTTCCAGATGGTAAGCGCTCTCATGCGTATGTTCACTACAATAGGTATATCTGTTGTAGCAGAGGGAATAGAAGCGGAGAATCAGGTACAGGCGCTTAGAAAGCTTGGCTGTCATTCCATACAGGGATACTATTATTCAAGACCTCTGGATATAGCCAAATTCAAAGAATTCTTCGATGTTACCAATCGAAATGTATCGTGATTGGTTAGATATATCAAGAAAATACATTTATAGAAACGGGGATAAAAAAATGAAAGCAATAGTAGCAGTAGATAATAACTGGGCAATAGGATATGGCGGCAATCTTCTTATAAGTATACCGGCTGACCACAAGATGTTCCGTAATGAGACTAAGAACAAAGTTGTGATCCTAGGAAGGAAGACACTCTCTACATTTCCTAATAGTCTTCCGCTTGATCAGAGGGTTAATATCATACTGTCAGCTAATCCTGACTATACTGTTAAGAGTACGTCAACAGGAACTGCAATAATGGCAAGAAGCGTTGATGAAGTTCTGAAGATAGCATCAGAATATGATACTAATGACGTATACGTAATAGGTGGAACAAGTGTGTATACCCAGCTTCTTCCTTATGTAGATACTTGCATTGTAACCAAGGTGGATAGAGAGTTTACAGCAGATGCATACTTCCCTAATCTTGAAAAAGATCCTGAATGGGAGCTTGCAGAAGAGAGTGATGAACAGTACTACTTCGACAACTGCTACACCTTCCAGAGATGGGTACGCAGGTAATATCAAATAGATTAAGTATCTCTGCCCGACGGTGTGAAATCCTCGAATATTTTGCGGGGGATGTGAATCGCGGCTAGAGAGCACATAGATCATAGCCACGCTGTTAATTGTT
>JAEEGI010003062.1_pt1 | contig 40123 bp, 31 predicted proteins | sample 8958751 | NCBI WGS metagenome assembly JAEEGI01 (sample SAMN16246545, study PRJNA631951) | gut metagenome | biome: gut microbiome; feature: rumen; material: KS-attached | host: Bos | place: Iran: Karaj | collected 2018-10 | reverse complement strand
TAATAGGTCGAGGGCTTAACCAAGTAAGGTTAAGGTTTGGATAGAGAGTGAGAAATCACTGAACAAAACGAGGGTTATTCTTTAAGGATAATCAAACGGATGAATATATTTAATGTGCAGTTTTGAAAGAATAATTCTTTCAAAAAATAGTTGTCATTTGTCTTAAATTAATATATAATAGGCAAGTAATGATTTTGGCCTGGTGGCTCAGCTGGTTAGAGCGCCGCCCTGTCACGGCGGAGGTCGTGGGTTCGAACCCCATCCGGGTCGTTTACAATTAAATATTGTATTTCGCTTATTAACTATGGGGTCTTAGCTCAGCTGGGAGAGCATCTGCCTTACAAGCAGAGGGTCACAGGTTCGAGCCCTGTAGGCCCCATACTTTTTACGCCGACATGGCTCAATGGCAGAGCAGCTGATTTGTAATCAGCAGGTTGTTGGTTCGACTCCGACTGTCGGCTCTATATTAACTAATATAGAGTTAGTTAATATTATGGGTGGATTCCCGAGTGGCCAAAGGGGACAGACTGTAAATCTGCTGGCACTGCCTTCGAAGGTTCGAATCCTTCTCCGCCCATTGATAATCTAAAGATTATCTTTTTAAACAATTTATTTAGCGAATGCCGCGGGGTAGAGCAGCTCGGAAGCTCGTCGGGCTCATAACCCGAAGGTCGCAGGTTCAAATCCTGCCCCCGCTACTAAGCCTAGATAGCTCAGTCGGTAGAGCAGAGGACTGAAAATCCTCGTGTCACTGGTTCGATTCCGGTTCTAGGCACTTAATTACCACTTCCTAAATTGGAAGTGGTTTTTTTGTTTAATCAAGATTTAATTATAATACTGAAGTAAAAATCATATCATAGTACAAGAAATGCAGTAATACTGCTAGTATTGGGCTATATGAATAACTAAATAAACTTGTATAATATATGATAATAAGCTACAATATAGTAGTTGCGTTTAGAATTTTACATGGAGGATATTATGAGTAAAAAAAGCAATATCAACTATAAGTATTTAAGAAGAAGACAATCATGGTTTAGAAGAAATTTACCTACTGTAATTATTGCAGTGGTTGCAGTTTTATTAATTGCAGCTGCAGTAGTTGTAGGTGTTGTTATAGGAAAGAATAGTAATAAGAAAGACAATAATGATAATCAGGCAACAGTTAAGGAAAGTACAACTGCAGAAGAAACAAGTTCAGAAGTAGATTGGATCACTGAGGAAGAACCAGAAACAACAACAGAAGAAGAGACAGCAGCATTAATGGCTCAGGTTACTACTAATGCAACAACACTTGGTTCATCAAATCCTTACTTCATTAAGGTTAATAGAGCAGCAAACTGTGTAACAGTTTACGGTATAGATACTAACGGCGAATATACAATTCCAGTAATTGCATTTGCAAGTTCATGTGGACGTGAAGGTCACGAAACACCACTAGTTGAAAATTATAAGACTTCAGATAAGTATGAATGGAGATTAATGGTTGATGGAACATACGGTATGTATGCTACAAGAATCGCAGGTACAAGCGGAATCTTATTCCACTCAATTCCTTATCTTTCAACATCATCTTCTAGCTTAGAAGAAGGTCAGTACAATATGCTTGGTGACTATGCTTCACTTGGTTGCGTAAGATTATGTGTTAGAGATTGTAAGTGGATTTATGATAACTGTCCATCAGGTACAGGTGTAACAATTTATGATGACGCTACAAACCCAGGACCACTTGGTAAGCCAGATACAATTAAGGTTCCAGAAGATAGTGAATATGCTGGTTGGGATCCAACAGATCCAAGCACAGATAATCCTTGGAACAACTTCGCTCCTGCAATTACAGGTGCTAAGGATATTACAACAACAGTTGGTCAGTCAGTTAATTTATTAGATGGCGTAACAGCTACAGATACATGTGGTAACGATGCTACAAGCGATATTTACTTAGTAGGTACTTACACATACGATCAGGCTGGTACATATGCTATTACTTACAAGGTTAGAGATGCCCTTGGAAGAACAGCTGAAGCAACAGTTAATTTAATAGTTGAATAAGAATAAATTTTAATAAAAAGTGGCTGCATTGTTGAGAAATAATGCAGCTTTTTTTAAAATAGAATTAGAAGAACAGTACTAGTAAAGTTAGGAAATAATACGACAGAAAAAGCTGAATAAGAAGATAAATAAAAAGATAAATAAAGAGATAAATAATAAGATAAATAATAATAGTAAAAGCGAGAGAATTAATGAGCAAATACAATGATTTATTGGATAAGCTAATTGAATATACAGACAGTGACTACGTTCCTATGCATATGCCAGGTGCCAAAAGAAACGACATTTTTTATGAAAATGAATCTAAAGCCCTAAGCAAACTAGATATTACGGAAATTGATGGCTTCGATAATATGCATGATGCTAGTGGCATTATTTTAGACATGCAGAAGAAGGCTCAGAGGCTTTATAAGGCGGATTTAAGTCTTTTACTTGTTAATGGTAGCACTGCAGGTATTTTGGCGGCTATAAGCGGCGTATGCCACAAGGGAGATAGCATTTTAGTGGCAAGGAATTGTCATGTCTCAGTTTATAACGCCTTATACCTAAATGAGCTTAAGGCCGATTACATTAGTCCACAAATAGATGAAGAAACAGGAATGTTTTTGGGGATAAGTTTGGATGAAATCAAAGATAAGGTGGAAAATAATAGTTATAGGGCAGTTGTGATTACAAGTCCGACGTATGAAGGTAGAACATCAGATATTCGCGGGATTGCGAAATATTTACATGATAAAGGAATCATACTGATTGTGGATGAAGCTCACGGGGCGCATTTTAATTTTCATAAGGAATTTCCAGAAAGCGCTATAAGTCATGGGGCGGACGTTGTGATTAACAGTATTCACAAGACTTTGCCAGCTCCTACACAGACGGCTTTATTACACTTAAATTCAGATTTAATAAATTATGATAGGGTGAAAAGGTACTGGAATATCTATCAAAGCACCTCTCCGTCCTATTTGTTAATGGCTGGAATCGACAGGGCTTTAAGCTTTGTAGAGCTTGATGGAGCAGAGGCCTATAAAGAATACGTCGCTAATTTAAAAGAGCTTAGAGGCAAGATTATGGCCTTAGAAAATATATCTCTAGCCGAGGTAGACGACATTTCGAAGGTGGTTCTAGTGGCCAGTGAGAAAGCTAAAGATAAGATAGATAATTTTGGAAAGTGGATTTTTGATAGGTTACTAGAGGATTTCCACATTCAGCTAGAAATGGCCTCCTTTGATTATGCCATTGCTATGACAGCTGTGGGAGATAAAAAAGAGTATTATGATTGTTTTATAGGGGCGCTAGAAAGCCTCGATAAGGAAATAGATGAGAGGGAAATCCAAGAGAATCAGGACCAGACGGGTTATAAAGACTCGGTAGAACAGACAGACTCGGTAGACCAGAGAGAATCGGTGGATCAGAGAGACTCGGTAGACCAGAGAGACTCGGTAGAACAGAGAGAATCAACAGAGCAAGCTGCAAGAAAGGCAAAGAAGGAATTATTTGCTAATCTTGCGGGATATAAGAAGGTCATGGAGGCCCACGAGGCGGTTGAAAAGGCAGATTTAGAGGGCTTTGATATGTTAAGCCTAGAGGATGAGAGCCTTATTAATAGAGTCAGCGTCAATGCGGTACTTTTGTATCCGCCGGGAATGCCTGTGATTAATTCGGGTGAGTTGATTACAGAAGATAAGGTTCAAATTATTAAAAAAGCTATAGCGTTAGATATAGAAGTTATAGGATTAAATGACGATTTAATAAAGGTCTTAAAGGCCAATTAGGCCTGTAAATATGAGTGTTAGATCGTAAATATTGGTGTTGGACCATAGATGTAAAAACGATTAAGCATCTAAATATAGAACTAGAAAATCTAAGGGGAAGTGTGTGAAGATGAACGAAATAGTATTTATTATGGGAAAAAGTGCTTCCGGTAAGGATAAGATTTATAAGACCTTGGTGGAAGATTTTAAGGGAAAATTTAAAACAGTAACTATGTATACTACAAGACCTATGAGGGTCGGAGAGAAAGAAGGGGTAGAGTATCATTTTGTTGATGATGAAAAGGCCCTTGAATTTGAGAAGGCTGGAAAGGTTATTGAGCTAAGAGCTTATGATACTGTTTATGGCTTGTGGAAGTATTTTACTGCAGATGATGGACAGATTGATTTAACTAAGAAGGACAGATACATAATTATTGGCACTCTTGAGGCTTATGAAAAATTCTTAGAATTCTATGGAAAAGAGCATCTTTTGCCGATATATATTGAAGTAGATGATGATATTAGGTTAACTCGGGCCATTAAGCGAGAGAAGAAGCAGGAAAAGCCAAATTACGAGGAATTGTGTCGAAGATTTTTAGCGGATGCTAAGGATTTTAATGAGGAAAATATAAAGAGAGCCGGTATTGAGGTGAGATTCCAAAACAATACTAAGCTTGAAGATTGCATAAAGCGCATAGAGGACTACATTTTAGCAAATTAGCGCTTGCTTGCAAGATAACTAAAGGTGTTATAAAATGTAAGTTGGATTGTTCCAAGCATTAGGTACAATGTCAATGTGTTACTTTGATGTGTGGAGGCGTAGGGTATGGAAATTAAAATTAGTGATGTACAACAGGTTACATCGAGCCAAAATGTTAATAAAACGGAGACTCATGATGATTCCTTTAAGTTTACGCTTATAAGTAACATTGAGGAGAAGGAATTACAGGAAAAGCTAGGCTCAATGATGCAGGAAATCACAGATCAAGGTGAGAAGATTTCTAAGCATATGGATATTAAAGATATGAAAAGATATAGAGAGCTAGTTAAGGACTTTATGAATGAGGTTGTTAATAGATCTCATAAATTTTCTCGTGAAAATTTCCTTGATAGACGAGGAAGACATAGAGTTTATGGCATTGTAAAGCTTGTGGATAAGAATCTTGACGATTTAGCAGGTGAACTTGTAAAAGAGGAGAAGGATCACTTAGCTATTGTCAGTAAAATAGATGATATAAGGGGATTGTTACTTGATATTTCCACATAGATTGATGGACAAGTTAATGGATAGGTTAGAGAATAGGTGAAAAATGAGTGGATTTGCAGATATTTATGGATATGACACAATAAAAGAACACTTACAAAATGCAGTGGTTATGGATAAGGTTTCACACGCATATGTTTTTAGTGGCAATTTAGGTGCTGGTAAGAAGATGCTAGCTAAGATTTTTGCTAAGACATTACAGTGCGAGGAAGGTGGAAAGGAGCCATGTAATCACTGCCATTCTTGCGTTCAGGCAGAGTCTAATAATCAGCCGGATATAATCTGGGTGAGACACGAGAAGCCAGGAAGCATCGGTGTTGATGACATTAGAGATCAATTAGTTGCAGATATTCAGATTAAACCATATAGTAGTAGATATAAGATTTACATAATTGATGAAGCTGAGAAGCTTACAGTTCAGGCTCAGAATGCTCTTCTTAAGACAATAGAAGAACCACCAGCGTATGGTATCGTAATTTTATTGTCTAAGAATGCAGATATATTTTTACAAACAATTCTTTCTAGATGTGTAGTTCTAGATTTAAAACCACTTAGTGATTCCTTGGTGGAAAACTACATAAAAGACCATATTTCATGTGGAGATTATGAGAGAAAATTCGCTGCAAAGTTTGCGAGAGGTTGTATCGGTAGAGCGATATCAATTCTCGAAAGTGATGAATTTTCACAGCTTAAGAACCAGGTGGTTAGTATGGTTAAAAATGCGAAGGACATGACATCCGTAGAAATAATGGATAGCGTTAAGAAGGCTGGAGAATTTAAATTAGTAATAGATGATTATCTAGATTTACTTAACGTTTGGTTCCGAGATGTGTTAATATTTAAGAGTACAGCCGATACCAATTTGATTATTTTTAGCGATGAAATTTCTAGCATAAGGAATCAGGCAGAACTAGTTTCTTATGAGGGTCTACAAGACATTTTAGACTCAATAGATAAGGTAAAAGTAAGGTTGCAGGCTAATGTAAATTTCGATTTAACAATGGAACTGCTAATCATGGCAATAAAGGAAAATTTATAAAAGAGGAAGGTGGTACATCTTTAAAAGATGTATAGGTAAATAAGATGACGAAAGTTGTAGGAGTTAGATTTAGACAGGTGGGAAAGATATATTTTTTCGCACCAGGAAAGTACAAAGTAGAAGTAGGACAGCATGTAATCGTTGAGACAGCTCGTGGCGTGGAATACGGTAATGTTGTTTTAGGAGAAAGAGAAGTGGAGGATGAGAAGGTCGTTCAGCCACTTAAGGCAATCATTAGAATTGCTACTCCAGAAGATGATGAAAAGGAAATCAAGAATAGAGAGAAAGAGAAGGAAGCTTTCAACATCTGTCTTGAGAAGATAGCAAAGCATAAGCTTGAAATGAAGCTTATTAAGGCTGAGTACACATTTGACAATAACAAGGTTTTATTCTACTTCACAGCAGATGGTCGTATCGACTTTAGAGAGTTAGTTAAGGACCTCGCTGCAGTATTTAGAACAAGAATCGAGTTAAGACAGATTGGTGTTCGTGATGAAACTAAGATTTTAGGCGGTATTGGCGCTTGCGGTAGACCACTTTGCTGCGCAACTTATATGCCAGAATTCATTCCAGTATCAATTAAGATGGCTAAGGAGCAGAATTTGTCCCTTAATCCAACTAAGATTTCCGGTGTTTGCGGCAGACTTATGTGCTGCTTAAAGTATGAGCAGGAAACTTATGAAGAGCTTAATAGCAATTTACCTGTAGTTGGCGATCATGTTACAACACCAGAGAGACTTCACGGCGAGGTTTCATCTGTTAATGTACTTAGACAGTTAGTTAAGGTAATTGTTACACTTGATAACGACGAGAAGGAAGTTAGAGAGTATCCAGTATCAGAGATCAGATTTAAGACAAGGAGACGTGATAGAAACGAACAGATCGATGATAAGGAATTAAAGGCTTTAGAGGAGCTTGAAAGACGCGAAGGTCATGCGCATATTAGTGATGACTAATTTTTATGAAAATGTATTTCTAAATCGACAATAAAAAATGGTGGAGGAAAGTGTGATGTGTAATAAAGAGAATATGGGTTTAAATGAAATTTACACGACGCTTTCTGGACCAATACAGTTAGAAGCTGATGAGAGACTAGATGATTTGTGTAGAGATGGCTTGAAACTAATCCAGAAGCCAGATATTTTCTGCTTTGGAATAGACGCGGTGTTATTGTCTACATTTTCAAAGGCACAAAAGGGCAATAAAGTCCTTGATTTATGCTCGGGAAATGGGGTAATTCCAATACTTATGCAGGCCAAGAACCCTGATACAAGTTATAAGGGCCTTGAAATCCAAGAGGTTTCGGCAAATTTAGCTTCTAGAAATGTTGCGATTAATAATTTAGAGTCAAAAGTAGAAATTATTAAAGGTGATTTGAAGGAGGCTGCCAAGATTTTTGGTGAGGCCTCCTTTAATGTTGTAACCGTGAACCCACCCTACAAAAAGGCCAATTCAGGGCTAGTTAACCCAGATTCCACAAAGGCCATTGCAAGGCACGAGATTCTTTGTGACATAGATGATGTTTGCCAGGCGGCCGCAAGATGCCTAAAGTCAAAGGGGCACCTATATATGGTACACAGACCCGACAGACTAATAGATATCATAGCTGCCATGCGTAGAGCCCATATTGAGCCAAAGCGTATAAGAATGGTGCATCCATATGTTGATAAAGAGGCCAATATGGTACTAATTGAGGGGATAAAGGGTGCTAATTCTTACATGATTGTGGAAAAACCGCTGATTGTCTATAAGAGAGTTGATGGACAGTCGGGAGTTTATACCGATGAGATTTTAGAGATTTATAACAATAAGAATTAGAGTTTACGATTTAGAGGTTTTAAAAATGAAAGCAAATCAAGATATAGATAAGGATAACAAAATGGAAATAAATCAAGATATAGATAATCAAGATATTGATTTTGATATAGAAAAGCTAGACGGGAAGCGCGATGGCAAGGGCGAGCTATATTTGTGCGCCACACCAATTGGCAATCTCGAAGACATTACCTATAGGGTTTTGCGAATCCTAAAGGAAGTGGACATTATTGCGGCGGAGGATACAAGAAACTCCATTAAGCTACTAAATCACTTTGAGATTAAGACACCAATGACTGCCTACCACGAATTTAATAAGTACGACAAGGCAAAGGTCCTAGTTAACAAAATGTTACAAGGACTTAGTGTTGCTTGCATTACCGATGCAGGTACTCCAGGAATTTCAGATCCAGGAGAGGAGCTTTGTAAGCAGGCAAGGGCAGCAGGTATTAAAGTATCTTCAGTACCTGGGGCAGCAGCTTGTATTACAGCGCTAACAATGTCCGGTCAGGCAACAAGACGTTTCGCCTTTGAAGCATTTTTACCAGCAGACAAAAAGGAAAGAAAAGAAGTCTTAGAGGAACTTGTAAATGAAACAAGAACTATGATAATTTACGAGGCGCCACACCATTTAAAGAAGACTTTAGCAGAGCTAAGAAATGTGCTTGGTGGAGATAGAGCTCTTACAATTTGTAAGGAGCTTACAAAAAGATACGAGAATTCCATGGAATTTAGCCTTGATAGCGCATGTGAGTACTATGAGAATAACGATCCAAGAGGAGAGTATGTTCTTGTAATTGCAGGAAAATCAAGGGAAGAGTTAAAGAAGGAAAAGCAGGCCGCATGGGAAGAAATGACCGTTAGAGAACATGTTGACATGTATATAAACCAGGGCCTTGATAAGAAGGAGGCCATGAAGGCAGCAGCTAAGGATAGAGGCGTTTCAAAGCGTGATATTTATAACGAGCTAGAATGCGATTAATATATTATACGATACATTTTCATTAATATATGTATAGATACTCCCATATATATGGGAGTATTTTTTGTGCAATATAATCAAAGTACTAGCAATATAGATAATATTAATTGTTTAAAGTGCTTGACTAAAAGTATTATTTAAGATACATTAAAAAATGTAGCTATTAAAATTTTTCTAAGTTTAGACGAATAATTGTAAATTTGAGACTAAATTTATATTGCTTGAGACGATTATCCGATTGGGAGGTATTTATGCTTAAGAAAAGATTTAAACAGGTCGCAGTCATTTTACTTACAGTAATTATGACAGCGATTACAGCACTAGCTATTCAGCCAGCAAAAAAAGTAGAGGCAGCCGCAGTGGCCCCGAAAGCTGGAAATATTTATTATATTAAAAATAAGAATAGCCAGATGTATTTAACAGTTGCAGGAGATTCTTCTGCTAGTGGAGCAAATGTAATTCAGTCAAAGGGAACAGGAAGTCTAGGACAGAGATGGATTTTAGAGCAAAATTCAAATGGAACATATAGATTACATCCTGCAACAGATATGACTGGTGGGGTTTCATTAGATGTTTATTATGGACGCACAGACAATAAAACTAATATCCAGATTTGCTCAAATAATGGAGCGACAGCACAGAACTTCTACATTACTAAATCAGGTGATGGTTATGCTATTACAACAGAAGTTACAGGGGGAAAGAGTTGTCTCGATGTAACAGGTGCAAGTACAGCAAGTGGCGCTAATGTTATCGAGTACACTAATAGAGGAGCTTCTAATCAGATTTGGTATTTTGAAGAGGCACAGTGGCCATCATCAGGTTCAGGCTCAAGCTCAGGCTCAGGCTCAGGTTCAAGCTCTGGATCAGGCTCATCAACATCAAACACACCGGCAGCAGTTGACTCAACATATTGCCAGCAAAGAATCCAGCTAGTTAACACAAACGGCAGCTCACTTGTAACTGCTCCATCTAGCACAGGTTCAGTAACAGCCTCAACTAATTCCTCATCATACAATCAGTGGGTTTTAGTTAACAACGGCAGCAACAAGTACATGATTGTAAATGCAGCAACAGGCTATGTACTTGCACCAAATGGCAATAATGCCACAAGTGGAGCTAAGATAGTAGCAACAGGCAAGACAGGCGCAACAGCACAGTATTGGTTAATTCAGGCAGTGAAAAATGATTCACTTGGCAAGGCTTACGAATACAAGATTGTAAACTGCGCTAACTCAAACCTTTGCTTACAGAAATCAGGTTCAAACTTCGTACTTGGCTCATATGCAGGTAATTCAACACATAAGTTCTACCTTAATACTTATGGTGTAGAAGGATTTGCAGGACAGTGTAAGAGTGTTGATGGAAAGCAGACAGGATCTGTACTTGGTGGCGCACTTGGTAAGACAGTATATGTTTCAAATGTATCAGACCTTTCAAAGTACTGTCAGGGTTCAACACCATACACAATCGTTGTAAATGGCAACATCAGAGCAAACAGCTTAACAAAGATTAACGTAGGTAGCAACAAGACTATTATTGGTTCATTTAATGCAAATACATTGCACAACATCCACTTTAGATGTATATCTAACTCTGGAAATGTCATTTTCAAGAACCTTACAATTAGTCATGATGCGGCAATTAATGGAAATGACGACATTCAGATTTACATCAGCGACGGACAAAAATTCTGGCTTGATCACTGTACATTCCCAGGCCATTCAATCGCTTCAACTGATGTAGATAAGTTCGTTTATGTTGGTCTTAAGGCTGATTATGTGACTGTTTCAGGAAATGTATTTAAGAATCACAAGTATGGTTTAATCCTTGGTTATCCAGGGGAAGATGGAATTGGAACATATTCTGGATACCCACAGATGACAATTTGTAATAATTACTTCGATGGCGTATTAACAAGAGCACCAGGACTTATGCGATATGGTTATTATCATTCATACAACAATTATGTAGTGAATTTTAACCTAGGTTATACACCATACACAGGTGCTAATATTTATTCGGAGAAGAACTATTTCTCAAAGGGTAATGCTGCAGGAGCAGTTGTAGACGATCATGGTGTTGGTAACTTTACAGACTATGGTTCAGTATTGTCATCATCTGTTAGTAACTTAAAGACTAAGACAACTTCATGGAGACCAAACTCATGCTACTCATATGCAACAAGATCTGCAAATGATGCAAAGAGTTGGGCAGCATCTTCATCAAATACAGGTGTACAAAAGTCAACAATACGTTATGCAATTGACTAAATATAATGGAAACTAATGACTATATAAAATCGGGTGTTAAAAGAATATAAGGATAAGAAATAATAATAGCTACATAGACCTCAGGCAGTTTTGCCTGAGGTTTTTATGCTTAAGAAAAGATTTAGAAGAGTAGCAGCTATTGCATTAATATTAATTATTATAAACTATTCTGTTAGTGTATGTTCTTTAATAATATTCCTAACCGTAGCGTAGATAAAAGGCTTGGCAGTTTCAATGTCTGCTGGCTCCTTATAAAGAATGGCACTATAGCATGTAGAACTAATAAGCTCCACAATCAAGAAAAGCATAATCTCTGGCTCTCTTAAATTAACCTCATCGTCGTTAATCATCTGGTGGTAGACATCAAGGAAGTTAATGTCGTTGTCCGCAACATTAGTAGTTAAGGCCTCCTTAAAAATTCCCCAACTAAGATTCTTTGAAATGAAATTAAGCAAAGTCTGATTGCTATCAAGAGCATTAATAATGTTATCTATTAGGAAAATGATCTTCTCCGTAAAGTTAAGACTTCTCTTTTCAAGTTCCTTATCAAGAGCTGCAACAGCAGATGAGAAAAGAAGACTTGATTCGTGAGAGATAAGTCGATTTCTTATATCAAATTTATCCTTAAAATAAAGATAAAAAGTACCCTTTGCCATGCCGGCCTTTGAAGAGATTTCAGCAATGGATGTTTTAGAAACACCCTTTGTTGTAAAAAGCTCAAAAGCTGAGTTTAGCAAAGAACGTTGTTTATTAATTTTGTTATTTTCTAGTTTTCCCAAAACATTCACCCCTTATCTGAATTTCTAAAGTTGGCGCCTGCGGCGTCACAAGCTTTGATATGGCGCTAATCACACCTGTAATCAAACAACTGTAATATCTTAGCACATTTTCCATCCTTGTATGTGTATCTTAGCATATAAAAAATAAAAAATCTATAAAAAAAGTGACTAGTGGTCATTTTTTGTTGACAGAAAAAATAGTAGTGATATAATGGCTATGAAATCAAAAATGACTAACGGTCAATTTTATAAAACGAAAGAATTTAATACGTCATTTAATGAATGGAGGTTAATTATGGAGAAGTTCGGAAGAGCTGTGGTTAAGTTAAGGATTCCAATCCTTATAATAAGTGTCTTGCTCTTAATTCCAGCAGTTCTCGGATATTTTGGCACACGAGTTAATTACGATATCTTGTACTATTTACCTGATAATATCGAGACTATGGAAGGCCAAGATATCTTATTGAATGATTTTGGAAAGGGCGCCTACGCATTAATCGTAGTGGAAGACATGAATCAAGATAACGTGTCTAAGCTAGTTAATAAGGTTGAAAATGTAGACCACGTAGCGAAAGTTATTTCTTATTCAGGCATCGTTGGAACAGATATTCCAGCAGAACTCTTACCTGAGGAGATAAGTTCTAAGTTTGTAAATGCAGATACAAACTCAACATTATTTGCAGTATTCTTTGATGACACAACATCAAGTGATGACACAATGAATGCTATACAGCAGATAAGAAAGGTTACAGACAAGCAGTGTTATGTAGCTGGTATGTCAGCAGTAGTTACAGATACTAAGAACCTATCAGAAAAAGAAACACCAATTTATGTTTTACTTGCAGTAGTTTTAGTTTGTATCGTACTTGCATTATTTATGGATTCATTCCTTGTACCAGTACTCTTTATGATAAGTATCGGTATGGCAATCGTCTATAACTTAGGTTCAAACTATTTCTTAGGGGAGACATCGTATATTACGAAGGCTTTGGCAGCAGTATTGCAGTTAGGTGTAACCCTTGATTACTCAATCTTCTTGTGGCACAGCTACAAGGAACACAAAGCTGAGTATCCAGGAAATAAGGAAAAGGCAATGGCAGTTGCCATTGGAAATACATTGACATCAGTAGTTGGTTCTTCAATTACAACAGTTGCCGGCTTTATCGCACTTTGCTTTATGAGCTTTACACTTGGTCTTGATTTAGGTGTGGTAATGGCAAAGGGTGTTGTATTTGGTGTAATAGGATGTGTAACAATTCTACCAGCCCTTGTATTAACCTTTGATAGAGCCCTTGAAAAGACTATGCATAGAGAAATCATGCCAGACTTTTCAAAGTTTGCTCACTGGGTTGTTAATCACTCATGGGTATTCCTAATAGCCTTTGTAATACTTCTAGTTCCTGCAATTTATGGTTATAACAACACAGAAGTTTATTACGATTTAGCTGGTACCTTACCAAAAGACCTTGATTGCTCACAGGCTAATACAAAGCTTGCTGAAAGCTTTAAGGATTTAAATTCGATTTATATGATCCTTGCAGATAGCGATTTATCTACAGAGGATGGACAAAATATGCTAGATGAGATTCAGAATGTGGATGGCATTTCATTTGCATTAGGACTCCCAACAATAACAGAAACAGGTATCCCAGAGGATTTCTTACCAGAATCCCTCGTATCTGAATTAAAGAGCGGAGATTATCAGTTGATGCTGGTTTCCTCAGAATACGCAATTGCTTCTGATGAAATCAATAACCAGATTGATGAAGTATCAGCAATTACTAAAAAGTATGACAATCAAGCAATGGTAATCGGTGAAGCTCCATGTACTAAGGACTTAATTACAATCACTGATAAGGATTTCAAGACTGTAAGTTTTGTTTCTATCGCAGCGATTTTCGTAATCATTTTCTTCGTACTAAAGTCAATCTCATTACCAATCTTACTAGTTGCAGCCATTGAATTTGCCATCTTTGTAAACATGGGTATCCCATACTTTACAGGCACATCAATTCCATTTATTGCATCAGTAGTAATTGGAACAATTCAGCTTGGCGCCACAGTAGATTACGCAATTCTTATGACAACAAGATATAAGAGAGAACGTGCCTCAGGCCTTTCAAAGAAGGAATCCGTTGAGATAGCCCTTGCTACTTCAATCCCTTCAATCGTAGTATCAGCCCTCGGCTTCTTTGCAGCCACATTTGGTGTTGGTATGTATGCAAATGTAGACATGATCGCATCCCTTTGTATCTTAATGGCAAGAGGCGCAATCATTAGTATGGTTGTTGTAATTTTAGTCGTACCATCATTATTCATGGTATTTGATAAGCTAATAATTCATACAAGTATCGGCTTTAAGCCAAAGAAGAGAAAGTATTCTAATTTAAGTGAAGAAGATAAATTTGCACATCAATAAAGTGCGAGGAGAAAATATAAAGGAGAGCGATTAAAATGATTAGAACTAGTTTAAGAAAAGCTGGAGCCGTAGTTTTAACAGCATCAATGCTTGCCCTAAATCTTACAGCTTGCCAGTCAAATAGTGATAGTGCCAGTGTTAGCGCAGTAAATGAAGACGCTGCTTCTAATACAGAGAACATAATTACATCCACAATGAATGACGAATTATCAATAAATACAGCACAGACACTTGCTAAGAATACAAGAAATCAGACAGTTTACGTATTTGATGATGCAAGTGGTGTGCAAGACCACGTAACTGTAAACACTAAGGTTACAGATAACAATGGTGATACAAGTTCTACTAATGAAAATGTAGACAAGGCCGCACCTGTTACAATCAACGTAACATACTATCTCAATGGAAAAGAGATTTCACCAGAAGATCTTGCAGGTAAGTCAGGTGAAGTAAAGATTAGATTTGACTATGTAAATAATGAAGAAGAAACAATTACAGTAAATGGCGAGACAAAAACAGCTTATGTTCCATTTACAGTAGCAACAGGACTTATGCTTGATAACGAAAAGTTTACTAACATCGAGGTTACAAACGGAAAGTTATCACAGGTTGGTTCAGATGTAGTTGCCCTAGGTGTTGCCTTCCCAGGACTTGCTGATTCTTTAAACTTAAAGTTTGATAGTGAAGAGGTAAATTTTGACTTACCAAATTACTTCGAGATTTCAGCAGATGTAACAGACTTCTCACTTGATATGTCACTTTCAGTAGTATCTTCAAACTTACTATCTGATATGGACCTAGATGACTTATCAGTAGAAGACTTACAGGCAAAGGTTAACGAACTTCAGTCAGCAGCTGACCAGTTAGAGGCTGGTACAGTTCAGTTACAGGAAGGTACACAGCAGTTAGAGGATAACATTCCTGACTTAGTTTCAGGTGTGGCAGCACTTAATGATGGTGCAGCAACTCTTAGCTCAGGTGTATCTGCTTATGCAGCAGGCGTAGCAAGCTTAAATGACGGGGCAGCAGCTCTTGATTCTAACATGCAGACATTATCAACAAGCCTTAATACACTTTATGAAACTTTAAAGGCTAATGGATTTGATACAAAGATTGCAGCCCTAAACGAAGGTATTAACGGAAGCTCAGGTCTATTTAATACATTAACAAATGGAATGAGTTCATATAAGTCACTTTATGAATCAACATATTCATCAGCTTACAGCCTTGTTTACTCAGCTAACTACCAGAAGGCATTAGCAGCAAATTCAATGACAGCAGAACAGGATGCAGCAACAGGATCTCATGTAAAGACAGCAGTTGAATCTGCACTTAAAGCCAAGGGTATTACAGAAGACGCTAATATTGATTCAGTAATTAATAGTGAAACAGCTAACACATCCGTTTACATGACAGCAGGTTTATGTGAATTATATGCAGCTTACTCATCAGCAGGTTTAACTGTTGATACAACACAGCAGCAGACAATTATTTCTGACATCGTTAAGTTAAACCAGTACGCAGCAGCTTATAAGACAATGTATGCTTCATATACACAGCTTAAGGACGCTGGCCTTGATACAGGCGTAGCAGCACTTACAAGTGCAGTTGGTTCATTTAGCACATATCAGGAAGGCACATTATGCTCAAGCCTTTATGCCTTAAATGTAGGTGCTACAAAGTTACAGCAGGAAGGTACATCAGTACTTGCAGCTGGTGCTTCAACACTTGCAGCTAACAATTCAAGCTTAACATCAGGAGCCGCAGCACTTGCAGATGGTACAGAGACATTAAATAACGCAGCAGCCACACTTTCATCAGGTGTTTCTAAGTTAAACACAGGTGCTATTACATTAAAGGATGGCATGGCTGAATTTAATGAAGAAGGAATTTCACAGATTACAAGCCTCTTAGGAGATGATGCAACAACAACTCTTGATACAATTAAGGAAGTTGTAAAGCTTGGTAATAACTACACATCATTCACAGGCAGCACTGGAAATTACGACTCAACAGTAACATTCATCTATAAGACAGCAGAAATTAAATAATTAGCACTTTTTAAGTATTTATAAGTTGAGGCAGAGATACATTTTCAAAGGCAATAAAAAAGGGACCTTAAAAGGTCCCTTTAAATTACTTATTATTCTCTGCTATTTCTTTATTGTCGCCCTTGTGTTTCTTAATGATTTCTTCATAACGACGCTGTGAAGCAATCTCCTCTGGTGTTAATTCCTCAGGTACATCCTCAATCGCATCAAGCTGTGCAAAAAGATCCCCTAATTCATTAAGATCAATTAAATTCTTATCATCTGCCATTGCCAATCTCCTTTCGCAAGGTAAATTTAAATTCTACTCCCGTTAAAAAGAAATGCAACTTTAGCTAGTGACATAAGAAGATTAATAGTTTTTAAAACTAGTTATCATAAGACTTAAAGAAAGCCTCAAGTCTATCAAAGGTCTTTACAAGAGTTTCTGCCTCGCTTGGGCTTAAATCCTCTGTAACCTTCTCAATCATCTTCTTATGGAATTTCTGATGATGAAAATATGCCGCAATTCCCTTTTCAGTTAGTGTAGCATAGACAACTCTACGATCTTTATCGCTTCTATATCTAACAGCGTAGCCCTTCTTTACAAGTCTGTTAAGACCAATAGTAAGAGTTCCCATTGTTACTCCTAAAGTTTTTGAAATCTCTCCCATGGTTTGAGGATCCTTTATACCAACGGCGTCAATAATATGCATATCATTAACAGAAATATCCTTGAATTCTTCTGTTATTAATGCCTTTTCCTCGATATCCAAAATGTCATTAAAAAGATCGACCAAAATCTTGTTTAGAGATTCATAAATATCCATTTATCTGCTACCTTACCTAACTTCATTAATAACTAAATTATATATTAATGAATATCGATTTGCAAGGCTTCTATAAATTTTTTAATAGTTTGTAATATTTCGAAAATGTATATAAATAAAAGTTCACTTTGTTGCAATTTTATGCGCTGTGTAGTATCATTTTAACTAGTTTCTAAAGGATTTAGAATGGGAGGAAACTAGATGAGATTTATAGCAATTGGAGAATTAATGTTAAGATTATCTCCACCTAATTATGAGAAGATAGTAACAACTCATGACTTTAGAGTTAACTACGGTGGCGCAGAGGCTAATGTAGCTGTATCACTTGCTAACTTAGGTGTAGATTCTACATTTTTTACAGTATTACCTAATACAGATTTAGGAAAGTCAACAGTGAACTATCTTAAGTCAAACGATGTCCATACAAAAGAAATCATTATGGCTGATGGTAGAATGGGTATCTATTACTTAGAGGAAGGCGTTTCAGTACGTCCATCTTCAGTTATTTACGATAGAGGTATGTCAGCATTTGCTGAATATGACTATAAAGACGTGGATTTTGAAGAGATCTTAAAGAATTACGATTGGTTACATTTAAGTGGTATTACACCAGCTCTCTCTTACAATTGTAGAAGACTTGTAGATAGAGCCGTTAAGGCTGCTAAGAAGTTAGGTCTCACAGTAAGTTTTGACCCTAACTTTAGAAGTACACTTTGGTCTTTTGAAACAGCAAGAGACGTATTATCAAAGTATCTTCCATACGTTGATGTTTTAATTGGTATTGAGCCAATTCACCTATATAGAGAAGATGGTACAGATTATAAGGATGGCTTAACAATGGACCCATCTTTTAAAGAGATGGATAGAGTCTTTAGAGAGATTGATAATCAGTATCATATGAAGGCTATTGCTAGAACAGTACGTTACGTACATTCTGGTAGCAATAACTCACTTAAGGCCTTCTACTACACTAATGGCGAGACTTACGAAAGCAAGACTATTAACTTTGAAATTGTAGATAGAGTTGGTGGTGGTGATGCATTTTCATCAGGCCTTATCTATGCCTTAATGGAGAATATGTCTGCCGAAGATACAGTAAACTTCGCCGTAGCATCTTCAGTAATGAAGCACGCTATTAGAGGTGATACTAACATTACAAGTGTAGACCAGATTAAGAGACTTATGACTAATGCATCTTTTGATGTACAGAGATAATTTGTGCTTTAAAGCTAATCTAGGCTAACAATAGAATAAACATGGATTTATAGGCCTATGGAACTAGAAACATCGCTCTAGTTTCCATAGGTCTTTTTTTTATATGAAAAAAATAGGGGAATTTTATTAGGATTTGTAGTATAATATATTATTGCGGAAAATTTGTTATGAAAATTTAGTGAGGTTATATATGGTAGTTTTTCCAAAAGGTGGAATAAAGGCACAATCGACGCTTTTATCTACATATAGTAAAGGTGAAGCACTATACAAAAGCGGTGCAATTGAGAAGATTGAAATAATTAAAGGAAAAGGCGGACATTTAACAGTTGCAGGTGATGTCCTAGACGAAAAAGGAACTACATACGGAGCGAGTATTAAGTTTGAACCATTAGACGATAAAGTTAAGGCAGTTAAGATAAATGATTGTGAATGTGCCTGTCCATCAAAGAAGGGACACAAGGGATTTTGTAAGCACATTACAGCTCTTGCCTTAGAGACTAATAAGTTGGTGAAATTAGATGACATTAGGGAGTTACTTGAATCTGAGGAAACTAAGTATAGTTTTGAAGCAGGAATAGATGATGAATCAACTGGCAATAGCTTTCTTGATTCTTTAATAGATATGGGCCTTGAGGGCAGCGTACAAAAGGGTGTGGATGGACTAGGAGACGCTTTTTCAGGCAGCAGTCTTGAACAGCATTCTACAACTTCACAGAAGCTTTTTAAGCTTATGAACGATGAACTTATGGATGAGTATTCTAAGTATGAATCTATAAACGGTGTTAGTAATTTAGGTATGGAAGTTACTCTTAATTTAGCAGTTACAGGTATTTTTGCTGAATTTAGAGTTGGTGATAGATATAAGTATGTAATTAAGAATATAGCTGAATTCTGTGAGGCTATGAACACAGGAGAAGTGGTAAATTATGGTAAGAACCTAGAGTTTAAGCATGAGCTAGCAAGCTTTGCACCAGAGTTTAGACCTCTTGTTAAGTTCTTAAGTACAAGTATTTACCTTGAGGAGAAGTACAAGAATAATGATAATTTTTCAAAGTACTATTACAGAGCCTCAGGAGATAAGACAGTAGAGATTAAGCCTCATAACTATAGAGCTTTCTTTAATACACTTGATAAGATTGAAATCGAGCTTATGGGTCTTGAGAATAAGAGAGTTAAGATAGTCAAGGAAGATCCTGAGATTAGCGTAAAGATTACAGCAGATGAGAAGCTTGGCTTTGCCAACATCGAATTCCCAGAATATATCTACCTCGATGGTCTTGATATGGGAATCATGCTTATTGATTCTACAATGTATGTCCTATCTAAGGGATATGTAGATGCTATGGGCGAGATTTTAAAGGTATTTGCAGAATATGTTATACCTTCAAGTGAAGATAGATTTGATAAATATAGCATTAAGAAGAAAGAGAATAACAAGATGAAGGTATCAAGCGGCGACTTTGGTACATTTGCAGAAACAATTCTTCCTAAGCTAGAAAAGCACACACAGCTTGAGGTTACAGGTCTAAACTTTGAGGATTACACAAAGCAGGACGGCGTGTGTGAATTAAGATTTGACGTTGATAATACAGGTAACATCATTTGTAGCGGTGTTATTAAGTATGGCGATAAGGTAGTTGATTTAGGTGAAGGCGCAGTAGATAACGACCTTTCAGGACGTAATGCCAAGGCGGAAGCTAGAATTAAGCACATGCTTAACGAATATTTCCTCAGTGGTAGAAGCGGTAAGTTATGGGTTTTACCTAAAAATGAAGACGATGCCCTTGCAAGACTTATTGACGAAGGTATCCCTAAGTTTGAGGAAATCGCCGATACATTTGCATCAGAAGCCTTTAAGAAGTTAAAGGTAGTGGTAAATAAGCCAATTTCTGGTGGCCTTGCAATTAAGGGAAATCTCTTAACTGTTTCTTGGGACGTTGAGGGTATGACTAGAGAAGAACTCTATGAAGTTCTTGATGCCTACAGACAGAAGAAGAAGTATTTTAGATTAAAGAACGGCGAGGTACTTAGAATTGCCGGAACTGATATTGAGGAACTTGCTCAGTTAGAGGACGAACTTGGTCTTTCAAAGAAGGAATTCTTAAGCGGTGAGACAGAGGTTCAGCTCTTTAGAGCCCTTCACTTAAATGCTCTTATGATGGAGAACAAGGAAGGTATTAAGTTTAGAACTAATAAGGAATTCGACAACTTAATTAAGAACTTCGAGAATTTAAAGAATAAAAAGCACAAGGTGCCAAAGATTGTAAATGCTACACTTCGTGAATACCAGAAGGAAGGTTTTAACTGGGCTTGCGCTCTTTCAGAATTCTCCTTTGGTGGAATTTTAGCGGATGATATGGGTCTTGGTAAGACTTTACAGATGATTAGTTTCCTTGCCACAAGACCGGAAGAGCACCATATGGTAATCTGTCCTGCATCCCTTGTTTATAACTGGGAGGCAGAAATTGAGAAGTTTGCCCCTTCTTTAAAGGTAAATGTAATCTCAGGTAGCAAGGAAGAGCGTAACGAGCAGATTAGCCACTGCAACGAATACAACATCAATGTCACTTCTTACGATTCTCTTAGAAGAGATATTGAGGAATACGAGGGCTTCTCTTTTGATTGCCAGATTATTGATGAGGCTCAGTATATTAAGAATCCGGGAACTATGGTTTCAAAGGCTGTAAAGTCTATTAATTCAAGAACACGTTTCGCCTTAACTGGTACACCGATTGAGAATAGACTTAGCGAGTTATGGAGCATTTTCGATTATCTTATGCCTGGATATCTTTACAAGTATAAGAACTTCAAGGATAGATTTGAGGAGCATATTGTTGGGGGCGTTAGCGTCGGTGAAGACCTTGAAAAGGAAAATGATGCAACCCTTAAGGCATTAAAAGACCTTATTTCTCCATTCTATATTAGACGTAAGAAGTCAGACGTATTAAAAGACTTACCTGAAAAGGTTGAGAAGGTTGTTTACTCTAAGATGGGAGCTAAGCAGGAGAAGTTATACTACGCTTCAGAAAAGAACCTTGTGGATCAGATTGGCAGCAAGGACAACAAGCAGTTTAAGGAAGATAAGTTACAGATTCTTGCTGAACTTATGCGTCTCCGTCAGTTATGTTGTGATCCTAAGCTTGCCTTTGAAAATTACAACGATGAATCCGCTAAGTTAGAAACATGTATCGACTTAGTAGAATCAGCAGTTGAGGGTGGTCATAAGATCTTACTCTTCTCTCAGTTTACATCAATGCTTGAAAAGATTGAGGCTAGACTTACAGAGAAGAATATTACAACTCTTAAGCTTACAGGTCAGACACCTAAATTAAAGAGAATGGAACTTGTTGAGAAGTTCCAGGAGGGTAAGGTAGATGTATTCCTTATTTCTCTTAAGGCTGGTGGTACAGGTCTTAACCTTACAGCAGCAGATATGGTAATTCACTATGATCCATGGTGGAATGTGGCAGCTCAGAATCAGGCTACTGATAGAGCCCATAGATTCGGCCAAAAGAATACAGTTACAGTTGTTAAGCTCATTGTTAAGGGCACAATTGAAGAGCGTATTATGGAATTACAAAATCGTAAGAAGGAACTTGCAGATATGGTACTTTCTGCAGAAGGTGTGGCTATTTCTTCACTTTCTAAGGATGACCTTCTTAAGTTGTTTAATAAAAATTAGTATTTGTTAGAAGCTTTATTGATTTATATAATAGTGAAATGCTATTATTGAGGTAAAGTTAAATAGTTATATAGCTGCGTATCTTATAGGTGCGCAGCTATAAGTATAAAAACACATATTTTAATGTATTTTAAGGAGGGTTAGCATGCTAGATTTTAATTACTACGTTCGTACTGATGTTAGATTTGGCAAGGGCCAGATTAAGAGCCTAAAGGAATTGGTGGCTAAGTATAATAGACAGGCACTTGGCCAGTTAGGTGAAATTAAGGAACTAGAAAAACCAAACGTACTTTTAGTTTATGGTGGTGGAAGTATCAAGAAGAATGGCATTTATAACGATGCTATGGAAGCTTTACAGGGCTGCAAGGTTTGCGAACTTAATGGAATCGAACCTAACCCTAAGATTGAGAAGATTAGAGAAGGTGCTAAGCTTTGTAAGGAAAATGATATCGATATTGTAGTTGCCATCGGTGGCGGTTCAGTTATTGATACCTCTAAGGTAGTGGCAGCAGGTGCTTACTATGACGGAGACCCATGGGATATGGTTCTTGATAGCAATAAGATTGGTAAGGTTTTACCAGTTATTGCAATTCTTACAATTGCCGCAACAGGTTCTGAGTGTAATAAAAATGCTGTCGTTTCCAATATGGAAACAAATGAGAAGCTTGGTACAAGCTCTAAGGAATTTATACCAAGAGCTGCAATTTGTGACCCAACATATCTTTTTTCACTTCCAGCAATTCAGACAGCTGCTGGTACAGCAGATATTATGTCCCATACTTTCGAACAGTATTTTAGAAAGGATACAGGCGCTTATCTTACACAGTCTTTCTGTGAGTCAATCTTAAAGACATGTATTAAGTATTGTCCTGTAGCTCTTCAGGAACCAGACAACTACGAGGCTAGAGCTAACTTAATGTGGGCATCAACTACAGCTCTTAATTCACTTATGTCTTGTGGTACAGGTGGAGCTTGGACATGTCACCCTATTGAACATGAGCTCAGTGCGTATTATGATATAACTCATGGTGTAGGCCTTGCTATTGTTACACCTAGATGGATGAGATACATTTTAAATAAGGATACTGTACTTAAGTTTGCACAGTACGGTCATAATGTATGGAACATCAGAGGTGAGCTTGATAGCATTGACGGCCTTTCAAAGGGCGAGTTAAGCATCATTGCTAATGAGGCCATCGATAGAACAGAGATGTTCTTTAGGGCATGCGGTATTCCAATGACACTTACAGAAATCGGAATCGATGATTCTAAGATTGATTTAATGGCAGAGGATACTATTAAGTATAACGATTTATCTAATGCTTTCGTGCCTTTAACAAAAGAGGATATAAGTAAGATTTTAAGAATGTGTTTATAGTAAGAGGTAAGAATGGAAAAAGAAACTATATCAGTAATAGTGCCAGTTTATAATGTTGAAAGCTATCTAGAAGAATGTGTAGAAAGCATTATAAATCAGACCTATAAGAATTTAGAGATTATACTAGTTGATGATGGTTCAACTGATAATAGTTCTAAAATATGTGACGATTTTAGTAAGAAAGATACTAGAATAAAAGTAATTCATAAAGAAAATGGCGGAATAAGTAAAGCAAGAAATGCAGGAGTAGAACTAGCAACAGGTGATTATATAGCTTTTATGGACAGTGATGATTGTATAAAAGAGACATTTATTGAAGAACTATATAAGCTATTAAAAGAAACAGACTCAGATATTGCTGGTTGTCGTTTTTATAGAAATGTACCAGGAACAACTAACTTTGTTTATCCTAAAGAAGCTACTGATTACAACTTTGTAACTGATTCTGAGGGAATGATGAAGAGACTCTATAATGACATGGGCGTCTTTTGTGTTGTATGGAATAAATTGTACAAAAAGGACATAGTGAAAAAACATCCATTCTATGATTTAAAAATTGCAGAAGATGCATATATAATGCGTGAATATATGTTTGAAGCCAAGAAAATAGCCTGGACTAGTAAAGCTCTTTATATGTATAGAGATAGACCAGGAAGCATAATGACTTCTAAGAGAAATTTTAGTATAGAAGAACAGGAACAAAGAATGTTCTGGCTAGAGAAGCATATTGCCTATTATAAAGCTAATAAGATGGATGAATTACAAGCACTAGCGGAGAAAGTATACCTTTTCAATATACATGAAGTTTGGTTAGATTTAGATAAGGAAGCTAGAAAATTTTATAAGGGCAAGTATTTTGAAAAAATGCGACATATGCTTAAGTCAAAAGGTAACCCTATAAAATCAAAAATTAAATATACAATATTTGCAATTAAACTTGCTTTAGCTTAAAATAAGCGCAGTGGCACAAAGTGTCACTGCGTTTTTTGAAACTTACGAAGTGGATTTTAAAGCTCCACTTTATAACAATGGACATTTTAAGAAGGCTAGAAAATTATGAAAAACAAAAAAATTGACGCAGTAGTATTATGGGTTGACGGTTCAGATACGGAATGGCAAAAGGAAAGAAGTCAGTATAAACTCTCGGATAAAGATAAGCAGATAAATCCATCTTCTTGTTTTAGAGATTATGATTTATTAGAATTCTTCTTTAGAGGAATCGAAAAGAATATGCCTTGGATTAATAAGGTATTCTTTATTACTTGGGGACATTTGCCAAAGTTTCTTAACACTAAGAATGAGAGACTTAGAATCGTTAATCACAAGGACTTTATTCCAGAGGAATATTTGCCCACTTATAATTCCAACGTTATTGAGCTAAACCTACATAGGATTAAGGACTTATCAGAGAATTTCGTGCTCTTTAACGATGACATGTATGTTATTGATGAGATTAAGGAAGAGATGTTTTTTAAAAATGATAAGGTTTGTGACAGTCTCTTTTCAAGAACCATGGTAAATTACGTCTATGGACATCAGATTTACTATACCGTCTTTAATAACATGAGCTTAATTAATAAGCACTTTTACGGCCACAAGCCATTTTCAAAATGGATAAATCCTAATTATCCATTAAAGGAGAATATAACGAATGCGGTTAATAGACTAACGAAGAGATATTCAAGTTTTGAAAATCAGCATTTAGCCCTAGCGCATAAAAAATCAACTTTTGAGGAGATTTGGAAAGAAGAAGGAGAAGTCCTTGATAAAATGTGTCACAATAAATTTAGAACTGCTTATGACTTTAGTCATTGGATGATGCGTTATTGGAGATTTGCCAAGGGTGATTTTAATCCTATTAATGTGGGCGAGCTTGGCTTTTACACAGATGTTAACTGGGATATTGATACTTTGGTGGATATTGTTGTAAATAAGAAAGAGAAGATTTTTCTTCTTAATGATTCCTCTGATGAGAGCGAAGAAGATTTTCTTATTCATAGACAAAAAATTTATGAGGCATTTGAGAAAGTATTGCCAGAAAAGTCCTCTTTTGAGCTAGATGCTAATTCTGATTCAGAAGTAGCTTAGTAGGAGCTTGACTTTTTTCTATATATTAACTACAATTAATTAAAATGCGTAGACGAAGACAGTAGATTTTGTTTGAAGCTAAGAGCGAGCCGGGTTGGTGTGAGCCGGTACCAGTAGAACTTAATTGAACATCACTTCCGAGCAGCCAAGCAGAAATAAGCTATAAGCTTAGAGTAAGCAAGGACGGTAATCCCATCGTTAGGAGAAATCTAGGGACGCATATGCTGGTATGTCGTAATTGGTTAATAATGAGTGAATTTTCGCCCCATTGCCGTTTACGGCAGTGGGGCTTTTGTTGTAATAAGACAAAGAAAGGAAGAAGAACAATGGTTTACGAGAAAGTATCATCAGACATGAATTTCGTCGCACGAGAAAAAGAAGTAGAGAAATTCTGGAAGGATAATGACATTTTCCAAAAGAGTATTGATAGTCGTAAGGAAGGAGAAACATACACATTCTATGATGGTCCTCCTACAGCTAATGGTAAGCCACATATTGGACATGTGCTTACAAGAGTTATTAAGGATATGATTCCAAGATATAGAACAATGAAGGGTTATCAGGTTCCAAGAAAAGCTGGTTGGGATACACACGGCCTTCCTGTAGAACTTGAAGTAGAGAAGATGCTTGGCCTTGATGGTAAAGAGCAGATCGAAGAATACGGTCTTGAACCATTTATTAAGCATTGTAAGGATTCAGTTTGGAAATACAAGGGTATGTGGGAAGATTTCTCATCTACAGTAGGTTTCTGGGCTGATATGGATAATCCATATGTAACATACGATGATGATTTCATCGAGTCAGAATGGTGGGCTCTTAAGACAATCTGGGAAAAGGGCTTATTATATAAGGGCTTTAAGATTGTTCCTTACTGTCCTAGATGTGGTACACCTCTTTCATCACACGAGGTTGCCCAAGGTTATAAGACAGTTAAAGAGCGTTCAGCAGTTGTAAGATTTAAGTGCGTTGGTGAAGATGCTTACTTCCTTGCTTGGACAACAACACCTTGGACACTTCCAAGTAACGTAGCTTTATGTGTTAACCCAGATGAAGTTTATGTAAAGGTTAAGACAGCTGAAGATAAGGTTTATTATATGGCTAAGGCTTTACTTGATTCAGTACTTTCTGGATTATCAGTTAAGGAAGGAAAGACAGTAAAGGGCGAAGCGCTTGATAAGAACGAGAAGGGTAATTTTGTAGCAAAGGGTTCAGGCGAAGGCTTTGACTATGAAATTCTTGAAGAATATAAGGGTAGTGATCTTGAACATAAGGAATATGAGCCATTATTTGCTTGTGCTGGTGAGTTAGCTGCTAAGCAGAATAAGAAGGGCTTCTTTGTAACATGTGATTCATATGTAACAATGTCAGATGGTACAGGTATTGTACATATCGCTCCTGCATTTGGTGAAGACGATGCTAAGGTTGGTCGTAAGTATGACCTTCCATTCGTACAGTTCGTTGATGGTAAGGGTGAATTAACTAAGGAAACTCCATATGCTGGTACATTTGTTAAGAAGGCTGATCCATTAGTACTTAAGGACTTAGATGCTGAAGGTAAGTTGTTTGATGCACCTAAGTTTGAGCATGAGTATCCACACTGCTGGAGATGTGACACACCACTTATCTACTATGCTAGAGAGAGCTGGTTTGTTAAAATGTCAGACCCAGAAGTAAAGGCTAACTTAATTGCTAACAACAAGACAATTAACTGGATTCCTGAGACAATTGGTTCAGGTAGATTTGGTGCTTGGCTTGAAAATGTACAGGATTGGGGTATTTCTCGTAACAGATATTGGGGTACACCACTTCCAGTATGGGAAACAGAAGATGGTACAGAAAGAATCTGTATCGGCAGCAGAGAAGAACTTGCTAAGCTTTCTGGTAACCCAGAAGATGCTAAGGTAGAACTTCATAGACCATACATTGATAAGGTTGTTATTAAGTCACCTAAGACTGGTAAAGAAATGCACAGAGTTCCAGAAGTTATTGACTGCTGGTTTGACTCAGGTTCAATGCCATTTGCACAGCATCACTATCCATTTGAGAATAAGGACTTATTTGAGAAGCAGTTCCCAGCTAAGTTCATTTCAGAAGCTGTAGATCAGACAAGAGGTTGGTTCTATTCACTTCTTGCTATTTCAACACTTCTCTTTAATAAGGCACCATACGAGAACGTAATTGTACTTGGTCACGTTCAGGATGCTGATGGACAGAAGATGAGTAAGTCAAAGGGCAACGCAGTTGATCCTTTTGATGCATTACAGAAGCACGGCGCTGATGCTATTAGATGGTATTTCTATGAGAATTCAGCACCATGGATTCCTAATAGATTTAAGGATGAATGGGTTTCAGAAGGCCAGAGAAAGTTCATGGGTACATTCTGGAATACATATGCATTCTTCGTACTTTACGCTAATATCGATGATTTCGATGCTACAAAGTACACACTTGAATATGATAAGCTTTCAGTAATGGATAAGTGGGTATTATCAAAGCTTAACTCACTTGTAACATTAGTTGATGAGAACTTAGCTAACTATAAGATTACAGAAACAGCTAGAGCTCTAGAAGACTTCGTAGATGAATTATCTAACTGGTATGTAAGACGTAGCCGTGAGAGATTCTGGGCTAAGGGTATGGAGCAGGATAAGATTAATGCTTATATGACTCTTTATACAACACTTGTAACTCTTGCTAAGATTTCAGCTCCTATGGTTCCATTTATGACAGAGAATATCTATCAGAACCTTGTTAGAAGCATTGATAAGACAGCTCCAGAGTCAATTCATCTTTGCGACTTCCCAGTTGCTAATGCTGAATTTGTTGACAAGAAGCTTGAAGAAACAATGGAAGATGTTCTTGATGCAGTAGTTATTGGACGTGCTTGCCGTAACACAACAAATATTAAGAACCGTCAGCCAATTGGTAAGATGTTTATTAAGGCAGATTGGAAGTTAGATGATTTCTATACAGCTATTATTGCTGATGAATTAAATGTTAAGTCTGTTGAATATAAGGATGATGTAAGAGACTTTACAAGTTATTCCTTCAAGCCACAGCTTAAGACACTTGGACCAAAGTACGGTAAGATTCTTAATAATATTAGAACAGCTCTTACAGAACTTGATGGAAATAAGGCTATGGATGAGCTTAACAGCACTGGTGTATTAAAGCTTACAGTTGCAGATCAGGAAATCGAACTTTCTAAGGAAGATTTACTTATTGAAATGACTCAGATGGAAGGTTATGTTGCTAACTCAGATAAGGGTGTAACAGTAGTACTTGATACTAACCTTACAGAAGAATTATTAGAAGAAGGCTTTGTACGTGAAGTTATTTCTAAGGTTCAGACAATGCGTAAGGATGCTGGATTTGAAGTTATGGATAAGATTACACTTTACATTTCAGGTAATGATAAGGTAGCAAGTCTTGTAACTAAGAATGCAGACCAGGTTAAGTCAGTTTGCTTAGTTGAAGAAATTAAGACAGATAGTCTTGCAGGATCAACTAAGGACTGGGATATTAACGGTGAGAAAGTAAGTCTTGGTGTTGAAAGAAGATAAAAGATAAGTTGTCTATAAAACATTGACATAATTGTAGACATGACTAAATTTTGACATAATAAAATCGGGAAATGAAATATTTCATTTCCCGATTTCTTTTTTCTAAAATTTAATTAGCTATCTTGTTCGATATCAGTTTTTACTCTTTCAATATGCATTGCAAGATAACCTATTTCGATATCATCTAGTTTAGTACCAAGGCTATTTCCTAATTCTTCGCAAACTGTAGCAGCTATGCCAAAGGATTGTGGGAAAGTATTGAGAATGTAGTCATTCATGTTAAGTTTAAGTGGCTCATTGTGCTGAACCCTTGCTACCATATATCTAATGTGGTTCATTAGACGGTTATAAGAAAGGGAATCTACACGAATTGTAGTCTTTGTAACATTTTCAATCATTGTGACACATTCTCTGACAGCTCTTGCAATTTCCATTGACTGAGAAATCTTATCATTTGAAATGGCTGAATGTACATGAAGTGCAACATAGCCTATTTCATCATCACTAATTTCTATATTAAATTGTTCCTTTAAAAGTGGGCGAATTGTTTCTGCAATCTTATACTCACTGTGGAATAAGATTTTAATATCATCTATAAGTGGATTAGAGATTTCCTCGCCCTTTTCAATTCTTTTTACAGCAAACTCTAAATGGTCTGCCATTGGAAAAATAATGTTATGATCAACATTATCAAATTTCTCATCTGCGACACAAAGAACTTTATCGGCCATTTCAATGTAGATAGGAGATACATTTTTAATGAACTCCTTAATATTGCCTCGTTCTGTTGTCTCTGAGAGAGAAAAAATTCTTTCTTCTGAGCTGATGGCAATTTCTTGGGTTGGCTTCTTACCGAAGCCAATCCCTTTGCCAAGAATCAAATATTCATTTAATTCATCTGTGTTAACGGCAATTACCGTATTATGATTTAATACTTTCTTTACCTTGTACATATCCGTATTTATTCTTATTCAAAGATTTCTACTTCAAATAATGGGTCTCCTGCTTTAATTTCACCTGACTTAAGGAGATGAATTTTCATAGAATCTTCATCCATATCTGAAACGATAATAGGAGATGTAACAGAAGGTGCATTCTTGCTTAAGAAATCAAGGTCAAGCTTCATTAAAGGCTCACCCTTCTTTACCTTCTGACCATCTGTAACTAGAACTTCAAAGCCCTGTCCAGCTAATTTAACTGTGTCGATACCAACATGAATAAGTAAGTTAATATCATCTTCAGTTACAAAACCAATGGCATGCTTTGTGTCAAATACAAAACCGATTTCACCGTCAGCTGGAGCATAAACATATCCAGTATTTGGAGTAACAACTGCGCCATCACCCATCATTCTACCAGCAAATGCCTCATCAGGAGCAGTTGCTAAATCATCTGCATTTCCGTCCATAGGGCTATAGATAGTAACAGTCTTACTTGGTTTCTTAGCTTCCATAGAAGCTTCTTTAGAGTTTTCGTTTTCAGTCTCAATAGGGTTACTATTAATATACTCCTCATTTGGAGCTTTTTCTAGATAATCTTCTAAATTTGCTTTAATAACAGTAACACGAGGTCCATAAATAATCTGAACACCCTGACCGTTAGTTACAACACCTGAAGCGCCTGTACTCTTAAGTAAAGCCTTGTTTACAAGTTCTGGCTTATTAACTGTACAACGAAGTCTTGTAGCACAGCAGTCAACATCAGAGATGTTCTTCTTACCACCAAGACCCTTCATAATCTGATCGCTTAATTCATCAGCTGCTGATAAAGCACCAGCTTCTCCAGCCTGCTTTGCCTTATAATCAGCCTTTGTGTATAGCTTTGTCTCTTCTGAATCATCTTCTCTACCTGGAGTCTTTAAGTTTAACTTCTTAATAAGGAAGCTAAAGATAAAGTAGTAAAGTAAGAAGTAAATAATACCAACAGGGATGATTAATAACCAGCTAGTCTTTGCATTACCCTGAAGGATACCAAAGAGGAAGAGGTCAATAAATCCACCTGAGAATGTAAGTCCAACTGCGATGTTAAGCATATGAGCAATCATATAAGCTGAACCAGCTAAGATTACCTGAACACCGAAAAGTATTGGAGCTACGAAAAGGAATGAGAACTCGATAGGTTCTGTAATTCCTGTAAACATTGAAGCAAGAGCAGCTGAAAGTAAAAGACCACCAACAGCCTTCTTCTTTTCTGGTCTAGCTGTTCTATACATAGCAAGAGCAGCACCTGGAAGACCAAAGATCATGAAGATAAACTCGCCTGAGAAATATCTTGTTGCATCTGCACTAAAGTGTGCGATATCTGCTGAGTGAGCAAGCTGAGCAAAGAAGATATTCTGTCCGCCTTGGTATAACTCACCAGCAACAGTTGCTGTACCACCAACAGCTGTCTGCCAGAATGGCATATAGAAAACGTGATGAAGACCGAAAGGAATTAATGCACGCTTAATTAAACCAAATATTAAAGTTCCTACATAACCACTACCTGTTACAAGGCCGCCTAATGCGTAAATACCATTCTGAATAAATGGCCAAATAAAGAACATTAAGATACCAACAAATGTGTAAACTAATGTAGAAATGATTGGAACGAATCTAGAACCAGCAAAGAATGAAATCGCATTTGGAAGTTCAATCTTGTGGAACTTGTTATGAAGTGCGGCAACACCTAAACCAACGATGATACCACCAAAGACACCCATTTCAAGAGTTGTAATACCACAAGCCTGTGTTATTGCACCATCAATGGCAGATTCTTCATAGTTAGTAAGTGTAATCATAGCACTAATTGCTGAGTGCATTACGAAATAAGCAATAGCAGCTGAAAGAGCAGCAACCTCTTTCTCCTTTTTAGCCATACCAATTGCAACACCAATTGCGAATATCAATGGTAAGTTGCCAAAGATTGTATTAGCTACTGCGTTCATAACAGTGAGTAAGCCATTAAGGATAGTACCCTGTCCTAAAATAGCCTCTAAGTGATAAGTTGCGATAGTAGTTTCATTTGTAAAAGAACTACCAAGTCCAAGTAGCAAACCAGCTACTGGTAGAACCGCGATTGGGAGCATAAAGCTTCGACCGATTCTCTGTAAAACACCAAAAATTTTACCTTTCATGTAAACCTCCTTAATTTTGCCCAATACTTTATGTATTATTGCTTTGTGAGGTGTAGATTAAGTTTTAATGTTCTTTTAGGGGGAATCTAAGCTTTGATAAAAAATAGACAATAAAAAACATTAACTAACAATACACCTCCGGTGTTATTGTACAGTTAATGCCTACTTAAAGTTACATACTGAATCGATTGAGTACAATTTACCATAAATATAAAGAATTGTCAATTCAAAATATATTTTTGATATAAAACAATGTAACTTATACTATTGAATTTTAGCATAATACTGTGCTAAAATCACATGGATTTAGTTAAGGAAAGGGATTTAAAATGGATTTAGCATATATAACATTTCAACAGGTATTTGTATTATTTATTTTGATTTTTATTGGATTTTTATCTAGAAAGTTAAACATTATAAAACCAGAAGGAAAGCAGTGGTTTTCAAATCTTTTATTATATATTATTGTGCCATGTATGGTTGTGGATTCTTATTTACAAGAATTCAATCCAGACATTTTGCCAAATCTTGTAAAAACTTTAGGACTTAGCACCTTAGTTTTAGCAGTAAGTGTGGTTATTGCATTTTTAGTAAGCTTTAAATATCCTTCTAAGGATAGAAGAGTAATGCAGTTTGCTATTGGCTTTTCAAATTGTGCATATATGGGATTTCCACTTATTACGGCAATGTTTGGAGCAGAAGGACTTTTATATGCCAGCGTTTTTGTAACTATGTTTAACATGTTCTTATGGACAATCGGTGTAGGTATTATGAGTAGAGCCATAAGTGCAAAGTCTATTGCAAAAAGCATTATAAGAACACCAGTATTATATGCAGTAATTATTGGATTGTTTTTTTATTTAACGCAGATACAGGTGCCACTAGTAATATCACAGCCGCTAGGTCAGGTGGGAGATATGAATACACCTTTATCAATGATTATTACAGGTATGCTTATTGCAGATAGCAACATCCTTAAGCTTTTGAAAAATAAAGACATATATTTTACAATCTTAGTAAGAATGCTAGTAATACCAACAATATGTTTTGCTATTGTAAAACTAACAGGAATAACTGGTATTGTTGCAAATGTATGCGTTATCTTAATTTCTTGTCCAACAGCGGCGATTACCTCTGCCTTTAGTGTTAAATATGGACATAATGAAGAATATGCATCAGGAGCAGTGGTATTTACAACACTTGTAAGTATTATTACTTTACCTTTAATTTCATATTTATTAACTATGTAATCAAAATGCCTAGACATTAAAAAATGTCTAGGCATTTATATTTATCTTCTATATTAATTAGATCATGCTAAATGTGCTGTAAATATCTGCGCAATCATTGTTTAACTTCTTAATAAGTTCTTCCATGCTTGAAGCAGTTATAACCTTCTTATCGTTAAGGTAAGCACAGTAATTTAAACCACTTGAAACTCTTTCAACTCTTAAAGTTAACTCTTTACCATTCATTTTTTGACCTCCTAATTAAACAACTATTCTAACAGTTTGTAATTTTAACACCAAGGAAACTATTTGGCAATAAAAATTACCCCTATTTTACAAATATTTCACAAACGTCATACTATAGTACTAGAAATGTTTATGTTCTCTTGTTTATATGTAAAAATATGTTACAATAAATATATATGCGGTATCGTGAAAATTTAATAGGAGGTTTCATATGGGATACGATGAGAAAGACGAATTCTATCTTTTGGCGGAAGAAGATGCTATAACAGGTTTACTAAATCGAAGAGGTGGAGAAGAAGAAATCAATGATTATATTAAGGAACATCCTGATGAAAAATGTGCCTATATTATTTTTGAGTGTGATAAGTTTAAAAATGTAAAGGATACATTTGGGCATAAGGTAAGCGATAAGATAATTACAGAAAGTGCGGATGAAATCAGTAAGTATTTTCTAGATAAGGGAATAGTCATACGAATGGATAGCGATGAGTTTGTGGTTTTTTATATTAATACAGATAAGGAAGAGGTTAAGGAAAAATTAGATAAGTTTATCGAGGATCAAAAACCTGCGAGAATGATAAATGGAATGATGATACCATTTACTTTCTCTATTGGTGTAACGATGTATCCAGAGCATGGAAAGAATTTTGCTGAATTATTAGAAAAGGCCGATATTGCTTTATATGATGCAAAATATCGTGGAAGAGCAAGATACACAATATATGAAAAAGGCTTTGTTAATGCTCATCAGAACCAATTAATGTTTGGTTTAGAAGAATTTTCAAAATCCCTTCCAGGAGGATTTTTTGTATATGAAGCTAAGGGAGATGAGAAAATTCTTTATGCTAATCAATCCATGGTAGAACTATTTAAATGTGATGATATGAACGATTTTCGAAAATATATTGGTAATTCCTTTAAAGGAATCGTTCATCCAGATGAATATGATAAAGTTTTAAAAGAAATTAATACTCAACAAGGCAAGTCAGATAATCATGGTAATCTAGATTACATAAGATATAGAATAAAATGTAAAGATGGTACAGAAAAGCTTGTAGATGATTTTGGACATTTGGTAAATGATCCAACCTTTGGCATGATTTATTATGTGTTCTTATTAGATGTGGATGAACATATTGTAAATAGATAAATGGTATATAAATGACTTTGGAAAATGATAATGCAGTTTTCCAAAGTCATTTTTTTGCAATAAAATAGTTATAATTGTTGAAAAGTTAAAAAAAGAGTTGTAAAATATTTACAAAAATAATATGGGGGGAGTCCAGACAGTATATGATAAAAAAGATAAATAAAAAAACGTAGTAAGAGGTTTGTTTTGCCTATTTTTTGTATTGGTTGTTTTAGTAGTAATAGTTAGTAAGTTGTTACCTGAACACAAGAAAAGTAATGTTGGTAATGTTGCATCAGATGAAGAAAATGTAAGCGTTCCAGTAGATTATAATACAGATGTAAATTATGATAATGCTGATGAACACGAGTCAATAAGAGTTAGAACAAAATATAAGATATTAGATGTTTCAATTGAACAAAATATAAGTTCAGAAGATATGAATTATATTGATGAAATCTATAAAAAAAATGGCAGATTGTCAGATAATGTCAGTTTGGTAAAGATTAAAGTTGAGATAACAAATGTTGGTGAGGAGCAACAGGAGATATATTTAAATAGCAATAATTTATGTATGTTTGATTCTAGCACTAATGAAAGTGTTTCTACAGAAATGGTTGGTGTTAGCAATCCGGAAAATAAAGGAAAATCACTTTTTGAATTTGTTTTACAACCTCAACAAAGTACAACGCAAACTTGTTATTATTTACTTGATAATGATTATTTGAATGAGAAATATGATTTGAAGTATTGTGTAAATCCATGTGGACAGCCAAGAAGTGGAAATATAGGTTCTGGAGATCCTAATTATAATGTTGACGATTATATATCATATATAGATATCACTTCAATGCTTAATTAAAGGAAGAGGAAAATGGGATTAAAATTTGAACTTAAACAATCTTTTAGAACACCTCAATTTAAATTGGCACTTATTATTGAATTTATAATTGTAATATTGCATTTTATAATTAGGGATGTCAGTTTATTTATTAGTAATAGATCTATAGAAGCATTTAATGTATATATGTTATATCCTGTAAGTAGTTATGAAGCATGGATAGCTCTAGATTATAGATTTTATATGTATATGATTCTTTTATTATGTCCAATACTTGCAGCATTACCATATAGCACAAGTCATTATACACAAATTAGAGGATGTATAGGGAAAAATGTTTTTATAAGAGTCGGCAAGAAAAAATATTTAAAAAACAAATTGATAGCTGTTTTTATAAATGGTGGAGTAACAGTATGCTTACCATTGTTGGTGGATTTATTGATGTGTATGGCAATTTTTCCATCAATAAAACCTGAAGTGTCAAGTTTTACACTCTTAGTACCACATTCGTCATTTAGTAATATTTATTATAATTATCCTTTACTTAATTGTATTATTGAGTTTGGTTTTATATTTGTATTTTCAGGAATTTGGGCAATATTAGCATTAGCTTGTACAAAATATGTAAAATATAAATATACTATAGTAATAATTGGTGCTATTATTAATCTTTTTTTAAGTGTAATTGGAGATTTCATTTCAAAAGATAGTATTGCTCCAACATCATTTTTGGCAGGTTATTTTAGTAAACCTAGAATCTTACCGTTTGTTGTAGAGGGTTTATTGTTTTTTATAATTGTTGTTGTAGATTATTTATTGCTAGGTTCAAGAGGTGATATTGAGTAGTGAAAACAAAGCTATTTTTAAAGATTTCTTTAGGAGCACTTTTCTTAATATGGGCAATTTTATTTTTGGTTATAAATCATAAATATAAAAGTCCAAATATAATAGAATCTGATTATCAAGTCTATCATAACGGTATATCATATGAGTTACTTGATGTTGAAGTAAAAAAGAATGTGGATGAAGAGGCTCTTAATGATGGTCTTGGAGAAAATGTCGAATATGTAATTACAGTTAAAGTTAATAATACAAGTGAAGCACAAAAAATAGATTTAAGCGAAGTTGTTTTGTACAGAACAGATTATTCCAATTGTGTTGCATTGGATTATTATTATGACGAAAATGAAGATGTAAGTTTATATTTAGAAGCGGGAGAAGAAAAAATATATAAGTTTCCATTTATAATTTATCAAAATCTTTTTACAGATAAACAATGGAAGAATATAGAAAACAGTGACTGGAAATTATTGTTAAATCTATATCCTGAAAAAATAATGCTTGATATATCTTAGATAAATTATGAAATATCTGATATTTGAATATCAGTTATAAATTTAAAATTTATATGTTGATCATTGTCCATGATTATTTCTTTATTGATTGCATCAATTTTTTTTATGAAACCAGTTAGAAGGAGGTATTTACCTCCTTCTTTTTTATTATCTGGTGAAAAATAATTAATGGTTACAGAAACTTTTTTGTAATCATCTAAAGATAATAATTGATTAATCTGCATGTCTAATTTATCTAAGTCATAATTATCTAATTCTTTGTAGGCTTCAGTTAGACGCGCTGTTTCCTGAACTTGTGAATCATAACCTGTAAGAGCTGCAAAAGGTGAAAATTGTGCTGCTCTGTCATGTATAGACATATGAGCATGGTGCTTTGATTGATGATGTTCAAGGTTAATAATGTCATCATATTTATCTGAATTATTAAATGTCATGCTTTATGTCCTCCTATTTGTCTATTTCTGTCCATGGCAGTTGCACCTTCTTGTAAATTAGTACCCTTTACAATGGCGTTATTACCATATTTCTTTTTAATATCAAGAAGAGCTTTTTGAATAGACTTTTCTTTCTTTAGTTCTTCTTCTTTTTTCTTAGTTTCTTTTTCAAGTTTGTCATAGTCAGTAAATAAATCAAGTTGTCCAAGTAAAGGCGAGTTATTAGTAACTTTATCCTCGGCTAATACATGATTTGCAACAAGGGTTATTCTTCTTATAAGAAGATTTTTATCTACAATTCGTTCATATAAAGAATCTACTAATTTAATAATTTCTCTTGAAGATGATGTGTGACTATTAAAATTAGCAGTTCCATGGGCATGTTCAGGAATGCGTCTACCATAATGGTCTACTTTTATTGAACCCTTAAAATTAGCTAGGCGATTAGGTTCATTCAGATTATTAATATCATAGCCTATTGTTAAAACGATTTGGTCAGTCATTAGTTTTTTGTCAACTAGATCAAGACTAAGTGCATCTGCCATTTCTGAAACAACAATTCTTGCCTTATCATACTCATAAGGACAGTGAAGAACTTGTCCTTGGCTAAGGCTATTAGTGCTTGGCTTATAGGCTTTAATATCTGCTATTGATACAGGTTCCCATCCCCAAGCGTGGTCTATAAGTAATTCTGCATTAATTCCAAAAAACTCATAAAGTAAATCTTCATTGTAATATTCATTAGGAGAGCCGATAGAACATCGAGCAATATCTCCCATTGTGTAAAGACCGTGGGCTTCTAGTTTTTTAGCATAACCTCTACCAACTCTCCAAAAGTCTGTTAAAGGTCTATGATTCCATAAGTATTTACGATAACTATATTCATCAATCTGAGCAATTCTTACGCCATCTTCGTTAGCAGGCATATGTTTAGCAACGATATCCATAGCAACTTTACAAAGATACAGATTAGTGCCAATCCCTGCTGTAGCAGTGATTCCAGTTTCATTAAGAATATCTTTAATCATATGTAGGGCTAGTTCTTTAGCTGTCATCTTATAAGTATTAAGATAGTGACTTGCATCTATGAAAACTTCATCAATTGAGTAGACATGAATGTCTTCAGGAGCAATATACTTAAGGTAGATATTATAAATTCTTGTGGAATAATCCATATATAATTGCATTCTAGGAACAGCTCTTATAAAGTCAACTTCTACATTAGGGTCTGAATTACATATAGTAGCATCTGTAGAAGTGGAATTAAATTGGTGATTCTTTGCATTGATTCTTCTTGCAGCGTTAATTTCTTTAACCCCTGCAACAACTTCAAAAAGTCTAGCTCTACCAGAAATTCCATAAGCTTTAAGTGAAGGAGTAACTGCTAAACATATGGTTTTTTCAGTTCTAGATTCATCAGCAACGACAAGGTGTGTTGATAGAGGATCTAGTCCGCGCTCAACACATTCAACTGATGCATAAAATGATTTTAAATCAATGGCTATAAAATAATTCTCCATAAAAAGCTACTCCTTTCGCATATAATTGTATCACAACTAGAACAGATGTTCAAGTTGGCGATAGAAGAATTCTTTTTTGCGTTATATTTTTAAAATATATAATAGATTGCAATAATAGTTTTGATTTAGTATAATATTTTTAGAATTTTTTGGGTGTAAGTTATACGATTTCTTGGAGGGGATCAAGTATAGACTTAGCAGAATGGAGGAGTTATGGCAATACATAAAGCTAGATTTGATAAAGAAGAGTTTAAAAAAGCCGTAGTTGGAAATTGTAAGTCTTTATACAGAAAAACATTAGACGAGGCAAGTCAACAGCAAAGGTTTCAGTCAGTAGCTTATGCAGTAAAGGACTTAATTATGGATAAGTGGATTGCAACACATAAGCAGTATGACAAGGAAGATCCAAAGGTTGTTTATTATATGTCTATGGAGTTCTTAATGGGAAGAGCCCTTGGTAATAATATGATCAATCTTATGCAGTATAAGGAAATTAAAAAAGCGTTAGAAGAGTTGGATTTAGATATTAATGAAATAGAAGATCAAGAGCCAGACCCAGCATTAGGAAATGGTGGTCTTGGTAGACTTGCAGCTTGTTTCCTTGATTCTTTAGCAACACTTGAATATCCATCATATGGATGTGGAATCAGATATAGATATGGTATGTTTAAGCAGGAAATTAAAGATGGATATCAAATAGAAACACCAGATGATTGGTTAAGAGATGGTTATCCATTTGAAATTAAAAGGGCTGAGTATCGATATGAGGTGAAATTTGGTGGATATGTAAAGGTTGTAAAAGACGAAAAGACAGGACGAGATAATTTTGTACAAGAAGATTATCGCTCAGTAATAGCAGTTCCATATGATTTGCCAATATTAGGATACGGTAATAATACAGTTAATTCACTTAGAATATGGGATGCTGAACCTGTAGTAAAATTCAATCTAAATTCATTTGATAAGGGAGATTATCAAAAGGCTATTGAAGAGGAAAATCTTGCTAAGAACTTAGTAGAAGTGTTATATCCAAATGATAATCATTATGCAGGTAAGGAATTAAGATTAAAGCAGCAATATTTCTTTGTATCAGCATC
>JAEEGI010003059.1_pt1 | contig 40196 bp, 34 predicted proteins | sample 8958751 | NCBI WGS metagenome assembly JAEEGI01 (sample SAMN16246545, study PRJNA631951) | gut metagenome | biome: gut microbiome; feature: rumen; material: KS-attached | host: Bos | place: Iran: Karaj | collected 2018-10 | reverse complement strand
CTATGAGACCGGCGAGCGCAGCCGTGCCGAGCGTTTGCTGGACCTTGGCTGTGTTCTCTTGACGGTTCTGCTCGTGTGGCTGCTGCTCCGCTGGGGCGGGGCCTCACCAGAGATCGGCAGCGCAAGCTTCGGTGCGCTGTTTCTGGTCGGCCTCTCGACCAGTCCGCACTGTCTGGGTATGTGCGGCGGCATTCTTCTTTCCGCCTGTCACGGACAAGAGGGCCGAAAGGCACAGTTCGGCGCGGCGCTGGCTTACAATGGCGGGCGTATGGCTTCCTACACGGCATTTGACGCTGTCTTCGGCGCGCTAGGCACAGTGCTGACATACACGCTCAGTATGAAGTCGATGCTCTTCACGATGCTGGGCCTTGCTGTGGCTTTGCTGGGATTGAACATGTGGGGACTGCTGCCTGCGCTGCCGTCTCTCCCCGGAGAGCAAAGAGCAGCCTGCCGTCTGCCGGACAGATTCCGGCGGCAGACGCCGCTGCTGATCGGTCTGCTGACAGGTTTCATGCCCTGCGGCGCATTGTACGCAGCCTGGCTCTGCGCCATGTCGGGCGGCGGTGCGGGAAGAGGCGCTTTGCTGATGCTGGCCTTTGCGCTCGGAACCGTGCCGCTGATGTTGCTCTTTGCTTCGCTCGGCGCTCTGCTTCCGCGTAACTGGACGAAATATCTCCGTAAACTCGGCGCTGTGCTGGTCACCTCGATGGGTCTGAAAATGCTGATCGGCGGTCTCCTGCTTTTGCGTTGACCGGGTTTTTTCACTGTGGTAAAATGTGTCGCGAGGTGAGCAACTATGCCTTTGATCGTCGATAAAGAGGCTGTTCGGATGGAGATCCTGATGGCCTTTGAACGCTGCATCGAGAAAAAGCCCATGACGAAGATCACCCTGCGGGATATTGCGGAAGAAGCCGGGATGTCGCATCCGAAGCTCCTGCATTATTTCAAGAATCGGGATGATCTGGTCGTGAGCTATCTGCGCTATACCAAGGACTTCATGACCGAGAAGTGCAAACTCTGGTTTGCAACGCATCCTCGTGCCGATTACGAGAGCAATCTCACCTATATGAACGCCTTTATGTCTTATGTTGCCCGGGGCGAGGAGGGCGAACAGCGCCCCAATGCCACCACACAGACCTACGTGCTGGCGCACTACAGTGATGTAGTCGCGGATCTCGTAAAGGGCGAATTCCGCGAGTGGCGTGAGACGATGGAGCAGTGTCTGATCGCTATTTACGGGCCGGAAGTTGGCAGGCATGAGGCGGAGGCCATGATGATCCTCATCGCAGGAACCTTCATCTGCAACTACAATGGCGCTCTGACCGGTGAGATCAGTGATAATATTATTGGATATCTGGGAAATCTGACGCATTCATAACGACCCATCAGGAAGGGGGATGCAGCGATCAACATTCATATTCTTCCGTGCGGTTATATCCGTGTTTCTGAGACGGTTCCGTTCGGCAGCCGGCTCGACCTGCTGGAAGCGGCAAAGCAGCTTACCGCGCCGGACAAGGACCGCGTGACTCTTCCCGTCTTCACCTACCTGATCGAGCATCCGAAGGGCCTGATCCTCGTGGATACCGGCTGGTGCCGGGATATCAGTCCGGAGGGCACATATGATCCCAAAGCGGTGGCGGCTGTTCTCCCGACCCGCATGGCAGCGCTCTTACATCCCTATCTCCCGAAAGGGATGGCGATCCACGAGCAGCTGGCAGGCATGGGCATTCAGCCGGAGGATCTGGACTATGTGCTGCTGACACATCTTGATGCCGACCATGTGGCGGGACTCCGGCACGTGAGCAGAGCAAAGCATATCGTCCTGCCGGAATACGAGTACTTCTGGTCCTGCCGCACGGTATACAAGACCCGGCAGCCGCAGGATCTGTGGATCCAGTATCCCATGGAACGCCCGTTTTACCGGGGCTCGTCGCTCGGCCCGAACCACTGGGTCATCGATCTGTTCGGGGATGAGAGCATCCAGATGATCAATGTGCCGGGGCACACAGAAGGCCAGGCGGCGATCCTTGTCCGAAACGGCAAACACTTTGTGCTGCTGGCGGCGGATGCGGCCTTCTCTCCCCGCAACTGGCAGGAGAATATCGTCCCGGGCTTCGGATTTGCCCGCGTTTTTCAGAGGAAGAGCCTCCGCTGGATCGCGGAGATGGCGGCGGACCCGGGATGCGCCGCCGTGCTTTGCAGTCATGATCCCTCTGTAAAACCGGGAATTATAGTCATATAAATGGTGCATCCCGCCTCCGGTTTGTCCGGCGGCGGGATGCATCTTTTATTTAACTGTTCCTGAAGCAAACAGGAGGTCAGGCCTGGGATGGCAAAGCGGAAAGATCATCAGGCGGCACAGGTTCTTCCAGCCGTCGGAAATAACGCGTGTGCGCAGCTTCATAAGCCGCATTGAATTCAGCATCATTGCCGTTGTGCAGGCTCTCAAAATAAAGGTGCTCGTGATCAGCCAGCTCCGGATGGAGACGCACAACCGTGGCCACCCCTACATTCGAACACACAGCCGCGATTCGGCGGAATTCAACACCGAGATTTGAATAGCTGCTGTCGGCATACATATCGCACTCACCGAGGCTCAGACGGCGCAGATGGTTGCGCCGGAGCGTCGTGTTTAGTTCATTCACGATTTGCACCAGCGGTTCGATCTTGTGGGCTGCAGTTTCGTCGCGATTGCTGAAAGCATCCTCGGTGAGTTCAAGGATCTCCCAGAGTGCGTCCTCGACTACATGAAGCTCCTTTACCGCCGCAGGTGAAAACCGCGTGCCGCTTTGTGCCATAGCTGCAGCGATCTCTGCTATGCCCACGCCATGGTCGCCCAGACGCTCAAACTCCGCATTGACCTTGTAATATTGGTTGAGAATGCCGACGTGCTGCTCCAGCCGCAGATGCGGCAGCAGTTCGACGATATACCGGCTGCAGCAGTCGGTAAGATGATCGATGTTCTCTTCTTCCGCAAGAATCTCCTGACGGGTGGCTTCGTCGTATTTTTCGAGAAGAGTAAAGGATCTCACAATATTCGTGCGGGACGCGCGGAACATTGTCAGCAGCAGCTGATAGCAGCTGTTCAGCGCCAGCGCCGGTGTTTCGAGAAAACTGGGATTCAGAGCTTCCAGTTCGTCGTGATACTTCTCTTCCCGGACCGGCTCGGGCTTGTCCTTCACAATGCGGTGGCTCAGCTTTTCGTAGACGCCCAGCATCGGGAAAAGGCAGATGGAACAGGTGAGATTAAAAATGGTGTTGGTGTTAGCAATCATGCCGGAATTCACGGTGCGGTTCCACAGCCCGTCCAGCAGGCCCAGGCGGTGCACGATGGTAACACCCAGGAGCACCAGAACCGTCTCGCTGAGGTTGAACAGGATATTCACCACGCCGACGCGCCTGGCTTCCGCATTTGCGCCGATGGAGCAGACGATGGCTGTCGTGACACAGTCGCCCAGGTAGATGCCGACGATCACCGCGTAAATCGCCTTGAACGCCAGCAGTCCGGAAGCGGAGAACGCCTGCAGAATGCCTACCGTGACCGAAGAGCTCTGCAGCATGAAGGCCACGCCGGCACCGGTAAGATAACCGAGAAAGGGGTTGTCGCCAAGCCCGGAAAAGATCTTGTCGATCGCGCCGGACTGTGTCAGCGCGGCAACCGATCCGGTCATATTCAGCAGGCCGGAAAACAGAATGCCGAAGCCGACGGCGATATTGCCGATCGATTTTGCGTTCCTTACAAAATGGCCCATGATCAGCACCATGCCGATGATGAGCGCGACAGGTGCGAGTGTGGACGGCTGGAAGAATCTCAGCCAGGCTGCGCCGGAGGCATCGACGTCCAGGAGCCGGATGATCTGGCCTGTGACCGTCGTGCCGACATTCGCACCGACAATGATGCCTAACGACTGGCGAAGCGTCAGAATGCCCGCGCCGACAAGGCCGGCGGTGATGACGATCATGGCTGTGGAGGACTGAATAAGCGCGGTGACGAAAATGCCGAGGAGGAACGCTTTAAACGGATTGTTCGTCACTTTCTCCATAGCGAGCTTCAGTGCGCCGGAAGAGTTTTCCTTCAGAGAGTCCCCCATCAGCCGCATACCGTACAGGAACATGGCAAGGCCGCCGAGCAGGGAGATCACATCAAATATATCCATAAAAATCCTCTGAGACAAAGTATCTTTTACCATGTGCAGTATATGGTTTCGGAGCTCTTCCGTCAATTCGCTCGAATAGACGAAAATCTACAGTCAGCTGTTCCGTTTTTTTGTTGTTTTTTTTCCTTTTCTCCGGCGATCCGGACGTCTTTCCTTGAGGAAGCACCGCCTTTTTCCCTGTTGATCTCCGTCTGGCAGGTCAGAGAGAATTTGCTGTTTTACAAACACTTACAAATGAATTATAATCAAAGCAATCCAAATCGGGAGTTGATAAACATGGAGGAAAACAACGTTTTTCGTCTGGCAAAACCGAAGAAGAACGGTCTCCTGTCGCTCATTTTCAGCAGGATGCTGATCATCGTGCTCCTGCTGGTGGTGCAGGTTCTGCTGATCGTCGGCTTCTACGTCTGGCTGAACGATTATCTGTCCTGGTTCTCCATCGTCCTGGCCGTGTTCACGCTCATCATGGTCATCTATCTGTTCAACAGCGACATGGATTCCACCGCAAAGCTCACGTGGATGTTCATCATCGCCGTTCTGCCGATCCCAGGCGCCGCCATGCTGTGGTTTACAAAGTCCAACCTCGGCTTCCGGAAGCTGACGAAGCGCGAGCTTGAGCTGATCCAGGAGACGAAGGACTCTCTCCCGCAGCCCGTCGGCGTAAAGGAAGCCATCGAGCAGGAGGATTCGGGCGTGGACGATCTGTGCACCTATCTCAACCGCAGCGGCTGCTTCCCGATCTACGACGACACCGAGGTCACCTATTTCCCGATCGGCGAAGAGAAGTTCGCCGCCATGCTGGAGGAGCTGAAAAAGGCCGAGAAGTATATCTTCATGGAGTACTTCATCATCGAGGAAGGCTATATGTGGGGCGAGATCCTCAGGATCCTGATCGAAAAAGCAAAGGCCGGCGTGGATGTACGCGTGATGTACGACGGCATGTGCGAGGTCTCCCAGCTCCCGGCGGATTACTGGAAGCTGCTGGAAAAGGAAGGGATCCGCGCCAAGCCCTTCTCCCCCATCGTTCCGCTGGTCTCCTCCCATTATAATTACCGCGACCACCGCAAGATCCTCGTGATCGACGGAAAGGTAGCCTTCAACGGCGGCGTGAATCTGGCGGATGAATACATCAACCACATCGTACGGTTCGGCCACTGGAAGGACACGGCTGTGAGGCTCAGGGGCCGCGCGGCGAAGAGTTTTGCGCTCATGTTCCTGCAGATGTGGTATATCAACGAGAAAGAGGCCGTCTTCGCGCCGTATCTGGAAGAGGATGCATCCATCCCTGTGACGCGCGACGGGTATGTGATGCCGTATGGCGACTGCCCGCTGGATGCGGACAAGGTCGGTGAGACGGTGTATATGGACTTTCTCAACCGCGCGAACGACTACGTTCACATCATGACGCCGTATCTCATCCTCGACGGCGAGCTGGAGACCGCGCTCAAGTACGCGGCGCAGCGCGGCGTCGATGTGAAGATCATCCTGCCCGGCATTCCGGACAAGAAGTTAGCCTACTCGCTGGCCAAGGCGCATTACCGCTCGCTGGTCGGTGCCGGCGTGAAGATCTACGAATACACGCCCGGTTTTGTGCACGCCAAGGTGTTCATCAGCGACGACGTAAAGGCCGTGACCGGCACGATCAACCTCGATTACCGCAGCCTCTACCATCATTTCGAATGCGCGACTTACATGTATAAGACGGCCTGCATCGCGGACATGGAACGGGATTATCAGGAGACGCTGGCCAAATGCCGTGCTGTGACGCCGGAGACGATCCGCAACGAGAAACTCGGCTACAAGCTGCTCGGCGGTCTGCTGCGTTTCCTGGCGCCGCTCATGTAAACATCAGGGAACGGATATTCCTTTGTTTGAATTTGTTTTTATCTTATGTTAGAATGGCGAAAATATGCAGAAAAAGGTGATGTGCGATGCGCATAGTTGTAAAAGTAGGGACCTCGACCCTGACCCATGCCACGGGACGGATCAACATACGCCATGTTGAAGCGCTGTGCAAGGTGCTCAGCGATATCCGAAACGCCGGCCATGAGCTGATCCTGGTGTCCTCAGGTGCCATCGGAATGGGCGTGGGCAAGATGAACCTGCCGAAACGGCCGGATGACATGCCGACCAAACAGGCCATGGCAGCTATCGGCCAGTGCGAACTCATGTATGTCTACGACCGGCTCTTTTCCGAATACAGTCATGTGGTCGCCCAGATCCTGCTGACCGGCGAGGATCTCCGGGACGATAATCGCCACAAAAACTTCATCAATACCATCTTCCGGCTGCTGGAGCTCGGTGCGCTGCCCATCATCAATGAGAACGACACCGTCGCCACCGAAGAGGTCTCTGTCGGCGACAACGACACGCTCGGCGCTCTGGTCGCCGAGAGTATCCGGGCGGATCTGCTGGTCATCCTGTCGGATATTGACGGCCTCTATTCCGACAATCCGCGTCTGGATCCGACGGCGGAGCTTATCCCCGTCGTAACGGAACTTACTCCGGAAATCCTTGCTTCCGCCGGGGAAAAGGGTTCCTCTCTTGCGACCGGCGGCATGGCCACCAAGCTGAACGCCGCCTCCATCTGTATGAAGGCGGGCACGGACATGATCATCCTGAACGGTGCACAGCCGGCGATCCTTTATGACGTCATCGAAGGCAAACCCGTTGGGACACGTTTTATCGGAAGGAGACAGTAATGAAAAAAACGATCGACATCATCCAGGCTGCGAAGGCAGCCTCGCCGGTTCTTGCAGCCGCCTCCCCGGAACAAAAGAATCTCGCCCTGGAAAAAATTGCCCATCGTCTGCTTACCGAGCAGGAAAACATTCTCCGGGCCAATGCCGAGGATATCGAAGCTTCTCGCGATCATCTCGGGCCGGTCATGATCGACCGTCTGAGTCTGAGTCCCGAGCGTATCGCCGGTATGGCTCAGGGCATCCGCGAAGTGATCGATCTGCCGGATCCGGTCGGAAAGGTCCTGGCGCGTGTGGAGCGCCCCAACGGGTTGATCATTGAGAAGACCTCCTTCCCTCTCGGCGTCATCGCCATCATTTTTGAGAGCCGCCCAAATGTCACCTCCGATGCGGCTGCACTTGCGCTGAAGTCCGGCAACGCCTCCATCCTGCGCGGCGGCAAAGAGGCCTTCCGCTCCAATGCGGCCATTGTGGACGCCATTCATCTGGGACTTGCGGATGCCGATCTCCCGCCCGAACTGGTCGGTTTCGTGGAGGATACGGACCGTTCCAGTGCCCGTGAGCTGATGACGGCGTCCGGTCTTATCGACATGCTGATCCCCCGCGGCGGCGCAGGTCTTATCCGCAGCTGCCTGGAAAACGCGACTGTCCCCTGTATTCAGACCGGCACCGGAATCTGCCACATCTATGTGGACGCCTCCGCCGATCAGGCAAAAGCCCTAAACATTATCGAAAACGCCAAAACCAGCCGTCCCTCTGTCTGCAATGCAGAGGAGGTCCTGCTGGTGAACCGTTCCATTGCGGCAGAATTCCTGCCCGCTCTGCGTCAGCGCCTCTGTGAAGGCCGTGCCGAACGCGGTCTTCCGCCCGTTGAACTTCGCGTAGATCCCGAGGCCGCAGCCATCATCCCCGGCACGCCGGCCGGTGAGAAGGATTTTGATACCGAGTTCCTCGACTACATCCTGGCGGTAAAGATCGTCGGCGATGTGGACGAAGCCATCGCCCATATCGCGCAGCACTCTACCGGTCACAGCGATGCCATCCTCACTCAGGATCCCTCTGCGGCTGAACGCTTCACCCGTTTGGTGGACTCTGCGGCTGTCTATGTGAATGTCTCCACCCGTTTTACCGACGGCGGAGAATTCGGCCTCGGCTGCGAGATGGGTATTTCGACCCAGAAGCTGCATGCCCGTGGTCCTATGGGACTGCAGGAGCTCAACACCTACAAGTACATTATCCGGGGCGACGGTCAGATCCGCTGAAGCATACCGGGAGGTCCTGCGTCTGATAAAAGAGTGGAACATCATCAGCTGAGAAGAATACGCAGAAGTGGAACAGGCCATAAGAAAGCTGCAGCTTTCGTTACTGACAACGCATTTTGTTGTTTCAGAAAGAACTGTATCATCCTTCCTGACACCAACCGCCCGGGCTGTCTCCGCAGGAGATTGCCCGGGCCGGGTTTTTATCTTCTCCTGCGTTCTATAACATACAAGGTCATGCCGGCAAGGACCAGCAGGGCGCCAACGATCCAGTAGACCGCACTCAGGCGGCTGGTGGTGCCGTAGATCGCAAGTATGCCCTGAAACACGCTTCCCGCAGTGAACGCTGCCACGCCGGAGCTGTACAGGCAGCGGCTCACAGGGCTTGGCTGCTTCTGTTCTTCCATCCTTCCCAGTATGCTGAAGGGTATCTCCCCGAGCAGCAGCGGGAACAGAAACGCGAAGATCATAAAATTAGAATAGACATGATGGCTGAACAGCTCATATGCCGTGCCGAACAGCATCGTACCGATCACCGCTATGGTATAGCGGTTTCTTTCTTTTAAAATATCCACGAAAATGTTACTCCTTTAAAAGTAAATGATGTCGGTCACGGCGCGCTCGCCATTGCTTCGGCCACTGGTCGTCTCGTTGATCACGACTCCCTGATACACCATGGTGGAGGAACCGCCGCCGTCCAGATTGTAGGCCGTCTGCACGCCGAGGCGCTGCATAAACTCCGCCAGTTCGTACAGCGTCAGTCCTTCACTTTCATTGGTCCGTCCGTCCGACACGACCAGCATATAGTGGTTCTCCCCCAGGAGCCCGATGGCGGTCCGCGGATTGCTTGCCATAGCGCGGTCGACTTCATCGTTCCTGTCCACGATAACGGTGCCGTTCTCCAGCAGGCCGGGGCCGAAGGAAAAGACCTGCACAGCTCCCTGCTCCAGCAGCTCATGAGCCGTAACATCACTCTCGTTGATAATCGCAAAACTGCCGTCGGCGTAGATGACCAGATCTTCCTGATCTTTTGCGGCGGTGTCGCGATAGAGCACACCGTTGCGGATCACATAGCCCATTTCCCGGGAACCGTAATTGTCGCCGTTGACGGCGAGCGTGGCGCCAACCGCCGCAGCTGTCTCCGATGTGGCCGCCGTCACGTTGCGGCCGTAGCTGTTCTGGGAAAACGCCGTCTTCAGATCGGAGGCGCTGCTTACAACGATATCCGCAACATAGATGTTACTGCCGAATTCCCGGTACTCCGAGATCGTGATCTGAACGCCGCTGTCGGCCGCGGGGACTGCGTCAGTTTCGATCGTAGCGCCGCTCGTTCCGTCCGGCGTTTCTTTTTTTTCTGAGATCTCTCCGCCGCTTTTTTGTCCTTCTCTCTTCTTTTTGCCGGTATGCTTTCCGGACAGGGTCTGCAGCTGTGGCTGTAGTTCATCCACCGTTTCTGCCGTTTCCGTCACCTGCTCCTGTTCCACCACAGCATAGACGCGGCTGATGGCAAACGTGTCAAGCAGCGCGTAAGCCGAAAAAGCGATCAGGCAGACTGCAAAGATCAGCGAATAGGTTTTTTGAAATGATTTCATAAGGTTCTCCTTTCCGAATGTCTGCCTGCATTGTAAAGGGCCAACCTTAATTATCCTTTAAACCACTCGAAAAAAACACGCGTCCCTGCCGAAGGGAGGCAGGGACGCTTACTTCCTTTGCCGGGCAATGCATCTCCCTTACCTGGACCAGTCCCCGCCAAAAAATAGCAAAATGGACAAGTAAGCAAAAACCCAGCAATGGCGCGGAAAATCGGCATTTTTTACCCTTTTCTTGTCCACTTCTTATTTCTGGCGGGAATTGGACAAGCAAGGGATAGCAAGCCATTTGCGTGTAAAAATGCCTCTGTCCGGAATCGTCCAAACAGAGGCGTTTGCAATTTTGTTATTCTTTTTTTATTCTTCCGCGTAATCCGTGTCCATGGCGATCTGGAACGTATAATCAGGAAATGCTTTCTGCACATCGGAAACCACATTCGCGTACACTTCCCTGCGGTCCTTTGCGTTGAAGCTGACCACGATATCGAAGCGCATGGACTTCTGTTCCCTGTTCAGATAAAAGCCGTGCATCTGCTTCACGTGCGGGTGAGAGAAAACGATCTCCCGCACTTTTTTCTGCGTTTCGATGATCTCTGCGTCCTTCGTGTTGACCGAGTACACACCCACAGCTGTCAGGATGACCTGATGCTCCTGCAGAACCGCTATCTGGATGTTCCGGATCAGTTCATCCAGCTGATCCGCGGAGCAGGTGTCGGGGACCTCAATATGGATGGAGCCATTCCATGCATCCGGGCCGTAATTGTTAAGGACCAGATCGTAGGCTCCCCGCACTTCCGGGAAGCTGTTTACCGTATGTTTGATGCTTCTGGCGAGTTCCGGATCGTTCTTCTCACCCAGGATCTGCGAGATCGTATCCTTCAGCATCTCAATGCCGGACTTGATGATCACAAGGGAGATGATGGCGCCGAGCCACGCTTCCAGCGACACGTGGAAGATCAGGAAAATGCCCGCAGCGACGAGCGTGGACGAGGAGATAATGGAATCCAGCGTGGCGTCTTCTCCGGAGTTGATGAGCGAATCCGAATTCACCTTTTCGCCGACGCCCTTGACGTAGCGGCCCAGCAGGATCTTCACCACGACTGCGACGGCAACTATGATCAGCGAGACTGCGTTGTAGTCGGGCGTCTCGGGATGGAGGATCTGCTTTACGGACTCCACAAAGGAAGTGATGCCGGCATAGAGCACGATCATGGAGATGATCATGGCGCTCAGATATTCGATGCGCCCGTATCCGAATGGATGCTTTTTGTCCGGTTCTCTGCCCGCCAGCTTCGTTCCCACGATGGTGATCAGAGAGCTGCCGGCGTCGGAGATGTTGTTGACGGCGTCCAGAACGATGGCAATGGAGTTGGACATCAGGCCGATCACCGCTTTGAACGCAGCAAGGAACACGTTGGCAACGATCCCGATGATGCTGGTCCGGATGATCGTCTTCTCACGGGAACCGTCATTCCCGTTCCCTTCCGCCATCTGCTGAATCAAATCGATATTCATAGCCTGATCCTTACAGCGCGGCGGCAACTGCGGCTTTGACTTCCTCCATATCGACTGTAGGCTCAAACCGTGCGATAACCTTGCCTTCCCGGCCGATCAGGAATTTGGTGAAGTTCCATTTGATATACGCCTTGTCGCCGAACTGCTTGTTGTTCATGTCTGCAAACTTGGTGAGTGCGGCCATCTTCAGCCCTTTGCCGAAGCCTTCAAACGGCTTCTCGGTGGCAAGGAACGCATAGAGAGGATCCGCCGTCTCGCCGTTGACGTCGATCTTTTTAAATTGCGGAAATTCCGTGCCGAACTTCAGCGTGCAGAACTCATGGATCTCGTCGTCGCTGCCGGGCGCCTGGTTGGCAAACTGGTTGCAGGGGAAGTCCAGGATCTCAAAACCCTGATCCTTCATCTCCCTGTACATGGCTTCCAGCGGCTCGTAGTGCGGCGTGAAGCCGCAGCCGGTGGCCGTGTTGACGATCAGCAGCACCTTGCCCCGATACTCCGCCAGGCTGACGTCGTTGCCGAGTCTGTCTTTCACCGTAAAATCGTAGACCGTTTTCATTTTTTATTCTCCTTTCAAATTCTTTTTCTTCTGGTTCTCCAGCAGTTCATAGAGCAGGGCATACAGCGTCTGCGCCTTCTCAGGCGGCAGGTCAATGCAGTCCGAAACCTGTGCGGGGACATCCTTTGCTTTTTCCTGCAGTGCTTTTCCCTCTTCCGTGAGCGTGATCTCTACGACCCGCTCATCTTCGCGGCTCCGTTTTCTTTTGATGTAGCCGGCCTGCTCCATTTTCTTCAGCAGAGGAGAAAGCGTGCCGTTGTCCAGCATCAGTTTCTCGCCGATCTCGGTGACAGATATTTCGTCTTTCTCCCACAGAACCAGAAAAACGAGATACTGTGTATAGGTCAGCCCCAGCGGTTTCAGATACGGCGTATACAGGCCGGTCACATTCCGTGCGGCGGCGTAAAGCGGAAAACAGAGCTGATTTGCCAGTTTCAATGCTTCATATTGATCGTATTCCATGCATTTTCTCTCCTGCTATGTTTTATACAAATATATTGTATCAAATATAATTAGGCGTGTCAAGCCATTTTTTCGCTCATTCCGCCCTTCCCTGCTCCATCCTTTACTGGCCCACTTCTTATTTCTGGAGGGTAAAGTGATCCAATAAGATGCCGGCAGCCGGCTCTTGAGAAAGAGCCGGCTGCCGTTTTCAGGACGAGTCGTCAGAGACCGGGTCTCAGCTGCAGGTACAGTTCGCGGTACTGCCGGGCAGCGCGCTCAGCGCTTATTGCTCTGCCGCCAGATCTTCTGTTTCTCCGCCGCCGCGATCAGCTCCTCGCGGAAATCGGGATGCGCAATGCTGATCAGCGCTTCGGCACGCTGCCAGGTCGGTTTGCCCGGAAGAGACGCAATGCCGTACTCCGTCACGATGTTCGGCGCCTGGGTGCGTGGGGTGGTGATGATGTCGCCGCCGTTGAAGTACGGGCGGATATTGGAATGCAGGACACCGGCTTTGTCCGCAAAGGTCGCGTGCATGGCGAGGAAGGCACGGCCGTGGTCCGCTTCCATCGCGCCGGTGATAAAGTCGACCTGGCCGCCGGTGCCGGAGATATGCCTCAGGCCGGCGGACTCGGAGCTGACCTGGCCGTAGAGATCCACCGCAATGCAGCCGTTGATGGAGATAAAATCGTCGATCTCGCGGATGGTAGCAGGGTTGTTTACATAGGCCATCGGCGCGCTCAGGATCGCGTCGTTGTGATCCAGGAAATCAAAAAGGTCGCGGGAGCCGTTGCAGATGGAAAAGATGCCTTTGCCGCGATTGATCTTCTTTTTGGCGTTTGTGATCTTGCCTGCACGATAGAGATCAAGGTAGCCGTCACTCATAAGCTCGGTGTGCATGCCGAGATCTTTCACATCCGAGTCGGCGATCATGCTGCCGATCGAATTGGGGATGCCGCCGATGCCGAGCTGGAGCGTGCAGCCGCTGGTGACATAGGGGAAGATGTAGGAGGCTATCTTCCGGTCGATATCCGTGGCAAGGGGGCTTTTGACCGTCGGGATCGGAAGATCACACTCCACAACTGCGTCAACATCCTGAATGTTGATATGGTCGTTGGCAATGCCGGCGATGGTGGGCATCGTGGGGTTGACCTCCACAATGATATGCTCTGCCACGTCCAGGATCTCCTGCATGGCGCAGTTGGTGAGGCCGTAGGAAAAGTTGCCGCTGCGATCCATTGGTGCCACGGTGATCATGGCAACATTGACCGGCGCATAGCCCTTGCGGTAATAGGTGCCGTCATGGCGGAACAGCATCGGCATATGATAAGCGCGTCCCTGATCGATGTATTTGCGGTCCAGGGCCGAGCAGTGCCAGAGATTATAGGTAAAAGAGCCGCAGGGGTCATTCTCAACCGTCTGCACCGGGATCATGCTGATCGCGTTGCGCAGTTTGACGTCGTGCAGCTCACCGCTGCGCCTCGCGAGCGCCGCGTCCAGTGCCTGCGGGAAAGAGCATGTCTGGCTGTAGTCCACCCAGTCGCCGTCCTTGACGATCTTTACCGCCTCGTCCGGCGTGCAGAGCTTCTGAGCGTAAAGGGCCTGATAATCCATAATTTGTTGCCTCCTGACAGATTGAAATCTCCGGCTCCCGGAATGCTTCGAGCAGCGTAATCAAGATGATCCTATTATAAACAAGCCTGCCGGGGAAATCAAATGCCAATCATGCAGATTTGTTATAACGGCGTCGTTATGGAAAATATAGTTATTTGTATTTTCATTTTGGTTATGATGGCATATACTGGTAACAGATACCAAGCGCTCTCTTTCATCCAAAGCATATAACAATGGAGGACATCATCTGTGAAACAGAGATCCGTATCCATTCGCTGGGCGTATCTGGTGCTCGGCGTCCTCGCGCTGCTGTTCGCCGGCGTGATCTATGCCTGGTCTATCCTGAAAACGCCTCTTTCCGAGACATTCGGGTGGACCGCTTCTGAGCTCGCCCTGAACTTTACCCTGACCATGTGCTTTTTCTGCCTGGGCGGCTTCTTCGGCGGCCTGCTCAGCAGGCGCATCGGCGGACGGCTGTGCCTGCTTCTGGCGGCTGCCATGAGCGGGCTGGGCTTCTTTCTGGCCTCCCGCCTCAGCGGGGCGGTGTTCATGCTGTATATCGGCTACGGGATCCTGGCCGGCTTCGGCATCGGGATCGCCTATAATGTCATCATCTCCACCGTCAGCGCCTGGTTCCCCGACAAGAAGGGACTGTGCTCAGGGGCGCTGATGATGGGCTTCGGCGCTTCGGCACTCGTCGTCGGGAAGCTCGCCGCTGCCCTGATCGACGGGCCGGGCTGGCGCACCGCCTATCTCACAGTCGGCATCGCGCTCGCCGCGGTGCTGGCGGTCACGGCGCTGGTGCTTCGCCTGCCCGGCACAGATGTGAGCCTGCCTGCCGTACAGAAAAAAAGCACCTCCGGGGAGGAGGACTTTGAGCAGAAGGATTTCACCACCGCCGAGATGCTGCGCAGACCGTCCTTCTGGCAGGCGCTTCTGGGCATCATCTGCCTTGCCGCCGTGGGCAACACCGTGATCTCCTTTGCCAGAGATCTGGCGCTGACGGTCGGCGCGCAGGCCGCGCTGGCGACGACGCTCGTCGGCGTGCTGTCGATGTGCAACGGCCTGGGCCGCATCGTTGTCGGCGCGCTCTTTGACCGGCTGGGCCGGAAGCGGACGATGCTGCTGGCAAACATCCTGACGATCCTGGCAGCGGGAGTCACATTGATCGCGGTTCTGGCAAAGTCTCTGCCGCTCTGCATCGTCGGTCTCTGCCTGACCGGCTTTTCCTACGGCGCTGCGCCGACCATCTCTTCGGCCTTCACCTCATCGTTCTACGGCACCCGATACTTCCCCCTGAACTTTTCCATGATGAACTTCAATCTGATGGGTGCCTCGTTCATGGCCACGGCGGCGAGCAAATTGCTGGAATCCTCAGGCGGATTCCTCGCACCGTTCCTTCTGCTGCTCTGCCTCGCCGTGATCTCACTGCTGCTCAACCTCAGCATCAAAAAACCGTAAATGCACAAACAGAAAACGACGTTAAAACGCCTCTGTCCGATTTTTCAGACAGAGGCGTTTTTTGAATGCACTTTTTAATTACAGCTGCTTCTGGGCGTTGATCTTCACGCCGGGGCCCATCGTGGAGGCCGTGACGCAGGAGCGGATGTACTGGCCTTTCGCGGCGGCGGGCTTGGCCTTGATGATGGCCGTGATGAGAGCTGCATAGTTCTCATACAGCTTATCAGCGCCGAAGCTGACCTTGCCGATCGGGCAGTGGATGATGTTGGTCTTGTCCAGACGGTACTCGACCTTACCGGCTTTGGCTTCGGAAACAGCCTGCGCGACGTTCGGGGTGACCGTGCCGGCCTTCGGGGACGGCATCAGGCCCTTGGGTCCGAGGATCTTACCGAGACGGCCGACCGTGCCCATCATCTTGGGGTTGGCGATCACGCTGTCGAACTCGAACCAGTTCTCTTTCTGGATCTTCTCAACATATTCCATGCCGCCGGCATAATCAGCGCCGGCTGCGAGGGCTTCGTCCACCTGCTCGGGCGGGCAGAACACCAGGACGCGGACGGTCTTGCCGGTTCCGTTCGGCAGAACGATGGCGCCGCGGACCTGCTGGTCGGCGTGACGGCCGTCGACACCGAGCTTCACATGCAGCTCAACGGTCTCGTCGAACTTGGCTTTGCTTGCGTCAATAACAAGCTTGAATGCATCCAGGGGCTCATACAGAGCCTGTTTATCAATGAGCTTTGCGCTCTCTTTATAATTTTTACCTCTAAACAATTTTGTTTTCCTCCTAAAAAGTGGTTAAAAATCGGATCAAACTATCCTCCCACGGATAAGCGGCCTCAGCCGCTCAATGAGGAGCGATAAACCGCACGCTCAGTCGCCGACGATAACGCCCATGGAACGGCAGGTTCCGGCGATCATGCTGATGGCGGACTCGATGTCGGTGCAGTTCAGGTCGGGCATCTTCTGCTCGGCGATCTTGCGGACATCTTCCTTGCTGATGGTGGCAACCTTGTCTCTCTGGGGAACGCCCGAGCCGGACTCGATGCCGCAGGCCTTTTTGATGAGCAGGGCGGCAGGAGGAGTCTTGGTGACAAAGGTAAAGCTGCGGTCGGAGTATACCGTGATGACGACGGGGATCATCATGCCCATGTCGCCCTTGGTACGCTCGTTAAAATCTTTGGTGAACTGTCCGATGTTGACGCCATACTGGCCAAGGGCCGGGCCAACAGGGGGGGCCGGAGTCGCTTTTCCGGCAGGAACCTGGAATCTTACGTATCCTACTACTTTCTGTGCCATAGAAAGCACCTCTTTCTTTTAATCTTTAATTACTTCGACCTGATCGAGCTCCAGATCAACAGGAGTCTCGCGGCCAAACATGGAGACGATCACGCGCACCCGATTCTTTTCGGGCTCCAGCTCATCAACAACTCCGTTGAAGCCGGTAAGCGGGCCATCGCTCACCCGCACGGTGTCTCCTACTTCATAGGCGACCTTGACATCGCGCCGCTCGACACCGAGCGCCAGGATCTCTTCCTCGGTCAGAGGGATCGCCTTGCCGTCCGCTCCGACGAACCCGGTCGCCCCGCGCACATTGTGCACCAGGTGCCAGCTGTCGTCCGTCATGACCATCTTCACCAGCACATAGCCGGGGAACACTTTTCTCTCGACGGTCTTTTCGCCGGAATCGGTGATCTCTGTTACGGTCTCCATCGGGATGTTGACGTCCACGATCAGGTCCGTCATCCTGCGGTTTTCAGCCGCTTTCATCACGGCCGCCGCAACAGCGTTTTCATAACCGGAGTACGTATGTACTACGTACCATTTTGCATCTTCAGCCATCTGCCTTAACCTGCGATGGTGAACAGCGCCTTGATCAGCAGCTGAGCCAGCTCATCAAAGCCCCAGAGGACCAAAGCGGAAACGATCATCGCTCCTACAGAAACGCCCGTGTTCCTGAGCAGGACCTGGCGGGTGGGCCAGACGACCTTTTTGAGCTCACTGCGCATCTCGCGGAACCACTTGGCGGTTTTCTGGAAAAAGTTGAGCTTGGTATCGTCCTTCTTCACGGCGGTGACAGCCTTGGCCGGTGCAGCATTGGTTTTCTTTTCTTCAGCCATTTTCACGCATCCTTTCAGAAGTTTTTACTTGGTCTCTACATGTTTTGTGTGTTTTCTGCAGAATGGGCAGTACTTGCTACGCTCCAAACGGTCGGACGTGTTTTTCTTGTTCTTGACCGTGTTGTAGTTTCTCTGCTTGCATTCATCGCATCTGAGTGTGATCTTTACTCTTGCGCCTGCAGCCATAGTTCGGCACCTCCTATTTTATTTACCCGTATGCGGGCATTGCCTCCCTGTATAGGACGAGAAGCCGGCAAAAAATGCGCGCAAAAAGAAACCTCTCGTCTGACAGGTAACTGAAAATATACCACATTCCGCACTCGAGGTCAACAGTTTTTTCGTTGAAAAACCTGCTTTTTTTCTGTCTTTTTCAGGGCCTCTTTTCCCCCTCCTGCGGGTTCGGAACAGGCGGCTTTCCGCTCTGTTCCTCAGGTTCGGCCGCGGGCTTCCGCTTTCCCGTTCCGCATAATTTTTTCAGTTTCCATAACAAAAATACGTCCAGTTTCAAATTTTTGAAAGAGTTCTGACGTTTCTTTCCTTTGTGAAACCAATTTTTCTCAATCACTATATTTTGTGGTCAAATCGGTTACAGGCCGATAAAATTTTCAATATCTTGTATTTTTCCTCTTGACAACCACAACATTTGCTACTATCATTTGCGATGCAGGCACAAGATATGGGGGTGAGGGCATGCGGATCGCCGGTTTGCAGAAGCTGACTCTCCTGGATTTTCCGGGGCACGTCTCCTGCACGATATTCACCGGCGGCTGCAACATGCGCTGCCCCTTCTGTCATAACGCGGCACTCGTTCTGCCGGAACAGCTGGCGGACGAGCCGGCCCGGGAAGAAGAAGTCCTCGCCCTTCTGAAAAAGCGGCGGGGCATTCTGGAGGGCGTCGTCGTGAGCGGCGGGGAACCGCTGCTTCAGGCGGACGTCCGCTCCTTTATGGAGCAGGCGAAAGATCTCGGTTATCTGGTGAAGCTCGACACCAACGGCACTTTCCCGATAAAGCTCAGGGAGCTGGTCGGGGCCGGACTGGTGGACTATGTGGCCATGGACATCAAGAACGCTCCCGCACTCTACCGGATGACGGCGGGCGTTCCCACTCTTGATCTCGCGGCCGTCGAGGAATCCAAGGACTATCTGCTGAGCGGCGTGGTGGACTACGAGTTCCGCACGACCGTGGTAAAGGGCCTGCACACCGAACAGAGCCTGCGCGGCGCGGCCGAATGGATCCGCGGCGCGAAAGCCTGGTTCCTGCAGCAGTATAAAGATTCCGGCAACATCATTGAAAACTATGGTTTATCTGCATTCTCCGATGAGGAGATGCGTTCGCTGTGCAAGGCAGTGCAGGAGATCATCCCTGTTGCCGCGCTTCGAGGCGTAGAATAAAGCAATTACCTTTGGGAGGACGAAGTCATGTATAAAGTAGTAAAAAGAGATGGAAAAGTTGTTGATTTCGATATCAACAAGATCGCAGACGCGATCAAAAAGGCGTTCGACGCCACCAATACCGATTATAACGAGAGTGTCATCGACTTTCTCGCGCTGAAGGTCTCGGCGGACTTCCTGCCGAAGATCAAGGACGGCCTCATCACCGTTGAAGATATTCAGGACAGCGCCGAAGCCGTGCTTTCCCGCGCCGGCTATGAGACCGTAGGCAAGGCCTACATCCTGTACCGCAAGCAGCGTGAGAAACTGCGTGCGATGAATTCCACCTATCTGGATTACAAAGAGACCGTGGACAAGTATCTGCACGTGACCGACTGGCGCGTCAAGGAGAATTCCACCGTCACCTATTCTGTCGGCGGACTGATCCTTTCCAACTCCGGCGCCGTCACCGCCAACTACTGGCTCAGCGAGGTCTATGACCAGGAGATCGCCGACGCGCACCGCAACTGCGATATCCACCTCCACGACCTCAGCATGCTGACCGGCTACTGCGCAGGCTGGAGCCTGAAGCAGCTGATCCGCGAAGGTCTCGGCATCCCGGGCAAGATCACCTCCGCCCCGGCCAGCCACCTCTCCACCCTCTGCAACCAGATGGTGAACTTCCTCGGCATCATGCAGAACGAGTGGGCCGGCGCCCAGGCTTTCTCCTCCTTCGACACCTACCTCGCTCCCTTCGTCCGGATCGACAACCTGAGCTACAAGGAAGTGAAGCAGTGCATCCAGAGCTTCGTGTTCGGCGTCAACACGCCGTCGCGCTGGGGCTCCCAGGCACCGTTCACCAACATCACGCTCGACTGGACCGTTCCCCCCGATCTGAAGGACCTCCCGGCCATCGTGGGCGGCAAGGACATGGACTTCACCTACGGCGACTGCAAGGCTGAGATGGACATGGTCAACAAGGCGTTCATCGACATCATGATCGAAGGCGACGCCAACGGCCGCGGTTTCCAGTACCCCATCCCCACCTACTCCATCACCCGTGACTTCGACTGGTCGCCCACCGAGAACAACAAGATGCTGTTCGAGATGACGGCAAAGTACGGCACGCCCTACTTCTCCAACTACATCAACTCCGATATGGAGCCCTCCGATGTACGTTCGATGTGCTGCCGCCTGCGCCTCGACCTGCGCGAGCTGCGCCGCAAGTCCGGCGGTTTCTTCGGCTCCGGCGAGAGCACCGGCTCCATCGGCGTCGTCACGCTGAATATGCCGCGTCTGGCCTATCTCTCCAAGGACGAGAAGGACTTCTACACCCGCCTCGACCGTCTGATGGACATCTCCGCGCGCTCCCTGGATATCAAGCGCAAGGTCATCACCAAGCTGCTCAACGAGGGCCTGTATCCCTACACCAAGCACTACCTCGGCAGCTTCGATAACCACTTCTCCACCATCGGCCTCGTCGGCATGAACGAAGCCGGCCTCAACGCCAGCTGGATCCGTGCCAACATGACCGACCCGAAGTGCCAGGAGTTCACCAAGCAGGTCCTCGACCATATGCGTGAGCGCCTCAGCGACTATCAGGAGATGTACGGCGACCTGTTCAACCTGGAAGCCACGCCGGCCGAGTCCACCGCGTACCGCTTTGCCAAGCACGACGTGGAAGACTTCCCCGACATCATCACCGCTGCCGAACCGGGCGGCAAGCCGTATTACACCAACAGCTCGCACCTGCCTGTCAGCTACACCGAGGACATCTTCGACGCGCTCGACGTTCAGGACGATCTGCAGACCCGCTACACCTCCGGCACTGTGTTCCACGCCTTCCTCGGCGAGAAGCTGCCCGACTGGGAAGCCGCCGCGAAGCTGGTGCGCACCATCGCCGAGAACTACCGTCTCCCGTACTACACCATGTCCCCCACTTACTCCGTCTGCCGCACCCACGGCTATCTCGCCGGCGAGCAGTTCGTCTGCCCGCACTGCGGCGAACGTGCTGAGGTCTACAGCCGCATCACCGGCTACTATCGCCCGGTTCAGAACTGGAACGTCGGCAAGACCCAGGAGTACAAGGAGCGCAAGGAGTACAACGTCGCCGCTTCCGTGCTGAAGCATGTAGGACCCATCGACATCAACACCGTACGCGCCGAGCAGGAAACTGCCGCGGCTGAGGATCCCAACGCCGGCTACAAACCCGGCCAGGCCATTCTCTTTGCCACCCAGACCTGCCCCAACTGCCGCATCGCCTGCTCCTACCTCGACAAGGCCGGCTTCCAGTATGAGAAGCTGTACGCCGACGAGAACGCCGAGCTTGCGAAGCACTTCGCCGTGAAGCAGGCGCCCACGCTCATCCTGTTCACCGAGAACGGCTTTGAGAAGTACGCCGGCGCCGGCGCCATCAAGCAGATGCTGAGCCAGACGGCCTGATCCCGATGCTGTACGATGTTGTTATAGTAGGCGGCGGCCCCGCCGGATTAACGGCGGCGGTCTACGCCTGCCGCGCGGGCAAGAGCGTTCTGGTTCTGGAGCGCAATGCCTTCGGCGGGCAGATCACCTGGTCGCCCCGCGTGGAGAATTTCCCGGGCTATGTGTCCATCAGCGGCGCCGAACTCGGCGACAAGCTGATGGAGCAGGCCATGGAACAGGGCGCCGAAGTGGAACTGGAGGAAGTGACCTCCGTCCGGCAGGAAGCCGGCGTCTGGAAGCTCAGCTGCGAGTTCGGCGCTGAGTTCGAAGGCAGGACCGTCATCCTCGCCGTCGGCGCCAAACCCCGGATGCTCGGCCTCCCCAAAGAGGAAGAGCTCACGGGTGCGGGCGTGTGCTACTGTGCCGTGTGCGACGGTGCCTTCTACAAAGGCAAGCATGTCGCAGTGTACGGCGGCGGCAACAGTGCCCTGCAGGATGCGCTCCTGCTCAGCGAGACCTGCTCCAAAGTGACGCTGATCCACCGGCGGGACGCCTTCCGCGGAGAGGTGAAGCTGGTGGAGAAGCTGCAGGCGAAGGAGAACGTAGAGTTCGTGCTGAGCGCCGTGATCACGGAGCTCCTCGGCGACGAAGAACTCACCGGCATCAAAGTGAAGCAGAACGGTGAAGAGCGGGAGATCCCGCTGGAAGGCCTGTTCGTGGCCATCGGCCACCAGCCCGACACTGCGCGCTTCGAAGGCGTGATGCCGCGTGATCCGCAGGGCTATGCCGATGCGGCGGAAGACTGCTGCACAGAGCTCGACGGCGTGTTTGTCGCCGGCGACTGCCGCAGAAAGACCGTGCGCCAGCTCACCACCGCAGTGGCTGACGGCGCCGTGGCCGCGCTGGCCGCTTGTGCCTACCTGGACCGCTGACAAGCGGCCCGAAAAAAAGAATGCGACCGTCTCCTCACGGGCCGGTCGGTCTTTTATGATGAGGATACTCTGATGGCAAAAGCAAAAGCAGAATCGAAGACCGTACAGCGTTCGGCGCTTCCGCTGGAGGCGCTGCTGCTTCTTGCGCCGTTTTTCCTTGGGTGCTATTACCCCTGGGCTTCGGCGCTGGCCGCTTTATACCTGCTGGGCCTTCTCGTTCTGTGGCAGCGGAAGCAGCCGCTGGCGATCTCAGCGACTCCCCTGCTGCTCGCAGCTGTTTCGATCGTGCTGTTCCATCTGCTGGGCATCCTCTGGGGCGTGGACAAAGGCATGGCGCCGCTCGGCGCCGTAAAATTCCTGCCGCTTCCCCTGCTCGTACTGGCGCTGGGCCAGCTGAAGCCAAAGGATCATATGGGTTTGTTCCGGCGGCTTCCATATGCCGCCTGCGTCATGGTCGTGCTCTCCCTGCTGCTGAGTTTAGTCCCTGCGCTGAAGGACTGGTTCGTGGTAAACGGCAGGCAGGCGGGTTTCTTCCAGTATCCCAATGCTCACGCCCTGTATCTGCTGGCGGCCGTCACCGTGGTGCTGTTCGGCGAACCGCTTCGGTTTGGACCGTTCCCCTGGCTTCCCGTTCTCGTCATCGGCATCGCGCTCTCCGGCAGCCGCACAGTGTTTGTGCTGCTGGCAGCCGTGCTGGTGTTCGCCTGTGTCTGGGAAAAGGACCGGCAGAAGAGGACGCACCTGCTTCTTTTCATTGCAGCTTTCCTCGTTCTCGGCGTTGCTGCGGTCCTGCTGAGGGGCGGCTCCGTGCTCGGGCGGTTCCTCACGATCTCGCTGGGCGCCTCGGAGTTCCTGGGCCGCCTGCTCTACGCGCGTGACGCGCTGCCCGTGATCCTGAAGCATCCCTTCGGTCTCGGGTACATGGGGTATTCCTGGCTGCAGGGCTCCTTCCAGACCGGTGTGTATTCCGTCCGCCATGCGCACAACGAGCTGCTCCAACTGCTGCTGGACGTGGGCTGGATCCCCACCGTTCTGTTCATCTGGGCATTCCTGCGCGCCTTCCGTGCACCGGACAGCCGCCTGCTCCGGCGCATGCTTCTTATCATAATAGGCCTCCACTGCCTGCTGGATTTCGACACGCAGTTCGTCGCCATCGCGCTGCTGCTCTTTACAGCCATGGACGTGGAGCCGCAGGGCGGAAAGCAGCTGAAAGCAACCACAGCCGTTTTCGCCGTGGGTATTCTGCTCGGTGTGTTTGCCCTGTATTTCGGTGCGGCAGACCTCACGTCATTCTGTGGCAAACCTGCGGCAGCCGTGAAGCTGTATCCTAATTACACCTCCGCCTGGGTGGATCTGCTGCCTGAGGCGCAGACCGCCGAAGAGCTGGACGCCGTAGCCGACCGGATCCTGAAGGCTAACGAAAGCGTTTCTCTCGCACACAGCGCCAAAGCAAGCGCCGCCTTCTCGCAGGGAAAATTCAACACCGCCGTGCAGGAAAAGGAAGCCGCGATCCGCCTGGCAAAATATACGCGGGCGGAATATCTGGACTACTTCGACATGTTGGAAGAAGCCTATAACATCTACTCTGCAGCCGGAGAAACGGCAAGCGCTTCGTTCTGCCTCGAAAAGATGAAGACGATCCCGCTCCTGCTGCAGGAAGCGGACGCCGGCACATCCAGACTTGGCCGCAGCATACGCGACCTCCCCGAGCTGAACTTCCCGGCAGAATACCAGATGCGTCTGGACCGATTGCCGGGATAAGAAAACAAAAAACAGGAGACGGTAATGGGTCTTTTGCAAGACTCAGAACCGTCTCCAGTACTATTTATATTCTGTTATTCTCCGATACCCTGCTGTTTGCACCAGATATCCATGATCATGTTCACCGGCAGGAATTTTACCAGCCTCACCTGCCGCCGTACCGGATGGCCGAGGATGGAGACCTGCTTTTTCTTTTTCAGGTCCTTCATGGCCTGCACGGCCACTTCGTCCGGGCCGTACCAGCGGTCGACGTAGCGGATGTAATCGTCGTGCCGGGCAACTTCCTGGAACTCCGTCTTGATCCAGCCGGGGCACACACACATCACGTGGATCCCCTGCGGCTTCAGCTCTCTGCCGAGCGCGCGTGAGAAATTCAGCACATAGCTCTTGCTCGCGCCGTACACCGTCTGGTACGGCACCGGCTGCCAGGCGGAGTTGGAACCCATGTTGATGATGCTGCAGCCTTCCTTCATATAGGGAATGCTCACGTGGCACATGGCGGTGAGCGTCAGCGCGTTGAGCTGGGCGCTATTGAGCTGCTTCTTGAGGTCCTTTTCCGCAAACGGGCCGAACACACCGAACCCGGCGGCGTTGATAAGCAGGCGGATCTCCGGCTGCTCCTGCTCCAGCATGTTTTTGTAGGTCTCGATGCTCTCCGTTTCCGTCAGATCCAGCGGGATCGGGCGGATGGGATTTTTGCAGGAGCTCTGCAGCTCCTCCAGGCGCTCCTTTCTGCGGGCGATGACCCAGATCTCGTCGAATGTGCCTTCCTTATCCACGGCGTAAACGAATTCTCTTCCGATGCCGGAAGACGCGCCGGTAATCACTGCGATCTTCATATGCTCTCCTCCGCCGCTGTTGGACAGCGGCTTTTTTGTTCCGGATACCCGCATTATACCTGCCTCTGCGGGAGAACGCAAATATTTCTGTTGCATTGCTCCCGTTTTTTCCTGTATAATATTTTTCGCTTTTCACAAAGGAGATGAGCGCTTTGGGCGATACCCGCTACCGGCACGAATGGAAACACGAACTGAATACGATGGACTATCTCACCATCCGCCGGCGTCTGCAGGCCGTGATGAAACGGGACCCGCATGCCAAAGAAGGAAGATATCACGTCCGCAGCCTGTATTTCGACAGTCCGGACGACAAGGCGCTCCGCGAAAAGGTGGACGGCGTCAACATGCGGGAGAAATTCCGCATCCGGTACTATAACGGCGACACGTCCGTGATCCGGCTGGAAAAGAAGGCCAAGCGCGACGGCCTCGGCGCCAAGTTCAGCGCCCGCCTCACGAAAGAAGAGGCGCAGAAGATCGTCGACGGCGACATCGACTGGATGATGGACAGCGGCCGACCGCTCGTGCAGGAGCTCTACTGCAAGATGCGCTCGCAGTGCCTGAAGCCAAAGACCATCGTGGACTATACGCGCGAACCGTACGTCTATGGACCCGGGAACGTGCGCGTCACGTTCGACTTCAACATCCGCACCGGTCTTACATGCACCGATTTCCTGAACCCCGACTGCGTCACGGTCCCCGCGGGCGACGCGCCGCAGTACCTGATGGAAGTCAAGTGGGACGAATTCCTCCCTGAGATCATCCGCGCCGCCGTTCAGACCCCCGGCCGACGTGCCGGCGCTTTTTCCAAATATGCTCAGTGCAGAATCTACGGTTAAAAGGAGAACTTAAACCATGACCTTCAACGACATTTTCAAGTCCAGCTTTCTGGAGAACGTGGCTGCGGTCAGCATCCTGGATATGGTGCTGGCGCTCGTGCTCGCGTTCGGCCTCGGCCTCTTTATCTTTCTGATCTATAAAAAGACGTACGCCGGCGTGATGTATTCGTCCAGCTTCGGCGTTACCCTGGTCGCGCTCACGATGATCACCACGCTCGTGATCCTGGCCGTGACCTCCAACGTGGTGCTGTCGCTCGGCATGGTCGGCGCCTTGTCGATCGTCCGTTTCCGCACAGCCATCAAGGAACCGCTCGACATCGCGTTCCTGTTCTGGTCCATTGCCGCCGGCATCGTGCTCGCCGCAGGCCTGATCCCGCTGGCCGTTTTCGGCAGCGTGCTGATCGGCATCATCATCCTGATCTTCGCCAACCACAAGGATTCGGCGAATCCCTACATCGTGGTGATCCGCTGCGACGACCACAAGAGCGAGGAAGCCGCGGTCGCCTACCTGAAGAAGAGCACCAGACGCTGCGTCGTCAAGAGCAAGACAGCGCAGAAGGGCTCGGTCGAGCTGAACATGGAAGTCCGGCTCGCCAAGGACAACACCGATTTCATCAACACCCTTGCCGATATGCCGGGCGTGCAGAGCGCAGTGCTCGTAAGCTACAACGGAGATTACATGGGTTAAGCAGACCCGTTTCGGAGGTACATAATTAAACATGTCAACGCATAAACACATTGATCTGATCTGCGTTGTCGTCCTCATCCTTACGGTTCTGCTCACGATCCTGTTCATGAACGGATCCCGCCTCGGCATCGAGACCATCATCGACGAAGATGCGGAAGCCAATTCCCAGTCGGTCTACTTCACTGCCAACGACTCCAACGGCGCGTGGGACACTTCCTCCGCCACCAGGATCACGCTGCAGGGCAGCACGGCGTCGGTCTCCGGCGGCGGGGCTTACGTCCTGAATGGCGATGTGATCATCTCCGGCGCCGGCTGGTTTGTGGTCTCCGGCACACTGGATGACGGCAGCATCATCGTTGACGCCAATAACACCGCCAAGGTCTGGATCCTGCTGAACGGCGCGGACATCACGTGTTCCGACGGTGCCTGCCTGCTCGTGGAACAGGCCGACAAGGTGTTCCTGACGCTGGCGGAAGGCAGCACCAACAGCATGACCGACGGTTCCGTGTACAGCGACGCCAATGTGGAAGCAGGTCTGAACGGCGCGATCTTCGCCCGCGACGACCTCACCATCAACGGCAGCGGCAGCCTCACGGTCACCGGAACGTATCATCACGGCATTTCCGCGAAAGATGACCTGGTCATCACCGGCGGTACCGTTTCTGTCACCGCCGTAGGCGACGCCATCCATGTGAACGACAGCGTGCGCGTCAAAGACGCCTCACTCACGCTGAGTGCGGAAGACGACGGCATCGTTGTCGATGAAGCGGAGGGCTACCTGTATCTGGAATCCGGTGATCTCACCCTCGACTGCGCCGACAAGGGCGTTTCCGTCGTGGGACAGACCCTGATCGCAGGCGGGATCGTCACGATCCGCTCTGAGGACGACTGCTTCAATACCGACGGGGCTGTCACCATTGCAGGCGGGGACTTTACCCTCACCAGCACCGACGACGGCATCCATTCCGCCGACAGCATCACCATCGCCGGCGGCACGATTCTGATCACGGAGTGCAATGAGGGTATTGAGGCGCCCACCATCACCGTCTCCGGCGGCGATATCACCGTCTATCCGACCGACGACGGCCTGAACGCCAACGGCGGCAACGGCTTCGGCATGTTTGGCTTCGGGCAGACGCCCGCAGAGGAAAGCGTGACGCCGAGCATCCATATCGGCGGCGGCACCATCACTGTCATCAACCGCAACGCACGGGACGCCGACGGCATCGACTCGAACGGCGACATCATCATCAGCGGCGGCACCATCCTCGTCAGCCTGGTAAACGGCGGCACCAACAGCGCGCTGGACTGCGGCAGTGAGAGCGGCGGCGTGATGGAGATCAGCGGCGGCACGGTGATCGCCTGCGGCAGCTACTCCATGGCCGAGTCGTTCGATTCCTCCAGCACTCAGTGCTCCATCCTCTATTCGCTCAGCAAAGGCGCCGATGCGGGAACCACCGTTTCTCTCGAAGATACCGACGGCAACGTGCTGCTCAGCTGGGAAGTCCCCTGCAGCTTTTCTTCGGTCAACCTGAGCTGCCCGGAGATGAAGGTGGGCGAAACGTATCTCGTTGTGATCGGCGACAAGGCCGAAGAGATCACGCTGGAAGACGTTTCTTCCTCCTTCGGCGACGCGCAGAGCTCCATGTTCGGCGGCCCCATGAACTGGGGCGGCATGGAGAACCGCGAGAACTTCGGCAGGCCCGGCGGACCTCCGGGAGGTTTTGACGGCGAGCGGCCGGATTTCGGTGAGATGGAAACACCTCCGGATATGAGCAACTTTAATGGCGAGAGACCCGATATGGGCGGGATGACGCCTCCCGACATGAGCGATTTCAGCGGTAAACGGCCCGAAATGGGCGAAATGGGTACACCGCCCGGTTTTCCCGGCTCTCCCAGCGAGGCGGCGATCGCCGACGCAACCGAAGCGATCACCGACGCAGCTGCCGCCAGCGCTAATGACAAAGCGGCTGCGAAAGAAGAGAGCAGTGTCACCCCCATGACCCTGATGATCGTGATCGCCGTTTCGATCAGCCTTCTCTTCGGTATTCTCATCGCCGCAGTCTACAAACCGAAAATATGATCAACAACAGACAAACGGAAGAGGACAAAACCTCTTCCGTTTGTTTTTTATGTATCGGAGAATTCGTGAACTTTGTTCTTCCGCCGGTATTCGTTGGGCGTCATGCCTCTGTACTCCTTGAAGATTTTTCCGAAATAACTCTGGTTGGGAAATCCGACATAATTTGCGATCTCCGTCAGCGACAGTTCGGAGAACAGCAGAAGATTTCCCGCGCGGAAAACCCTCTCCTCGTTGATGGCGTCCTGCAGGCAGATGCCGGTCTCCTTTTTAAACAGGCGAGAAAGATAGGTCGGGCTGAGGCATATGGCCTCTGCCAGATCCTCCAGATAGATCTTTTCCCGATAGTGTTTGCGGATATAGTCGCGGCACTGTTCCACATAGCCGGAGTCCCGGGGTTTATTCAGCTTTTCCGCTACCCTGCCCGCCAGTTCCTCGATAGCACGGTTGCGATGGTGCAGCATATGCGCGGGATCCTGCGCCTCGTCACATTTGTTGATATAGTAGCCGCTGATCCGATATGCTGAAGCCGCAGACACGCCGGCGTCAATCGCGGCACGAGAGCACAGCGTAATGGCGACGATCGCCATATACCTTCGATGGCGTACGTCAGCATGGGACAGGCGGCCGCTGTCGCGGTCCATGCTTTCGGAAATGCGGATAGCGTCAGCGGCCCTGCCTTCCCGGACAGCCTGCAGCACCAACTGCTCCTCCCGATAGCTGTGGCGATAGGCGGCGTCATCGTCCGCCTCTTCTTCCTTCAGCTCAAAGTTTGTCTGTTCACGCTTCAGCCGCTGTTCATCCCGGTTGATGATACGGTTGAGCTGCAGAAGTTCCTCATTTTCGAGGCTTGCGTTTTCCAGCATAGAATTGGTCAGCAGGATCATGTTGCGGATCTCGGGAAGCGTGAAAACCGGCAGAACGGCGTAACTCTCGCTTTCTATGCCGTAGGACTTATACATTTGCCTTCGTTCAGTACTGTTCAGACGCTGATGTGCCATCGGACCCATGAAGAGAAATCCCTCTCCCGCATGAAGCCCGGCATAATAGCAGTCGTGCGGATCACACTGCAGAAAAGGTGCGGTCTGAGCCGCGGTTTTTTCCCGCATCACAGTCCGAAGTTTTGCCGACTGCATCAGCGGACTGCCAGTGACATTATCGAAGAAAGCCGTCAGCGCACCGTCAGGAGCTTCGTAGACGAGGTCCACCCTCAGCACGCTGCAAAGGATTCGGATATGGTTTTCCCGCATACTGCATCCCTCCCGCAGTCAGCATAGCATAAGCTGACGTAAAACGCAAGAAAAGAACAAAAGAGGCAAAATAATGATATTGGAAAGTCGCACTCCATGATATACTGTGACTATAGAATACCGGAATAATAATGACTTTGGAGGCGACCATGGCAAGAAAAGCGATCCTGGATATTAAAATCGAAGCCAACGGCCCCGCCCTGCATATGAAGGGTGAGAACGCAGAAATTGATATGATCCCATTTAAGGGGACAGTCAAAAGCGAGCTCTTCACCGGCATCGTGGAACCCTGCGGTGTGGACACGCAGATCGTGAATGCCGTCCACGTACGGCATATGTCGGCCCGCTACCTGCTTACCGGAAAGGACAGTGCCGGAAAGGACGCCCACATTTACGTGGAGAACAATGGCTGGTTTGACGATCTGACCAAGACCATGCCCTTCCACACAGTCCCCACTTTTTATACGGACAGCGAGGCTCTCTCGCCCTATCTGCACAGTTCCCGCTTTGAGGGAGAGGGTGTGATCGAAGACGACGGGCTGCATATCTACTTCTATGAAATCGGAGGAAACACAGATGCATGAGCGCTTTTTCGGAGTGGGTGAGCCCCTGATCCAGCGCCAGCGAGATCAGGGCATTGATGCACCTGTGTATCTCGACCTGGTGAAAGGCCTTGGCTGCACAGCCTACCGTGCCTGGATGCACCTGACCGAGCTGCTGCTCGACCCCGTAACGCCGAACCCAAAAGAGGTGGAGCGGCACAGAAAGCTTCTTGACCGCGCTGTGGAACTGGATATTGAAGTCACCGCCATGAGCCACGAGTGGTTCCTGCCGGAAGGCTGCAGACAGCGCATGGGGCATGCCATGCCGGCGCGTGATCTCACACCCGGCAGCCTCTATATGCAGGCGCTTGAGATGCTGGAGCAGAGCTGGTATACCATGGTCTCCCTGTTCCCGCAGGTGAAGATCTGGGAGGTCGGCAATGAATGGAATCTGAACGCGTTTCTGCATCCCGACGGGTTTCTGGATTCCGATATGTCCTCTCCCTTCTCCGCAGATGAAAAAATGGACATCGCGGTGGACATGATGTATTTTGCCGCGAGCGGTGTACGGAGAGCCAATCCCGACGCTCTTGTAGCGTCCTTCTCACCAGCTCTTTCCACGCCGGGTCTCGGCGGTGACATGCCGGATTTCCTGCCCGTCATGTACGGCGTCGCCTGGACGCTGGACAAGGTCTACAGCCGCATCAAGAGCGGAGAATTCTGGTCAACGGACACCGATGATTATTTTGACCTCGTGGCGTGGCACCCCTATGTGTTCACCAACCGGGATGTACCCGATCCTGATCTCTTCCTTGATGTAGACGAACCGGACCAACTCTGGAAGAGCTACAATGACGCGGCATTCAAGGTCATGAAGAAGTACGGTGACGGGCACAAGCAGGTACTTCTGACAGAATCCGGCTTCACCGACTGCGGCAATCCAGAATGGGAACAGCGCTACGCCGGGTACAACAAAAAGATGCTGGAGATCGCATCTGCGCTCCCCTATGTGCGGACACTGCACAACTTCCGGCTCCTGAACGAAAACGCCATGCTGAAACGCGGCGGAATCGAACAGAACCAGATCGGCGGACTGACTGAGGTCTATTTCGGCCTCTTCACTGACCCGGAAGAAGGCTGCCGGCCAAGAGCGAGAGCAAAAGCAATTCAGGAAATAACAGGCTCAACAGCAGACTTAACTGAAATCGGAAAAAGACTGACAAACAGAGAGGAGAATTGACATGGCAGAGTATCTGGTAAAAACAACAACCGGCACCGTTCGCGGCTATGAGCGCGAAGGCCGGATCGACTATCTCGGCATCCCCTATGCCCAGCCGCCCCTCAGCGACCTGCGCTACCGGCGTTCCCTGCCCGTTACTCCCTGGGAAGGAGTTTTTGACGCTAAAGACTATGGCCCTTCGCCCGTCCAGTACAACAACGGCGCGGTCATGGGTGAGGAAGACTGCCTCACGGTGAATGTGCAGCGTCCTCTGACCGGCGAGAAGCTGCCTGTGTTCATCTGGATCTACGGCGGCGGCTACAACACGGGTTACTCCTCCGATGAGATGTACCGCGGCGAAGCCTTTGTGCGCGATGGTGTGGTGTTTTTCTCTTTCAACTACCGTACCAACATCCTCGGCTTTTATGATTTCTCCACTTATCCCGGCTGCGAGGACATGGAATCCAACCGCGGCCTTTCCGATCAGATCCTGGCTCTCAACTGGATCCGCGATAATGTGGAAGTCTTCGGCGGTGATCCTGAGCGCATCACCATAGGCGGTGAATCGGCTGGCGGCGCATCGGTGACCAACATGCTGGTCTGTCCGGGAGTCAGGGGCTGCTTCAACCAGGCTATCATCGAAAGTGGCCTTCCCAATTGTGTCATGACCCACCAGCTTGCGCGTGAGAATATCGACCTCTTCCTGGAAGGTATGAACTGGACAGAGAAGGATCTGCCCCTGCTGCGCACCATGGATCCCCACCTTTTCCTGCTCGGACATGAGTATGTGCAGGCAAAACATCAGTACAAAAATCCCGGCATGTTCCTGCCCGGTCCCGTGATCGACGACCTGCTGCCCGTACGCCCCATCGACGCGCTACGTGCCGGAGCTGCTGAGGGTATAAAGCTCATCATCGGTACCAACATGCACGAGGGCACGATGTTCGTCCATCCGGAGAACACCGGCTTCCCCAATTCCTGGACGATGGTAACTGAGATGATGGAGAAGAACGGCCACGCTGACGCGCTGCCCGGCATCATCGGCTTCTACCATCAGGAAGGAAGAGACTACTTCACCTTCTTTAAGGATTCTGCCGTTTCCATGTCTTCTTCTCTGCCGCCCATGACCGGAGATGTCCGCCAGATCGGCGGCGACGCTTTCATCCGCTTCGCCACAGACTATGCTTTCGAGATGCCCGCCGTCAAGGTAGCCGATGCACAGCGGCGCTTCAGTCCCGACGTCTGGATGTACCGCTATGAGCTGGTGACCAAGTCCGGCATTGAGACCGGCTGGAAGGCCAGTCATGCTTTTGAGCTGCCCTTTGTCTTTGAAAAGCCGGATCATCCCTTTACGCATTTTGAATTTGACGGCGAGCCGGAGGATCTCTTCAAAGAGATGGCTGCCCAGATCCACGGCGACTGGGTGCGCTTCATCAGCACCGGCGAACCGAATCCCGACTGGGGCCGCTTTGATGGGCCGAACTCTTCTGTGCGCATCTATGACCGCATCACCCGCACCGAGCAACTTGACCGCCGCCACCTGATGCAGATCTGGGGCGATCTGAGATTCTACGAGGCCTGAGAGCGAGTAAGATCATGCAGACGAACTATCATTTTCGCGTCCCGGAGCAGAAGCGCATCCGCATGATCGTCCATACCGATTGTAAGAACGAAGCGGACGATCCCTTTGCCGTCGTGCATCATCTGCTGACACCCAAGTTCATTGTCAAGGGCATCGTTGCCGGACATTTTGATCTGAGTCCGAAAATGTATAAAAGCGGGAAAAGCGCTTCAGCAAGTCTTGAAGAGATTAATACGCTCCTCGAACTGATGGGCGCGCGGGAGATCCCCTCCTTTCTCGGTGCGGAAACACCCATGCCCGACGAGCGGACGCCGGTGGATTCCGCCGGGGCGCGCTTTATCATTGAGGAAGCCATGAGCGATGATCCGCCTCCTCTTTTTATCGCCTGCCAGGGTGCTGTTACCGATCTTGCCTCTGCGCTGCTGCTGGAGCCGAAGATCGCGACCCGCCTGACGGCTGTATGGATCGGCGGTGCAGCTTATCCCATCGGCGGTCATGAGTTCAATCTGGCTCAGGACGTCGCTGCAGTAAATGTACTGATGAAGTCCGACATGCCGATCTGGCAGATCCCCGAAGACGTTTACCTCCGGATGGCCGTTACGTTCAGCGAGCTTCAGCTCAATGTGGAACCCTGCGGCGCCATAGGGAAGCATCTTTTTAAGCAGATGCTGGAAATCAACGAGGATGCCGCCGACATTCCGTACTGGCCCAACGGTGAAAGCTGGGTCCTTGGCGACAGTCCTACAGTCGGCCTGTTTCTGGACAATCCCAACAACCCGAACTTCTTTGACGAGATCGAGGCGCCGACCATCGACTATCAGGATCTCAGCTATCATTTCAGCAATGGCAACCGGAAGATCCGCGTCTATAAGAAAATCAATCCCCGGCTAATCCTGGACGATATGTTTGCCAAGTTAAAAATCAATTATTTGTAAAACAAGGCAAAATAAGAGCAAAAGAGGCAAAATAAGAATATAGAGGATTCAGAAAACCCGTTAGAATACCATCAGAAAGCAAAAAAAGAGACCCTATTAAAATCCACAGGAGGTATTCACCATGCTGAATCTTGCCAGTAAAACAAACGATCCCGATGCCAAGCTGGGATGGGGCGAGCGCTTAGGATACGGCGCAGGCGCCTGCGGTTGGAACATGATCAACGGTATCATCGGTTCCTTCCTCACAGTTTATTTCACCAACGTTGCCCTGCTGGATGCAGGCATCATCGCAACCCTGATCGCGATCTCCAAGGTCTTCGACGGCATCTCCGACTTAATCGTCGGCAACATCGTTGACCGCACGAACAATAAGATGGGCAAGGCCCGCACCTGGCTGCTGCGCATGGTAATCCCCTTCGCGATCTCCACAGTGCTGCTGTTCTGGGTTCCCTCCAGCTTCCCCACCGCCGTCAAGTATGTGTATGTCTTCCTGATGTATAACATCGTCAACGCCGTTTGCCTGACCTTCATGCAGGTCCCGTACTACTCCCTCATCTCTCTGATGAGCCGCAACGGTGAAGAGCGCGGCATGCTGGGCAATGTTCAGCAGATCTTCCAGACCCTGGGCAACATCCTCATCAACACCTTCTTCGTCACCCTGCTGGCCCGCTTCTCCTCCAGCATCGAGACCGAAAACACCCAGGCCGGCTACACCGGCGCCATCCTCTGCGTAGTTGCACTGATGGTCATCCTCGTGCTCATCACCGTCTTCAGTACCAAAGAGCGCGTCAACGAGTCCGTCGGCAAGAAGGAAGAGAAAGACAAGGGCGACGAAGTCAAGCCCATAGTCGCCATCAAGGCTCTGCTCTCCAACAAGTACTGGGTCATCATGTTCTTCGCAATGCTGGTCATCTTCTTCGTCATCATCTTCTACGCGATCGGCGGCGTGTACTACTCCCTGTATATCTTCAAGGATATGGGCCAGTACTCCTGGATGGCCAACTCGATCTCCATCGCACAGTTCGCCATCATGTTCATCACACCGTTCCTTATGGCCAAGTTCGGCAAGCGCTGGATGTACACTGCCGGTATGGCTCTCCTGACTCTGGGATTCGCGGGCTTCGGACTCTTCGGTACCAGTAAAGCAATCATGATCCTCTGCAACGTGCTCAAGGGCTGCGGCCTGGGTATCTCCGGTGCCATGGCCATGGGTCTGGTAGCTGACGCCATCACCTATGGCACTCTTAAAACCGGCATCAACGCCGTCGGTATGGGCAATGCGGGCACCTCTGCCGCTCAGAAGCTGGGCCTCGGCCTCGGCACTGCGGTGTTCGGCTGGGTCATGTCCGGTGCAGGCTTCAAGGGCGAGTATGATGTCATGGGCATCGCTCAGCCTGAGACCGTTGAGACAGCCATCCGCTTCATGTACAACTGGGTCCCCATGGTCATGTGCGCGATCATCTGCATCATCTTCGTGGTGTCCTTCAATCTGGACCGCGATCTTGCCAAGCTCCGCGCCGAAAAGGGCCTTGAAGCCTAAGGCAAAAGAATTATAACAACAGACAGGGATGTGGCAACACATCCCTGTATTCATAACAGGAGGAAAACGAAATGGAACGCAAGTACCCCCATCTCTGCAAGCCGATCCGCATCGGCAATGTCTGGTACCGCAACCGCATGTTCTCCACCCCCATGGGTGGCACGGATATTGAACTGGATGGCTGTATCGGCCCCAAGTCCCAGGCCTTTTACGAATATCGCGCCAAGGGCGGCTGCGCGGCGGTCACCGTCAGCGAGCTGATGGTACATCCCAGCGACGGCAGCCATGCCTACCGCCTGGATGAGAGCATTCTGAATTCTCTCCCCAAGGCTACTTACACCGCCGATGCGATCCGCCGTCACGGCGCCATCCCCAGCATTGAGCTGAGCCATTCCGGCATGTACGCCGGCACCTATATGACCGATAAGACCAAATCCCACGGTCTGAACCAGTGGTCCGCTGACGACGGTGTTCGTGCCGACGGCGTGCCCTACAAGGCCATGAGCCAGGAGATGATCGCCGAGGTCGTGGCCGCCTACGGCCATGTGGCCGGGCTCTGCAAACGTGCGGGCTTCGAGATGGTGATGGTCCACGCCGGCCACGGATGGCTGCTGAACCAGTTCCTCTCCCCAATGTTCAATCACCGCACTGATGAGTACGGCGGCTCCACCGAGAACCGCTGCCGTCTGGCCATCGAAGTCCTCAAGTCCGTCCGCGCGGCGGTCGGCCCCGGATTCCCGATCGAGCTGCGCCTCTCCGGCGCGGAGTTCGTCCCCGAAGGCTACGACCTGGATGAAGGCGTGAAGATCGCGAAGATCCTCGAGCCCTATATCGACCTGCTGCACGTCACCGCGGGCACCTATCAGCGCACCTTCGGCATCACGCATCCCAGCATGTTTGAAGATCATGGCCGCAACGTATATCTGGCCGCCGAGATCAAGAAGCACGTCTCCGTCCCTGTCGCCACCATCGGCGGTCTGACCGACCCCGAGCAGATGGAGGAGATCATCGCCTCCGGCAAAGCGGACATCGTGGAGATGGGCCGCCAGCTCCTGGCCGACCCCTTCCTGCCGCAGAAGGTCATGGAAAACCGGGACGACGAGATCGTGCATTGCATGCGCTGCTTTGTGTGCATGTCCGAACGCGCAGCTACCGGCACGAGAAGATGCGCCATCAACCCGATCATCGGCCGCGAGGACGAAGGCATGGAGATCACGCCGGCTCCCGTGAAGAAGCGGGTTCTGGTGGTGGGCGGCGGCCCCGGCGGCCTGTACGCTGCCTATACCGCAGCAAGAAGAGGGCACGACGTGCTGCTCTGCGAGAGGGAAGACCGTGTGGGCGGCATCCTCAAGAGCGAAGAAGTGCTCCCGTTCAAGCAGGAGATGTTCATGCTCGGCGAGAGTTACCGTGTTCTGGCCGAGAAGGCCGGGGCGAAGATCGTCACCGGTCAGACTGTTACGAAAGAGTTTGCCGATGCCTATAAAGCCGACGCCATCATCATCGCTGCCGGCTCCTCCCCGCTGCGTCCGCCGATCCCCGGCCTCGACGGCGAGAACGTGATCCTGGTCAACGACCAGTACAAGCACGAGAAGCCCATCACCGACTCGGTCGTGGTCTTCGGCGGCGGCATCTCCGGCGTGGAGTGCGCGATCCACATGGGCATGGAGGGCAAGACGGTCCATCTCGTCGAAATGCGGGACGACGTGGCGCTGGACTCCGTCATCCGGCAGCGTCCGCTCCTGCTCGAGAAGCTCAACAAGCTCTGCACGGTCCACACCGGCTACCGCGGTCTGGAAGTGACCAAAGAGGGCATCTGGTGCCAGACGAAAGAGGGCGAAAAGGTCCTCGTTCCCGGCACGACCGTCATCTGCGCGCTCGGCCAGCGGCCCCGCTGGGATGTTGTGCAGGAACTCTATGACTGTGCACCCTGGGTCCGCGTGATCGGCGATGCCAACGCCGTCGGCACTATCACCAAGGCCACCTACCAGGGCCATCACGCCGCGCTGGATATTTAAGGATCCTGCTTGCGGTGTCACTCTCAGCATGATATCATTATTACCGGGGAGCTTTTTCGGCTCCCCGGCAACTCACAGGAAAGGTTTCTTCAGCTATGGAAATGGATCTGTTTTTGACCAACTGGATCTGGACCCCGGACTGGACAGCGGAAGATATGCTGGATACCCGGATCGTGTATTTCCGCAAAAGCTTTTCTCTGGAAGAGCTCCCCGCATCCAGACAGATCCGCATCACGGCGGATTCCCGCTATAAACTCTATGTCAATGGCCGCTTCGTACAGAAGGGGCCGCAGAAGGCTCTGGATCTGAAAGAGTGGTTCGTGGACACGGCAGAACTGGCATCCTTCCTGCAGGTCGGTCAGAACGTGATCGCGGCGGAAGTGCTGCGCTACCCGGCTTCCAACCATTCAGCCGCCAGTCCGAATACCAACGACTCTCTGCTGTGCACGGAGATCCCTCATTTTTATGTGGAAGACTGCAAGCCCGGCTCCGTTCCTGCGCTGGAGGGAAAACACGGGTGGAAGTGCCGTGTGAACCGGGGTATCCGCGTTATCAGCGAGGATGCTAATCCCGCACCGATCCACGCACAGGAAGATGTCAGCGCAAGCGCGGATTATGCCGGATGGAAAACGGCGGCTTATAATGCTTCGTCCTGGGACGACGCAGTGCCGAAACTCTATTTCGATATCCCGCTGGCGGATGCGCCGGGCAATCTGGTCCCCCGCACGATCCCGCCCATGGTGTATGAGGAGAAACGTTTTGTGTCCGTTTCTGCCGTGAGGGCTGGCGGATCGATCAAAAAGGCCTGGCAGACCCTGATCGAAAAAGACCGGGCGCTCACGGTTCCCGCTTTCAGCACCCAGATCGTGGAGCTTTCCGCCGGCGCCGAAGAATGCGGCTATCTGCTGTATGCCTTTGCAGGCGGGAAAGGCGCCAGGATCACGACGCTCTGTTCCGAGTGCTATGCCTATCCGCAGCCGCCGGTACGAGGCGCGTTTGGCGCCATGCAGCAGCCCGCGCCCGTGAAGGGCGACCGCACAGACGCGGAAAAAGGGCAGCTCCTCGGGCATACGTCTTTTTACACCGTTGCCGGATACGGCACGGCGAAGAAGCCGGAGGAATATGAGCCCTTCGCTTTCCGCACCTTCCGCTATGTACAGCTGAAGATTGAAACGGCAGCCGAGCCTTTACGTGTGCTCCGTTTTGCCTGGCGAGCAACCGGTTACCCTCTGGAAGTGAAGACCCGCTTCACAGCCTCCGATCCCACTTTCGCTCCGATTTGGGACATCAGCGTACGTACGCTGCGGCGGTGTATGCATGAGACGTATATGGACTGCCCTTACTACGAACAGCTCCAGTATGCCATGGACGGACGCAGTGAGATCCTCTATACCTATGCCGTCAGCGGTGACGACCGACTGGCCCGCCAGGCCATGGACGCTTTCCGCCGCTCGCAGCGCCCCGACGGTCTGGTCAACTGCGATGCGCCGACTGCAAAGAGCAATGTGATTCCCGGATTCTCGATCTACTACCTTCTGATGGTGCACGACCACATGATGTACTACGGGGATCCTTCCCTGGTGAAGGTGCATCTGCCCGCCATCGACCAGATCCTTTCCTTCTACGACCGCCACCTCAATGAGACCGGCCTGGTCGGCAAGGTGGGAGGGAAACTGATGCGCGCCCGTTACTGGTCGTTTATCGACTGGGCAAACAAATGGGATTCCGGCGTGCCCGGCGCCTCAGATCAGGGCTGCGGCTCCATCACAATGGAGAGCCTGCTGTACCTTTACGGTCTTCAGCATGCCGCTGAACTGGCGGCGTTCGTCGGCCGCAGCGGTCTTGCGGAAGAATACCGTATACGTGCCGCTGCTTTACGGTCGGCGATCCGGGAACACTGTCTCGGCAGCTATAAAAACACCCCCATAATCCAGGACGGACCGGGAGTGGATGAGTATTCCGTTCACAGCCAGGTATTCGCGATCCTCACTGGCGTCGTCTCGCCCGAAGAAGGCAAAGTTATGCTGCAGATGGTCGTAGGTGATCCGGAACTGCCACAGGCTTCCGTTGCTTTCGCCTTCTATCTTTTCCGCGCACTGGAACTCTGCGGCTGGTATGAAAAGACCGATGAGCTCTGGGAGCTCTGGCGGCAGATGCTGCGCGACAACATGACCACCTGTGTGGAGAACGATACCGACGCCCGCTCCGACTGCCACGCCTGGGCTTCGCTCATATGCTACGAGATGCCCGCCGTGATCCTCGGCGTACGCCCGGCAGCGCCTGGTTTTACGAAAGTGCAGATCTCCCCGCAGATGGGCCTCCTTTCCGAAGCTGAGGGCGATGTGATCACACCAAAAGGCATGGTGCATGTCGACTGGAAGAAACAGCCTGACGGCAGCTGCCGCCTGAACTATACGCTTCCCGACGGGATGGAGATCTTCGAATAAACAGAATATATCTGATACAACAGCGTCCGCAGGTTCCAGATAGAACCTGCGGACGTTTTTTGTTATTCGTTTTCTTTCTGCCGCTTAGCCGGGATCTTTAAGCTGCGCAAATAATCTTTCTGCTCCGGGGTGATCCGGTAACTCTCTATGGCTTTCTGGATCGTTTTGTTATGCGTCCAGTCCGCGAGTTTTCTATCTTCCAGATATGGGAGGATCTGTTCGTACTGCTTGGCGAGCGCTGTGGCAAAATACCATGCGATCATCATGTTGATGTAGTACTCCTCCGAGCGGATCTTTGAAACCATCTCGGGATACACAGGGTCGAAGTCT
>JAEEGI010003058.1_pt1 | contig 40197 bp, 34 predicted proteins | sample 8958751 | NCBI WGS metagenome assembly JAEEGI01 (sample SAMN16246545, study PRJNA631951) | gut metagenome | biome: gut microbiome; feature: rumen; material: KS-attached | host: Bos | place: Iran: Karaj | collected 2018-10 | reverse complement strand
AAAGGATAATGTTCTGCCTGGTTCGGGGCTTGGAAATGTAGAAAACTTTAAGGCTTTTTACGATGCTGTAAAGGAAGGCAAGCGCGGACTTTTTATGCTGGAGCATTATTCAAACATGGATTTACCGGCATTTATTTATCTGCTGGAGCAGCAGGGCGAAGAATGGTCAAAGGATTTGGCTGGAAGAATTGTTGCAATTGCCGGAATGAAGCTGAACGAAGCAGATCCAGGCGTTCGTGCTTTTACTGAAAGCTTTACCCGTGTTGTTGTTTATCCTTCTCGTAGCTTGAACGCTGTTGAAAACAAGGATATTTCCGAAGAAGAAAAGCTGGAAGAAGAAAAAAGAGCCAAAAAAATCAATTTTGCGGCTATGCGTGCTATGGATGGCTGTAAAAGACGCGGTCAGGTAATTGCAGTTTTCCCAAGTGGAACACGTTACAGACCAGGTAAGCCGGAAACTAAAAAAGGTTTGCGCGAAATGGACAGTTATCTCCGTCTTTTTGACATTATGATTCTTGTTTCAATTAACGGAAACTGTCTGCGAATCAATCCTGAAAGCCCTGATGATATGCTTTCTGATATTGTTGTACCAGATACAATCACAATGACTGCCAGCCCGATTATTGAATGTAAAAAGTTCCGTAATGATGTTCTGGCTGGTTTGCCGGAAGATTGTCCGGATCCTAAGGTAGAAACCGTTGCCGCTGTGATGAAGGTTCTTGAAGGACTGCATTATCAGGCAGAATTAAAACTTGGAAAATAAGAGGACGAAAGTATGAAAATTACAGATTTGAAAAAAGAACTTAGCAGTACAACTTATCCTGGACGTGGTATTATTGCCGGTCTTTCTGATGATGGAAAATATGCAGTTTCTGCTTACTGGACAATGGGACGAAGTGCCGGAAGCCGCAACCGTATTTTTGCCGTTGATGTAGAAAATGGCAGCGAAGTAGTGCGAACAAAGCCTTTTGATCCTTCTTTAATTGCAGGTGACCCAAGTCTTATAATTTATGCCGCAGTCCGAACACTTGGAGACAGAACAATCGTTACAAACGGCGACCAGACAGATACAATCTACGAAGGTTTAAGCAAGAGACTTACTTTTGAACAGTCACTGCGCTGCCGCAAATACGAACACGATGCTCCTAACTATACACCACGTATTTCTTCCCTTTTGGACATCACCGGTGGAAACTACGAATATTCTCTTTCAATCTTAAAGAGTGATGATGGAAATCCGGACAATACCCTGCGCTTTACTTATACTTACGACAATCCACAGAAAGGCCAAGGTCACTATATCCACACCTATATGGGCGACGGCAACCCTCTTCCAAGCTTCGAAGGCGAACCGGTAAAGTTGAACATTTCCGGTAACATAGATGAGCTTACAAACTCAATCTGGAGCTCCTTAAACGAAGAAAACAAGGTTTCTCTGTTTGTACGCTACATTGAAATTGCTACCGGTAAGTTTGAAGAGCGCATTGTAAATAAAAATAAATAGCAAATAAATAGGAATCAAAAATGACTGGGGTTTATGACTACACAGTTTTATTGACTTATTTTTCCCTGATTTCCGCAAATATAGGCATTTTTTTATCATTAGGGTACCAGAAGATTTATGCCGCTGCTCTGTGCCTTATGCTTTCCGGGCTGTTCGATGCCTTTGATGGAAAAGTTGCCCGCACAAAGAAAAACCGCACCGAATACGAAAAAAAGTTCGGCATTCAGATTGACTCCCTTACAGATATAGTTGCATTCGGTGTTCTTCCTGTCTGTATTGCAGTTGCCATGATGAGGCAGTCTGATTTTTTCATTAGTTCTTCAAAGATTCTAGATGTTTTCTGTTATGTTATAGTTGTTTTGTACGTCATTACCGCTTTAATCCGTCTTGCACATTTTAATGTTGTAGAGGATGAACGGCAGGAGCATGAAGGCGGCGTAAACCGGTTCTACACCGGTGTTCCGGTAACGTCAGCATCACTTTTATTCCCTACAATCCTTCTTGTTCAGTACGTTACCCAAAAGGATTTAACCCTTATTTATCTGATTTTCATCATTGTTACGGGCTTTGCCTTTATTTCTACAGTCAGAGTCAGCAAGCCAAAGGACAAACATATTTTCCTTATGATTGCCATTGGCGTAATTGAAATTGCAATTGTAATTCTTGTGTGGCAGTTTGGTCATAAGCAGCCGCTTTAATTTGTTTTATGAACCGGAATCCTATGGAATATTTATGGAACAGGAAATCCTTATAGCTCCCGAAACTAAAAAGCTGCTTATTAAACTTGCCCAAAAATACGAAACTGCCAGCTTTACCGAACAGGACCCAAGCCAATTTATCCGCTGGTATTCTTCTGCTGATGATGTTGAACCTGCCTGTTTTATTGCCGCAATGCTTTCTTTTGGGAACCGCAAACAGTTTATCCCCAAAATCCGCTCCATTTTTGAACTTGCTGATAAATCGGCTGGAATGGCAAACTGGCTAAAATCCGGGCAGTACAAAACCGATTTTGCATGCTCCGACTGCAAGTTTTACCGTTTTTATTCGTATTCCGATATGCTTGAGCTATTTTCCGCTCTGGAAAAGATTTTGAATGAATATACTACACTTGGAAATGCAGTTCAAAAGTTTTGTGATTGCCAAGCCGGTGAACATACTGTTGCTGATTCTACAATGGACTTTTTCCGCACATATTTTGCACAAGCTGCCATCGTCCCAAAAGGTAAAACCTCCGCAAATAAACGCATTCACATGTTCCTCCGCTGGATGGTCCGCCGGAACTCCCCTGTAGATCTCGGACTCTGGACCTGGTTCCCACCATCACAGCTCATAATACCCCTGGACGTCCACGTTCTCCAGGAAGCAAAAAAGCTGAATCTAATCGCACAAAACGCCCCAGCCAGCCTCACTACAGCCCGCCAAATCACCGCCCAACTCCAGCAAATCTGGTCAGACGACCCGTGTAAAGGTGATTTTGCATTATTTGGTCTGGGCGTGAACTAATCTGTTTTTTAATGAGTGAACTAATCAATTTTTTAATGTTGTATATTTAAACGAATTATGATATAAACTATTCCCAATAATTAAAAATAACATCTTTTTAGGAGCATATCATGAACGATACACTTTCACGAAATCGGAAATTAGCATTAACAGGAGCTTTATCAGCATTAGTTATAGTGCTTGGAATTACAAAATTAGGACTTATCCCAATTGGAGCAGTTGCATCAATATCAATTTTGCAGATTCCACTTATTATTGCCGTTATGCTTGCAGGACTTCCTTCAGGCTTGTTTGTAGGCGCAACCTTTGGAATTATGTCTCTTATTCAGGCTGCAATGAGCCCAAGTGGTGCAATTGACCCTCTTTTTGTAAATCCTCTCTGTTCAGTTCTTCCAAGAATGTTAACAGCCGTTGCTGCATGGCTTTTCTGGAAGCTTTTTACCCTTATTCCAAAAATGCCAAAGATTTTGAGTGCCGCAATCACAGGCTTGCTCAGCACAGTTGTTCACACTCTTCTTGTACTCGGCTGTCTTTATATCTTTAAGGGGGCAGATGTTCGCGAAGCCATGGGCGGAATGGGTTATTTTGCCCTTCTCGGTGCCGTTTCCTTCAACGCCATTCTGGAAGCCACCGCCGCCACCATCGTCTGCGCCGCTGTTTATACCGGTATCTTCATCTCCAAAAACAAGAAATCAAAGCTTTCTCAGGAAACCGCTAAAGACGAATAATTAAGTGTCACATTGAAAACAATTTTTAAGAAGTGTTTTCAAAAAAATAGCGCGAAGAAATGTATTATAAATGATTGATATAAAAGTTGGCGCGAGGGAGTGAGACATAGGGCAAAAAGACTCTGCATGTGGATGCCGCGGGAGCGGCAGTTAAATAGTTCCTATACCACATGCAGCGTCTAGCGCAATATTGCGCGCTTTTGCCCTATGAATCACGACCGGGAGCCATTATTTAATCAAAGTATTTATAATACGTTTATTCTGCTCTGGTACCAATTGTTTTTGATGTAATTCAAAAATTAGTGTATAATATATTCCATGAAAATCGTTATTGTAGGAGCAGGCTTTACAGGCGTTCAGCTTGCAAAACTGCTCATAAATGAAAAAAATCAAGTCACAATCATCGACAATAACGAAGAAACGGTACGCTATGCATCAAATATGCTGGATTGTACCGTTCTTTGTGATGATGGCAATAACCTGGAGGTTCTTGAATCAATAGGAATTGCAAAAGCCGATGCCCTTGTCTGCGTTACAAGCTCAGATGAAGTAAATATGATTACCTGTTCGCTTGTAGATGCAGTTTATCCGAACATTACGAAAATTGCCCGTGTAAGGAATTACGCTTATTATGTAAATACAGCCGCTGCAGAAAAAAAGCATTCCGGCGATTTTGGTGGTAAACACCGTCCTTTATACGGCATAGATTATATGATTCACCCCGATGTAGAAGCTGCCGATGCAATTGTGCGTGCGGTAGAAAACGGGGCGGTTGGTAATATCCTCACCTTTGCCAATTCAGACCTTGAGCTTGCCCGAATGATGGTTTTTGAAGGCAGTGAGCTGGATGGTGTTTCCTTAAAAGAGATCAGGACAAAAACGGAAATAAAGTTCCTTGTAGCTTATGTAGAAAAAGATGGAGTAACCTCTTTGCCTTCCGGTGATACTGTTATTACTGCCGGAAATACGCTTGGAGTTCTTGTTTCTAAAAAAGATATTGAAGACATAAAGCTTTTGTGCGGTTCAATTCAGAAAGAGCTTAAAAAGGTTGTTTTGATTGGTGCCGGCAGGATTGGAACTATTGTTTCAGAAAAGCTTATCCGTCCGTCAAAGGCAAGTGGGTTAGCAAAGCTGTTTTCGTCCTTTGCAACAAAAAAGACTCAAGAGTTTGTAATTGTAGATACAGATGATGAGCTTACACAGGTTGCCGCAGAACGATTCCCTGAAGCACGCGTTATGTGTGCCGATGCAACAGATGAAAGCTTTTTGCGTGAAGAAGGCATAACAACCTTTGATCTGGCAATTTGTGCAACCCATAATCACGAAATGAATATGGTTCTGGCTGCTTATCTTGAATCTTTGGGAGTAGGGCAGTCAATTGGTCTTGTAACTAGCGCACCTTTTGCCAAAATTGCAGAAAAGCTTGGTGTAGATGTTGCAGTTCCTTTGCGAGACTGCGTTGTAGACTCCATTATGAGTCATCTGCGCGGTAAGGCTGTAAAAGAGATTCATACAATCACAACCGGTGAGCTTGAAATAGTTGAGTGCGAAATCACTTCATCTTCAAAGGTTTCCGGCAAGCTGCTTAAAGAGGTTTCTAATCCGGGAACATTCCTGGCACTTCTCAGCAGAAAGTCTGGAACAGAAGAATATTCAATTGCAAACGGAAATACTCAGATTTTTGCCGGTGACCATCTTGTTCTCATAACAAAATCAGAGAACAGCAAAAAGGTTCTTTCTTATTTTGCCGGAAATGCTTAATTAAGATTGCCGGATCAAGTCCGACAATGACATCTCTTTTGGAAGGTTTTTATGTTTGTATTGAATATTTTAAGAATATTATCGATTCTTCTGGGAATAGTTGGCGGAACCTTTTTAATTCCTATTGGAGTTGCCATAGCTTACGAGGAATACGCAATGATTCTTCCGTTTGCGATTCCAATGGCTATAAGCATTGTTCTAATGCTGGCAATCAATATCCCTGCAAGAAAAGTAAAATATAATCTTACTACCCGTCAGACCTTCCTTATAGTAGCAATGTCCTGGGTAGTAGCAAGCTTTATGGGTGCTGTTCCTCTTTATTTCAGCGGCAGCTTTAATTCGTTTACAGATGCTGCTTTTGAAAGCTTCAGCGGGTTTTCTACAACCGGTGCAACAATCTTAGGCGAAATAGAGTCTTTACCACGCAGTATAAACCTGTGGAGATGTCTTTCTCACTGGCTTGGCGGTATGGGAATTGTTACGCTCACAGTAGCTGTCTTGCCTTTGCTTGGAGTAGGCGGTTTCCAGCTTATAAAAGCCGAAACAACAGGCCCGGAAAAAGGAAAGGTCACATCAAGAATCACTACAACCGCAAAGGCAATGTGGGGCATTTATATGGGCTTTACAGTCCTTGAAATAATTGCACTTAAAATTGCCGGTATGGATTTTGTAGATGCACTTTCGCACGGTTTTGCAACACTTGGAACCGGTGGATTTTCTACAATGAATGCCTCAATTGGCGGTTATAATTCTCTGGCAATAGAAATTGTTATTACCGTATTTATGTTCCTTGCCGGTATAAACTTCAGCCTGTTTTATTACATTCTTTTCCGCAAAAATGATGAAGTTAAGAGCAATTCCGAGCTAAAGGCTTATCTTACTATAGTTTTTGTAAGTGTTCTTTTAGTAACACTTTGTCTGCTTTCCACTTACGGCAGCTTTGGCAAGAGCTTAAGGTATGCTTCTTTCCAGATGATTTCGCTGCTTTCTACAACAGGTTTTTCTACTGCCGACTTCCTGGAATGGCCTTCTACAGCTCAGTTTATTGCCTTTTTGATGTTCTTTATTGGCGGCTGTTCTGGTTCTACATCGGGTGGATTTAAGGTAATCCGCTGGGTAATTCTTGGAAAACAGTTGAATAATGAGACTAAAAAAATGCTTCATCCGCATGGAGTTTTCAGTATAAGGCTCAACGGAAGACCTTGTAAGAGCGAAATTGTTTCAAATGTTACCTCTTTCCTTACCGTTTACCTGCTTTTAATTGCCATTACCACCGGAGTGGGCTGTCTTGGCAAGCTGGATATTCTTACTTCGCTTACAGGTGCGCTTTCTATGGTTGGCAACGTAGGACCTGGTTTTGGAGCGTTAGGACCTTCCTGCAATTACGGTTTTTTACCAGCCTTTGTTAAATGGTGGTATTGCTTTGCAATGCTTGCAGGCCGTCTTGAATTATACACAATGGTAATTTTCTTCTTCCCGTCTTATTGGAAGAAATAAATTGTACAAAAAAAGAGAGTTTCGGTATAAATGAGCATCCTCTAGAAAAAAACTAGCGGAAATAATAATGATGTGTTATAATGAAAAATCGGTAAAAGTGAAGTTGATAAAAGTAAAAATAATTTATTGAGTATTACAAAAAAACTTCCAAATTAGACTTTTATGCTATAAAATGTAATATGATGGATGATAAAGATTTTTCTTTACAGCAAGAAGATAAAGAAAAAATAGAAACCTCAGTAAAATTACATACTCCTTTAGAGATAACCACATATACTCTGCCAAAGAATATGGAAGTGTATATTCAGGAGGTCTTATCTGAGTTTCTTACCCAATGCCATCAGGACCACATGATAGAATACCTGAAGTTCTGCGTAGGAGAGCTTCTTACAAACGCCAAAAAAGCAAATACAAAGCGTGTATATTTCAAAGAAAAAAATCTGGACATAAATAAAGAGCTCGATTATAACGAAGGAATGGTTTTCTTTAAGGAAGAAACCCTTAACAATATTGATCATTATCTTGAAGAGCAGAAAAAAGCAGGATTATATGTAAAACTGGTGCTGCAGGTTGATGAAAACTTTGTAAAAATTGAAATAAGAAACAATTCAGTGCTCACAAGGTTCGAAAATCAGCGCATTCTGGAAAAAATCAGTATTGCCCAGCAGTACGACAGCATAGAAGATGTATTTACAAAGGTTTTGGATCAGACTGAAGGTGCAGGACTAGGTATTATCATCATCATCCTTATGCTGCAGAAAATAGGGCTTTCAAAGCAGAATTATAAGGTTTTTACTACAAATAAAGAAACTGTTACAAGAATTGAGTTACCTCTTAACGGAAAAATAGCAGAACATCTGGATTTTTTATCTGAAGATTTTGTAAGAACGCAGACAACAATCCCTGTGATTAAGAAAAATCTTGCAGAAGTTAACAAACTGTTGAATGCACCGGAGCTTTCTATTCCTGATTTACTTGAGTTTTTCAGTAAGGATGTTACACTTACATTCCTGCTTTTAAAAGATGTAATCGCGGCTAAAAAACGCTGCTGTTCATTGCTTGATGCAATTGATTATCACGGAATTAAGAATCTTAAAACAATTTTTTCAGAAGATAATCCGCAGATCAGGCTAATTCCTGGTCCGAACCCGCAGAATGATTTGTGGGCACACAGTTCAGAGGTTGCTTTTTATGCTTATAATCTTGCTAAGAACTTTACTCCTAAGAACTCTGTTACACCAGATTTAATTTTTGTTTATGCAATGATGCACGACATAGAGTGTGTATTCCTTTCGGTTATAACTGATTTGCAGAAGGCTAAGATTGATAATGACAGTGTTGTAAATGCGGTTTCGGATATTGCACTTGAAATGTTCTATAACGAAAGGTGCCATTGTAAAGCGGGAAGCCTGCTTGTTTCGGCCTGGGGCTTTTCTGATTGTGTTTCAGAGGTAATAAGGTACCACAATGCGCCGGAACGTGCCCCGGAAAAGTATAAAGAAATTATAAATTACGTTTATCTTGCAGATATTGTTCAGTATTATATTGAAAAGAAGGTTGAGTTCTACCAGTTAAACCAGAATGTATTGGATTATTTTGGAATAGACAGCGAAGGTAAGCTCGACTACATCATTAAACAGATTCAAAGCGTACGCTAATTAAAGTGTCACCAATTTTTTTGCAGATGCTCAATCCACTTCTCCATTAATATACCAAACGCAACTCCCACATTTAAAGAAGCCTTTAATCCTTTCATCGGGATGGAAACTCTGCCGTAGGTTGCACGCTTTAACGCTTCCGGGCTGCAGCCCAGTTCTTCCGAACCGATAATGCAGATTCCTTCTTTTGGGAACACAAACTCGTTTATGTCTGTTCCGCCGGTTTCAAGTGCAAAAACAGGAATATCCTGCGGTAATTCATCCAGTGTGCAGCGTTCCCAGCCTAAGGTTTCTATACAGCCCATTCCGCTTCTTATTGCGCGTGGTTGCTCCGGGTCGGTACAAAATGGCGAAATATATACCTTTTCGGCACCAATTGCCTCTGCGGTTCTGAATATTGAGCCAATATTGAAAGGGGAACGTATATCTTCGGCATAAACTGCAACACCGGGGAAAAAATCTCTCTGGCGTACAAGTCCATTTTCATCGGTTGGGGCGGTGTGCGGGGCAATTATAAGGTCCCATTCAGCAGGAAAGGTTCCTATTATTTCTAAAAGATGATTTCGGGCACAATTGCAAAGGCGGAGTTCATCTATTGGCTCTTGGGAAAGTAGCTTTTTGAGTTCGGTGGCGGCTCCCTGTGAAAGCTTTGGGTCTTTTAGCAGGACTTCTGTAATTCTTTTGATGTAGTCAGCGCGCGACATTTCCTTAAAGTTGTATTCCATGCCTTTTTCGGCAATTCCGGAAATGTCGCGTTCAAGTGCTCCAAAGGTGAGGGCTAATTTTCTTCTTTTCTGTCCGCCTTCAAGCTGAAATAATTTGCCAGGTTCAATCATAGAGGAAAGTATATCAGTTTTTTAAAGATTAGTATGCAGCTTTTACAAAGTCAAAAATATCGTCTGTAGTCATGCTTCGTGGCAGTTTGTTTACAATATCAATCTGCTGAACATCTTCTACGGCAAGCGAAAGCTTTTCAATAGAAAGCTGTAAATCCTTTAAACGGGCCGGGAGCTTTGCTTTTGCAAGGCGCTGGCGTGTATTGTCAATAAAGGCTCTTACAATTTCATCCCGTTCAAGCTCATTATCTTCAGGGACAATCTTCATTACCTTTGCAAGACGTTCAATTCTGGCACTCTTGTACTGGGCTGCATCTTCAACTGCATAAGGGAAGAGGATTGCAGAAACAAGTGATTTGCTTAGCTTATAGCGTGAATTGATTGTCATGGAAAGCAGGGAGCTTAATCCAAGAGAGCTGGAGGCTGTTGCAAGAGAAATCATTGTACCGGCCTGGGCAAGGAGGATTTCTTCAGGAGTAGTGATTTCAAGGGAAGGAGAGCCGTCCATTGCATAAGAAAGGAGCTGGAGTCCTTTTTCTACGAACATATCGCTAAAGAAGTTAGCTTTTTGCGAAAGATAAGCTTCTGTAGCCATATTCATAACTTCAATTTCTATGGTAGATTTCTGGTTGTCGGTAAGAGTAAGCATAAGGTTAGGGTCAACCAGAACAAGTTTACAAAGGTTATTCTGTACCCTCATTATTTTAAGCTGATTGTTGCGGGAATCGGTAACTGGAACTTCGTTTGTAAATACAAATGGTTCCCTGAATGTTGTAGGAACACAAATACAAGGGATTGGTGAGGTTGTTGGAAGAGAACCGTCTACAAAGGTGTAAAAGTCGTGGATTTCATTAAAGAAAGCAGCTACAAGGCGGCCGATGCTGAGGGCTTTTGTACCGCCAACGGCAATAATACCGTGAACATGGCTTTCGCGTGCCAGAATAAGGGCTCTTTCTGCAATTTTTGTGGTATTACCTTCGGTAAGCTCGTTAAAAACAAAGTTTTCGATTTTTCGGTCGTTCAGGGCTTCTACAACCTTATCCTGTACTTTCATTTCTGTAAGTATAGGATCCATAATAATCATAAAGCGGGTTCCCCATTCGGTTATCTGCTGGCCAAGCCGGTTGATAGTGTAAGAACCCAAAACGATGTTTGGTGTAATTCTAAAAATAAAATCAGACATTTTTTCCCTCTTCCTTATTAAATAAAAACAAATAAAAAAGACGGAATACAATAATTCCGTCCTTTCCATTTCTTTTTGTCAGCTGTAATTTTTTAAAAATTTACGTCAAATACATTAGAGACCGATACTTGTCATAAATTTTTCTGCGGCAGACTGAATAACAGCATCACTCAAATAAGACGGATCCTTAATTTTCTCTTTGATTTCTGCAATTCGGTCAGCTCTGACATCAGGTGTCTCCGTCGCAACCTTTTCAAGGTAGTAAGCTTCTGCCTTTTCGACAGCTTCTTTTGAAACATGAATTGAATCTGCGTTGTCATCATACTTAGCAGTATTCTCAGTTTTGCGAAGGTTTTGAACATTGTTCAGAGGATTTACTCCACCAATTTTGTCTATCATCATTTCTTCCTACCCCTCTATAAATTAATTATCGGCCGATTCACATAAAAGTTGAACATTTTTTGTGCCAGAAATAAAGATTGCAAACTCACCTTTTATGCTTTCTCGTCCCGAAAAATCTTCTTGTAATTCGCTCGCAGAGCCGCTGATAATTTCTTCGTGCAGCTTTGTAAGCTCCCGGCCAACTACAACCCGTCTTTCACTGTCAATATCGGCAATATCAGAAAGAAGTTTAGTAATTCTGAACGGAGATTCGTAAATAATTACAGCATCTCCTGTTGCCAGCAGTTCTTTCAAGCGGCTGCGCCTTCTTCCTGGTTTTGGCGACAAAAAACCTTCAAAAATAAGGGTTTTTCCACCTGAACCAGCTGCACTAATAAGTGTGGCAAAGGCCGAAGCACCTGGAATCGGAGTTACCCGGAACCCTGCATCTCTAACTATATCTACAAGAACAGCCCCAGGATCACTGATTCCCGGAGTACCGGCATCGCTTGCGTAAGCAACGGAATGTCCTTCTTTTAAGAGCTGGACAATCTTTTCGCCGGCAACCTTTTCGTTCTGTGCCCTACAGGAAATAAGCGGCTTTTTTATCTCAAAATGATTCAAAAGCTGCAGTGTATGACGTGTATCTTCACAGGCAATAAAATCAACCTTTTTAAAGGTTTCTATTGCACGGAAGGTAATGTCATCAAGATTCCCGATGGGAGTTCCTACAATATATAGCTCAGACACATCTATATTATAATAAGAAAAGTCTTATCTAACAAGAGAAAAAATTGATAATCCTGTAGGGATTTTTGCACCCGCTTTTACCCAGGTTCCGGCCTGTTTTGCCGTCTGATGGTTCTTCATACCTTTAATTGAGTCTATTCCCTGTGCAATCCAGGCGGCAAGCTGTTTTTCATCGGAAAAAAGCTCGTTTGTGTAGTCGCATTTGGAAAGAAGCACAGAAAGGTAAGGGCGTTCGCCGACTAAAGTGGAAGTATTTTCTGCAAGAGAAAGGAAAGCTGCCTGTGCTGCGTTTACAAGGTTGCTTGCAGGGTGAATATTTACGCCTTTTGTGCCGTTATGAAGCACTTCGTATTTAGAAGGATAAGTTTTTGCCATAAAAGCAATTACGGCAGGCTCTTTTTTCTGTTCAAGGCGAGCTAAAAGTTCGTTCAAAAAGAGCTGGTAACTGGAAATAAGGGAATCTGTGGCTTCCATAATATATTCGGTGCGGTCCAGCTCAAACTTTGTGCTGTAGTAGTAAGAATCAAAAAATAAAAGATATTCGTTTATGTCGGTAAACTTTGTTTCGGCTTTGATGAGGAATGCCCTTGCAGAAATTGCAGAGGTTTTATTCCAGGTTGCGGAGAAAATGTTTTCGGCGGCAAAGTTTTCCGCTTCGGAATCATCCTTTGTTGTAGTGAAAACGTTTCTGTTAATGCTTGCAAGCCCTTCGGCAAAATCAATTGAATCCGGCAAATCTTTGCCAATGAATAGAATATCTGACATAGGTTTATTATAGCATAGAGGGCGCTTTTGCTTCAATTATGTTATTTAATGTTGTTATTCGATATGCTAAATGCAAGAAAACTTTTAGAAATCTAATTCTTTTCAATTAAAGAAAGCATTTCACTTTTCAGTTTATTGTATTTATATAAATAAACAGACTCTTTGTTTGTAACCAGATATTCAACTGTTGTGTCCAAAGCTTCTGCTATTTTTACGGCTTGGCTAGCTCTGGGCTCTGTGTTTGCTTTTCTCATACTAGAAACTGTTGTTTCTGAAACTCCCATTTTAGAGGCAATCCAGCGATATGTTGTATTTTGTTCTCGTCTTAAATGTTCAACATTTTCCCAAAAGCTCATGTAAACAGTATATATAAGTAAAATCTTTAATTCCGTAGTTTTTATGTTGCAAAATACGAAAGACCGTACTAAAATTAGTTGGTACTACGAATATAAGTAGTTTTAATCATCAAAATTTATTTTTTTAAGGAGTTTAAGTAAAATGAAAAAAATGTCATCTATTGCCTTTCTGGCATCTGTAATGGTTGCACTATCTTTTTTGGGTTGTGCAACAACAAAAGCTTCTGTTGATGTTGATAAAAAAACAACAGAAACAAACATTGTAGACTGGTCTAACCGAAACTTGGATGTAGAAGCAAAACCTCAATGGCTTAAAAAATTAGTTTGTGGTAATACAGAAGTTTTTAAGGCTGAATTTGGGATTGAAAAAGATGCTGTTGTAAAATATGGAATAGCAAGTGCAAAAACTCGCGACGCCTCTCTTGCTGCAAGCCGAGTAAACTACAATGCTATGCGTGCAGAAGAATTGAAAACAAAGGTTGTTTCAGAAGCTGCATCTACCTTAAATGATGAAGGTTTCACAGAAGCAACTGCTAATGCCGCAACTCTTGCAAAAGTTGATTTAAATGGGCATGAACTGGTAACTCAATTTTGGCAGCAAGTTGAGTATGTAGACAAAGAAACTGATTCTAAAAAAACTGAGTACATCTGTTACAGTGTTTATAAAATCTCAAAAGAAGATTGGCTAAATACATTAAAAGGCTATCTCTCACAGATAATTCCCGCAATTCCAGATTCTAAAGCACAAATCAAAATGGCAAACACAATCCAAAGTCTTTATGACGATACCGCCAAAGAAGCAGAAAAGTCAGAAGCCGAAGCAAAAGCTGCTATTCAGGCGCAGGTAGAAATGGCTCGTATTGATGCAGAAAAAGAAATTGCTAAAGCACAGGCCTCTCAGCCAGTTGTTGTTCAGCAGGAAACTTCAAGCCAACCGAAAGATTCAGGATTTAATTGGATGGATGCTCTTGAACTGGCAGCAAATATAATTTTCTAGGGTTTTATATATTAAGAGGGGGGAAGTCTCCCCCTCGCTTCAGCCCACTCCGCGGTCTTCCGCTACCCCCTCTCCTAGGGGACCGCTTTGCTTTCCCCTAAAACCCTTTTGCCTGAACTTATCAATAAAGGAATATTTAAATGAAAAAAATTATTTTTTTTACCACAATATTATTCTTTTTTGCTCTTAACATTTTTGCTGCTCCTTCATGGGTAACAGACCAAGGAAGAAGAAAAACCTTCCCAGAATCAGAATATATTTCTGGACTTGGAACAGCCTTTAATGAGCAGACTGCAAAAAACAAGGCAGCAGCTACAATTTCCGAATACATAAAGACAGAAGTCTCATCTTCAACAAAATCTAGATATTCTGAAGTAGAAAAAAATGGAATTGTTACAGAAGAAAAATATCTGGAAGATGAGGTTGCTCTCATTTCAGATTCCAATCTTTATGCTCTTGAATACACAGAAACTTGGAAGGAAGAAGAGTCTGGTCGTTACTACTGCGTAGCTTATATAGAAAAAGAAAGTGCGTGGAAGCTTGTTCGTCAGAAGCTGCAAAAAATTACTTTGGATGTTTCTAATCTTCTGGAAGGAGCAGAGGAAGATCTTTCTGGATTTTGGAAAACTTTACAATATGGGGAAGCCGTTTCTTATGAAAAAGAGTTTTATTCTCTCTTAGATTTTGCGAATCTAGTCAACAAAACTGGATCTTCCGAATTTGCAGCTTGTGCTCAAAAACTTCAATTTGCAAAAACTTCACTCATTCAACACAAAGACACAGAGAAAGTTTTCCTCAAGATTCAGAATGATCAAAATGGAATTATTTACAGAGCTCTTGCTTCTTACTTTGAGGTAAATGGTTTTACCGTGAGCAATGAACGTGGAAAATATATCTGTAATGTACTTGTTACTATAGAAATCCGAAATGACAAGTCTTCTTTTGTTTGTTATCCAGGACTAACGCTTACAGTAACAGATGTCTTTAATACTCAGATTGCAAGTTATAATACCACAGTAAAGAAGACTGTAGGCTTTAATAAAGATTCTACAGTAGAAAAATCATATCGTGCACTGGAAAATACGTGCGCAAAAATAGATTGGATAAAATAAAAAAAATAATTAAGTTTACAAAATTACAAGACAGGAGAAAAATATGAAACTTAAAAAAATAATTATGGCAACAATTTTTATTGCAATTGGAATGACAGCATTTACAGCCGGGTTAAAACCAAAAGAGGGTTATCTTAAATTAAAATGGGGTACGTCAACAGATGATGCAAAAAAAGCAGGATATAATCTTTCAGAAGTAAGTGCTGCAGATAAAGAATTTTTAAAACAAAATTATTCAGAGGGAGTTTCAGCTTATATTGTTACATCAAAGGATAAGACCCCTACAGAATTACAATTTTTCTATTATATGGGACGACTTTTTCAGGTAACAGAATTGTTACCTGAAAACCAATCCTCTAGAGATAAGCTTGAAAAACGTTATGGTAAATTTCCTGAGATTGGAATTTTGGAAATTGGAGATCAGTACGCTTGTGTAGAACTTTCAAAAGAAGGCAAATTAGAAGCTTATTGGTTGATAATCACAAAACATCCAAAGGGAGGTGTTATCACAAGTTTTTATGACTGGAATATATTTAAAAACGTAAGTGCTTTTGGAAAACAACTTGCAGGAAATGATACGAAGGAAGAAAAATCATTTGTTGGTGAACTCTCTTCTTTAGCTGAAAAACTTGTTCAAGATGGAAATGGAAAAGCAACCTATGCATTTCTTGCTCTCACAAGTGATGACGGCAATGCTCTTGTTGAAAACTATGTTACCGATGCCTTAACCGAAGCTATGTTCAATACTGGTAAGATTAAAATTGTAGAGCGTGCAAGCATAGAAAAGATTCTGAGTGAACAGCAATTCCAGGACTCTGCCTTAGTAAACGAAAATACCGCCAGCGAAATTGGAAACCTTACCGGAGCAAATTATGTCTGCTATGGAACTGTAAAAGATTTAGGAGCCCAAATAACTCTTAATGTAAAGGTTGTTGAAGTTAGCACTGCAGAACTTTGTTCAATGGGAAGAGAAACTGTAGAAAAAGATGAATATTTAAAGGGAGTTGGATTTGAAGCCAGAAAGGTAAATAGTGGAAGTGCTAAAAAAACTAGCTCAAATGAAAATGAAAAGACTGTTACACATGTTGAAAATAATTTATGGGAAGTTACAAGCGAAAGAAATGATTTTGATGAATATACACTTTATTATTTCTGTAATAAAGGAAATCGTTCAGATGGTTTTCAGCTTCGTATTTTTTATTATAAATATGATAATCCTACTAAATCTACAGTTTGGAGTGGTGTTCGTTGGAATAACGATACTTGGACAGGAAATTATGATTTTAAGGGAGATTCTGGTGAAATAAAAACTTATAATCTCCAAAGTAGTTATACAACTAAAATGTCTGGTCAACAATATGGTTATGCAACAGGTAAAAATGGTGAATGTAGATTTTTAGTTGAAATGTTCAAAAATAATGCTGTTCTCTCTGTCAAGCGAAGTGATATGGCTGTAAAATTCCAGACTGCAGGGCTTGAGGAGAAAATGAATGAAAATGGAATAACTTGGGAAGAAATAAATACAGCATTATCAAATCTAGAATTTTAAATAAGCTACTGTTAACTAATTTTTCAGTAAATTATTCGATTTTAGAGTAAAACTCTGTTATAATAATATTCGCATTTTTCAAAATAATTGGATTCACGCACCAGCGCTGGAAGCCCCTGCGAAGCAGTCCACCGCAACGAACGAAAGTGAGTGAGGAGGATGAGCGTTAGCGAAGGGCGGACATAGCGGTTGCCAGCCAAAGGCTGGCAAGGTGCCCAAAATCATAAAAAGGAGACTTAAATCATGCCCATAAACCAACACAATTCTTCCCCACAAAAACGACTTGAAAATCTTATGGCAGCCCGACTTGCACCTGGTGCCGACAAGGAAAAAATTGACAGACGAATCTGGGATTCCTTTGGTGAAAAATGGTGTGTTATGTTTACCGATCTCAGCGGCTTTTCAAGAGGAACAGAAAAGTTTGGAATCGTTCATTTTATGCAGATAATTTTTGAATCTGAGCGTCTTATTCTGCCGATTATTGACGATTTTGATGGACTTTTGATTAAGAGCGAAGGTGACAGTCTGCTGGTTTTGTTCAAACATCCTGAAAATGCTCTTTTGTGTTGTAAGAAAATCCATGAAGTTTTACATGAATATAACAAGACAAAAAGCGAAGAAGAACAAATCCTGTTTTGTGTTGGACTTGGCTATGGTGACATTTTAAATATTGGTTATGCAGATGTTTTTGGTGCAGAAGTAAATGCTGCAAGCAAATTAGGCGAAGACACTGCCAATGCCTGGGAAATCCTTGTAACCGAAAATGTAAAAAATGAAGTTGAAAGAGAATCTAAGGATCTTCCTTTTAGTTTTAAGAAAATAGATGTTGTGCCGCCTGGTGCTAAGGGTGCCTATAAGGTTGAAATCTAAAAACTACCACATTTAATAAAAACGGCAAAACAGAATAATACAATATTTTCATATATGGGTATTTTATGCTATAATATTCTTTATGAAAGTTTGGATTAAATATTTGCTTGGAATTGTGCTGGGAGTTTTAGCTTCGATTATTATACCGTTTGGTACTCCGAAGGGAGCAGAGGTTTTGTCTTTTTTGACGGAACTTTTTGTTCGCTTTGGACGTTATCTTGTTGTTCCTCTGGTTTTCTGTACTTCGGTTGTTTCAATCAACAGACTCCGCAGCTCTAAAAACCTGCTTAAAACTACAATCTGGACTTTCTCCATCATCATTATTTCTGCATTGATTTTGACCATTGTTGGTACGGCTTCTATCCTTCTTGTAAAACTGCCGCGTATTCCTATTACAATTGATGTTGCTACAGAAATTACTCATATAGATGTAAAGGGAATGGTTTTGTCTCTTTTCCCTTTTTCTGCTTTTGAAGCACTGCGCGAAGGTTCATTCCTTCTGGTAGCCTTTTTGTTCGGCAGCCTTATTGGTTGGGAAAGTGCCTCTGACCAGGTAACCTTTAAGCCTGTTTCTACAATTGCCGACTCTTTATCAAAGCTTTTCTACTATATTTCGGTATTCTTTACAGAAGTAATGTCGGTATTCAGCCTGTTCTTTGTTGCTTACTGGGTAATTACCTTCCGTTCTGTAATTTCTACAGGCATTTATACACCAATGATTATTATGTTTGTGTGTGATTTTGTAATTGTTGCAGGAATCATTTATCCGCTGATTATACGTTATGTCTGTCATGATCCTCGTCCTTACAGAGTTTTGTACGCAGGCATAGCTCCAATGCTTCTTTCTTTTGTTACCGGAGATACAAATCTTTCGCTTCCTTTAACAATGCGTCATGGAAAGGAAAGCCTTGGAATCAGAAGACGATGCAATGGCTTTACGTATCCGCTGTTTTCCGTGTTCTCCCGCGGCGGTTCAGCACTTGTAACAACAATCTGCTTTTTCTTAATCTGGCGTTCTTATTCAAGCTTAAGTATTCCATTCAGCGATATAATGTGGGTATCTCTTCTTTCTTTTGGACTTTCGTTCCTTTTGGGCGGATTCCCTTCCGGCGGAGCATTTATTCTGCTTACAATTCTGTGCGAAAAATACGGAAAGGGTTTTGAAACAAGCTTCCTTCTGCTTAGTCCGGCTTCTTTGATAATCTGTTCATTTGCAACTCTGTTTGATACCGCAACAGCTATGTTCGGAAGCTATATTGTAGCTGTAAAAACAAAAAATATTGAACATCACAAGGCTATAAACTTTATTTAGAAACTTTATTTGGTGCAAAATACAATTTTTGATGTTATAATTGTTTATTGTAGATTTGTGTAAAACTATTTTGTATAAATCATTTTGCATAGACCTATTTTGGAGGTTCAGATTTGAGTATTACGGTTAAAGATTTTGCCGCTGGAAGAAAAGCTTTTTTTGTAGCTCCCGATACATCTCTTTTTCCAGAATCCAATTTAACAGAATATTTCCTGCAGGGTTATGAATGTTACTTTATTGAAAATGACAAACAGAATACGCTGGCCGATAAGATAAATATTATTGCATCAACATTTAAGGATTGCGTTTTAATTATTAATATAGATGCTGTTATTCCCGACATTAACTGGATTGAATATATTAGCCGTCTGAATGCAACTTATGGCAAAACAATTACAATCTGCGTTACTTTCTTAAAAAAGCAGGAAAAAAATTACAAAAATGCCATAGAACTCACTTTTAAGAATATGATAGGTATTGCAGGTGACTGTATTCAGCTGGAGTATCAGAAAAGAGTTAATGTTGGAATAATGCTTGAATATCTTGAAAGCATTAACCTCAGGGGCCGGCGAATGAATATCCGTGGCTTCTGTACAAAATATTACACATATTCGTTCCTTCTTGAAGAAAAAACTTATACAGGAGTGCTTCAGGATTTAAGCTTAAGCCACTTTTCTTTAGTTTCAACAGAAGAGTCCTTACAGTTAAGAGTAGGCGATGTAATTCAGGATTTTAACTTCTTTTTGAATGGTCTTATCATAAGAGCTTCTGCAACATTGATGATGACCCGAAAGTTTAACGATTTTGTTCTGTATGTATTTGCTTTCAGCGATAAGGATGGAACTCCTGGTCTAAGCAACCGTTACAAAGACCAGCTGGTTGAAAATCTTCTGAAGCTCAACAATAACTATTTGAAAATGGCTTTGGAAAAGCTTACGCTCCAGATTAAGAATAATGTTACAAACCCGGAAGTTCTTGAAAGCCTTGTAATTGGACAGTGATTTACTATAAAATAAGTCCACTATGGAATTAACACAAGAACAAATTGACTCGCTTACAGTAAACGAAGTCGAAATCATGAAAAAAATTGCGGAAGAATTGAATATCCGCGTTGCACAGGTAAGTGCGGTAATCAGCCTTTTTAACGAAGGATGTACCGTTGCTTTTATCAGCCGTTACAGAAAAGACAGAACAGATAACCTTGACGAAGTTCAGGTTTTAAGCATAGATCACTCGTTCAAGTCGTATAAAAACCTTGAAGAAAGGCGACTTGAAATTGTTAAAGGTGTATTTAATCAGGGAAAACTTACAGATTCTCTTTATGAAGCAATAATGTCTGCCCAGACTCTTACTGCTTTGGAGGATTTATGGGCTCCGTTCAAGAAAAAGAAGAAGACTCGCGGTATGGTTGCCGCAGAAAAAGGTCTTGAACCGCTTGCAGATTTTATTATTGCAGAAAATGATGATGCAGCCTGTGAAAAAGAAGCTGAAAAGTACATCAAAACAGACAACGAAGACCCAGCCCTTAACGTAGAAACTGCTGCCGACGCTCTTGCCGGTGCAAAAGATATCATCGCTGAGCGTGTAAGCCAGAATACAGACAATCGTACTGCAATCCACGAGCTTTATATGCGGGAAGGCGACATTGTAACAAAAGGTATTGTACCGGAAGGTCAGGATGAAGAAACTGCCCAGAAGGCTTCAACTTATCAGATGTACTGGGATTACAAGGAGCCGCTTAATCAGGTAAAACCACACCGCATTCTTGCAATAAACCGTGCAGAACGAGAAGGAGCACTTGAAGTTACAATTGACGTTGATGTTGATAATGCTGTTGCCCTGCTGCAGAATCACACAGTTATCAGTAATCAGTATCACCGGGATGCAATTGAAGATGGTGTTGTGCGCCTGCTTTCTCCGGCTGTTGTGCGCGAAATCCGCAGTGAAGAATCTGACGAAGCTGATGACCACGGAATTGGTGTATTCAGCGAAAACTTAAAGAATCTTCTTATGACTCAGCCGATTAAGGGAAGCCGCGTTCTTGGTGTTGACCCGGGCTACAGAAATGGTACAAAATGCGCCGCACTTGACGAAACAGGTAAATATCTTGGCTTCTTTAAGATTTTCCAGGAGCAGGATGCAAAAGGTGCTTACGATGCAGTTAACGACGCAATTGATAAATATGACATTCAGGTTGTAGCAGTTGGAAACGGAACCGGTTCGCAGGAAGTTCAGGCAATTGTTTCTAAGGTAATAAGCGAAAATTATGCAGATTCTGACGTAAAATATACTGTAGTTGATGAGTCTGGTGCTTCTGTTTATTCAGCAAGCCCGGTTGCTACCGAAGAGTTCCCGGATCTGGACGTAATGGTGCGCGGTGCAATTTCTATGGGCCGCCGTTTGCAGGATCCGCTTGCTGAACTTGTTAAAATTGACCCTAAAGCAATTGGTGTTGGCCTTTATCAGCACGATGTAAACCAGAAAAAGCTTGCCGACCAGCTTGATGAAGTTGTAAGCTCGGTTGTAAATAACGTTGGCGTAAACTTGAACACAGCATCTTACATGCTTTTGAAGTATGTTTCAGGTATAAACATTGCAACTGCAAAGAAAATTGTTGCCTACCGCGATGCAAACGGCAAAATTACAAGCCGTGAGGACTTAAAAAAGGTTCCGGGGCTTGGTCCAAAGGCTTTTGAACAGTGTGCCGGCTTCCTTAAAATTGCAGAAAGCTCAGATCCTCTTGATAACACCTGGGTTCATCCTGAAAACTACGATGCTGCACGCGAGATTCTTCCGCTGGTACAGAGTGGGGCATCAATTTCGGCTGGAAAAATTGATGAAGTGGCAGAAAAATACAAGATTGGTGTTCAGACTGTAAAGGATATTGTTGAAGAGCTGCAGAAACCAAACCGTGACCCTCGTGACGGATACCCGGCTCCTATTATGCAGAAGGGTGTTCTTCAGTTTGAAGATTTGCGCGAAGGCATGAAGGTTACCGGAAAAATCAAGAATGTTGTTGATTTTGGTGCTTTTGTTGATATCGGTTTGCACGAAACAGGTCTTGTTCACCTGAGTGAGCTTAGTGACAGCTTTGTTACCGACCCTATGGAAGTTGTAAAAGTAGGTGATGTGCGTGAGTTTACTATTATTCAGCTGGACACTATTCGCCGCCGAATCAGCCTTTCGCTTAAGAGTGATGCTGCAAGCCGTGCAGGTGGCGGAACTGGAACTTCAGCATCAGGAGCAAAGGCTGGTGGACAGGGTGGCAATGGTGCGAAACGCGTTGTAGTTGTTAAAAAAGGCTCTGGAAACGGAAAACCGGCTGCTTCATCATCTAAAAACAACGATTATGACCGCAACCGCGACAGAAACCGTCCTAACCGCAGCAATTCCGGCAGCGACGATGGAATGAGTTATAATCCGTTTGCAGCATTTTTTAACAAATAACTTTGCGCAATTTTAGTGTGACACTTTGATGTGACACTTTGCGACGTGTTGTTTGTTAAAAATATTAACCTATGATATAATTTAGTTGTTTAAATATGGTATTGGACAACTTTTTGTGGATATTATGAGAATAATATAAAATATGGGGGTTTTTTATGAAGAAATTTTTATGCATAGAAGTTTTATTCATAATAGCAGTGTTGTTTTCAGGTTGTGGTTTTCATATTGCAAAGCCGGAAAGATTTGGAATTAAAACTAGTGATGAAGCAGTTTATAATCTTGCCATCTCAGACAAGTCCTATGCACTTGGAGAGTTCTTTTCTATATCATCATTTTTAAGAACAGATGATACAGAAGGAGAAGGCGAAGATACTGGAGAAGGAAAACCAAAATATGAAATTTTTGGATATGATCCTACTGATTCAAACTCAGACAAAATTCAGCAGTACCTTTTAAGAATGGATTTGCAGAAAATTCCACTCGATTTAGGTTCTTCGCTTAGTGGAGCAGAAATTACAACTACTTTTGATAACATGGGTTTTTCTAAGGATATAGTAGTTCCTGATGTTACTAAAAGAGAAGAAAAAATCGTAAATCTGGCGGTAAACGAAAAGGTTAATGCTCTTGTTACAATTGCAGGTGTAACAGGCCCAAGGTCTGAGGTTCATTTTGCATCAGCTGACAGTGAATCTAATAATGGTTTCAGAAGTATTGAATATCAGTCTGGTTTTATGACAATAAAAGAAAATCCACTTCTTACCGACGAAAAAATCACTGGCGAAATCATACTTACAAAAGATAATACAGTACTTTCAAGAGCAACCTTTAACGCAAACGGAGTAGCTCAGCTGCCATTGGCTGGAGTAAGAATTGAGAAAGAAGGATTAATCTTTATGTTCTCAGAATCGTCAAACGTTGATTTTATTGCTTCTGTTGATTCTGAAAGTGTAGTAAAACGCGCTGAAGGTTTAACAATATCAGAAGGTGTACCTATTTCGGCACATCAGGAGATTTCTATAGGAAACGCTTCAGAGTTAGAAACTTATACAATTGGCAATGGTAATCTTTCTGTTATTTTTAATCTTCCTCCACAATGGGAAAATCAGGTTACTTTTGACTATACAATGGTACTTAGTAATGCTTTGGATGCAACGCTTACAAAAGAGAATCCGACAAAATCTCTGGATAATACAACATTTTTTGAAGATTCAGAATTAGTTACTGATGTTACAGGAAAATTCTATTTGAATAATGCAACTCTGGATTTTATAGAAGGCGAAGGTGAAAATCAAAAAAGCATAAATCCTACAACAGTTGTTGAAGTTGAAGTTACCAGAATAGCCAGCGCAACAATGAAGCTCGAAAGCGAATATGAAATGGTAGAGCCACAGAATTCAGCCCTTCCAGACGAGGTGCTTTCAAACGTAACGGCAGTTCTTTGGGATAAATATGGATTTAGTATTTCATGTATAAATACGCTTCCAGAAGGAAACCCTATTACAATTCAATGTTCATCTGATTTCTTTGACCTCAAAAATATTCCTGCTGTTACTCTTCCTAATACATATCCGGCAAGTGTTGGTGCAGAACCAAGTGCAGTTGAACTTACTGATTTTGTCAATGAAACTACAACAACAAAGGAATGTAAAACCGAAATTGGTGAAGGTACAGGAAAGTTTACTTCTGTAGACGTTGATGCCACTATAAATATCTCAGGTTATGATAAGGATAATCGTACCCTTACAATGAGAAACCTTACTCCTGGTCAAACTTACAAAATAGATATAAGGGTTACTCCAGTTCTTGACTGGAATACAATGTGGATTAATACCGAAGACCGTCATGAAAAAGATAAGATTTCTACCGGATTAAATCTTTCTTCAATTTTTGGTTCTCTGGAAGAAACTGTAGGTTCAGATGTTGCCAATAATCTTGCATTCTCAAGAATCCCGCTTTATCTTTTTGCAGAAACACCAAAACTTCAGGATTCTGAAACTAATGCCGAGTTACAAAAGTTTTTTGAAAAAATAAAGTTTAATGGTATTATCAAAGCGTATATTGGCGATGATGATGGTGAGCCTGTTCCAGACGAAGAAGATAATATAACTTATGAGTATCTTCTTGGAAAAAAAGTTGGAGAAACAGAGTCTAAGTCTGATCTTGAGTTCAAACAGGGACTTTCTCTTTCAATAACTGAAGATAAAGTTGTTACCACAGATATTGAAATTGAACTTGGTGAAAAGCAGAATACAAATACAGAGGAAGTTGTACAACCAAAACAATATGCAAATCTTGCAAATCTTCTTAACAATATGAATGACGGCTCTTTGTGTGTTTCTTATGATATAGGACTTCAGTCAAGTCCAGATCCGCAGTCACAGGAACCACAAAATGATGTAATCAGTATTACAAAAACTCAGCTTGAAGAAATGAAGAAAAGCCAGTCAACTTCTATTTCTCTTTCAGTTCTTTGTATAATTCCTTTGGAGTTTACAGTAAAAGATGATATTCACATGAATCTTCTTAAGCTTATTGGAATAGACAGTGGTGAAGGAGATTTTGATTTAATGGGAAGAACCGAAGAACCTGATAATACACAAATAAATGAGTTTGCAAAGGTTATAAGAGATGTAAAAATTGTATATAGACCTTCAAAATTACCATTTATAGTTGAACCATCTGGTTCAGCAGACGAAATGAGTCTTATTGTAGATATGGACGGAGTAAGAGGTGATTCTGAACCACAGGAATTAAGTATTTCGGGAGATGAACTTAAAGTTCTTCCTAGCGAAGTTCTCAAATATCCTCTTTGTCCTACAATTGAACTTCTAATTCCAAAAGGTAAGCTGCTAATTCCTCAAGAATCTGTTTTTGATACTAAGCTTTTCATACAAATTGCTACAAGCGGCGAAATAATCTGGTTAAACAGCTTTAAATCTAAAGAAGAGGGAGGAAATGAATAATGAAAAGATTTGTAGTTATTTTAGCATCTTTTATATTGTTTATTAGCAGTTTATTTGCCGGTGCAGCAGATTTCTTTGATCATCGTATATTTGAAATAAAATTAAATGTACCTGCAAATATTTCTAACAATACATTGACCATAGCTGATTTTTTACAGGAGCAGGTTATAATCGACTTGAAAAAGCTTTATAACGATATGCCAAAAAAAGGCTTTGATGCAACTGTAGATGTTATGCCAAGTGCTGCTATTACACTTGATTTTAAGAAGGGGCTTCATTTTGGAGTTTCTGCAGGTGTTGATTTATTTGCAAACACCGGTATTTCAAAGGATTTATTCAGATTCATAGCAAAAGGTAATGAACTTAATGAAAGCTTTAAGGTTTCTGTAGACGGCTATGCAGATGTGTTTGCCTTTGCACAGCTGGATGTTGGCTTTAACGTTAATAAGTTTTCTATTCTTGTTCAGCCTTCAGTATTTGCATCCCTGGCACACGCAGTAACAACTGATTCCTATGTTATGGCAAAATGCGGAGAAAATAATTCCTATGACCTTACAATGAAAGGCAATATGGATATTTATTCTTCAGTTCCAATTAACGAAGAGTTTCTTGGACAAAGTAATGAAATTGTGAATAAGCTTGTTAATACACTTGTACCTTCAATGGGTTTTGATTTAGGAGGAAAAGTTTCGTATAAGCTTACAGATTTCCTTACACTTTCCAGTTCCGTTCGTATTCCAATGGTTCCAAGTCGTCTTAATACAAAAACTTCACTCAATTATGAAAAGGAGATTCCATTCTCACTCGACAGTATGATGAAAAAACAGGATGAAAACTCAGAAAATGGTGAAGAAGGTGGATCAGGTGAAGGAACAACTCCAGAAGAACCTTCAGAGCCAGAAGGAACCGAAACCGGAACAACAAGCATTTTCACAGACCCTGTATCTGTTCTGTATAAAATAAACCGACCAATGAAGTTTGCCATATCTGCTGAGTTTTCACCATTCAGCTGGCTTATGAAATACTACGGAACACTTGGAGTTGGAATCAAGCATCCATTTGCACAGGACCGCTCAGAAATCTATTTCTATCTTGATTATTTAATTGGTACAAAAATCAGTCTTGTAAATATAATCAGTCTCTATCTTTCAACAGAGCGCACAGACGAAATCTTTAAGCATAAGGCAACTCTTGCTTTGAACTTCCGTCTTGTAGAAATTGATGCCGGAATTGCCCTCGAATCAGCTAATTTGCAGACAAGTTTTAAAGGTTCTGGCTTAGGAGCATTTGTTACCGCTTGTATAGGATTCTAAATAGTAGTATAAATATAAAAATATTCCAAACATAATGTTTCTAAGCATAGAAATATGCTTGGAAACAATTTGAGGACCAGATGTTTAAGATTATCGAAAAGAAACAGCTTTCTGCCGGTGTATTTTATATGAGGGTTGCTGCACCAGAGATTGCAAGAAACAGAAAAGCAGGTCAGTTTGTAATTGTACAGGTTGAACCTGATTTTGGTGAACGAATCCCGCTTACAATTGCGGATGCAAATGCCGAAGAAGGCTGGATTGCACTCGTTTTCCAGGCAGTTGGAGCTACAACCTACAAGTTGTCGCTTATGGAAGCAGGACAGGAGCTTCCGGCTATTTTGGGACCGCTCGGAAATCCTTCTAAAATCGAAAAATACGATGCACCTGTAGTTGTTGTTGGCGGCGGTTTTGGTGTTGCTCCATGCTATCCTATTGTTCAGGCTCATAAAGCAGCCGGCAACAAGGTTATAATGATAATCTGTGCCCGAAATAAAGATTTATTAATTTACGTTGATGAAATGAAAGCCCTTGCCGACGAAGTAATCATTATGACAGATGATGGTTCAGCTGGTCGTCAGGGTGTTTCTACAGTTCCTGTAAAAGAATTGTGCGAAAGTCAGTGTCCACCTGCAGAAGTAATTGCAATTGGACCTCCAATTATGATGAAGTTCTGTGCTCTTACCACAAAAGAATACGGCATTAAAACTACAGTTTCCCTTAATACAATTATGATTGATGGAACTGGAATGTGCGGTGGTTGCCGTGTAAGTGTTGGCGGAAAAACAAAGTTTGTTTGCGTTGATGGCCCAGAGTTCGATGCTCATCAGGTTGACTGGGATAATATGATGCTCAGAATGAAATCCTTTAAGGACAGAGAGCAGGAAGATTTCCATAAATGCAAAATGCAGGCAGCCGCAGACAAGCTGGCATAATTTAATTCGGTGATTTAGATTGTCGAAATCACAGAGTTCAAGGAACAAAAAATGATAGACGTAACAGCAGAATATAATAAAATACAAGAGAAAATTAAAAACGGTGGACTTACACCAAAGGATAGAACTGCAATTCCTCAAATGGAAATGCCACACAGAGATCCGAAAGAACGCGCCCACATAATGGACGAAGTAACTTATGGCTTTTCAAAAGAACAGGCTGTAGTAGAAGCAAACCGATGTTTGCAGTGTAAAAATCCAACCTGTGTAGAAGGCTGCCCTGTAAATGTTGATATTCCTGGCTTTATCGGTCAGATTGCAAAGGGTGAGTTTAAGGCGGCTGTCAATATCATAAAAAGAACAAGCCTTTTACCTGCAATTTGCGGACGTGTTTGCCCTCAGGAAAAACAGTGCCAGAAAACTTGTATGGTTGGAAAAATCTACAAGGATGCTGAACGTGCAGTTTCTATTGGACGTTTGGAACGCTTTGTTGCAGACTGGGAACGCCAGTACAAGTTTGTTTCTATTCCAGAAATTGCAGAAAAAACTGGTAAAAAGGTTGCCGTAATTGGTTCTGGTCCTGCTGGACTTACAGTTGCCGCAGATTGTGCACGTGCTGGTCACGAGGTTACAGTTTTTGAAGCCTTCCATAAGGCTGGCGGTGTTATGATGTATGGTATTCCAGAGTTCCGTCTGCCAAAGGCCATTGTTCAGGAAGAAATTGAAAACCTTAAGAAGCTTGGTGTAAAGTTTGAACTGAACTTCCTTGTTGGCCGTACAGATACCCTTGATCAGCTTTTGAACGAAAAGGGTTTTGATGCCGCCTTTATTGGTACCGGCGCCGGACTTCCAAAGTTCCTCAATATCCCTGGAGAAAACCTTATTGGTGTCTTCTCTGCAAACGAATATCTTACCCGTGCAAATCTAATGAAGGCTTATGATAAAGAGCATGCTGCAACACCTTTGTACGAAGCTAAGCATGTTTGTGTTACCGGTGGTGGCAATGTTGCAATGGATGCAGCTCGTATGGCTTTACGCCTTGGTGCCGAAAAAGTAACTGTTGTTTACCGTCGTACACGTGATGAAATGCCAGCCCGTCGTGAAGAAATTGCTCATGCAGAAGAAGAAGGCATAGAGTTCCATTTCCTTGAAAACCCGGTAGAAGTGCTCGGTGATGAACAAGGCAAGGTTCGCGGTTTAGTTTGCTTAAGCTACGAGCTTGGTGAACCAGATGCAAGCGGAAGACGTGCTCCTGTTGCAATTAAGGGCAGTGAACACGAAATTGAATGCGATGCACTTATTGTTGCTCTTGGAAACGGCAGTAACCCGCTTCTTGTTTCTACAACACCAGGCCTTGATGCAGACTCAAAGGGTCACATTATTGTTGACGAAAAACAGGCTACAAGCCACGTAAAGGTTTGGGCCGGCGGCGACATAGTTCTTGGTGCTGCAACCGTAATTCTTGCAATGGGCGAAGGTCGTAAAGCGGCCGCCGGAATCAACGAATATCTTGCTAACCTCAGCTAAAAAAATACCGATAATAAAGGTATGGCTGATAAGAAAAAGAAAAGATCCGGTTTTACAATTGCTTGTATAGTTTTAGTTTTCCTCGTTTGCTTTATTGTCTTTCTTGTAAAAAAAGATACTATTGTCACAAATCTTAAAGAAACAAACTTTTTTGAGCGTGTTTTTGGTGCAACACCAGAGTTTGTAGAAAAGCACGAGGTTCCTGAAAAAGAGCAGGACTCCGGTTCCAAGCAGACAGTTGTTACCGAGGATTCTACGGTAAAGATTAAGGTAGAAACAGAAAAAAAGCCTCAGCCGGTAGTGGAAGAATCAAAGCCAGAAAAGCAGGAAACTAAAAGTGTTTCAGAGCAGACAACAAAGCCTGCAACCGAAAAAGAGCAGCAAATTCCATCATCAGCAGAAAAAGAAACTAAGAAAACAGATGCTGTAACCACCGAAGTTCCAATTACCGAATTACAGCTTTGCTTTGTCGAAATAGATTCCGAAGGTTCAGTAGTCCGCAAAATTGTAAAGCGTTCAATTCCAAAGGATGATTCGCCGCTTTCTACAGCAATTAAGCTTTTGCTCAAAGGACCGGATTCATCTATTGCAGCGGAAAAAAACTGTCAGTCACTTATTCCAGCTGGTACAAAGCTTTTGAGCATAAAAATCCAGAGCGGTGTTGCTTATCTTGATTTCAGCGAAGATTTCGAAATAAACCCTTTTGGTGTAGAAGGCTATAACGCTCAGCTTATGCAGATTGTATATACGGCTACAAGCTTTTCTACAGTAAAAAGCGTTCAGTTCCTGATTGAAGGTGAAAAGAAAGAATATCTTGGCAGCGAAGGCCAGTGGATTGGTTCACCGCTTTCTAGAAATGCATTCTAGTTGAACGACTCGATGATTTTCTCAAAGTAGTCTTTGTTTTCCAGCCATGGCTTCTTAAATGTGCTTAATATAAAAACGTCAAAGCCACCCTGTGTGTTTGGCAAAAGCTTAGTTACGGCGGTTATGCACGAATTGCTGCCTGTCAGATACGAATCAATTGTGATTTTGTAGGATTTTTTTGCTTTGTCGTATTCAATTTCGCAGGAGCTTAAATCTGTATATTTAGAATTAACGCTGTTCAAAAAGCTGAAGATTGAATAAAAATCGTTTCCAAGCTTTTCTTCAGCAAGCTTTGGCATGGTAATCATCGTAATTACAGAATCGTTGTTCAGCGTGCAGAAGTTTGGAATCTGCTGTTCGCTGTTCCAGTTTTTATCAATCATTACCGAGCGGTTATCGCAAACGTGTTTTACTGACTCGGTTACCTTGTATGTTGTTACCGTACTTTTGTCTGCCAGAGGATTATAGGTCTTAATTCCCTTAAAATCACTAAAAGCAGTATCATCAGAGCTTTTAAGAGTTCCCATTGTACAGCAGCGGAAAACCATTGAACCTTCTGCAGAATAAATGCATTTAATATTAAACAGCGGGATAAGGCAGTCAAAATTGATTGTTACATTGCCGCCAAACTGTGCATAATCCTGTGATTTTGTAATTCCGTTTTCCCAGAAATCATTTCCCCATACATAGCTTTTATTGTTTGGTGTAAGGTCAATTTTGTTTCTGCGTGAGGAAAACTCGTACAAAAGGTCGTGCAGATAGTTTATTATATCAACATCTTCCTGTGTGTATTGTATTTTAGAGATGATTCTTTCGCCGGTCATTTCCCAGCCGTCTGCCTCAGGATTAACAGTAAGAAGAATGGCAATATCTTTTTCAGGGAGATTTTTTTTCTCATCCTTTGGGGCAAAATATCTTACCTGATACGTTGCTTCGTCATAAGTAAGGATTCCAATGTAGCTTTCACGCACAAAAGAACTGTCACGGTAATAAACATACTGACCGGAGCTGTCTTTTAAGTAAGATGTAAACCCCGGTACAGCGAATAAGCCCGCTGTGAGAATTAAAAAGCAAGCTAAAAAAGAAAAAAAATGTTTCATAATAAAATAGATTGTCGGGTCAAGCCCGACAATGACATGTATAAAACCACAAACTAAGCGTTTAGTTTCGCTAATTCTGCATGTACAATTTCTGCGGCTTTTGCAGCTGCCTGGTCTGCAGGAATAAGCTCTGCTTCTGCGGCTGAACGAACTTTAAGCTCAACATTAGGCAGGTTTTTATCGCCAACAACAATGCGGATTGGGTAACCAATAAGCTCTGAATCGGTAAACTTAACGCCAGGACGTTCATTGCGGTCATCCAGAAGAACTTCTACACCGGCAGCACAAAGCTCATCATAAATCTTATCGGCAACTTCCTTCATCTTATCCTTGTACATAATAGGAATTACGGCAACCTGGTATGGAGCAACACTCATCGGCCAGATAATGCCTTTTTCATCATTATGACCTTCAATAATGCTTGCAAGAGTACGGTCTACACCAATTCCATAGCAGCCCATGAGCGGTGTTACAGGCTTTCCGCTTACGTCAAGGTAAGTTACGTTCATTGATTTTGTATATTTTGTTCCAAGCTTAAAGATATGACCAAGCTCGTTACCTTTTTTCATATAGAAGTTTCCACCGCAGTCAGGACATTTATCGCCTTCCTTACAGGTGCGTACATCAGCTGTCATAAACGGAGTAAAGTCGCGGCTTGGTTCTACGTGCTTGATGTGGAAACCGTTTTTACCGGCACCTGCAATACAGTCGTGCATATCAACAGTAGATTTATCTGCAATAATAGGGATTTTAATTCCAACTGGACCAACAAAACCGTGTGGTGCGCCTGAGTATTTCAAAACGTCTTCATCGCTTGCAAGCTCTGCACCACTGGCCTTAAGCTCTGCGGCAAGCTTTGTTTCGTTTACATCAAGGTCTCCACGGATAAGTACGCAGAAGAAGGTTTCAGGAATATATGTCTGGCCGCCTTCTGTTACAGTTTCTGCATTTTTGTAGAACTCTGTTTTAGAAAGATCAACGGCACAGTTGTAAACCTTGTAAACAAGTGCTTTGAGGAAGGTTGTTGGTTTTTCGCCAAAGAACTTTTCCATATCTTCAATGCTGAATACGTTTGGTGTTGCAACTTCTTCAATTGCAAGGTCGGTGCGAACCTGTGGTTTACCGTTGCTGTCGAGCGGTGTTTCTGTCTGGCAGCTTGCTTTTTCCACGTTTGCGGCATAATCGCAATTAGGGCAGAGAAGGAGTGTGTCGTCGCCAACAGGGCTTTCTACCATAAACTCTTCGGAACCAGAACCACCCATAGAACCGGTGTCAGCTTTTACAGAAATAGTGCTTAAGCCCATTCGCTTAAAGATTCTGCGGTAGGCGGCTGCAACATTTTCGTAAGAAGCATCCAAATCAGCTGTATCTTTATCGAAGGAATAAGCATCCATCATTATGAACTCACGGCCTCGCATTACACCATAGCGTGGACGGATTTCGTCACGATACTTTGTATTAATCTGATAAAGTGTAAAAGGAAGCTGCTTGTAAGAAGAAAGACCTTCGCGGACAACTGCAGTAAAGGCTTCCTCGGCTGTTGGAGAAACAACCATATCCTGTCCCTGTCTGTTCTGAGCAGTAAGCATTTCTCCAGCCATTTTGTCCCATCTTCCAGATTCTCGCCACAAATCACCTGGCTGAATTACTGTAGGCTTTATTTCCAAAAGACCCGCATTATCAAGTTCTTCGCGGATAATTTTCTGAACTTTCATTAAAGAACGGTAACCGAGAGGCATATAAACATAAAGACCGTTTCCAAGTTTTCTGATAAGACCAGAGCGCATCATCAACTGATGGCTTGCAATAACTGCGTCGTTTGGAGCTTCACGCAGTGTTGAGATAATAGTTCTACTTGCTTTCATAAGCAAATATTATAGTGAAAAGTGTAAATAGTGAAAAGTGTACGAATAAATAAGAAATCAGAAGGAACAAAGCTTAAGCTTATTGTTTGAAAGCGTATTTTTGTTGTCAAACTTTACAGAAGGAGTTTCAGAAAGAGCATCTTCATAAAGACCAAGACAAATAGAGTCGCCTGTACGTAAGCTTGTAAATGGAGCAATGAAAACAAAAGTTTTTTCATCACCATCGGCAAAGGAGCCTTTTTTTATGCGCTTGATATTTGCAAGCTGAGCTTTGCGGTTTCCATCATTATCTGTTATGTCTGCTATAAGATTCATGTCAAAAAATGCGGGAGCAAGGCCAGTGTTTTTTATTTTCACTGTAAGCTGTACATTCAGTTCTCTGTCATAAGAAAGATTTGCAGAAATAACTTCAAAATTATAACCGAGCTTGTTTACCATTTCTTTTACTGCGTCTGCATTATCATTAAAAAAGGTTTTACCACAATCCTGCCGGTCAAGTTCATAATAAGTCATGTGAGAAACATTGATTACAGATTTCCATAAATCAAGCGTCCATTTTTGATTGTATCTGTCTGCATCACTATTTTTCAGCAAATCTGCATAAGTGGCACAGTTTTCACCAACTGCAGGAAGTCCTGCCTTGTAGCATTTTGCCAATTCATCTTCGCGTCCTTCAATTTGAATCAAGCCGTCATCGCGTTTTCCAACACCAATGGAAAGTGCATATTCATAAACATCGTCACGGCAATCACTTGGAACTACAAGCTGTGTTGTTTTAAATACAGATTTATAATACGCAATCATATCCTTCTGGATTTCTTTAGAAGGCATTTTACTTCCTTCAAGCTGGAAGCAGTGCCATTCACCCCAGTTTCCAAAAGCACGGATATCTATAAACTCTACACGGCTGTCTCCATCATAGCGGCGGGCCATTTCTGCTGCAAAATCCTTGCATGCCTGAATATAAATTGGATCTTCCCAGTCTGGTACACGGATTTTTCTTTCGGTTCCGCGAACGGTTGCCTGAACAGAACCGCAGCCTTCATCATAAATAAACTGAGGTACATGGTCTCCACCTTCTTCGACACTACTATTAGTCGGGTAAATACGCCAGCCCAGTGTTCTGTTGCTTTGTCCGCAAAGATTAAGCAGGTTGTCTATTCCAGTCCAGTCATATTCTTCTTTGCCTTTTTGAATACTATCCCAGCCGCAGCCGGTATAAACAACAGTACAATAATCCCAGGCTTCATTTTTACCGGATGCAAGCGTAACATCCCAATATTTATTGTTCATATATTGAGAGCTCCAGGCATATTGAACAAAGCCTTTATGAGGATTTACAACTGGTTTCCCGGAAGGAGCAAGTTCAAAATCTTTTTTTAATGGAGAAAGTAGTCCTGAGATTTGAAAGGTTGCTTCGGAGTCGATAACATCCGGTTTGTAGATAAATTGCAGGATTACTTTTTCAATCGGATTTTTATTAAAAGTAAAGTTGTAATCTACAGAAAAATCTTCATTGGCAGATATGTTGGATAGTGTAATTGTCTCTGATAGTGTTTGTGCCCAATTTGCAGTTTTAGTATTATTGTCTACAAGCTTAAGCTGCATTGTTGGGATTGTTTTGTCACTTTGACCTTTCCAGGTGATTTTTACCGATTCTCCGGCGAGCGGAAGCCTGGCAAAGCTTTCTGTTAAATCTATTGCACAAATATATTTGTCGTAATCATCAGTTTTTACTCCGCTTTTCCAGATGTAACTTTTTTCGGAAGTTTTTCGTACTAATAATGGAGACATATCAATTTTCCAGTTATAGCTTTCTCCATTATCCTGTATAACAACTACAGTCTTTTCTGTGATAGAGACTGTTGCTACTGAAATGGGACTGTTTTCCAATCCAGCTTTTACAGCGAAGGCTTTTATTGTTGTGTTTTGAATTAAAGTGACTGGTCCTGTGTATTTTGTGCTTTGTGATGTTGGTGCAGAACCATCGGTTGTATAAAATATCTCAGCTTCTTCTGTTGCTGTAGACATGGAAACAATCATTCTTGTTCCGCCCTCAGTTTCTTCAGCAGAAAACTCGACGGGGGCAACATATTCTTTAGTTTCAATTTGAGGTTTGCAGGAAGAAAAAAGTGCAACAGCTGTCAATGCGGCAACGGTGGCAAATGCGGTTAGTTTATGAAAGCTGATAAATGTTTGTTTTATACAGAGTCTCATTATATTAATTTTATATGAGCCTATGGAAAAACACAACGATTTCTTTTTTTATAGAATGGAAAACCCTATTTGCAATATCAGTTAATCTTCCACTTGCCGTTTTCGTGAATAAAGCGTTTGGCATTTATTTCAAGCAGGCGGCCGTCGTCACCGGACATTTTTACCATGTTGGTGAGGGGGTTTACTTCTGTTATGCGGAAATTGGTGCCGTCGTAGAAAATGTGTATGCCTTCGTTTGGAAGATTGCGGCGGGCTTCGTTGTACCAGTCAAACTCGTAGGAAAGGCAGCACAAAAGTCGTCCACACTGGCCGGAAATCTTCATGGAATTAAGAGAAAGGTTCTGGTCTTTTGCCATACGGATGGAAACCGGGCGCAGCTTATCTGAAACTCCGTGGCAGCAGAACGGGCGGCCACAAACACCTAAGCCACCGGTAATGCGGCTTTCGTCGCGTACACCAATCTGGCGGAGTTCAATCCTCATCTTAAATACGCTTACTAAATCCTTTACAAGCTCGCGGAAGTCTACACGGTTATCTGAGCTGAAGAAGAAAAGAACCTTTGGCTCGTCAAACAGGAAGTGAGTGTCTACAAGCTTCATATCAAGCTTATGGAGTGCAACCTTTTCCTTAAAAATCGGAAAAGCATCCTTTTCTTTTTTCTTTAGCTCGTCGCGTTTTACCATATCGTCGGCGGTAGCCTTTCGGTCAATCTGAACAATATCGGTCTGCTTAATTCCAATTGGTTTTTTTGACTGACCAAGAACAAGTGCCAGATCTTTTCCATAGCGGGTAGGTGTAATTACATACTCACCAGGCTTAAGCGGAATATTATTTGGCGTACGTGCGTACAAGGTTTCGCTTGAGTATTCAAGCTTTATATGATAAAGAGGATAGTCTACAACAATATCACTTTCTATGACCTGCGATACATCACTATCTTCGAGGTTTGAAAGATTTTCGTTTTCGTTATCTATGTCTGTTTCAAAAATGTCACTCATAAAAGGCTCCGGTTTAAAACATCACTTTTTATATATATCTTAGTATATCGGTTAAGATTGCATTAAGTCTATAATCAATCCTTTAATTTCATTCACTTGAGCTAACAGCTGCAAATTATTTTTATGGTCCATAAGCATGGCTCGTGTCATTGCATCCAGCTTCTGGTTTATGGTTGTAACAATCATTCTCGGGTCTTTCGGGCGGACTTTTGCATTGTATTTTGAAAACATCTGCATAGTCTGCGAAACACCGTGACGTTTTTTTGTTTTAACCTCATAATTGTTCAAAACCACAAACTCAACAAATTGCTTTACAGTTTTTTTGAACTTCATAAGGTTTTCGGTAGTAGCAGCAGTTGCAACATCATTTCCTGCAAGGTCAACAGCATCGCGTAAAAATACAGCGGCATCCTCAATTTCCATATCAGCAATTTCTGGAGGGAAATCGTAGGTTTGAATTGTACCTTCTGTCTGATTTTTAGCTTTTAAAAGCTCAGAAAACTTAACTTTCTTAGAAGAATCAGTCTTTTCTTTTTTATTGCTTTCTTTTGCTGCCTGACTGGTAGCGTTCTGGAGTCCGCCGTAATAAACCGATGCACCAAGAGGGTTTATATCACTCATGAAAGGACAACCTTTTCTTTAATTGCTTTTGACTGAAGGTATTTGTCTGATTCAATCTGATAGCGTTCAGAATCCCTTATGGATATGCAGTGACCGTGGAAGGTAGATTTATCTTCTATTTGAACTTTATGCGAAATAATATCGCCGATTACAACTGCATTTGAAAGAAGCTTTGCATTTTCGGCTGCGTGTACGTTTCCAAGAATAATTCCGCCGATTATAACCGATTTTGCTTTAAGGTTTCCGCGGATTCTTGCATTTTCGCCGATTATAACATTGCCGTCTGTTTCAAGATTGCCATCAATATCACCATCAATACGAATAAATCCATTAATATGAACATCACCGGAAATAGAAGAACCATTTCCAATAATCGTATTTATTGATATATCATCAATTTTAAGAGCCATAATTACCTATTTGTTTGTGAGTTTGATATTGATGTATTTAGCAGGATCTACAACGTCTGAACCAATGTGAACTTCGTAGTGAAGATGAGGTCCGGTTGAAACGCCGGTGTTTCCTACATAACCGATTATGTCGCCCTGTTCAACAAGCTGTCCCTTCTGGACTCTGTAGTTATTAAGGTGAGCATAACGTGTATAAATACCATGATTATGTTTGATTACAACAAAGTTACCGAATGATTTATCGAAAGCAACTGTTACAACCTGACCGGAAGCTGTTGCCATTACAGGGTCACCTGCGCGCCAGGTAGAAAAGTCAATTCCCTTATGAATGTACCACTGATTGGTATACGGATGCAGGTTTGGACCAAAAGCCATAGAAATGTGAAGGTTAGGACTCTTTATAGGACAAATGCTTGGGATTTCTGTAAAGAGTGATTGTTGTGTTTTAAGCATTTTTCCAATCTGTTCGATAGGTTCAACTGCGCCTTCAAGGTAAGATGTAAGCTCCTGAATGTCCTGAAGCTCTCTTGCAGTACCGGTAACTGTTTCTTTTGTGCTGAAAAGTGAAGAAAGGTCGCTGTTGTTGAGCGAAGTGTCTGTTTTATTTTCAACCTGATCAATTCCAAGCAAAGAAAGTGACTGTGAAAGTGAGGTCTGGAAGCGTTTAGCAGCCTGGAAAAGGTTAGCATTCTCATCTCGGAGCTGGTCAAGACTTGCAAGAGTCTCTCGGTTCTGGTTCATAAGATTGCTGATTTCCATGTTTGCAGAAATTGAATGACGGTTAAAATATATAAATGATGCAACTATACCTACTGTAAGGCAGCCGCTGAGAATGAATGCGAAAACGTTAGTCTGAATGTTTATGACTTTTCCCTGTGAGTGAGGGACAATCATAATAGTTAATTTATTGTCGAAAACCTTGAATATTTTTACGAAGAAAAGCCCGATTGCCTTAAATCCATTTCCAATTTTTTTTGTGAGGCTTGAAGCGAAGATTTTCTCAATTTTTTTAACTGTTTTTTGTGTTCTGGACATTCGAACTCCAAAATAAATTTTTTCTATAATATTATAATTATAGCATAGGACAAAAAAACAGTCAAATTATTGTTATTTTTACGATTTAATTTGACGGCAGTCTAATCCTATGGTATCTTTATCGGTAGAACTTAATTGTTTATTTAGCATTAAGAATCTTATCTTTAGGAAGAAAAGCCATGAAGTTTTTTGATACTCACGCTCACATCGGGCTTATTTACGATGATCCTATTGAACAGTTACGCGTTATTCAGCAGGCAAAGCAGGCTGGCGTAGCACGCATTATCAGCATTAATAACAGTCTTATGGACTTTCCAAAGGTTTACAACAACCTTAAGGCTGTTTCCGGAATCTATCATGCCGTAGGGGTAGCACCTTCCGAGGTAACAAACCCTGGTTCTGACTGGATTGCCACAATTGAAAAGAATCTGGAATTACCAAGAGTTGTTGCCGTTGGAGAAACGGGGCTTGATTACTATAAACAGTTTGGGGACAAGCGTTCTCAGATAGAATTATTCATCACTCAGCTGGAAATTGCTCAGGCTCATAATCTGCCGGTTATTATTCATAATCGTGATGCAGGTAAAGATGTTTATGATGTTTTAACAGAGCGTTTGCCTGATGCAGGTGCAATTCTGCATTGTTATTCTGAGGATGCTGAATATGCCAAGAAGTGTCTTGATAAGAATATCTGGTTCAGCTTTGCAGGTAATTTAACTTACAGAAATGCCCGCAATCTGCACGAAACAGTTTTAAATATTCCTGTTGACCGAATCCTTATTGAAACAGAAAGTCCATTTATGATTCCGGCCGAATTCCGTGAGCGTAAGAGAACTATGCCGGCTTATCTGCCGTCTACAGCTAAGTTCCTTGCCGAAATGCTCGATATGGATTTGGAAGAACTGAGCGTTCAGCTCTGGAAGAACAGCTGCAAGGCATTTAATTTATCTGAATGAGCCTCTATCATCCAGTAAAAATTGGAAATGTAGAATTAAAAGGAAACCTCTTTCTGGCGCCGGTTGCTGGTTACAGTGATTCGGCGTTTCGGTCTGTCTGCGTGGAAAACGGAGCGTGCTTTACCTATACCGAAATGGTAAGCGCCGAAGCATTGGTGCGCAAAAACATCAAAACTGAAACTTTAATGGCCCGTGCCTACAACGAAAACGCCTATGCAGTACAGATTTTTGGCGGTGAAGCTCAGGTTATGTCCGAGGCTGCCAAGATTGTGCTTGAAAAAACTCATTGCGAAGTAATTGATATAAACTGCGGTTGTCCTGTGCCAAAAATTATAAAGTCCGGGGCTGGTTCTGAGCTTACCCGCGACCCCGAAAAGCTTTACAGAATTGCAGGTGCAGTGGTAGAAGCCGCCGGAAAGTACTGCGAAGCTGAAGTTAAGGGTGGAAAAGTCCCTGTTACAGTAAAAATCCGCTCTGGCTGGGATATTCCGCATATTACCTGGAAGGAAGCCGCTCAGGCAGCACTTGATGCAGGTGTTTCTGCCATAACAATTCATCCAAGAACTAAAACACAGGGCTACGAAGGTCATTCTGACTGGGGCATAATGCGCCAGCTTGTTGAGTTTATTGACGGCCGAATCCCGGTTTTTGGTTCAGGAGATTTGTTCAAGCCCGAAGATGCCAAAAAAATGCTCGAAGAAACCGGTGTAGATGCCGTTATGTTTGCCCGCGGTGCTATAGGTAACCCATTTATTTTCCGTGATACAACATCTCTGCTCCAGACCGGCACCTATGAACCTCTCCCGCCGGAAATCCGCATAAAAACCGGTTTTGCCGAACTTGAACGCCTTGCCGCCCAAACCTCCGAAAAACACGCCTGCCTTGAAATGCGCAAACGCTTCTCTGCCTACTCCAAAGGCATCCAAAACGGCGCCGCCCTCCGCCTCCAAATCGTCCACGCCGAAACGATTCAAAGCTACAAAGACATTTTTAAAGATTATATTTAGCTGCTGCAAAAAACTTTACATTGAAGATTACAAATCTATATGCTATAATAACTTGTTATGGGTTTTATCCAAAGTATTACAGAAATGTTCGAATCAATATTTAAACGTTCGTCTCCAGAAGTTCAGAAAAAGCAGCAGTTAAAAAAACTGGAAGCCGAAATACGTACATTCGAGCCT
>JAEEGI010003053.1_pt1 | contig 40250 bp, 30 predicted proteins | sample 8958751 | NCBI WGS metagenome assembly JAEEGI01 (sample SAMN16246545, study PRJNA631951) | gut metagenome | biome: gut microbiome; feature: rumen; material: KS-attached | host: Bos | place: Iran: Karaj | collected 2018-10 | reverse complement strand
CAACTGCTACCTGTATAAAAATACCAGGTATTCTCTTAGAGAACTTATTGATGTTCTTTCACAAAGGGGTGCTTTCAAATATGACGGGAGTGGGGGTTACTGCTCGATTGTCGTTACAATGTGCGGTTCAAGAAAGAAGCCTGCCAATCTCAAGGTGTCTGATGTACCGGACAGGGTCACCGAAACCCAAAAATGGTTATAACCTCAGTTCCGGATCTGGCTGTTGCAGACTGCATGGTCATTTGGCAAATGTGCATCCGGAGGATCCTTCAACATAAGCCCGAAAAAAGAACAGATTTCCTAAAGTCCTTGTCAGAAAAGACTCCAAAGAAACTATTCACAAAAACTGTTAATGAAATGTTACAAAATTGAAAGAAGTTTCACCGGACGCTCTGAAAGAGCAGAATGAAAGGGAATAAGAAAAATTAACCTGATGACTGACGTAATGACAAACCGCAGTAAATCAGTGGCGCGGACTCCTCACCTCGCCAAAGAGACGATGACGCATTTCATAATACTCCTGCTTCTGAATATACATTTCATGATCAGCCTGCTTGTAAAGCATCTGGAAAGGAGTCTTGCGGCTGTCTGCATAGCCCACGGCAAATGTGGCATGAATTTCACCTGTATCAACAGACTTTGGAACCGGCTTATCCTGAACTGCAGCAAGTTTCTCAAGTATCTCCTTTGACTTGCTTAGATCCTTGCCATGAAGTATTGTGATAAATTCATCACCGCCGATTCTGAATATATCGGCATCATATCCGTCAAACACAGACTGCAGCTTTGCTGCCACTCTCTTGAGAAGAGCATCACCGGCGGCATGTCCCTTGTTGTCGTTCATTTCCTTAAGTCCGTTCACATCAATAAGGAAAAGTCCGATTTCAGAATCCAAGCATGTCTCAAAATACGACATCTGCTGATCATAGGCAACACGGTTTCCAAGTTTGGTAAGACCGTCGGTTCTTGCCCAGAAGGACAGGCGGTTGCGCAGTGCTCTGTTGTCCAGATAAGATGAAACCTCGCGGCAGAACACGGAGATGGTGGTAAGGATATCTATTTCAATGGCATCCATCTGAGCTTCGATTACAAGAGATCCCTCCCCTTCCTTCATGGAAAGCGTGAACTTATAAAACCCCTTTTCGAAACAGAAGCTGTCGCCGATAGATACTGCAATAGGAGGAATAATTGCAGCAATGGTATTAATCTTAACCGGACTCTCACCTTCCATTTTGTATTCAAAACAGTAGTTACGCTTAAGATTGAATTCTCTGATGCTGTTGCAGAAAATGGCAAAGACCTCATCAGTTCTCATGTCATCCTTAAGCTGACTGCGCTGATTGATGATCACATTGGAAATGTTGTTGCAGTTTGTTGAAAGTTCAAGGGCATTCTGCAGCGATCTGGTTCGCTCCTGCACCTGCTTTTCCAGTGTGGCGTTCATATTGGCAAGCTTACGGTTAACCTCCACCGTCTCAGCATTCGCACGCTGAAGCCCCCTGTTCTTGCGTTCGATATCCCGAAGCTGCATCAGAATCGTATATTTCAGATCGTAGAGAAGTTTGGCGGTCTTGTTGAACTCCCAGATTACAAACTTTTCGCTGTAGGCCTTGTGTCCCATTTCAAGTCTGCTGATAAACGAGAAAAGCTGTCCGAAGGAATGGAGAATAAAGAGAAAGCAAACAATCAGTGCTATTGCTATGACAGAACTGATGAACACGTTCTTCTTCACCTGTGACACGATACTTGAAGCAAGACTCATCTCAATCTCATCGGACTGTCGGGAAACAGATACTCTGAGAGAGCAGATATACTCATCATCCATCCTTCTGATTTCAAGAATGTTGAATCCGCTTACAAACCCTTCCATATCATAGAGAGGACTGTTGCTGACACGTACCACAGATGATGAATTGAAGTTTTTTGTCACCTGATAGACCAGTTTGATGAGAGGAATATTCGACATGAGATATCCTCTGATTTCAACAGAACCGTTAAATCTGTCAGTGACAATTACCGGATGAAGGTAAACAAGAGAGGTTGTTTCCCCGCCGGCATCATTTGATGCAGTTACAAAAATGACTGAACCGGATGCATTATTACTGTTTGATGAAAATTTTTCCTTTATTTCTGCAAAGGCTTCTGAAAATTCATGAAGACTGGTGGGAATATATCGTTCCGGATTATCTGTGGCGCGGGCAACAACTCTTCCGGTATCGTCAAGAAGAATTGCATCCTCTATAATCGGGGAATGCCTTCTCATAATCTCCAGTTCACTGAGCAGTCCATTAGGATCAGCGTACCCGTCAACCGCGGATTTCACAATGGTCCGTTCAGAGATGTAACGATTCACATCGACCATGCTGAGAATCTTGCTTTTCAGGTTTTCGTTGACAATAATCTCCTCGAAATAGAGTTCCCTCCCGGTATTTGTCTCTGCAAATTTTCTGAATTCCTTGTAATAGCTGAGACAGAAATAGCAGATGGAAATACAGAATACAATCAGCGTAATAAACAAAAGATGTTTAATGCGGATCATGAACCTACTTCCCTGCAAAATGAATTACCAGCTTCCCGTTGTTCGATAATAATAGCCCGATAAACATAACCTATCAAAAGATAAATGCCAAAAGTGTTGCGAAATGACAAACTAATTATCGCGAATATGAGCATGATCACACTTAAAACAACGAATCGGACAGAACTCCGACTGTCACAGTAATGGTCATGAGGATGGAGCCGGTTTTTTCGAATTTTTCCAGGAACTTAAAAAAAGAGTCTTTCTGATTTCTTTGCTTTGTGTGATTAACGAGCACATGATAATGAATTTGGCACTGTTTTTCTGCCGTAAAGGTTGTTTTTCAAACAATTTCACTGAATGAAAAACGGTGTTTTTTTGTAAATAATTTTTTTTAATCAACGTACCCAATCAGTTCAGGCACAAATTCAACTAATCTGATCCTGGTATATGAATCTGCCTGAAATCCGGCAGAAAAAACCAAAAAAAATGGATGTGGATGGTAAGACTACTTTCTGTTTTTCTCTATCCACCCCACCGCAAAATCAACCAGAGGGCGCATCTCAATAAGCTTCAGTTCGGCACTGCCGAGAACAGTTCTGCGTATCTGATGCTCCGCTTCAAATGCGGCCCCTATTTCAGAAAAATCCTCTCCGTCCACATACAGTGTCTCATACTCCTTCCATACCCTTACAGAATTCTCCATCACTGCACTGTACTGCAGACACGTATGCTTTCCGGGATATGATGCACGGCAGTCGGCAAGATGAAGCGATGTGTTCTTATCATGACCGACTCCGATGAGAAGTACATATCCTCCAAGATCATACAGTTTTCCAAGAGGAGAACCGTCGCCGAAAATATTGGAAAGATCATGCTCTCCGACAAGATCTGCGGCATGTTTTCCCCAGGCGGTGAAGGATCTGGCCGGATGACTGCTTCTTACGGCACCGGGCCAGGATCTGAACATTTCCGCCACGGCACCCATTGTACTTGTTGGTGTAAGTTTACTGTCATAGGCAGGCTGATTTTCTCGTATCACATCCCAGTATTCTTCAGCTATCTCCCAGTGAACGCCCTCGGCGGGATCAAGATTCCTCCAGGACTGTGTGGGCATCATAATGGATCCCTCCGCCCCGACAGTCTCCGTAAGAGCCTCAATGACAGTCTGCGCACCGCCGCAGACATAGCCGATGCTGCTCAGGGATGTATGAACCATCAGAATGTCACCGGCCTTCAGTCCGAGACATTTCAGAGCCTCCACAATATCTTTTCTGATCACCGGTCTTAAATTACCCATTACATTCTCCCTGATTCAGATATGCACAAAACTGTTAAAGACTTCAGAATCATCTCCGAACCTTAAGACTAAAGAAAATTGTAAACCATCAGCGTTATGATAAGCAGCGGAACAATATAGCGAAGCAGAATAATCATAGGTGTCATAAGAGCGAATTTCAGCATTCCGCCATTCGTCACCTCGTCAAGAACATCCGCCTGCTTCATTCTCCACCCAACAAAAAGAGCAGCTCCAAGTCCGGTAAGAGGAAGAACTACCTTTGACGTGGCGGCATCAATAAAATCAATAAGATTCATATCCATAATCTTAATAAAATCCCAGGTCCCCATGGAAAGAGATGAAACGCTGCCTATGACAAAGGACGAAACGGATATTATGATCGCCGCCTTTTTACGGGATATTCCCTGCCTTTCAGAAATATATGCCGTTGCAACTTCATAAAGAAACATGGCTGAAGTAATCGCGGCAACGAAGAGAATGAAATAGAAGGAAGTCTGGACCAGCCAGCACAATACAGGCTGCGAACCGAAAGCAGAATTAAAGACGGCAGGCAGCGATATGAAAACCATGCCGGCACCCTCCTGAGGAGAAGATCCCTCGACTGAAAATACTGCAGGAAAAATTATCATACCAGCAACAACAGCCACCAGAGTGTCAAGAAAAGCGACAGAAACAGCTGTTTTCACAAGATTGGCGTCCCGGGTAAAATAGGAGGCATAGGTAACCAGTCCCATTCCAATGGAAAGGGAATAGAAGCACTGCCCAAGTGCTGAAAGACAGACTCCGGCATCAACAGATGCTCCCCTGAAATCAAAAAGGAATCTGTAGCCATCAGCCGCACCCGGCATAAATGCGGCAGCCACAGCCATTATCACCATAATGATGAAAAGGGTGGGAACAAGATATTTGGATGTTCTCTCTATGCCCTTTTCAACACCGTACACGATTACCAGATGAATCATTGCGACAGTCAGAAAAAGGAAAAAAACCGGCTGCCATGGATCCTTTATGAAGCTGACGAAGTGCTCCTTGTAAACACCGCCGCCACTGGAATGAAACAGTTCCGAAAGGTGCATGAGATCACCGCTGACACTTTTCCACAGATAAAAGAGAACCCAGCCAACAATGACGGCGTAATAACAGAAAATAACGTATGCAACAATTGACGATGCATAACCGACGATATACCATTTCGAACCCGGAGCGAGTCTCGTATATGCATGAGCCACATTGACTCTGGCCCTGCGGCCGATTACAAATTCACTTATTAGCAGAGGCAGGCCGAAAACCAGAATAATCAGAAGATAAACAAGCAAAAAGGCCGATCCTCCATTCTGACCGGCCTGCGTTGAAAAACGCCATATGTTTCCAAGCCCGATGGCAGAACCTGCCGCAGCCAGAAGACAACCTATTCTGCTTACAAAAGCTCCACGATTTTCAGAACCCATACAACCTCCGACCCAGCGAACAAAAACTGACGGAGAGAGTATAGTCTTTTTTATGATTTCTTCAAAAATTGAAAGTTTTGCGACATCACCCTTAAGACAATTTCACCCTGAAAAAAACAGACACAGAGCCATGAAAAAGAGGCATTAAACAGGATCGGCACCGCAAAGAAACACAAAGCACAAAAATCAAAAATGATACCTCACGTGTGATTTTACTTGTACTTTCTGATAAGATATACGTCGATTATGAAAAGCAAAAATACGGGATCATATATGCTCATCGGTTTTAGTGCAGAAAATTTCAGATGCTACAATGACGAAATCAACGTAAGCTTGATAGCAGAAAACAGTGCAAGAAACTGTTTTTATATCGGCAGCAAAGTACCTATTATCAGCCACATGGCAATCTGCGGTGAAAACTCCACAGGAAAAACATCCCTGCTGTCAGTCCTGACTCTCGTCAGAGACATTGCAAAACAGGGAAAAATACCGGAATACGCTAAAGGATGGTACAACCGTCTTTACAGAAGCAACAGAAACAGAGAAACCACCCTTGAAATTGTAATTTCAATAGGATCGGTTACCTATTCCTATGGAATCAGAGTCTGTCTGAACACAGGCGTAATCTACAGAGAATGGATCAACGAGCTTTCAAGCAACGGCTCATCGCTGCTTCTTCTTGGAAGAGATGAAGACAACGCCTTCAGTCTCGCCAGACGCGACGAGTTTTCAAAGGATGATCACCTGAGATTCAGACTGTATACCGAGGATCTTTCCTCAAAGGAGTTGATGCTGACGAGACTTGCGGGGGTATCATTCAGAGAGGAATCCGGACTCAGAATCATAAAAAAAATCCATAACTACATATCGAACTTCATCATTAGTCTTGACAGGGACGGATCTCCGCTCAAAATAAAAATCAGCCAGGACATGAATGTGGCATATGAGCTTCTTTCCCTGCTCAACTCTCTCGGTGCCGATGTAACAAACATACTGCTTAAGAACTCACAGCTGCCGTCCTGCATCAGCAGAGACGAGCTTTCTGCTCTGAATGAAGGTGCCGGAATTCTGTGCCGCAGCAACAACGATTTGCAACTGATTGTCAGAAACGACAACGGTGAGACGGAGGTGTCCCAGCTGGTCATGGAGCACAGTCTTAGCGGAGAAACACTTCGTCTGAACTATGCCGATGAATCGTCAAGCACAAGAAAACTTATTGATCTGGCTGTACTGTTCTGCAATTCCGACAGTATTCAGAACGTTATTCTGGTGGATGATATTGATGAAGGTCTGTCACTGAGTCTGATGACCGGTCTTTTCAGCTACATTGATTATGAATTTACGGAGAAGAGACAGCAGATAATCTTCACAACAAGAGACAGTGAGGATGTATATCCTGTCTACTGTCTTGAAGCACAGAACATATTCCATGCATGCCGCGACGGCAAACTCGGTTTTACTCTGAACGAGACTCATCCGGACAGTGCCGGTTATGACGACGGGGGTAGTTTCAGCGAATACGAAGCTGATTTTGCAGAGTCAGACGACTCTGAGCAGAGCAGCGGTGATCAGTCTTATGTTCAGCTTCCAGAATCAGATACCGCGAATGACAGTATCGACAGTTCAGATGATGAACAGCAAACCTCCTTCAAGGAAGAGGAGGAAGTAGAAGCTGACTACCATTCCCGGGCTTCAAGTCTGCCTCATGCATCTCCTCTTGAGGACAAGGAATTTGAAAACTGGAGCGAAAGCGGAAGTGACGACTACGTCGATGCAGAACACGGCATTTCCGGTAATGAACCTTCCGCAAATGAGTCAGATACCGATCGCGGTGATGCGTCCGAATCTGCCGATACCAGGAAGCCATTAAGGAAAAACCAGAAAGAAAGGAACGGGGAAGGAAGAAAGAACTCCAAACCTGGCAGAAAAAAGAAGGAGCATCAGAGTTCAGATGAAATCACTTCCAGGTCAGCAGTTACTCAGAACGATTCATCTCAGGAAGATTCTGTGCAGGAATCTGGCGTCCATGAAGAGGAATTCGATCTTTTGACTCACCATGATGAAGAAGGAGAAACTGGAGCTGAAGAATCTCCGGCTGGAAATTCTGATCCGGTGCCTGACGCCGAAGGTTCGCAGCAGGACGAAAAAAAGGGTTCAAGACAGAACCGCAGCGGAAATGAGAAAAAGACAGGAAAGAGAGGATCCCGTAAGAATACAAGGAAGCAGTCTTCTGTAGTAACGCTGGATGCAACAGAAACAGAAACAGAAACAGAAACAGAAGCTGAAACAGACACTGAAACTGCGCCGAATCAGGAAATACAGAACGAAACTGTTCCTGTAACTGACGATTCAAATGAAAACAGATCAGAATATTCTCAGGAGAAAACCGAGGATCAGGTGATTCCAGGTCAGGAAGAGATTCAGTTCTGAGTGCTGAACCGATGATCCGGTGATGAAACAGGGTAATTGTCACTGATGATTATCTTGAACCTGCAAAATCATTGCTTTGCTCCGGCAGTTCAAAATTATTCACTTACAAGGCAGTTTGTACTGCCTTTTTCATTTTCTAATAATCTTTAACCATGCAGGCGAGTGGACATATGAAAATCAGCATTATGTCAATTCTCAAAGATCGGTACTGATTTTCACCGGATTAAACACTTCTGACTGAATCAATTTTCAGCTGTTTCTTTATTTTGTGCACGACTTTTTGTCAGAAGATATTCTGTTCTGCAAATTTCCGGTACTTCCGTTTCGTCAAACATGAAAGATATGGCACCTTCAAGAAAATATCTGGTTTTGGACTCATCAGTAATCAGAGGCAGTTTCCATTCTCTCAGACCGTGATTTGCCGTACCGTTACTGAATGATATGGCACCGCAGAACATCTTTCTGACACTTTTGACTGATTCAGTATTCCAGGTGCTGAGATCCTGATTAAAGGCGAATGCATTCATAAACATTGATGACAGACTACTGACCCTGGACGTGTCCCATGCTCCAAGAGGATGATTGAACGCTTTATTACGGGCAAACATGGACTGCATACTGGTAACAGAGGATGTATTCCAATTTTCAATCGGCTGATTGAATATATCATTTGACATAAACATCCTCTCCATATAAACAACGGATGAGGTATCCCATTTGTCCAGCGGCTGGTTAAATGCAGTGTTTGATGCAAACATGCTGCTCATATCCTTAACTGATGACGTATCCCATTTTTCAACAGGCTGGTTAAATGCAGTGTTTGATGCAAACATGCCGCTCATATCCTTAACTGATGACGTATCCCATTTTTCAACAGGCTGGTTAAATGCAGTGTTTGATGCAAACATGCCGCTCATATCCTTAACTGATGACGTATCCCACTTTTCAACAGGCTGGTTAAATGCAGAGTTTGATTCAAACATGCCGCTCATATCCTTAACTGATGAGGGATCCCATTTTTCAACAGGGTGGTTAAATGGAGTGTTTGATGCAAACATACGACTCATATTTGTAACCCGGGATACATCCCACTTCTCCAGTGGTCGATTAAATTTCTCTGCACGGTTAAACATGGAACTCATATCCTTAACTGATGAGGTATCCCATTTCTCAAGAGGCTGATTAAATTTTTCGGTTCCACTGAACATACCGCTCATGTCAATAACCCGAGAAGTATTCCAGTTCTCCAGCGGTTGATTAAATTTTTCAGTTCCACTGAACATACTGCTCATGTCAGTAACCTGGGAAGTATTCCAGTTCTCCAGCGGCTGATTAAATTTTTTGGCTCCTCTGAACATATTGCTCATATCGGTAACCCGGGAGGTATCCCACTTTTCAAGTGGCTGATTAAAATTAACAGTTTCGTTAAACATGTCGCTCATATCTGTAACACAGGAAACATCCCACTTCTCCAGAGTCCGATTAAAACTGTGGCAACTTTCAAACATGCAGTTCATATCAGTAACCCGGGAGGTATCCCATTTCTCAAGAGGCTGATTAAATTTTTCGGCTCCATTGAACATACCGCCCATATCAGTAACCCGGGAGGTATCCCACTTTTCAAGCGGCTGATTAAATTTTTCGGCTCCACTGAACATACAGTTCATATCAGTAACCCGGGAGGTATCCCACTTTTCAAGCGGCTAATTAAACTTAACTGCACCGTTAAACATACGGCTCATATCCTCAACACAGGAAACATCCCACTTCTCCAAAGTCTGATTAAAACTGTTGCAACCTTCAAACATGCAGTTCATATCAGTAACACGGGAGGTATCCCACTTTTCAAGCGGCTGATTAAATTTTTCAGAATCGCAGAACATATTACTCATATTTGTAACCCGGGATGTATCCCAGTTGCCGACTGACTGATTAAAATTCAGAGCACAGTTAAACATACTGCTCATATCAGTGACCCGGAAGGTATCCCAGTTACCAATTGGCTGATTGAATTTCAGAGCCCTGCTAAACATCCCACTCATATCAGTAACCCGGAAAGTATCCCAGTCACCGATCGGCTGATTAAATTCTTCAGCACCGCTAAACATGCATTTCATATCAGTAACACGGGAAGTATCCCAACTGCCGATTGGCTGATTAAATTTCTCTGCACAGTTAAACATGCTGTTCATATCAGTAACCCTGGAGGTATCCCAGCTGCCGATTGGCTGATTAAACTTCTCTGCTCTGTAAAACATGAAACTCATATCATCAACATTCGATGTATCCCATTTCTCTAGAGGCTGATTAAATTTTTCGGCTCCATTGAACATACTGCTCATACCAGTAACCCGCGAAGTATCCCAACTGCCAATTGGCTGATTGAATTTCTCGGCTCCATTGAACATACTGTTCATATCAGTAACCCGGGAAGTATTCCAGTTCTCCAGCGGCTGATTAAATTTTCGGCTCCATTGAACATACTGTTCATATCAGTAACCAGGGAAGTATCCCAACTGCCAATTGGCTGATCGAATTTCTCGGCACATTCAAACATGCGGTTCATGTCGGTAACATGAGATGTATCCCAGTTGCCAATTGGATAGTTAAAAGCCTTCGCACCTGAGAACATTCTGGACATGTTGACTACCTGAGAAGTGTTCCAGTATTCCAGTCCTGAAAAATCAGATCTCTCCGAGTCTTCAAATAATCCGCTCATATCTTTGATAAGAGAAGTGTCGATTTGTCCAAGCTGCACATCCGTTTTATGAATAAGTTTGATAAGAGTTTTTTTGTCTGTCGGTTTATATAAAAAATTCATGTCTTACCTCCTGTTTCACTAACAGTACGATTCTGTTTTACGGTCTGCTCATTCCGGAAACCATAACCTACACCTCTTTGCCGGGAACTGCAAAATCACCGTCAAACACTGTTCGGGATACAATCTCTATGGCACCAGGCTCCACATGACACTGCATAAACCAGATTTCAACCCCGGACTTATATGCATGCAGCAGAGCATCCGCAAATTCAGGATCTGTAGCACGGTTGGGAAGGACTCTGTCCACGCCATCCATCTGAATTACAAAAGCAAGCACAGGATGACAGGCATCATGCAATGCCTGTGTCAGATGACTGAGATGTTTCACCCCCCTTGCGGTCGGTGCATCAGGAAAATATCCTGTCCCGTCAACCTCCAGAGTACATCCCTTGACCTCCATCAGATACCGTTTATGATCCTTCTCAAAGTAAAAATCAAGACGAGATTTTCCGTAGGCATATTCGGGCTTAATCAGACTGCAGTTCTGGTTTGAAAGCCACTCCTTCATCAGCACATTCGGAACCTGACTGTCCATATTTATCAGTCTGCCGTTACTTTTTTCAACCGCTATCAGATCATAGGCTGTCCTGCGGTGCTGACTGTCAGGAAAGTATTCAAGGTAGATCCTAGCGCCGGGAAGCAGAAGTTCCCTGCACCGCCCCGTATTCTTGACATGAACAACCGTCTCAGTCCCGTTAATTTCGACGTTGGCTATAAAACGGTTGGGTCTTGATATGAAGATACCCTCTGTAATGTTCGAATAACGCATTTTACTTCAGCAGACCGCAGGTATCAGAAATTTCATCTCTTGGAAGAAGATTCAGAAGTTCAAGGCAGATCTGCCGCAGAGCATCGACATTATTTTCATCCCTGACAAGCAGCAAAGCACGGTTGATCAGTTCCCCTGCTCTTCTCCTGTCCTTCCAGTTGTGACTTTCAAAATTCTGATGAAGCTCCTGAACCAGTCTGATCAGCTGATAGAAGAAGGTAAGTTCAAAAATCAGAGACTGAGCCTCGTCAGTAAGCATTCTGGCAGCCGTGACATTCTGATCAGCAGACACCTTTTCCACCTGACTCTCCAGATCCTGCAGCATTTCCGAAGACTTCTCATTGCCGTGCTTTTCGTTAATGAGTCTAAGTCTTCTCATGGTGTCATCAAGTTCATATCTGGCTCTGATCCAGCGGGATTCCTTTTCAACTGCCTCTATGTTCCTCATCACCTCCTTCATATGCTGAAGAACGGCTTTCTTCTCCTGATTGATCCTGCTGTCAGAAATTACGCGATCAAGAGAGGATCTGAGAGATGAAACCTCCACACCGGCCAGTTCCAGCTCATCAAGAGACGTTTTTGATTCACGGATGAAACCGTTAATCTGCTCTACGGCATCGGCCTCCTTCTGTCTCTTGCCTGAATTCAGCTCCTTTTCCACCGTCAGATCATAATCAGTAAAGCTGACTTCCATCCTCATCATTTCAGAGGTATCAACTCTGATCTTCAGGGTCACCGGAGTGTCCGAAGGAATATAAATATCCACATCAGAGCCGAGAACAAGGACATCCCCAACATATTCATAAAGTTTTGCACGGGAACCGTCACTGTCCAGTCCGTCCACCTGGTATATCGGAATCTTGACGTTGTCCTCCGGATTGCCGATGCGGAGCTCACTTGTAGTCCGCAGTCCTGATATTTCACCGTGTGCAGGAAGAGTCCTGTTTTTCTCAAGTCCAGGTATTGTTCTGATTACACCTGTATGCAGTTCACCGTCATATACAGCAATGGCAATGTTGTACGGAAGGGGAGCGGCACCTATTCTGGTTCCGTGAATAATCGTGAAGGTGTCAGGGAAAACTGATATTCTTGTGCCGGTATCACTGAAAGCTCTGATTTCAAAGGCATTTGGTTTGCCCTTCTTCATAAGCTCCACCTCAAACACATTGCCAACATGATCAATGCTCTGCCGTCCGGTGGACCATGTTTCATCACTGCTTATGATTTCAACCTGGAGCCTGTCATGCCCCGACTCCTTTTCATTTATTGCCAGGGTCACCCATTCACGATCTTCGATACTTGTGGATTCATAGCCGAGATTAAGGTTTACCGGTGCTTTTTCATCAACCACTGATACAGATGCCGCGGCAGCTTCAGAAAGGATGGAAGGATCCAGATCTATGGTTGAAGCATAAAGAGCTGCACCAACAGCAACAGGAGTCATGGGATCAATGCTGCAGTCCACATTTTTTGAAATCTGCTCCGTCAGCATTCTTCTGATAATCGGACATTTTGTAGGACCACCCACCAGGATAATCCTGCTGATCTTCCCTCCGTCAATATTGTTGCGGCTCAGCAGGTTTCTGCAGATATCAACAGCCTTCTGAAAAACCGGCTCCATGCACCTCTCAATCTGCTCTCTGCTGACTGCAAGATCTATCTCCACATCCTCGCCGTCATCATCCGTGCCGAATTCTCCCGGATCGGTAAGAACATCCTCCCTTGTTTTAAGCGAAAGCTGATTCTTGATCTCCTCCGCCACACTCTTGAGAGCATCCCGGAATTTATTCAACCTGACGCCGTCGGTAAAAGAATAATTCTCTTTCAGATATGGAAGAAGAATACCGTCAACAATGGCATAATCCAGATCCTTTCCGCCAAGGTAGTTGTCTCCCTCGGTATCGAATACCTGAAGTATGCCGTCCTCGGCTCTGAGAAGAGCGGCATCAAAGGTTCCGCCGCCAAAATCAAACACCAGCCAGATGCCATCCCGATCTGTATTTCTTATGCCGTATGCCATGGCGGCGGCAACGGGCTCCTGCAGCAGCTCACACTGTCTGAAGCCCGCCATTCTGGCGGCCTCGATAGTCGCATTCTTCTGATTAACCGTAAACTTTGCCGGAACGGTAATTACAACTGAAGAAAAATCCTCATCCGTAACATATGATTTCAAAGTTTTCAGCACCTCCGCCGAAAGCTCCTCGGAAGAGAAGTTTCTGCCCGCAAACTGACTTTCATACTGATGATCGGTACCCATAGTCCGTTTGAATTCCACAAAGGCATCAAACTTTCTTGAGTAACTGTCACTCAGTCTTGCCCTGAACTCCTGCTGCATGTTGTTTCTTGCAGTCGTTCCAACCTTAAGCATATTCTTTCGGTTAATGGAAACGCAGGATGGTGTGGTATCGGCCAGTGTATCGGATTTCATAATGGCAACTACGCCATGCTCCATTCTGCAGACAGAGGAATTTGTGGTGCCAAGATCTATTCCGTAATCAATTTTCGAATGAGGCATGTACCTTACGCTCCCCTTGAGCTGACGGTAATTTCCGGAGTCTGGATCATTTTACCATTGTAGATAACCATGGCTTTTTTGACCCCGGTTATAATCTGTTTTCCGTCCTCAATGCTGTCATCCTCAGTGAAGCTGGCCGAGCACTTGAGATTTTCAGAATACTCGGTACCAATGAGATTGCGGATTTCATATCCTCTCGCCCCGAAAATCTCAACCATGCGCTCCGCGGCACGCTCCAGCTGTTTATAGCCTTTGACACTTTTATCCATGCGGAACAGATTTGTCTGGATCCTGGCTATTTCATCCGCCACCTCAAGAACCGCAGATGTTTCATCACTGTCAGGTGAAACCACACCGCCCTTTTCCATCATGTTAAGCAGACGTTCATTCAGAGATGCCAGATCTGAGTCAGAAGGATCACGATCGGCGGATAATCTGTCAATCTGATATCTGAACTCATCATTCAGATCTCCCTGCTTTCTGAACTTACCGGAGAAGAAGACGATAAATACCAGGAAAACAAAAACATATCCGAGAGAAATAATCACGATACTCAGAGACAGACGATCAAACATCCGGGAATCCTCAAGATGCCGCATTTCGCCAGTGGTGAGATTCTCTGACAGGGAATTCTCCAGAGCTTTTATTGCCTTAAGTCTTTCAGATTTTTCTACGGCATAAACGGATTTGAAATCCTTAAGATTCTGCTTCAGTTCTCTGATGCCTTCATCAAAATTATCTCTGAGATTCCGACTGTCCTTTTTTAACACGGCAACATCCCGGCTGCTGCTCTGGACAGAATTGGTCAGGGCAAGAAGCTGCTGTTCAAAATCAGAATACCCGGATTTATTCAGCTGAAATTTATCTTCATAGTTTCTGATCTGCTGCTCCAGTCTGGATACAGTTTCAAGAAGAGTTCTGTTCTGTGTTTCCAGAACCGAAATTTTTGATGCCATCTGACCAAGCATTGCCTGGGACATCGGCTCATCGGAGACTGCACGTATTTTTCCAAAAACACCGCCCGGAAAAATTATATCCCGTTCCGCTGCACTTAGAACATGAGGTCTTTCCAGCGGAGATGCAGGAACAGTTATCTGACTGTGATCAGCGAGGGGTTCACTGTTCAGGGCAAAACATAGATCAGAAATCAGAATGGCACTCAAACCTATAGCAAATTTAACTGTCTGTTTCATACAGGGCTCCAAAGAAAAAACAGAAAATCTAAACAAACACCGACCACAGCATCCGCATGCCGGCAGTCAGTGCCACTAAAAAGAGAATACAGCTGAAGCATCCCCCGCCGGAGGATCCGGAAGCTCCCGGAGAATAAGACCCGCCGGCAGCGGAAACACAGGATCCTTTTGAAGATACATTTCCGCTCACTATGATCAGAGAAGGAATACCCCGGGGGTAACTGATATCAGCTGCCGATGCCACAGCATCAAAACCGAACTTCAGTGTGTTGAAATTCTCTGCCAGATCACTGCTGATATCGACCTTCCCGTACATGGATCTGAATATGGACTCGGCAGTTCTTACAATACCGAGTACCTTTCTTCGCTGAGCATCAAAGCCGTAATCACCTGGTATATGCAAATTGAGCATATCAATCTCATAAAGCAACTGTTCCGTATACGTAGCGTTTATATAGTTCATCACCCTTACGGCAACCTGATCTGAAAGTCTGATATAAAAGGAACTTCGATCTCCGCATTTTTGCTTAATCGCAGAAAGAAAGGGATATGATTCACCGATCAAACGGATAATTCTGTCATCAGTTTTGATACCGGCATCATACTGCCTGAGAATGTTAAGAAGTGAACTGTACTCGCATTCCACCTCTTCAGGAGGCAGAGTCTGAATTCTCTCTTCCAGCTGGCGGATGTTATCCTCTGTTCTGCTCCTTGAGATCTTACCGGCCGGAACTGACAGGATCCTTCTGGCATAATCCAGGATCACGACAGCCTCCCGAGGCGAGTCCGCTCCGTTAAACCAGGCGACACAGACCTTTCTTGCCGCATCAGTTGCTGCATCAGTAATTGAAGTAACCTTCAGACTGTCAGCCGGATATATCTGGCACAGTCTGGTTAAAAGAGGATCAAGTTTTCTGAAGAAATCATCAAGTGCCGCTCTGCAGTCCTTCCAGTCTTCTGAGCGTGACATCAGCCCTGAAACAAGACTTTTTATCTGCTCTGCAATTTCCGGCACCGCTTTCTCTGCGACATACTCCACCCAGGATGAAGGCAGATCCTTCAGCACGGCAGCCGCACTGCTGCCGGGAGCGCAGGTATCCAGAAATGAAAGAATAAGATCACGCCTGGAAAACCTGACCGTATCTCCGCATATTTTCTGAACAAACAGGTCCGGAAATGAACTGTACAGACGGTCTGCCCATCCGGCGGCAGCTCCAAGATTTCCGGAAGCAAGTTCAAGTACTGTCATATTCTGACACGCCGACATATCGGCGACCCGGGACCAGATTGCCTTTGCCTCCCGGATATTTTCTTCAGCAAGATGCCTGAAGGCTATCCTGTCGGGATGTGAAGCATCCACAAACCAGAACTGGGCGGCTTTGATGAGACCTGACGGAGTTGCAAGAGATGATATGGCCATGGCAACAGCATCTCCGGTTCTGTCGACCGGTCCGAAAATCCTGCTGAAATCGGCTGGAAAATCTATTGTTTTTGAAACCCTGGCAAATGCATTGATTTTACTTTTATTCGCCTCACGATCCCTGACCGGACTGCTGGCATAAACCCCGAGTATACGAAACGGATTGCGGATTATAAAACTGCCGGCAGAGGAAAACGCGACAGTTCCGGATGAACAGTCATCCGGCTCATCACCTGATACAGCATCCAATCTGTCAAAATCCGGCATAGAATAATCCTTACCAAGCTGAAAGCATATTCAGTGCTGAACTTTTTCCCGGAATTCTCAAATTAAGCAAAACAGACAGAAGATGAAAATTTAATTCTTAAGAAATCAGAACCAGGAAAAAGCAGATCTGAATAAGATACCAGTCAAAGGATCACATACATCTGAACAAAGTAATCCGTTAGACTACATTAAAGACTTAAGAGAAAAAAATATGGTGCTGAGATCATAATTTTTTAAATTAAGATATGCAGAATTCTCAAATTCAGATCAGCAGAGAACACACAGTTTACAATGACACCGTACCGACTATGTCTGATATATACACCAGCGTACCGACCTGACAGCAGTTCTCGTTGCATTGGTAACGAAAAATCATAAGCACCGGGTTTAGTCCGTCAGGTCGAGTGTGCAGCACTAATGCCAAAATAGCACACCACCACTTAAAAAACTCATGCCTCCCTCACCTTGGAATTCCATAAAAGTTGCTATTTGTAGCGAGAACCTTTAACATCTGAAGAGAAAGTATTGTGAATCGCAGATATCGGGCACATGATAACCATCGATTATACACATACGTTTATAAAGCACAAAATGCCGGATATGAATTTGGAACAAAGGATCCGTTATGTCAGAGACTGAAGTTAAATTGTTAAATTCCCCTTACGGAGTGGTAGCATATGAAAATTTTAAACTTCGTAATCGTGCCTTTGCAGACAAAAGCGGAATGATTAAATCACTTGATGATGAAGGCATGACACCGTATCCCGTTCTTCTGCGTCCGAGACGGTTTGGCAAGAGTACCTTTGTCCAGATGCTGAAATGTTTCTATGACATATCTTACGCGAACAGATATGAAGAACTGTTTTCAGAAACTGACATCTACGATGAAAATCTGGAAAGTCATAATACCTATCATGTATTAGATTTTGACTTTTCCCAGGTAGGTACCCGGAACAGTACTGTAATGTACGACAGTTTTTTTTCTGCTGTAGCTGTTGGCATAAATGATTTTAAGAAAAGATATCCCGATTTCGTTTTTAACTATGACAACTTGGACAAGTCAGATTCGGTTACTCTGTTTAACAATTTCATTTCTGCTTATATCAATTATAGCCATGAAGGAAAACTTTATGTATTGATTGACGAGTATGATAATTTTGCCAACCGGATTCTGTCGCGGGATTTAGAACTGTTTAAAACAATTACCGGCAGTGGCGGTTTTCTGAAGGAATTTTATGCAGCAATCAAGGCAGGAGCTAAAAACAGCATCTCCAAAACCTTCATCACAGGCGTATCGTCAGTTTCCCTGGATTCCCTCACCTCCGGATTTAATATTGCACTGAATGTCACTTCGGATAAATGCTTTAATGAATATGCTGGTTTTACAGAAAATGAACTTAAAAAGCTCATCCCTGAACTGGTTGATATAAGAGGCATAGGCGTAACCGTTGATGAAGTAATTTCCAGAATGAAACCGGTGTATGATGGTTTCTGTTTCAGCAGACATGCAGAAAACACGCTGTATAATTCCTCCATGTGTCTGTACTATTTAAATAAAATGCAAAAGGAACAAGAATTTCTTGCTCCTGAAGATTATATGGATCCTGCATCAGACCATGACGGCTCAAAACTTAAGCAGCTTTTTGACATTGCCGAAAAAGGACTGGCAGACAGAATTATTGATACCTATTTAACCGGCAGATCTTTTAGTATTAAAAGTCTTGCTGAAAACATCAATTTAAACAAAACTGACAAGTATGGCGAAGTTCAGCTTTTATCCATGCTGTACTACCTCGGCTACCTCACCATTGATCCAAAGCTGTCAGGCAGCAGCAAACTGTCATTAAAAATCCCAAACCTCTTCATGTCAAAGCTGTTTGCTCAATGCACAGTGGATATACGGTTAAAGCCAAGCAGTCTGTTTAAAGACGAGATCCTTGATATCTCCTCTCTGCTTGAGGTTAAAGACGACATTTCATCATTTGCAAACTCATGTACTGAGTTTTTGAGCATAATCTTCACTAATCAGGTCCTTTCTCACATGAGTGAAATGGCGCTGAATCTGGTGCTTCACGCCAAACTTGACTCCATGTTCGGAGTTTTTACAGAAATGCAGAAGTCACTACGAATTGCCGGCAAAGGAGAAAAGTATGCTGACCTGGTAATAACCGTAAATGACGGAACTGAGGACGAATGCATCTATCTTATCGAGTTAAAGTACGCAGCCAAAAAAGACGCGACTGAAGCAAAGATTGAAAGTCTGAAAAAAGAAGCAGCCGAACAGGTACAAACCTACAAGTCCGCCCTTGAATTCAAGGATAAACAGGTCAAGGCCTATGCCATGATCTTTTCCGGTTCGGAATGCGCATATTGCGGGTAGTAAAGGTTAATAAGATTATTGGTTTCTTTCTGCAGCGGTTCTGACATGGCTGGATCCGGACTGAATAATTCTTACAATTTCGTAGACTGATTAAATTTACGGATTATCAGAACTAAAATGAGTAGAATTTAACAGAAGTTCATAACAGGCGGGATAAACGAATCTTAATATGGATGCTATAAGTGATTTTTTTGCCAACACCAACATTGTTGTCATAGTCATTGCTGTGATTCTTGTGGTTGTTGTCCTTTACTATCTGATTAAAAATATTTTCCACATTGATCTTCTGGAAATACTGCTTCATCTTTTCTGGTGATTCGATATGATGGCGTAACGGATTAATTTCGCCGTGTTTTGATCGTTGAACTTCCGGTTTTGCTTTCACATTTTATTGACACTTTCTGTTGATAGATTCTGTTAAACGTTGCCAGGTCACAGCTTTTCACGGTTCTGAAAGTATTTATGAACCGCATTATTCTGCATGCAGATACGCAGCTGTCCAACTGATGAGATGATTGGCGGAAAAAATCTGTGAATAAAATTTCCGGTTATGCAAATCAGGGGGTTAGCCTGATGTCTGCCCGACTTTTTGCTTAACTGTCACGATGGGTTTAAGATCCGGCGCAGGTACAGATCTCTAACATTTTATTAACAGAATTTGTTAATTGTTTTTCCCGACCTTTGCAGAGTAACGGATCAGGGCTGCTGAGAGAAAAAAGGCTGTGTTGTCTGGAATCTCTGCTGAGACGGCGATGGTGTCCGTACTGTCCAGGAACGTCATGAAACTCGGCCGTGTAAGTCGGTGACAGGTACTGATGCATGTGATTACACTCTGTTCAAAGGATGGCTGATACAAGGTAGTCAAAAATGTTAACTATCAGAACATTAAGAACTCTTTACATGCTATTTATCGGTCTGTGCTATGTCAGTGCGGTCCGAAACGAACTGTTCAGATTTCCTGCCAGTTATCAGTTCAACGAATGGATGATTTCTTATGCAGGAGGCTTTGTCCGCAGAGGACTTGCGGGAGAAATACTTTTTCATCTGAATTCAGTTGTCCGCATGGACATCCTTCTTCCTGCCGTTCTGCTTGTATGTATTCTCTACGTTGCCGTCAGGATATTTGATCGTCTTTCCGAACTCAAACTTGGAGCTTTCTGGAATATCTGTCTGCTGTTTTCTCCGGGTCTCTTCCTGTTCTGCCTGCAGGATATATCATGTCTGCGGAGGGAACTCGTTTGCTATGCGGTTATAGTGTTCAGTCTGGAACTTTGTCTGAAGGATTGTTCTCCTTATCTTAAGCTTGCGGTGATCCTGCTTCTTACCTGGCTGACATTACTGATTTATGAGCCTTTTGCGGTGTGGATCCCGCTGCTGATTCTCGGTATTGAAAGGGCAGGAGGAAGGAAGACCGCTCTGGTATATGCCGCTGCTTCATGTATCCCTCTGCTGTTTCTTGTTACGCTTCCGGCAGATCCGAAACAGGCGGATTTTATTGCAGAAGCGTGGAGGAGCTGTTTCCCGGATCTCCCTTCGAAACCTGATCCCTTTGTCTATATCGGGATGCCGGTGGAAAAATACTATGAAACCTATGGATATTTCTGGTCACCAATGCATTTCCTGAAATGTCTAACCGCCGGCTGTTTTCTCTGTTTTCTGCCCTTTGTTCTGCTGTACTCATCGGGAAGAGTCGTGTTCAGAAAAGATACTTCCATTGTACCTCCGTCTGTTGTGATCCTGACTCCGCTGACCGTCATGCTGATCCTTGGCTATGATATGGGAAGGTGGCTTAATTTTTCTGCCATGACAGCTCTTATGATGCTTTGTTATTTCAGCTGCGGCAGTACTGCCGACAGCACATCGGACAGAATAGCAGGCTCCGCAGGAGCTGCTCCCTGGATGCTGCTGATCTGCTATCTTCTGGCCTGGCATATGAAGGAAATCGGACCGGTGGTTCAGTTTGGTAATTTTGATCAGTATCTGTCTCTGGCTCGTCTGCTGTTCTGAACAGGTTATGCTGTTTCGACTTTTTCACGTACAGAAGAGAAACCGCGGGATGCGACAACTGGCTGTTGAGCGCAGAAGTCGTATAAAATCTCCTCTGTGCATGTTTCTGATCTGTATATATCCTGAGGCTTTTCGTTCTGCTGAACCTTGTTTTCTGTGTTTCGTGCTGTGTGCTGGTTGTTTATTAATCGTCAGTAATCTGTTTGTACTGCATATCAATAATTTTGTTTTGCCGCAGACCTGCTATGGGTTATGCTAGAAGTACACTGGTGGGTTTAAGATCTGAATAATAATCAGGAGATCGGCTATGGCTGAAATACGTTACGACTGGACTGTGGAAGAGGTTGAAGAAATACTGAGTCAGCCTTTCAATGATCTCCTGTTCAGGGCTCAGACTGTTCATCGGGAATCATTTAATCCCAACGAGGTTCAAATCAGTTCTCTCCTTTCCATAAAAACAGGAGCCTGTCCCGAGGATTGCAAATACTGCCCCCAGTCATCCTATTATTCCACCGGACTTGAAAAGGAACGTTTGCTACCTTATGAATTAATTATGAGCAAGGCGCGTCAGGCAAAAGCCTGCGGTGCCACCAGATTCTGCATGGGGGCAGCATGGCGCAATCCGAAAGACAGGGATATGCCTTTTATTGTGGAGGTTATAAAGGGAGTAAGATCCATTGGTCTTGAAACCTGCATGACTCTTGGCATGCTTACGGAGAGTCAGGTTGAAATGCTGGCAGGTGCCGGACTTGATTATTACAATCACAATCTTGATACTTCACCGGAATTCTACAATGAAATAATCACCACCAGAAACTACCAGGATCGTCTTGATACCATAAGTCTTCTGAGAAAGCACAATATTAAAATCTGCTGCGGAGGTATACTTGGAATGGGGGAGACCAGACACGACAGAGCAAGTTTTCTCAGACAGCTTGCCATAATAAATCCCCATCCTGAAAGTGTGCCGATAAATATGCTGGTAAAGGTGAAGGGCACGCCGCTGGAGACTGCCGAGGATCTGGATCCGCTGGAATTCATCAGGGTGGTGGCAACGGCAAGGATTCTTATGCCTAAATCTGTTGTCCGTCTCTCTGCCGGAAGAGACTCAATGTCTGACGAAACACAGGCTCTGTGCTTCATGGCCGGTGCATCCTCCATTTTTTACGGTACCAAACTTCTTACAACTCCGAATTCTGAGGAATCACGGGACGACAGTCTGCTCAGAAGACTCGGAATAACAGGAATTCATACGGAAACAGGCACATCGGATCAGGATGATTTAAAAATCATTTTCAGACAGATCCATGAAGGAGTCCATGAGGATCAGCCGGAACACAGAGGCTGCTTCAGACTCGACGGACAGGCTGATTATGAGCAGATTTGATATTGCTGATTTTCAGAAGAAGCTGGATGAACGAAGAACAGAGGGAAACTATCGGACCTGTCCGGTTATTTCCTCAAGAACCGGAACAGTGATAGAAACCGGCGGCAGATCCTATCTCAATTTTTCTTCCAATGACTATCTGGGAATGGCGGCATCAGAAGAACTGGCCGGAGCATGGTGCAGAGGCACAGAGATCTGGAAAGGCGGCTCAGGAGCTTCTCCGCTGGTTACAGGTCTGACAGGAGCTCACAGAAGTCTTGAATCGTTTATTGCCGATTTTCTCGGAGTTGAGGCGGCAGTTCTGTTCAGCTCCGGTTTTGCTGCAAATCAGGCGGTAATAAAAACATTCTGTCGTCCCGGAACTTTTATCTATGCTGATCGCCTGTCTCATGCGTCTCTTCAGGAGGCTGCCGTTCTCAGCGGCGCAGAACTGCGACGTTTTACCCACAATGATCCGGATTCTCTTAAACGTTTTCTGGAAAAGGGCGGAAAGGGACTGATCGTTACCGAGGGTGTCTTCAGCATGGATGGAGATGAGGCTCCCCTTGCTGAAATTCTGAGTCTTGCGGATCGTTACGGCATACCTGTGTTTCTGGATGATGCCCACGGATTCGGGGTTCACGGCACCGGTGGCAGAGGAACAGTCTCGGTACAGGGTTTCAGACACGGTGATTTTGATCTTGTAACCGGGACCTTCGGCAAGGCCTACGGAACAGGCGGCGCTTTTGTTGCCGGAAACAGAGTGCTCATTGAATATATGGTGAATTTTGCCAGGGAATATATCTATTCAACCCATATGCCGCCTGCCCAGGCATATGCCACAGAATTTTCCATGAGATACGTGGCTGAACATGAAGAACTGCGGAACAGACTGCGCTGCAATGTTGAGCATTTCAGAAGTGCCATGGCACAGACAGGTTATCTTCTTGGTGAATCTCATCACTCAATCCAGCCTCTGATCCTGGGCTCCTCGGAAAAGGCTGTTTCCATGAGCTCTTTTCTTAAAAGCCGCGGAATATTTGCCGGTGCCATCCGTCCACCTACGGTGCCTAAAAACACAGCCCGGATCAGATTTACCATAACTTCGGCACATACCGGCGATGATATAGAGTTTCTTGTGGAATCATTGAAAGAGGCTGAGAAACTGCTGTGAATTCTGACGTAGGTGAAATTTTCGGATCCAGAGCTCATGAATATGACAGATATGCGAAAATACAGCATACTGTGGCTTCTGATCTTGCGGGGATCATGGCACGTGCTCTTGATTTTACGCCGCAGGAAAAGGTGATGGATCTCGGCTGCGGCACGGGAGATCTGATCTGCTGTCTCAGACCATACTGCCACGAGCCTGTTTTTTACGGTTGTGATCTTTCCTCTGATATGCTGGCGGAGGCATGTCTGAAAATTTCCGGAATTATTCCTCTGACAGCTGATTTCAACCAGTCTGATTTTCTTAAGGGAGGAAAATACGATCTCATTATGTCCTCCTTTGCCTTCCAGTGGTGCAGAGATCTGCCGTGCCTTTTTGACTATCTTTCCCGTTCCATTACTCCTTCCGGCGCTGTTGCCCTGGCTCTGCCTGTTGCGGGCTCCCTTTCTGAACTGAAGGAGTCCTTTGCCGAAATCGGATACGGCGGTTTTATTAATGATTTTCCTGCTGAAAGTCTGTGTACGGAATCTCTTCAGCGTGTGTTTGGCGGATTTTACGGTGAAGTTCGTACATATACCGTGCGTTATCCGTCATGCCGTGATATTCTTCGCAGTATAACGAGGATTGGTGCGGCGGGCCGTTTTTCATCCGGTATAGTGAATGAATGTGCAGAGAATACGGAAACTGGCGGCGGTACGAGACTTACGCCGGGCATTGTAAAGGATTTGATCAGAGTATATGAAAAGTATTCATCTGCTGATGGCGGATATGAAATTTCATACAGGGTTCTTTTTGCAGTTGCCGGAACATTCCGGAAAAGTTTTTCGGATACCGGATCTGTTCCTGCAGGCAGGACCGATGTTGCGCAGGCAGTCAATCCCCGGTGAATGAAATTCTTTCAGTCTTTGTATGTAATGGTTTTGGTTTATGAAGGTTTTTCAGGTTGTCGGAGTTCGAAAATCAGGTAAAACAGCTACTGTTGAAATACTGATCCGGCTTTTCAGACAGAAAGGCCTTCGAGTTGCCAGTGTAAAGTGCATCAACTGTCCCGTGTTTACTCTGGACGGGAATAAAAGCTCCAACACATCAAGACACAGAGCGGCCGGTGCTGACGTGGTGGTTGCTTTCGGCAGAAAAGAGGTTGATTTTATTTATCCCGGGCCTCCGGATATGGATAAAACTCTGCAGATGCTGTCTAATGATGAGTCTGATTACTGTATAGTAGAAGGCGGCTATGAATACGATTTTCCCCGGATCGTATGTTTTCGTGAACTCTCAGAGATACCTGAGCGATTAACAGAAAGAACCTTTGCTCTCTCCGGAGCAGGTGCGGAAACACCGTTGCCGGAGAATATTAATCTGCCCGTGTTCAGTGCTTTCACCTCTGCATCTCAGCTGGCTGATCTGATTGAGGAGAAGGTGCCGCATGTGTCGTTTCCGGTAAACAGAATACCGCGTCCGGAGTCCTGCCGGAATTTCTGCGGCGGGTGCCGGAAACACGGAAATATTTCCGGAGATATGAAAACGAATTTAACAGAAACAGATGAGACTTGACTCTATGGAACAGAATGAAGGTATTATCCGCCAGATCTGTACAAGTTCGGCAAGAGGAACTCCCAAGACTCCTGTAAGCGAGGCTCTGCTTGTCGCTGACTGGGGAATTCAGAATGATGCCCATGCGGGAAAATGGAACAGGCAGGTAAGTATCCTCCCGTTTGAGACAATCGAAGAATTTAAAAGAAAGGGGGCTGATGTTGTTCCCGGATCCTTTGGTGAAAATCTGGTTGTAGAGGGCATCAGTCTGCAGCAGATCCGGATCGGACAACTTGTTTCTGCAGGAGAATGTCTGCTGGAGATCACACAGGTTGGCAAGGAATGCCATCATCACTGCGCCATTTATAAAAAAATGGGAGACTGCATCATGCCCCGTGCGGGAGTTTTTGCCAGGGTTGTCAGTGGTGGAATTATCAGAACAGGTGACAGGGCTGCTCTGATTATGGAAAATGATCCGCCGGCAGACCATGATCTTTCGGATGTTCATGAAGAGGCTGTGTCAGAGGCATATGCCGATCTGGAAAAACTTTCTCCTGATGCAGTGAAGTCTGATGAAAAAAGTTTTACCTGTGCGGTGGTCACAATGAGTGACAGCGGGGTCAGAGGTGAACGCCGGGATGAAAGCGGTCCTTATATAACTGAAAAACTGCTGGGGGCCGGTTACGATGTAGTTGAAACGCTTCTGCTTCCTGATGAGAAGGATGTGATCAGCAGTGAACTTGTCAGACTGTCGGATGACCTTGGGGTTAATCTCATTATTACCACCGGCGGAACAGGTTTTGCTCCGAGAGACGTTACACCGGAGGCTACGCTGTCGGTAGCCACCCGCAATGTTCCCGGTATTGCCGAAATCATTCGCGCCGAATCCTGCAAAATTACTAAAAGAGCCATGCTTTCAAGAGCCGTGTCAGTAATCAGAAACAGGACTCTGATTGTTAATCTTCCCGGCAGCAGAAAGGCTGTGGCGGAGTGCCTTGATATAATTTTAAGTGAACTTTCCCACGGACTTAATATTCTCCTGGAGCGGGACAGCGAGTGCGGAAGATGTTAAGGCAGAGATCAGGTACTTAAGGAAGACTTTTTCCCGGATCACGGAGCCGGCAGTACCTGACTGAATCATAAAACAGTAACGAAACAAAGGGAAATTATTCCGGGAGACTATTATGGATACAACAGGAGCTTTCAGGCGGAGTTCCGTTCTTTCAGGTTTGATTTCCTTCAGCAGAAGACTGTCGGCTCTGATTGCTGTGACAGTGATGTCCTCAGTGATTTCTGGGTGCGGCGGGGATGCCGTACAGGAAAACGGCACTGCCGGGACTGCTTCAGTGCCCCGTGCTGATAAAAAGCTTGTGGTATTTGCCGCTGCATCCCTTACTGAAACCCTTAATGAAATAGGAACCCGGTATCAGAAGGAGCACCCGGACATTAAGATAGTTTTCAATTTTGATTCGTCGGGTACTTTGAAGACTCAGATTGCGGAGGGAGCTGTCAGTGATGTTTTCATATCGGCCGCCCCGAAACAGATGGATCAGCTTGATCTTGCGTCCGGAGAGGAGAAAAATCCTCAGAAGCTTGACTATGTACTGAGTGATTCCCGCTTCAATCTTCTGGAAAACAGGGTTGTTCTTGTTGTTCCTAAAGAAAATAAAAAGAATCTTAAAAGCTTTGAAGATCTGGCAGAGACTCTCAGGGCACATGACGTATTTCTGGCCATCGGCAACTCTGATGTGCCTGTCGGACAGTATACACTTAAGATTTTTGACCACTTTCACCTTGACATGAATGATATGCTTGCACACAGATCTCTGACCCTGGGCAACAATGTGAAGGAGGTTACCTCTCAGGTGAAGGAGGGTGTTGTGGATGCCGGAATTGTATATGCCACTGACGCTCACTCTGCCGGTCTGACGGTGATTGATGCTGCTACCAGGGAAATGGCGGGACAGGTGATCTATCCAGCAGCCGTACTTAAAAACTCGAAAAATATCAGAGAGGCAAAGGATTTTCTTGACTACCTGAAAACCGAGGAGGCGGGAAAAATCTTTGAAAGTGTTGGTTTTACTGTAACCGGCAGACAGGACGGCACGTCAGAATAATTTAATATCAGATAATTATGTCCGGCATTTTCGGTATTCTTTTGAATGAGTGCTTCGGAGAATATCAGAATTAACCCGCCTGCATATTCTGTATTTTTTCAGCCTGTCACGGTTCGGAAACAGCATTAAGGAAACTCAATGATAGAGCAGAGCCTGGATCTTTATCCTTTATACAATTCGGTACGCATTGCTCTCATTTCCACAGTATTTATATTCTTTACCGGCAGCGGAACAGCATACTATGTTTCCCGTTTACCCCGTTTCGTCAAGGGTTTTATTGACGTTGTTCTTACTGTTCCTCTGGTGCTTCCGCCTACTGTCATAGGCTATCTTCTGCTCCGTGTTCTGGGACCTCACAGAACTGTTGGAGGCTTCTTCCTCGAGTACTTTGATTTAAGGTTTACCATGACCTGGTGGTCAACGATATTCGCCACCACTGTTGTCTGTTTTCCTCTGATGTACCGCACCTGCAGAGGTGCCTTTGAGGCTTTCGATGAGAATATCGGCAACGCCGCAAAAACTCTGGGACTAAGTGATTCCCGTATTTTCTGGAGGCTGCGCATTCCTCTGTGCCGCCAGGGGATCATAGCGGGACTTGTGCTGGCATTTGCCCGGGCTCTCGGAGAATATGGAGCAACAAGCATGATATCAGGATATACCCCCGGGGAAACGGCAACCATTTCCACCACTGTCTACCATCTGTGGCGGACTGAAAATGATGAACTGGCGATGAAATGGGTTCTTATAAATCTGCTGATTTCGCTTGTTGTGCTGCTGATCATAAACCTTCAGGAAGGGAAACGGCGAAAATAGCCGGGCATGCCGTTTAAGTCAGATACTAATTACAGGACAGGATCCATGTCTCTCACGGTTGATATTGAAAAACAGCTGGACAGTTTTCTCCTCAGTGTTTCCTTCACGGCGGATGACGGAGTGCTTTCTCTGCTCGGACCGTCCGGCTCAGGCAAAAGCATGATCCTGAGATGTATTTCAGGTATTGAAAAACCTGACTGCGGAAGGATTGTTCTTAACGGAAGGGTGTTTTTTGATTCGGAACGTCACATAAACATGTCTCCTCAGCAGAGAAGAACCGGGTATCTGTTTCAGAATTATGCACTTTTTCCGAACATGACTGTTCTTGAAAACATAATGTGCAGTATCAGAAGCGAAAGAAAGCTTTGCCGTGAAGACAAAAGAACACTGGCTGCAGACATGGCTGCCCGTATGAGACTGTCCGATGTTGTGAACCGCAGGGCGACAGACCTTTCCGGCGGACAGATGCAGAGAACGGCACTGGCAAGAATTCTGATAAATGATGCCGATATCATGATGCTTGACGAGCCTTTTTCCGCGCTGGACGAGCATCTTCGGTTTACGATGGAAAAAGAGCTCAGAGCAGTAATCCGGGATTTTGGAAAAACTGTCCTGCTTGTTTCTCACAACCGGGACGAGGTCTACCGCATGGCGGATCATGTTGCGGTGCTTAACAGCGGCAGAATTGAGCATATAGGGACGGTAAAAAATGTCTTTGCCGCACCGGCTACGGTAACGGCGGCCAGACTGACGGGGATCAAGAATATAGCTCCTGCGGCATTTGATTCGGATGGCATCCTCGTTGTTCCGGGGTGGGGCCTCAGCATGCCCTGTGCATCCGCCGGATGTCCGGGCTGCGGAGATCTGTCCGCCGTGGCGGCGGCCGGCATCAGAATGAATGATATAAAACTTCCCTCACAGAAAGCGGGGGCGGGCAGAGTTTATACTCTGGCAGTAGACTGCGTGGTGGAGAATCTTTTCAGCTATACGGTAGAGCTTCATAATCCGGCCGTGTCTTCACCGCTTCCTCTTTACTGGCAGGTATCCCGTGATGTCTGGCAGCCCGACGGGACTGAGGTTATTGATCTGTTTATTCCTGACAATGCTGTAACAGTTCTTGAAAAATGAGAGAGCAGGTATTTAGAATTAAAAAATGACAGGACGGCTGCCGTTAAGACATATCCAGGCAGTTATGTGTATGACGAGTATGTATGAATTCCATGATTAAGAAAATGAACTTCAGAGAAAGCCGAGATCTGCTGCTTTCGCATATTGTTCCGGTGGCATCTGAAAAGCTTCCGCTGGACAGACTCTTTGGCAGAATTCTGGCTGAGGACGTGAAGGCCGGAATGAATGTACCCCACTATGATCGCTCTCCTCTTGACGGATATGCCGTTCGAAGTTCTGATACAAAGTCAGCCGGCAGGGACAGTCCGGTGACTCTGAAAATAATTGGTGAAATCAGGGCGGGGGATTCTCCGGATCTGATCCCCGGATCCGGTGAGGCGGTTAAGATTCTGACCGGTGCTCCGGTTCCGGAGGGCGCCGATGCTGTTATCAGGTATGAGGATACGAAGTTTTCTGAAGATTATGTTACAGTCTGTGAACAGCTTTTACCGGATCAGAACATCATAAGAGCAGGCGAGGACGTCAGGGCCGGTGACGTTATCGCCACCCGCGGAATGCATGTGGATCTGGCAGTTGTGGGAATGCTGGCATCCCAGGGTATGGCTGAGGCTTCCGTCCATAAAAGACTGAAGGTGGCGGTGATCTGCACCGGCAATGAAATTGCCGAGGTTGGTACGGCACTTGCCGGAAGTCAGATTTATAATTCCAACCGCCATATGCTGGCGGCGGCGCTTGCCAGGGATGGATATGAGACTGAATATATGGGCTGCGCCGGAGATGACACGGAACAGATTGCAGGGCTTCTGCTCAGGGCGTTGGGAGATCATGATGCCGTGGTTCTGACCGGCGGTGTTTCGGCAGGGGATTATGATCTGGTTCCGGAGGCTCTTGAGAGAATCGGTGCAGACATAATGGTACACGGTGTGAAAATTAAGCCGGGAATGGCCTGCGTCTACGGTTTTTACCGCCATAAGCCGTGTATTGCTCTTTCAGGCAATCCGGCATCAGCTCTTACAAACTACTACTGCATCGCTTCCTCTCTGCTTAAAAAATATTCCGGTGCCGCCGATTATGTTCCCGAACTTATCAGGGTTACCGTGAAGAGTAATTTCGGCAAGAAAGGCGGCGGTGAACGGATCCTGAGAGGTTCAATGAGAATTGATGACGGAATGGTGTGTATGTATCCTTCGTGTGAACAGGGTAATGTGGTGATCAGCAGTCTGAGAGCGGCGGATCTTTTTGTCATCGTGCCGGAGGATCATGGTCCGGTAAAGGAAAACGACGTACTGGACGGTTTTCTGATTTAGAATTTTGCGGATTTTGTTTTTGGGGATGGAGCCATATCCTGGAAACATAAAACCGGTGGTAATTAAAGGGCAGACAGAAATATTTAATGAAAAAGATTTGTGTGCAGAATGCTGTTGGCATGAGACTGTGTCATGACATTACAGAAATCCGGGACGGCTTCAAGGGACCGGCTTTCAGACGCAATCATGTAATAACCCGCGATGATGTAGATCACCTTCTGAACATTGGCAAGCGACATGTCTACGTGTGGGATGAAAGTATAAGAGAAATTCATGAGGATGAGTGCGCCCTTCGCATTGCAGCCGCACTTCCCGTGGAAGACGCTCATTATGAAGGTCCCTCTGAGGGTAAAATGGTGCTTAAGGCTGATGTCGAAGGTCTATTTATGGTGGACAGGGAACTTCTTGCAGCTCTGAACAATGTTCCGGACTTTACAGTTTCAACAATTCCGGACCATTATGCCGTGAAGCCCGGGGATCGCCTGGCATCCATGAGAATCATACCGCTGGTAACAGCTGAAAAAAATATTGTAGAAGCCGAGGAACTGTGCCGGAATCGTCGTCTTTTTGAAATTCATCCCTATCTGCCTCTTCGTACAGCTGTCATTATTACAGGTTCGGAAGTCTACAGTGGCAGGATCTGCGACAGGTTTGAACCGGTGATAAGAGCCAAACTGAAGAAGTTTCCCGGAGAGATAATCGGTACGGCAGTCTGTGATGACAGCGCCGACATGATAAGGGAGACTGCAGGAAAATTTATCGGCAGCGGAGCTGATCTGCTTATTTTAACCGGAGGCATGTCGGTAGATCCGGATGACGTTACACCGTCTGCCGTAAGAAGCCTCGGAGCGGAAATTATAAGTCACGGTCTGCCGTCGCAGCCCGGAAACATGACCCTGATGGCATATCTTGATAAAACCGCAGTTGTCGGAGTTCCCGGAGCTGCTATATCAAGGCCCGTCACCACTCTTGATGTGCTTCTGCCTCAGATTTTCACCGGTGTCAGGTTTACCCGCAGAGAGCTTTTCAATCTGGCCGAGGGCGGACTCTGTCAGATGTGCAGGCAGTGTCATTTCCCAAACTGTACATACGGCAGGTACTGAAGATTGCAGGATTCATTTTCAAGAAGGATCAGTTATCTTCGCCTGTCCGTTACCGGACGCTGCAGCTTTGACTGCATGTACTGTACAGGCGGCGCATCGCAGAAGTGTGTTCCGGCGGAACTGGAATCGTCTGAAATTATCAGTCTGGCGAGAGGTGCCGCGGCGGCAGGATGCTCCAGAATCCGTCTTACCGGCGGTGAACCTCTTGAGAGACGGGACATTGCTGAAATCTGCAGAGGTATAGCTGAAATACCTGAAGTTTCTGAACTGGCACTTACAACCAACGGTTTACGGCTGTCGGAATATGTGACCGATCTGAAAAGTGCAGGAGTCGGCTGTATCAATATCAGTCTTGATACGGTCAATCCAGGCGTGTTCAGAAAAATAACAGGCAGAGACTGTCTCGACAGGGTTCTGACCGGTCTTGATGACGCGGTTTCCGCCGGATTCCGGAGTGTGAAAATTAATACGGTGCTTCTTCACGGTCTGAATGATGACGGGCATTCCATCAGAGAGCTGGCTGAGCTTGCATGCCGGTATTCTGTTGATTTAAGATTTATTGAACTGATGCCTGTGGCACGGAATGACTTCAGCTACAGAAAATATTTTTCCGATAAGAGTGCCGTTTTCAGAGCTCTGCCGGAACTGATGCCGTGTCCGGAGGATGATGCCGGATCAGGCGTGGCAAAAATGTTCAGAATCAGCGGTGCCAGCGGCCGTATCGGTGTTATTTCACCTGTTACGGATAAATTCTGCAGAAGCTGCAACCGTATCCGGATCACCTCCGACGGAAAACTGAGACCATGTCTGCTGAGTCCGGTTGAGTACAGCCTCAGGGGACTTGCGGTGGAGGATATCGAAAGGAAAATAAGGCTGTGCGTTGAGCATAAACCGCAGGAGCATTCACTGGCTCCGGATCCTGAGCAGACGGAGCGGCACGGGCAGATCAGACTGACCATGCAGAGGATCGGTGGATAATTCTGACAGCAGATTGTTATTCATCCGGCATGCTCCGGATCAGTGAACAGTGCAGGAGTGTGCCCGAGAATTATCCCTGTGCCTCCTTCTTTGACTGAAATTGCAGAAAAAAACGCGTACTTAAACGGTACGAATCAGACATTCTGAGACGGATCAGAAGGGACAGGTTTGAAGAAACAAATAGCTTAACATGGACGGTCGGGGGGAACGTTATGGATCAGGAAAATGATTTTACCCATTTTGACGATCAGGGCAGAGCAAGGATGGTTGACGTGTCCGCAAAGAGTGATACTCTCCGTACCGCTGTGGCGGAGGGTTTTGTGTATGTCAGTTCTGAAACCATGTCCCTGATTAAAAGCGGAGGCATAAAAAAGGGTGATGTTCTGACTGTTGCACAGATTGCCGGAATCATGGGTGCCAAGCGGACTCCTGATCTGATCCCCATGTGTCATACCCTGATTTTATCCGGAGTAAATCTGTCTGTTACACTGATTGAAAACATTCATGCGGTAAGAATCGAGGCGACTGTCAGATGCAGAGGAAATACAGGCGTGGAAATGGAGGCACTTACAGCAGTTTCTGTTGCCGCACTGACTGTATATGACATGTGCAAGGCAATCCAGAAGGATATGACAATCGGTGAGATCAGACTTCTCAGCAAAACAGGCGGAGTCCACGGTGAATACCACAGAGCATGATCCCGGGGAACAGAACATTCTGAACGGCTCTTTTCTGCAGGGTACAGGTGTTGCCGTGCTTGTCGGCGGAAAATCATCCAGAATGGGCACTGACAAGGCTGCTCTGCGTTTTGACGATGCCCCCTTTTATCAGATTCTCTGTGAAAGAATGAACTTTTTCCCTGAAAGGTTTCTTTCGGTAAATTCATTTCAGAATTACAGTTATCCGGGCTATACGCTGATACGGGATGAATATCCGGATACCGGTCCCATGGGCGGAATTCTTTCTGTTTTAAATCATTTTCACGGCAGGTGCCTGATGGTGATTGCCTGTGACATGCCCTTTTTTTCCGAAAATGAAGCCCGAAGACTGCTTGAGCAGTATCATGGAGAGGATGCCCTGATCCCTGTGGCGGACGGCCGGTGGCAGCCTCTCTGCGCTCTGTATTCCGCTTCAGTGTCATCGCTGTTTTTGGAAAATATCAGAAAGGGCGACTACAGACTGAAAAATGCTGTTACAGGTGCTGATTTCAGAACTGTTGAAATTTCAGGGGATCATGCCGGATGCTATCTGAATATCAACACGCCGGATGATCTGAAAATGTACTGTGAGAGTCGATCCGGCGGGAAACTGGGATGATCCGAAGCCGGAGCGGCAGGTTCGTGGTTTGCCAAATGTTATCCTGACTGCAGGAAGATTTTCTGATGATTAAAAACTGTAGGTGAATAAAGACATGTGTGTTATATTTCAAAAAGTTTTGTTGCAGTTTTGATGCATCTTTTTTGTATTGTTAATGAGCTCTGACTGAGAATGCTGAAACAAGTTTGAAGCAATCTGATTTCCTTTCTCCTGCAGCCGGAGAGAAAGACTGATTTTCTATAATGGTGACTTCAATGGATGAAACACAGGAACTGAAAAACACTCAGCGTAAAAAACTGATAAACAGTTTTTTATCTACCTTCAAGAGACGTGTAACGGCCAATCCTCCCGGTGTCTGCTGCATTTCTACCCACATAGCCTATCTCCGCACCGCCAGAAGTCAGACCTGCGGCAAGTGCGTGCCGTGTGCAAAGGGACTGGAGCAGCTGGAGAACATGCTGCAACAGATCCATGACGGTACCGCAGACATGGATCTTTATGTGGATATGCTGTGGCTGGCCCAGACTATAAAGGATACCGCCGACTGTGCCATAGGCTACGAAGCGGCATATATGGTGCTTGCCAATATCAAGAATTTCAAGGACGAATATCTCTACCATATCAATCATCACAAGTGTCAGTCCAATGTGTCGGTAAAGGTTCCGTGCATGTACAACTGTCCCGCCAATGTGAATATTCCCGGATATATAGCTCTCATAAAGGACGAACGCTATGCCGACGCCATTAATCTGATCCGTGAGGATAATCCGTTTCCGACCTCATGTGCCTTTGTCTGTGAGCGTCCCTGTGAAATGCAGTGCCGACGGAGTCTGATTGATGCCGAAATCAATATCAGAGGACTTAAAAAGTTTGCGGTGGATCAGATTCATGCAGATCAGATCCCGGTTCCTCCCCGCAATGTGGATACCGGCAAGAGAATAGCGGTGGTGGGCGGCGGTCCGTCCGGACTTACATGTGCCTACTTCCTTGCCCGGATGGGTCACTCCGTTGTGGTTTTCGAGGCCAAGGAAAAACTCGGCGGCATGCTGCGCTACGGCATTCCCGGGTACCGTCTGCCGAAGGATCGGCTTGATGAAGATATAAACGGCATTCTGGCAGTCGGCGGCATTGAGGTGCGTCTCAATGCAAGAATAGGCAGGGATATTACCACCGATCAGCTTGAAAAGGAGTTTGATGCTGTCTATATTTCCATAGGTGCACAGAAGGGACGGGTCATACCTATTAAAAATTATGACAATCCTAATGTTGCTTCAGCAGTGGAAATGCTGGATCAGATTGGTCACGGCAATCTTCCTGATTTTACCGGAAAGAATGTGGTAGTAATCGGAGGAGGCAATGTGGCCATGGACTGTGCCCGCTCGGCAGTGCGCTGCGGTGCGGCATCCGTGACTCTTGCCGTAAGGGAACCGCAGGTGGACATGACGGCCCTGCCTTCTGAAATCCAGGGTGCTATCGAGGAGGGAGTGGAGCTTATGACCATGTTTGCTCCTTCTGAGATCAGAATTGATGAAAACGGCAATGTCGTCGGACTGATTACCAAACCTCAGATTACCAGCTATTATGATGCGAACACCGGTATTCCAATGGTAAGAGATGCCGACAAGGAAACATGCGAAATACCGTGTGATGTGATTTTCATGGCTATCGGACAGGCTATTGAGTCTGAAAGTTTTACATCCTATGAGAAGTCTCCGCGGGGTACCTTCATCACCGATGCCACCACGGCGCTTAAGGATCATCCAGGAATTTTTGCCGGCGGTGACTGTGTCAGCGGTCCGGCAACTGCCATCATGGCAATAGGTGCCGGCAAGATTGCAGCCATCAATATTGATTCCTATCTGGGATATCATCACCATTATCATGTTGATATCAAAATTCCTAACAGTCAGGGCAATATGCGGCATCATATGGGCAGGGTCAATCTTACTGAAAAATCGGCAAGAGAAAGAAAAAAGAGTTTCTGTCCTGTGGAAAACAACATGTCCAGGGAGGAGGCAATGCAGGAATGCAACAAGTGCCTCAGATGCGATATTTTCGGAAGCGGCACCATGAAGGGAGGTCTCCTGTAATGAGCAGTATGATTCGTATTGTGATAGATGGTCATGAAATTCAGGCAAAGGAGAATCAGACCATTCTGGAGGTGGCACGTGAAAACGGTATCTACATTCCTACTCTGTGCTATCTGAAGCATGTCAATGAAATCGGATCCTGTCGCATGTGCGTGGTGGAGATAGAGGGGCAGGTCAATCTTGTGCCTTCCTGCAACACAAGAATATGGCCGGATATGGTGGTGATTACAAATTCCGACAGGGTCAGAGTGGCAAGGCAGTTTGTACTGCAGATGATCCTGGCTCACCATGATGTCCGCTGTCTTACCTGCAGCAAGACAGGTGACTGTGAACTGCAGAAGCTTTCCAACGAGTTTGAGCTTCCTCTTGAAAATCCGTATAAGGTAAAGGCAAATTTCAAACTGCCAAACGTGGTGGACAGTCCTTTTCTTTCATATTACCCGGATCTCTGCATAGGCTGTCAGCGCTGTGTCAGCATGTGCAGTAAAATTGTTGGCAACGGCGTGCTGAACGCCTCCAAAATAGGCACCAAAACATTTATTGAGGCACCTTTCGGAAAGGACTGGAAGGATACGTCCTGTGAGCTCTGCGGCAACTGTGCTTCAGCGTGTCCTACCGGTGCGCTAGTAACCAAGAGCATGCGCAAATATCAGACCGGCAATGTGAACCGTGTTCTGACAACATGTCCTCACTGCGCCACCGGCTGTCAGCTTTATCTCATGGTGAAGGATAATCATATTGTGGATGCTGTTCCTGCCGAAGGACCTTCCAATAAGGGACTCCTGTGTACCAAGGGACGGTTCGGATCCTATAATTTCATTCATTCTCCTGACAGACTGCGTTATCCTCTGATTAAAAACCGTAAGACCGGAAAGTTTGAAAGGGCTACCTGGGATGAAGCACTGGATCTGGTTGCATCGAAATTCCTGGAGATAAAGAATACATACGGATCTGACGCCCTGGCAGGATTCGCATGCTCCCGCTCTCCGAATGAAGACTGCTATATGCTCCAGAAAATGGTGCGCTGCGCCTTCGGGACAAACAATGTGGATAACTGTGCCCGGGTCTGTCATTCAGCTTCAGTGGCCGGACTGGCCATGACCCTTGGCTCCGGCGCCATGACCAATCCGATCTCCGATATCACCTCTGATGTGGATCTGATCCTGCTGGTGGGCTCAAATCCGGAGGAGGCGCATCCGGTTATCGGCATGCAGATCAGACAGGCGGTTAACAGAGGTGCTCATCTTATTGTGGCAGATCCGAGAAGAATAGGACTGTCCAGGAAGGCTGATATTCATCTCATGCTGAAGCCCGGAACCAATGTGGCTCTTGTAAACGGAATGATCCACATCATCATTGAGGAAGGACTGGTGGATGAGGAGTTCGTCCGTACAAGGACCGAGGGCTTCGAGGAACTGAAGAACATTGTGAAGGATTATACTCCTGAAAAGGTTGCAGAAATCTGTCATGTAGATCCTGATCAGCTGCGGGAGGCCGCCCGCATGTACGCAAATGCCGGCAAAGCACCGATTATATACTGTCTGGGAGTTACGGAGCATTCCACCGGTACAGAAGGTGTAATGTCACTGTCCAACCTCGCCATGATTGTGGGCAAGCTGGGAAAGAGCGGCTGCGGTGTCAATCCTCTGCGCGGACAGAACAATGTGCAGGGTGCCTGCGATATGGGAGCTCTTCCGGGAGATTTTCCGGGATATCAGAAACTCACCAATGAGGAGGTGGTTCAGAAGTTTGAAAAAGCCTGGAATGTCAAGCTCAGCCGCAGACCGGGTCTTCATGCCACGGATGTTTTTCCGGCTGCAATCAGCAAAAAGATCAGAGGTCTGTTCATTTTCGGTGAAGATCCGGTGGTTACCGATCCGGATCAGGGCCATGTGATAAAAGCTCTGGAAAGTCTTGACTTCTTTGTGGTGACCGAGCTGTTCATGACAAAGACATGTCAGTATGCGGATGTGATCCTTCCCGGCACCAGCTATGCTGAAAAGGAAGGCACCTTCAGCAATACTGAAAGAAGAGTTCAGAGAGTGCGCAAGGCGGTAACCATTGACGGAGAGATGCGTCTCGACACAGATATTTTCACCGATCTGATGAACCGCATGGGTTATCCTCAGCCGTACCTGAGAGCAAGTGAGATTATGGATGAGATCGCCAGTCTGACTCCGAGTTTCGGAGGTATAAGCCATCAGCGTCTCGATGCCGGTGAATCTCTGCAGTGGCCGTGTCCTTCAAGAGATCATCCGGGAACATCCATTCTTCATGTGGGCAGGTTTACCAGGGGACTTGGCTGGTTTTACCCGGCACAGTACTGTGAAAGCAGGGAGCTGCCGGATGAAGAATATCCTTTCATTCTGATGACCGGACGCATTCTGTATCACTACAACACCATGGCCATGACTGGAAGAACCCACGGTCTGGTGGAAAAGGAGGGTCATTCCTTTATTGAGATAAATACGGAGGATGCAGCGAGAATTGGTATCAGTGACAGGGAAAGAGTAAGACTTACGTCCCGCCGCGGATCTATAGAATCAGAAGCCAGGGTTAGTGACAAGGTGTCAGTCGGAGAAACCTGGATGCCGTTCCATTTCCCTGACGGTTTTGCCAACGTTCTCACCAATGCGGCTCTCGACAAGTATGCCAGAATTCCGGAGTACAAGGTTTGTGCCATAAGAATAGAGAAGATCGATTCCTGAACACTTTGGCATGGTTGCAGGATCCGGCAGAATGCGTTTGATGTGAGACCTGGATCCCGGGATTCGGAGATGCTTGGAACTGTGTACGGTGAACAGTCAGTAATCACAATCTGTCTGTCCCGGGGATCTGAGTCCGGTTTCGGATCAGCAGATCTTTATAATCTGCGATCTTGCCCCGCCTGCTGTTCTTTTAACGGAAAAAAAAGACCGGAACCTGTTCGGGTTCCGGCGCGTTTTCCGGAGAAGACAGGGAGATCAGTCTTTTTTCTGTTTCTCTCTTTTCAATATGCCGGCAAGACTTTTGGTAAGTCTTGCCTTCTCTTTGTTTAACAGTACTTCGGCACCTTCGCTGTTTTTCACGTGCTTTTCTATGACTCCTTTGTAGGTGTCCTATTTTATATCTCTTTCAAGCGTCAGAACACCGCCGATACTCAGTGCATTTACATCTTCCAGAATGCTCCTGAATTTTTCCGTTATTCCTTTTACAATAGGGATATCATGTTCCAGGAGTTTAATGTCAGATTCCAGTTTTGCTATTACTTCTTTCATAAAAGTCCTCTTAGTTTAGAGTAAATTTTACCGCTAAAATAACCTGCGTTCACCACCTGATACAATCCATATATGATCTCTGAATCAGCGTACTTTCTGTCTGTGAATATTTACAGTGTCTTAAACATTCAAGGAACATTTTCCTTAATGTTTAAGACTGCTGTCTCAGCTGAAGGATATGAAGTCCGATACACCGGTAAGATCGAGAACCTCCTTCACTGAGTCAGAGACATCCTTCATGATAATCGTGTCGCCGCGCTTCTTAAGTTCCTTGTACACGTTGATAATGACGCGGATACCTGCAGATGATATGTATGACAGATTTTTGCAGTCAAGGATCATGTCTCCGGTTTCCGGAATCGAGCCTGTGATTTTTTCATTCCATTCCGCGGCATTTGAACTTTCTATTCTACCTGTTAATTCCATTATTGTTTCCTTATTTTCTGCGTCTGTACGTACGACCGGTTCTGTAATTTGTTAATGTAATATTTTATCATAAGTAGCAGTTTATAGAATTTACACCTAAAGAACCTGTGATAAATATCCGGTGATTTATATGAATCAGGTCTAAAATCTTCGTTAAGATCTGATTCAGAAATTTTACTGTCCAGTGACAGGTATCCGCTTTTATTTCAGTTTTTTATATGCAACGGAGCATCGCTTTTTACAGAAGCATATTCCGTATATCAGTACTTCACTGATATTGTCGTTCTCAATGTACTGATCAGCGTATCTCTTCCTGATTATCTGTTCAACGGCTGCGGAGGCTGTTTTCCTTCTGCTTACATTTTCATCTGATGTCTGCTTTAATTCCAGCACTGCTATTTTTTCACAGATTCCGGCTGATTTTACTGTCAGATCTACATATCCGTCACCGGATTCAAAATTTGACTTCAGTTCCTGTATCAGAGAAGCATTGTTGTGGTTGGTTAATTTAGTTTGTCCAAAAATTTATATCAAGTTTAATTTAGTTTGTCTAAACATTAATTTTGATTTAATTAG
>JAEEGI010003052.1_pt1 | contig 40258 bp, 35 predicted proteins | sample 8958751 | NCBI WGS metagenome assembly JAEEGI01 (sample SAMN16246545, study PRJNA631951) | gut metagenome | biome: gut microbiome; feature: rumen; material: KS-attached | host: Bos | place: Iran: Karaj | collected 2018-10 | reverse complement strand
AGCGGAAAACGTTTTTCTGCACCTTGATCTTGCCCCGGTACAGATCGATCACGTACGACAGGGCCTGGAAGGTGTAGAACGAGATGCCGATCGGCAGGGGCAGCTCCCGCGAAGTCAGAGACAGGCCGAACAGGCCGTTGATGATGCCCAGCAGAAACGAATAGTACTTAAAGAACCCGAGCAGCGCCAGGTTCAGGATGACGGCCATGACCAGGATCCCCTTCCGCCAGGACGGGATCCGGTCCATATACAGGCCGGTCAGATAGTTCAGAAGGATGGATACGAGGATCAGGAACAGATAGATCGGCTCGCCCCAGGCGTAAAAGATCAGGGAGAACAGAAGCAGGACGCCGTTTTTAGCGCGGATCCCCGGGATCAGAAAATAGAGGAGAAGGCATGCCGGCAAAAAGAAGAATATAAAGATATTGCTGCTGAATACCATGCTCTCACCTCTCGATCCGGGCCCGTATCATCTCCATCAGGCGCGACGCCTGATGACCGGTCACGGAAACCAGATACAGATCGTTTTCATATCGCAGACAGGAACAGAGAAGGTCGTACTGATCCGTTCCGTAGTTTTCAAAAGTCAGCTTCAGGTTTTCCGTCCTTCTGGTAAAAGCGTTCCGGATGCTCTCCGCGTCCGAGTTTTTGTCCAGGTGGATGATAATGATCTCCTCTACGGACATGAAATCCCGCGGCGCGATATGCAGCGCCTCTCCGTAGGCGGACGGAAGCAGATCGTAGTTGCGGCGGATGCTTGCTTCCGAGCCGGGCTGCGCTTCTTCCAGAAGGCCGCTGTTCATCAGCTCCGCCTCAAGGGCGGAAAGATCGTAAGGAACGCCGGCCGCCACCTGAAGACGGGATCGGACAAAAAGCACCACAGAAGCGGTCAGGACAAGAAGCAGCAGGATATATACGATCTTATCCCGGATCTGTTTAGGCGTCTTTTCCGGCATCAGAATCCCACCTCCGCTCGGATATTGTTGAACCATTGCCGCGTCCACGAAGGGGTAAAGTGCACGCCGTCGCTGGCATAGCACCATTCAGGCGAAAAGCCCTGATTCCCGTAGACGAAGGTCCAGCCGTTCCGCTCGCACATATCCTTCAGCAGGACGTTGTATTCCGGAAGCAGACCGAGGAAGGGCCGCGCCGCAACGGCTGCGTCGGTGGCAGGGATCGCATACACGACGTAGATCTTGCAGTTCGGCACCTGGGCGGAGAAGTTCCGGATCACCGCTTCATAGTTGGTGATGGCGACGTTAAGCCCTGCGCTGACGTCGTCGCCGGCGTTCATGAACACGGCTTTGACAGGGTTCTGCGCGATCAGAGCCTGCAGCTCCTGCCTTGCGGTTTCACCCCACGAGCGGGATACCGTATGCCCGATCAGATGGCCCGGCCAGCAGTTATAGATGCTCGGATAAAAGCCGGAGGTGCGGGAATCGCCGAAAAATACGACGTTTTCACCGTTCCACGGCGTCACGATGGTGTTGCGCGTCGCAGCCGCCGCTTTCCGCGACTCCTCTTCTCTCGAAGCCTGTTCTCTTGAGGCCTGCTCTCTCGAAGCTTGCCGGACGGCTTCCCGGGAAGCTTCCATGGAGGCCATCAGCCATTCCATGTATTCTTCTTCTTCGCGGCTCGCATCCTCTGCGGACTGATACTTCTCGGCCAGTTCCAGAAGGGAGGCCGCTATCGAGCTTTTCTTTTCCTGCCACAGGGATTCCTCGACGGATTCCTTTATGGATTCCTCGATCGAGGCGGATTCCGCGACGGATGCCGCAAGGGATTCCTCAATATAGATGCTGTAATCGATGGAGTCCTGGATCCGCTTCTGACGGGAGCTTTCCGCCGCCTGCACGCAGGAGGCTTCCGCTCCGTTTTCGTCCTTCGCCTGACCCTCGATCAGATACAGGACCGACTCGTCGACGGAGATCTTGGCAGAGGCGGGCACGCGCATAAAACAGGCGGTCAGCACAAAAACGAACAAAACGCCGAGGACTCCCGCCGTTATGATCTCCCATATACTCTTTTTCCCGTTTATTTTCATGATATGACTTTCTCTGTGCTTACAGCGTGATCGGCTTCTCCTCTCCTTTCAGGAGACGCGCGATATTGTCCTTGTGCCTGATAAGCGAAAGCACAACAATAAAGGTCATCAGCAAGATGCCTTCCCCAATAGGCATAATACCGGGATTGATGCGTCCTGTCAAGATGAGAACCGTAAATAAGATCAGATCTCCGGTCACCATGATGCAGGAGGCCAGGGAGACCAGCTTGGTCAGCAGGGTAAGGCCGAAGAAGGTGACAAAGGAAAAGATCGTCATCCGCCAGTCCAGGAAAAACATCAGTCCGCCCGTGGAAGCGATGCCCTTGCCGCCCTTGAAATTCATATAAAAAGGAAAGTCGTGTCCCAGCACGACGCCGACAGCCGTCCAGAGACGGATCAGCAGGCGGTGATCGTCGCCAAGATAGCGGAACACCAGGCCAGTAAACAGCAGGGCGAGGATCATTTTCCCCATATCCCCGATAAAAACGATGACACCGGCCCGGCGGCCCATGACGCGCAGGGCGTTCGTGGTGCCGGCATTGCCGCTGCCGTGTTCGCGGATATCCAGACCCTGCTTCTTCCCGTAGATGAAGCTGGTCTGGATGCATCCGAAGCCGTATCCGATAACGAGTAAAAGAAGACGGATCATTGGTCCTTTTCATTCCTTTCCCGGATGATGATCTTGATGCTGGTGCCCCGGAAGCCGAAGGTCTCCCGGATCTGATTCTCCAGATAGCGCTGATAGGAAAAATGCATCAGCTTTTTGTCATTGACGAAGAAAACGAAGGTGGGCGGCCCGACGGCGACCTGCGTGCTGTAATAGATCCGCAGCCGCTTGCCCTTGTCGGAGGGCGGCTCGTGCATGGCCGTGGCCTGCGAGACGATCTCGTTCAGGACGCCCGTGCCGACACGCAGGCTGCAGGCCTCCACGATCTCGTCCACTTTGTCGAAGATCTGCGAGAGCCGCTGCCCGGTCTCGGCGGATACGAAAAGGATATCCGCGTACTCCAGGAAGGACAGGACCTCCCGGATCTTTTTGGTAAAGGCCTTGACGGAGCTGTTGTCCTTCTCCACCAGGTCCCATTTGTTGACCAGGATCAGAACGCCTTTGTTGTTTTCATGGGCGATGCCGGCGATCTTGGCGTCCTGCTCGGTCACGCCCTCCGCCGCGTCGATCACCAGGATCACGACGTTCGAGCGCTCGACGGCGCTCACGGCGCGGATGATGCTGTAGTGCTCGATGTTTTCCTTGACCTTGCTGCGGCGGCGCAGGCCGGCCGTATCGATCAGGACGTATTCCTTCTTGTTGCGGCGCACGACCGTGTCAATGGCGTCGCGTGTCGTCCCGGCGACGTCCGACACGATGACCCGGCGGTTGCCGGCCATCCGGTTGACGATGCTGCTCTTGCCGACGTTCGGCTTGCCGATGATGGCGATGCGGGGACGGGTATCCTCTTCTTCCTCCTCCGCCTTGCGGGGAATCTGGCGCATGACCGCGTCCAGCAGGTCGCCGAGGCCCAGCATTTCGGAGGCCGAGACCGGGATCGGATCCCCGAGGCCGAGATTGTAGAATTCGTAGACGTCGTTGCCGTACTTCGTGAAGTTATCCACCTTGTTGACGGCCAGGACGACCGGCTTCTGGGAACGGCGCAGCATGTCAGCGACGCGCATATCCGCGTCCACCAGCCCCTGCTTGACGTCCGTCAGGAAAATGATCGCGTCCGCGGTCTCCATGGCGACCTCCGCCTGCTCCCGCATCTGCTTTAAGATCACGTCCTCGCTCTCCGGCTCGATGCCGCCGGTGTCGATCAGGGTGAAGGCCCTGTCCAGCCAGGTGCAGTCCGCATAGATACGGTCCCGGGTCACGCCGGGCGTATCGTCCACGATGGAGATCCTCTCTCCCGCTATTTTATTGAATAACGTGGATTTGCCGACGTTCGGCCTTCCCACGATGGCAATGATCGGTTTGCTCATCCTTTCCCTCCCGGTTCATAAGCCCGAAAAAGGCGTTTGGCAGACGGCTTTCCCGCCGACTGCAGAATACTTTTGACCAGAGACGCTCCGTTGCACTCCAGCGCCGTGATGGGCACGCCAAGAGCCTCCTCGGCCTGCCAGGCGTGGATATCGTCCAGAAAGACGTCCTCGCCGGCCCGCAGCATAGTGTCCGGCAGATACAGGATCTCGCCCAGCGGCTTTCCCTTCAGCTGCGCGATAAGATCCTGTCCGGTGATCAGGCCGGAAACCGTGATCGACTCTCCGAAAAAGCGGTTGACGACGGGGTACAGATGCACCGCGATGCCGGGGAATTTCGCGCAGAGCTCGTCCGTCAGTTCTTTCAGAGCGGGCGCCGCCAGGAGCCCGCCGGCCAGGGAGACCTCCCTCTTTTTCTTCGACGGACGGTGATGCGCCAGTTCCTCGCGGAACTGGTCCATAAACAGACGCAGCATGCCCACGCCGTTTTCCAGCTGCAGGTACCCGTCGTAGCGGTCCTCCTCCGGCAGGGGGAGCTCCGCCTTTAGGTAGATCTCGTCGCTGGCGTGGATAAAATGCAGACCGTACTCCGGAAACAGTTTCTTCTGCCAGGCCTCGATGATCTCAACGGTCCGGCGCGCTTCTTCCTTCGTCATGAGCCGCAGGGGCGCCAGCTTCTCCCGGTATTTGGTCAGACCCACCGGTACCACGGAAACGCTTTCCATGACGGGCAGGTATCTGGAGAGCTCCCGGATGGTGTATTCCAGTTCCTCCCCGTCGTTCCAGCCGGGGCAGAGCACGATCTGGCCGTTCATGGTCAGACCGGCCTCGTACAGAGCGTCCAGCTTTTTCAGCGCTTCTCCGGCGAAGCGGTTGTTCAGCATGCGGCAGCGCAGCGCCGGGTTCATGGTGTGCACCGAGATATTGATCGGCGAGAGGCGGTAACGGATGATCCGTTCGATATCGTGATCGCTCATGTTGGTCAGCGTCACGTAATTGCCCTGCAGAAAGCTCAGGCGCGCGTCGTCGTCCTTGAAATACAAGGTCTCCCGCATGCCGGGCGGCATCTGATCGATAAAACAGAAAATGCATTTGTTGCGGCAGGAGCGGTACTGATCCATTAAGCCGCCGTCAAAAAGGAGCCCCAGATCCTCGTCCTCCTCCTTCTCGATCTCGAACAGGGTCTGCTCTCCTTCCGCCGTTTCGCTCAGAAGCTCCAGGTACTCGTCCCGGCAAAGGAACTCGTAGTCAAAGACGTCCTCGATCGGCTGTCCGTTGATCTCCAGGACGAAATCCCCGCTCTTCATATTCAGCTCTTCCGCTATGGAGCCGGGTTTGATCCCGGTAATTCGGTGCTTGCTCATTCTGCCGCCTTTCGAAAACATATTTTAGCATAACTTTCTTGCCAATTCCACAGAAAAGTGATACTATTTTTGCGGAATGCATCTTATTTCACGGAGGATCTCATGTTAAACGATCAGGAAAAACAGTATTTCTTCAAAAACCGCACGCTTCTTGCGCCATTAAAGATCGTTGCTATGGACAATTGCCGGGAACTGGGTGAAAAGGCCGATAAGCATATCGTGGCCCTTCGCAAACAGTATCTGGCCGACCACCTCGAAGATGACCCCACCATTGCCAGCCGCGACTACGACCGCGACACCTATCTGGTTCGTACGGAATGCCCCCGCTTCGGATCCGGCGAAGCCAAGGGCATGATCCTGGAATCGGTCCGCGGCTGCGACCTGTTTATTATTTCCGACGTGACGAACAGCAGCATGAGCTTCAAGATCAACGGCCGTACGCACTACATGTCGCCGGACGACCACTATCAGGACTTAAAGCGCATCGTGGCGACGGCCCGCTCCTCCGCGCACCGCATCAGCGTGATCATGCCCTTCCTGTATCAGAGCCGCCAGCACAAGCGAGTGCACCGGGAATCGCTGGACTGCGCCATGGCGCTGGAAGAACTCAGCAGCATGGGCGTGGAAAACATCATCACCTTCGACGCCCATGATCCGACCGTGCAGAACGCCATTCCGCTGCACGATTTCGACAACTATTCTCCCGACTATCATTTCCTGAAGGTCCTGCTGCAGAAGCTGGGCGAAAAGAATCTGGTCGACACGAAGCTGCACCGGGACGATTTCCTGATCGTCAGCCCCGACGAAGGCTCCATGAAGCGCGGCGTATTCCTGGCGAATACCGTCGGCGTGGATCTGGGCATGTTCTACAAGAGACGCGACTACACGGTGATCGAGGACGGCGTCAACCCGATCGTGGCTTCCGAATATCTGGGACCGGATCCGACCGGCAAGACCGTTCTGATCCTGGACGACATCATTTCCACCGGCTTCAACATCCTGGAAGCGGCGAAGGAGATGCGGCGGAAAAACGCGGCGTGCATCATCATCTGCTGCACCTTCGGACTCTTTGTCACGGGCTTTGAGAAATACATCAAGGCGCACGACGAAGGCATTTTCGACTATATGGTGACGACCAACCTGAACTACCGGGCGCCCATCGTGCTGGAGCAGCCCTGGTACTTCGAGGCGGATCTATCCGGCTATGTCGGCAAGATCATCAACACCATGAACCACAATATCGCCGTCTCGACCGTTGTCAGCCCGATCGGACTGCTGCAGGATCTCGTTAAGAAGGCCGAAGGCTAGTACTTACCGAAGGCGTCGGGGAAGTGAAGGATTCGTTCCCCGTCGATCGCCACGACGTCAAAGCGGCAGGGAGGCTCGCCTTCCCGGCAGTAACGGTTCAGATACACACGGGCGACCTGAAAGATGGTTGCCTGTTTTTTTCTGTCCACGTGCTCTTCTCCCCAGCCGAAACGGCCGGAATAACGGTACTTGACTTCGACGAATACGAGGGTATCGCCGTCCCGTGCGACCAGATCGATCTCTCCGAGGCGGCAGTGGAAGCTGTGCACGAGGATCTCCATGCCCCGCGCACGCAGAAAGGCGGCAGCCTGCTCTTCGCGCTCGCTGCCGATCAGCCGTTTATTCATTTTTTGCTTTTACTCCGTGAAATTCCTGATGAAGCTGCGGCGGTGCAGCGGGGTCGGCCCCAGACGCCGCAGGGCTTCTATATGCTCCGCCGTGCCGTAGCCCTTGTTTTTCGCCAGGCCGTAGCCGGGGTACAGCGCGTCGTATTCGTACATCAGACGGTCCCGCGTGACCTTGGCGATGATGCTGGCCGCCGCGATGGAAAGGCTTTTGGCGTCTCCCTTGATGATGCCGAGCTGGGGCACGGAAATACCGGGAATGGTAACGGCGTCCACCAGCAGATAATCCGGCCGGGGGGACAGCTGCGAAACGGCTTCCCGCATGGCCTCATAGGTGGCCTGCAGGATATTGATCTCGTCGATCCGGGCGGCGGATACCATGCCGACGCCGACGGCGGCGGCCTTTTCCATGATTTCGTCGTAGAGGGCTTCCCGTCTGGCTTCGGAGAGCTTTTTGGAATCGTTCAGATAAAGGATCTCGCTGCCGGGCTCCAGAATGACGGCGGCGGCCGCCACCGGGCCGAAAAGAGGACCGCGGCCGACCTCGTCGACGCCGGCGATCCGACCTTTTTCCGCAAAGTGTCGCTCATATTCGCCCATCGCAAAGAGTCTTGCGCGTTCCTTCTCCAGATCAAGGCGCGGCATTTTTTACCTCCGCGGGAACCAGGGAAGTCCGATTGGCAAAGGGAAGCACGCGGTAAAGGGCCCGTCCCACGAACTGGGAGCGGCTGACGGGACCGACGTCATAGCGGGAGTCGATGCTGTTGACCCGGTTGTCGCCCATGACGAAGTATTCATCTTCTCCGAGCCTGATGATCTCTTCCGCCGAGCCGGCCGGGAAGTAGCTCTGCGTCGCATAGGGATCCTCGATGGGCTTTCCGTTGATATAGATCCCGGAATTGATGATCTGCACCGTTTCACCGGGCAGGCCGATGACCCGCTTGACGTAGAAGGTGTCGGGACGGTCCTTCAGGCGGAAAACGACGATCTCAAAGCGCTTGGGATCGCGCAGGAAGCGGTAGGTGAAGCAGTCCACGATCAGCTGGTCTCCGTCCTGCAGCGTGTCCTCCATGGACTTGCCGTCTACGGCCACCCGCTGACCGACGCAGGTCAGGAAAAAGACCACGAAGGCGATCATGAAAACGAGAGAGCCCAGCGTGGACAGGATATCCTTTCCCATGGAGGGCTGTCGGACCAGGATCACGGGCTCGTTCTTTCTGTCCCTTTTTTTCTTTTTCTGTTTGACCGGCCTGCTGCCGTTCGCTTCTTCGCTCATTTTATTCCTCGGATTCTTCGGGCTTTTCCAGGGAGATCCGTCCCAGGCGGCCGGCCTGCCAGTCGTTCAGGAGGCGGCGGGCGGCGGCTTCGGTATCCGGGACCGATCCTTTTTTCAGAAAGCCCTGTTTTTCGGCCAGTTCCTGCAGCATCTCATAGGCTTCGGTACGGCTCAGTCCGTATTTTTCCGCCAGGACGCCGGGATAGGTTTCTTCCAGAAGCCGGATCCCGCGGACGGCCAGTTCCTCCAGCGGCAGAACGTCCTGGCTGATGGCGCCCATCAGCGCCAGATGCAGGCCGACGGTCTCGTCCTCGAACTTCGGCCAGAGAATGCCGGGCGTATCCATCAGCTCCATGCTGCGGGAAAGGCGGATCCACTGAAGGCCTTTCGTAACGCCGGGCTTATCTCCGGTTTTCGTACTGGCTCGGCCCGCGAGAGAATTGATCATGGTGGATTTTCCCACGTTGGGGATCCCGGCCACCATGACCCGGATCGGGCGGTTTTTGATGCCCCGCTTCGCGTCTTTTTCGCTCTTCTCCGCCGCCCACAGGTCCAGCTGCTTCCGGAGGCGCTCCGCCTGGTTTTTGCTGCGGGAATCCACGGAAAGGGCCTCGACGCCGCCGGCGCGGAAAAAGGCTTCCCAGGCGGCCGTAACGGCGGGATCCGCAAGATCGGCCTTGTTCAGGACCAGAAGGCGCTTTTTCCCCTGCCCGAGCTTCTTAAGATCCGGATTGGCGCTGGCATAGGGAAGCCTGGCGTCCCGGATCTCCACGATCACGTCCACCAGCTTGAGGCTCTCTTCCATCGCCCGGCGGGCTTTGGTCATATGTCCGGGATACCACTGCAGATTCATACCAGTTCCTTCAGTTCAGAAAACGCAGGTTTTTAAAGGGGGCGTAACGGATCCATACGGTGCCGAGTACGTTTTCCGCCGGGATATTGCCCACGTCCGTGAAACGGCTGTCCAGAGAAGCGTCGGGGTTCTCCCCGACCACAAAATATTCGTCCGTGTGCAGCGTAACGGGGGAAGCCGCTACGCCGGCGTAGGCCAGCGTCCGGGTGTATTCGCTGTCGGGCAGCGCCTCTCCGTTGATATAGACCTTCCCTTCCTTGATCTGCAGCGTTTCGCCCGGCAGCGCCAGGACGCGCTTCAGGTAAACGCCTTCCTGACCGGGCAGATGGTACACGACGATATCGTAGCGCTCGATGGGAAGGATCTTTCCCTTGGTGCGGTTCAGAAGCATGCGGTCGCCGCCGGAGAGCGTGGGCGTCATGGAGCTTCCCTCCATGCGGACGCGGGTCCCGAAGAGATAGGTCAGCGTTAAGGCCAGGGCGATCACAAGGATCACGTCAACGACCCAGTTGCTGACGGATTTGATGATATCGCCCGCAGTTACGACTTCATAACGGCGTTTTCCCGCCATCGCCTTCTCTCCTTCCGTATAGGATCCCGTGCCGGCCTCAGCCCTGCCCGGCGGTCATTATATCACAGGCCCCACCGTGCCGCAAGGCCTGATTGCGCGTTCTTTGGCCCGTCCTCCGGCGGTATTTCCGGAGCGGCGGCCGGCTTTGCGAAAATGAAAAAACAGCCGTGAGGAGATCTCACAGCTGCTTTTTCGTTCCGCGTCTTAGCGGCTGGCTTCCTTGACCTTGGCAGCCTTGCCGACTCTGTCACGCAGGTAGTTGAGCTTGGCTCTGCGGACTTTGCCGCGGCGTACGACTTCCACTTTCTCGATCAGAGGGGTGTGCAGGGGCCAGGTCTTCTCGACGCCGACACCGCCGGAGATCTTGCGGACCGTGAAGGTCTCGCGGGCTCCGCCGTTCTGGCGCTTTAAGACGATGCCTTCGAACATCTGGATACGTTCGCGGCTGCCTTCCTTGATCTTGGCGTATACTCTGACGGTATCGCCGACGCGGAAATCACCGACGTTCTCTTTCAGCTGAGCGTCTTCAATTTTCTTGATGATGTCGTTCATGTTTCCTCCTAAATCTCAGGTCGTTCATAACGCCTTTCGCGCCAGCGGACCGCTCCTTTTTATGCGACACGCGTAATATAATAGCACCTGTGCGGAAAAATGCAAGCACTTTTTTCAGTTTTTTTCCTCAATATCGCTTTCCAGAGACTGCAGGAATTTCCGGTCCGTCTTGTCGAGCTCCGCTTTTTCCAGCAGTTCCGGCCTGACTTCCTTCGTCCGTCTGAGCGATTCGTTCCGCCGCCAGCGCGCGATGTTGGCGTGGTGCCCGGACTTTAAGATCTCCGGCACGGGCCGTCCCATAAAAACCTCCGGCCGCGTGTACTGCGGATACTCGAGCAGGCCGTTCATGAAGGATTCGTCCTCGCCGGACTCCTCGTTGCTTAAGACGCCGGGGACCATGCGGGATACCGCGTCCATCAGCACCAGGGCAGGCAGTTCGCCGCCGGTCAGCACGTAGTCGCCGATGGAGATCCGGTCCGTGGCGATCTCCTCCAGGACCCGTTCGTCTACGCCTTCATAATGGCCGCAGAGGATGTACAGCTCTTCTTCCTGTGCCAGCTCGATTGCCTTTTTCTGGGTAAAGACCTCCCCCTGCGGCGTCAGGTACACCAGCCGGGGACGCGGGCCCTCTCTCACTGCGGCTTCGTACGCGCGGTAGATGGGCGGCGCCTGCATCACCATGCCGGCTCCGCCGCCGTAGGGATAGTCGTCCACGTGTCCGTAGCGGTCCGAGGCAAAGTCGCGGATGTTGATGCAGCGAAGCTCAAGCAGGCCTTTCTCCATGGCCCGGCCCGTGATGCTGGCGGAAAAGCCCTGTTCGATCAGCTCGGGGAATAAAGTCAGAACCGTAAAACGCATCAGAGATCCTCCAGTCCGTCCATCAGGTGGACGACGATACGTCCCTCCTCCGGACTGATCCGTTTCACGCAGTCCCGGATGTTCGGCAGCAGGTACTCACGGCTGCCTTCCGTCTCGGTATCTTTTACCACGAAGACGTCGTTGGCGCCGGTGGGCAGCACTTCCTGCAGGGTACCCAGATACCGTCCCTCTTCCGTTTCCACGCGGCAGCCCAGAAGGTCCGCCACGTAAAAGCTGCCCTCCTCCAGCGGCGCCGCATCCTCGCGGCTGACCCAGAGAGAGGCGCCCTTATAGCGCTCGATATCGTTGATGTTGTCGATGCCTTTGAACTTCAGGATCACCATGCCCTTAAAGAAGCGGGCCTTTTCCACCTCGAGATCCAGCTTTTCCTTCGGCGTTTCCAGAATGACTTTTTTCAGACGCGAAAAACGCGCGGGAGAATCCGTGGTCGGATAGACCTTGATCTCCCCGCGTATTCCATGGGTGGAACTGAAGATCCCGATCCGGAAAAACTGTTCCATCACCCGATGTCCAGGCTGACCCGCTTGTCTTCGCGGACAGCTTCTGCTTTCAGAACGGTGCGGATCGCTTTGGCAATCCTTCCCTGCTTCCCGATGACCTTGCCCATATCGGCCGGATCCACCGTCAGCGTCAGCACGGTTTCGCGCTCCGTCACCGTCTCCGTAACCACGACGGCGTCGGGATTGGTCACCAGCGCTTTCGCGATCACTTCAACTAATTCTTTCATGGGCATACCTCTGAATTATTCCAGACCGGCGATCTTTAAGAGCTTCGCAACGGTATCGGTCGGCTTCGCACCGTTCTTGATCCACTGCGCCGCCTTCTCGGTGTCGATCTTTACGATGCTGGGATCCGCAGTGGGATCATAAAAGCCGATCTGATCGATGAAGCGGCCGTCGCGGGGCGCGCGCTCATCGGCAACGATCACACGGTAGGTGGGGGCTTTCTTCTTGCCCATTCTGGTCAAACGAATCTTGACTGCCATAATAAATTTCCTCCCTTTGGGGTTAAAATACGCTTCTGCGCTGATCTATCTGTACGTCGTTATGACGTCAGCTGCTTTTTCAGAAGGGCAGATTGAAGGGCATTTTTCCCTTCTTGCCCATTTTGCCGGTCATCTGCTTCATCATCTGCTTGCTCTGGTCGAACTGCTTTAAGAGGCGGTTGACCTCCATGACCGTGGTGCCCGCGCCGGCTGCGATGCGGCGCCGCCTGGACCCGTTGATGATGTCCGGTTTGTGGCGTTCCTTCGGCGTCATGGAATAGATGATGGCTTCCACTTTCTTTAAGGCGCCGTCGTCCGGCATCTGCGCGCCGCGGAATTTGTTGCCGAGACCGGGGATCGCGCCGAGGAGATCCGTGATCGAGCCCATTTTCTTGATCTGCTGCATCTGCTCCAGGAAATCCTCCAGATCGAATTCGGACTTGCGGAGCTTGCGCAGCGTGGCTTCGGTCTTGGCATCGTCGATATCCAGGGCTTCCGCCTTCTCGATCAGGCTCAGGATGTCGCCCATGCCGAGGATCCGGTTGGCCATCCGCTGCGGATAGAACTGCTCCAGATCCGTGAGCTTCTCTCCCATGCCGGCGTAAAAGATCGGCTTGCCGGTGACGGCCTTGACGGAAAGCGCCGCGCCGCCGCGGGTGTCGGAATCCAGCTTGGTAAGGATCACGCCGTCCACGCCGATCTGCTCGTCGAAGGACTGGGCTACGTTCACGGCGTCCTGGCCGGTCATGGCGTCCAGCACCAGCACGGACTGCGTGACGGGGACGGTGGCCTTGATCTCCTTTAACTCGTCCATCATGGCCTGATCCACGTGCAGGCGGCCGGCGGTGTCCAGAAGGACCAGGTTGTAGCCCTTCTGTTTGGCTTCTTCCAGGGCCATCTTCGCGATCACAGGCGGCTTGATATCAGAGCCCGGCGAAAAGACCGGGATGCCGAGCTTGGCGCCGTTGACCTTCAACTGGTCGATAGCGGCCGGGCGGTAGATATCGCAGGCGACGAGCAGGGGCTTGCGGTCCTTCTTCTTCTGGAGAAGAGCGGCCAGCTTGGCGGCGGTAGTGGTCTTGCCGGCGCCCTGCAGGCCTTCCATCATGTAGACCGTGATCTCGTTGCGCGGCAGGAGCTTGATCTCCGTGCCCTCGCTGCCCATCATGCGGATCATCTCTTCGTTGACGATCTTGATGACGGCCTGGCCGGGCGTTAAGGATTTCATGACCTCGCTGCCGACGGCCCGGGCTTCGACAGCCTTGACAAAGTCCTTGACGACCTTGTAGTTGACGTCGGCCTCGAGCAGGGCGAGTTTCACCTCCCGCATGGCGGTCTTGACGTCCGCTTCGGTCAGCATGCCCTTTCCGGTCAGCTTTTTAAAAGCGGCCTGTATTTTATCCGATAAGCTTTCAAATGCCATGATGTGAGTCCTTTATTCAGCTCTCTTCCATTTCCCGCGTCAGTCTCAGGATCTCTTCGACTTTTTCCGACAGGCCGGGATCCTTTTTCATCTCTTCGCAGATCCCGCGGATCCGTCCGGCTTTTTCGCGCAGCTCCCGGAACTGCCTGACCAGTCCGAGTTTTTCTTCGTAGCGGTCCAGCGCCGTTTCGACCCGGCGGACCATGTCGTGGATGCCCTGCCGGCTGACGCCGAAAAGCTCCGAGGCTTCGGAAAGGCTTAAGTCCCCGAAGCGGACTTCTTCGTAGATCTGCCGCTGCTTTCCGGTCAGGAGCTGGCCGTAGAAATCGTATAATAAGCTGTATTCGCCTAATTTATCCATCCTGCTCTCCTGCCGGGACCGGCTTTCCGGCAGCCCTCTTCAGGGCCGCTGTGCAAAGATACCATAAAGAAATATGCCTGTCAAGTATTTTTTCTTGACAGGCAGATAATTTTTTCCGGAAACGCGTTTTACCAGATCGACACGCGTTTTTCGGGCGCGATAAACATTCCGTCGCCTTCCTTCACGTCAAACGCTTCGTACCACTCGGAGAAGTTGCGGGGCGTCATATTGGCGCGCAGCTCGGACGGGGAATGTACGTCGTTCGTTAAGAGCAGCTTGTAGTAGCCTTCCCGCGCCTTCATGCACCAGACGCGCGCCCAGTTCATGAAATAGGCCTTGAAATCCGCCTCTGGCAGCGAGTGCATGATCTCCAGCGTCACGGCCATGCCGCCGTTGTCCGCGATGTTTTCGGACACGACCAGGCCGCCGTTGACCTTGCCGCCGTGGAAGGGGATACCGTCGTACTGTTCGGTCATCGCCAGGATGCGCTTGTCGAATTCCTTGAAGTCCTCTTCCTTCCACCAGTCTTTCAGATTGCCCTTCTCGTCGAAGTGCGAGCCGTTGTTGTCGAAGGCGTGCGAGATCTCGTGGCCGATGACCGCGCCGATGCCGCCCAGGTTCTCTTCACGCTTCTGACGCACGTCGTAGAAAGGCTTCTGCAGGATGGCCGCCGGGAAGGTGATATCGTTCTTGAACGGATCGTAGCAGGCGTTAACCATATGGCCGGGCATGGCCCATCTGGAGAAATCGGTCGGAAGGGTCAGCTTATCGAGCTCACGGCGGATATTCTTCCGGCGGATGAAGGACATCGCCTCGAAGAAGGACTGATCCTCCGTCAGTTTCAGCGTATCGAAGTAATCGTCGTAAGCGTCCGGATAGCCCATCTTGATCGTGATGGCCGAAAGTTTGCGGACGGCCATCTCCTTGGTCTCTTCGGCCAGGAAGGCGTTCTTTTTCACGCGAAGCTTGTAGGTCTCGATGATCTCCTTCACCATGTCGGTGATGTCTGTCTTGGCTTCCTCGCCGAAGTAGGTCCGTCCGTAGTACAGGCCGACCGGCTCGCCGTAGGCGGAGGAAGCGATGCGGTACGCCTGCTTTTCGATGGGCGGCTCCTCCTTGATACCCACCAGCTTGTACATGAAGCGGTGGGAAAGATCCGAAAGCTCCGTGGAAAGGGAGGCGGCGTTCTTCAGGACGGTCTTCACGTAGGCCCAGTGCACGTAGAGCGGCAGCGTTTCCTCGTTCAGAATCTCCTTAAAGCCTTCCGTCAGGCGCGGATTGCTGGCGTTGACTTCCGCGGGCGCCTGGCCGGGCCAGAGCTTTTCCAGGAGTCCGGCAAAATCGAAGGGCTTCAGCTGTCCGCTGATCTCTTCCGTGCTCACGGGGTGGATCAGCTTGACGTAATCGGCCATTTCGCGGCTGCTCAAAGCTTTCCGGCGGATCAGGTCGTCGAAGCGGACGGCGTCGCGCAGGTATTCCCTCTGTTCTTTCTTATCCAGGGGCGAGAGCGCCAGGATCTTCTTTACCATGCCTTTCCAGAGGAGCATCATGTAGAACTTCGGGACCGGCTTCTCGTAGTAGGACGTATCCGGCAGGATGATCTCCGGATCCCAGAGGACCAGCGCCTGATCGTCGGTGTTCCGCGGGTCCTCCATGACCTCAAAGCTGAAGGGAAGGGGGATGCCGAGGCTGACGAATTCGGCGGCAGCCTCGTTCAGATCGGCGATGCTCCCGATGCCGCGGATCTTTTCCAGCAACGGGTAAAGGGGCTTCATGCCGGCTTCGTTCCGGGTCTTCGTATCCATCGCCTTTTCATACAGGCGGACGGCGTCGGCAACGGCCGGAAGCCCCGGATCTTTTTCGCCGGATGCGAAGGCGGCAAAATCCGCCATGAGCGTCTTTTCCACGTCGTCGTTCAGGCACACGAAGCCGCCGGTGACGGGCTTGTCGTTCGGGATCACGGCGGTCTTCATCCACTCGCCGTTAACGTAATTGTACAGATCGTCCTGCACGCGGACGGGTGCGCTTTCCTTTTCCTTCTTCATTCTTTTTCTCCTCTTCTATGATCGCGGGATCTTTCGGATCATTGAGTATTCGTTCAGCAGCGTGCCGTCCGGCAGACGGATCGCGTCCGGCCTGACGCCGCAGATCCGGAAGCCCATTTTCTCGTACAGGGCCCGCGCGCGGACGTTGCCTTCAATAAAATCCAGCTCCAGCTGGAGCAGGTTCGGGTTGTTCTCCGCGATCCGGAACAGGGTCTCGAACATCTTCGTGCCGATGCCCTGCCCCCAGAATTCCTTCAGGATCGCGATGGCGACGGTGGCGCGGTGCCGGGTCTTGAGACTGGTTTTCCACAGGATCTGGCAGTTGCCGACCACGCGGCCGTCCACCAGACAGACCGGCATGGCCTGATTGTCGGAGCGGTTAATCTGCTCGAACAGGGCTTTTTCGCCTTCATAGGTATATTTGACGCATTCCTCGGGCGTCCGGAGCAGATAAGGAGTTTCTCCGGCGGTTTTATAAAGATATTCGAGCGTCCCGGGGACGTCTTCTTCGCGCGGACTGCGGATAACGGCTTCCCGGCCGTCTTTTAAGGGAAAGCGGATCTCTTCGATCAACATGGAATGCTCCTTCTTCTATGCAGTGCCGAGAACGTAGCGTTTGCGGCGTTCTTTTGTGATCCACAGGCTGACCATCAGTCCGGCGATGATGAGCGCGCCGCCGCCGAAGCGGATCAGGCCCGCATACGGCTCCAGCTGCGTGTCGATGGCCGGCAGGAGGGCGATAAAGCCTTCCAGCAGGACCGAACAGACGCCGAGCGCAATGAGCCGGCTCTTCTTAAAAACTTCCCTGAGCGGCAGCTCCGGGAAGGCCGCGCGGGCGGCCAGGGCCAGTACGCCGGCCAGGACAGCAAAAAGGAGCAGAACGCCCGAAAGCGCCGACAGCAGCGGGCTTAAGAACAGATTCCACAGGGCGTGGCAGCCCTGGCAGACGCCCCAGCCGAGCGCCCAGAGCGGCAGGCCGATCAGGATCCTTAAGGGCAGCGGCCAGGACCAGATCCAGCTCCGCATCTTTCCCCAGAGCGAGGTCGGACCGCTCTCGTCTTCTTCCTCTTCCTCTTCGTCGTCGGGATCCTCGTCGTCGGAAACGTCTTCGATCACGTGGACGACGGCCGGCTTGTTGATCTCGTCGGCAGCCTTCAGCATTTCTTCCGGCGAACCGAACAGGCCGTTGACTAAAACGGCCGTCCCGGTCGTAACGGCGGCGGCGGCGCCGAGCGCCTTTTTGCCGACCTTTTTCCCGAGGGTTTTGGGGAGCGAATCTTTCACGGCCGGCTTATCCGGTCCGGCCTTCTCTTCTTCCTTTGCCGGCGCCGTTGCGGCTTCCTTTTCTTCTGAGAGCAGCGCTTCGTCTTTCATCGTTTTCTCCGGACTATCTGTTGTACACTTCCTCGATCTGGGCATAGCCTTCGGCGGCCAGCTGATCCTTCTGGAATTTCTTGTTCTTCATCAGCGTGCCGACCAGCACGGTGCGGCCGGCGGCCCGTTCTTCGGCGGCTTTCTTCCGGACGGCCAGCGCCTTCTCTTCCGGCAGGTTTTTCTCCAGCAGATAGGCCTTCTTTTCGCCCTGATCCGGGACCGTATAGCCCTGGTCCAGCAGAATGGCGATCAGCCGCTCGAAGCCGATGGAGATGCCGCAGGCGGGCACCTGCTGGCCGATGAATTTGCCGACCATCTCGTCGTAGCGCCCGCCGCCGCCGGCCGCACTGCCGAAATCGGCCAGCTCCAGTTCGAAGATCGGGCCGGTGTAATAAGACATGCCGCGCACCAGCGTCGGGTCGAAGAGGACCTCGAAACGAACGGTCGCCGAGTTCTCCACCGCAGTGATGATGCCCTCTAAATCGCAGATAAAGCCCTGCGCCGCAGCGTTTTCCGAAAGAAGCTCCGAAAGGGCTTTAAGAGGCATTTCCGCGGCTTTCAGGGCCATGCTGAGCTTCTCGTAAGCTGCCACGCTTTCCTCGGAAAAGCCGTTTTCGCGCAGCTCCTTCACGACGCCCTCCAGACCGATCTTGTCCATCTTGTCCCAGGTGATGAACGCTTCGTCGCAGCGCCCTTCGGGAATGCCGCAGTACGCCGCCATGGCCTTCAGGAGCCGGCGGTCGTTGATGTGGAGGACGAAGCCCTCGAAGCCCAGCTTGCCGAGCAGGGTGGAGGTCGCCAGCAGCAGGTCCGTCTCGGCGGCGGTCGAGCCCTCGCCTAAGATATCGATGTCGCACTGATAGAATTGGCGGAAGCGGCCCTTCTGCGGGCGGTCGGCGCGGAAGACCGGACCGATCTGCAGGGCCTTGAAGGGCTTGGGCAGCTCCCCGCTGTGCGCGGAGAAATAGCGGACGAGCGGGACCGTCAGGTCGTAGCGCAGGCCGGCGTCGGCCAGATCGTCTTCCGTTTTCGCGGAATCGATCTTCAGCTTCTCGCCGCGCTTTAAGACCTTGAAGATCAGCTTCTCGTTGTCGCCGCCCTGCTTGCTTAAGAGGTTCCCGAGGGATTCCATGACGGGAGTCTCGATCGGCGTGTAGCCGAAGCTCTTGTAGGTCTTCTTGATCAGATCGATCACGTAGTCGCGGATCAGCATTTCCTTCGGCGTGATGTCGCGCATGCCCGTAACGGGGTTTTTATTCAAAGCCATAATCTTCTCTTCCTTTCCAGCATCTCTTCGATCCGGTTTTTATAGTCGCCGAGCTCCTTGACGTTGTCGGCCCGCTCGATGCGGCCGTCCGGGTAAACCGCCTTGCTGATATTGCCGGCACCCACCGCAAGGATACTCTGTTTTTCCTCCATAATCAAGACGTTGTAGACGCCTTCTTTCCCGGGCGCGGCGTAGCCGACGTTCTCCAGATTGCCGGCCATGTTCTTCTGCCGGTACAGATAGTAGGGGAACAGGCCCATGGCGGCGGCGCCTTCGGAGGCGGCGCGCATCATGGCGTCGCTCTCCTTTTGTCCCAGGCCGGCGACCACGGTGCCGTTCGCTTCCATCCTCAGGCGCGAGGCGCGCTTGATGGCCAGCGCGTGGATAGTCAGATCGTCCGGCTCAAGCGGCTTTAAGCGTCGCAGCGTGTCTTCCACGTCCGCCGCCGTCTCGCCCGGAAGGCCCAGGATCAGGTCCATGTTGATATTGTCAAAGCCCATGCTCCGGGCCAGGTCGTAGGCTTTCATGAAGTCTTCCACCGTGTGCAGCCGCCCGATCCGGTCCAGCGTTTTCTGCTGCATGGTCTGGGGATTGATGGAGATGCGGCTGACCGCGTGATCCTTCAGCACCGCCAGCTTATCCGCCGTGACGCTGTCCGGCCGGCCGGCTTCTACGGTGAATTCCAGGAGGCCATCGGTCGGAAAGATCCGTCCGATCGCCGTCAGCAGCCGATCCAGCTGGGCGGCCGAAAGCGAGGTCGGCGTTCCGCCGCCGATATAGACCGTATCCAGCGGCCTGCCGCCGAACAGCGGGCGGCTCTGCTCCATCTCGTAGATCAGCGTATCCAGATAAGAATCCACCTGATCCCGGAAAGCCGCCAGCGGATAGGCGGTAAAGGAGCAGTAGGCGCAGCGGCTGGGGCAGAACGGAATGCCGGCGTACAGGCTGAAGCCTTCCGCCCCGTGCGTCCGGGCCAGAACGGCCCGTTCCTTCTGCGCGGTCGCGATCGCCAGGCTCAGCTTCTCTCCGTCCAGATAGTAGCTGCGCCGCATTTCCTCCGCGACCTGAACGGGCCGTTCCCCGGCTTCCAGCTTCTGCATGATCAGCTTGGTCGGACGGATGCCGGTCAGGGTGCCCCAGGGGAGCTGCCGGCCCGTCGCCGCAGAAAGCTCGTCATAGATCCGCCGCTTCCAGGCGTTCTTGATATCCTCGTAGGGGCGGGTCCGGTCGGGCGCAGGGACCGCATAGCGGAAATCAAAGTCTCCCGGCGTTTCCGGTGCTCCCGTCAGCTTCTGCAGCGGTTCTCCCGGGAAAAAGGCGCCCAGCAGGCCCCGTACGTCATATTCGAACTCTTCTCCGTCTCCGGAGAACCAGAAGCCGACCATGGGCTCATCCTTCCGAGAGGGGATTGAAGCGCCTCTCAAATGCGATAAAGGTCAGATCCATATGTCCGGGACAGACCGTCGTATCCTCCGGCAGTTCCCGCAGGAGCCGGCGTACGGAGCGGACGATGTCCGCATCGCTCCCGGTCTCCAGATCCGTCCGGCCGTAGGAGCCGTGGAACAGGGTGTCGCCGCTTAAAAGGATATTCTGCTCCGGAAAATAATAACAACAGCTGCCGGCGGTGTGGCCGGGCGTGTGCAGGACTTGGAACGTCAGGCCGGCCAGTTCGGCCTTCTGCTCCGGGAAAAAGGTCTTGTCCGGCGTCAGCGTGACCGGGCCGTCCCAGAGGGCGGAGCCGTTGGCGCGGGGATCCTCCATCAGCGCCGCCTCCTTATCGAGGCAGTACACCGGGATCCCGTAATGCGCACGCAGCTCGTCCGCCGCGCAGATATGGTCAAAATGTCCGTGCGTCAGCAGGATCGCCGCGGGCTTTGCGTTTTCCCGGTTGAGCGCGGCGATGATCCGCCCCGCCTCATCGCCGGGATCCGCGATCAGCGCCTCCCCGCTCTTCGTGTTGATCAGCAGGTAGGCGTTGGTCCCGATGGGGCCCACGACGACCCGCTTCAGGGAAAAGCCTTCGATGGCAGGCGTTTTGTTGAATCCGAAAATATTCATGAATGAACCTCACGTACGGGTCACGTCGAAGACGCCGTTGATCTGTTTCAGCTTCGCCATCACGCCGCGGATCTCTTCCGTGCCGGTGGACTGGAACTGCAGATCGATCGTCGCGATGCCCTGTTTACTGACCTTGGTGCTTAAATTCGTAATGTTGATATTCATCTCCGTCAGAACACGGGAAATGTCCGCCAGCATGCCGACGCGGTTGTTCACGTACAGCACCAGACCGGCCAGATAGCGTTCCTCCTTGGTCGTTTCGGGGACGCGCCATTCAGCCTCGATCAGTCGGCTGCGCTCGTCGGCCGGCAGGTTGATGATATTCACACAGTCCGTCCGGTGGATGGATACGCCGCGGCCCCGGGTCACGAAGCCCACGATCTCGTCGCCGGGAATGGGGCTGCAGCAGCGCGAGAAGTGCACGGCCAGATCGTGCAGGCCTTCCACCACGATGCCGCCCTTGGAATGGGTAACGGCCTTTTTGGCGTTCTCCTGCGAGATCTCCAGCACCTTCTCGTCGGTGATGTGCCGCTGCTCGTACTTGCGCTTCTCTTCTGCCAGCTTGTTGATGACCTGGCCTTCCTTCAGGCCGCCGTGTCCGACGGAGGCCAGAACCTGGTTCCAGTCTTTGCAGCCGTATTTGTTCATGACCTTATCCATGAACTCGGGCTTTAAGAGATCCGGCAGGTTGTAGCCCTTGGTCTTGGCGTTCTTCTCGATCAGGTCGCGGCCCTTCTCGATATTGTCCTCTTTATTCTGTTCCTTGAACCATTGGTTGATTTTGTTGCGGGCCTGCGTGGACTTGACGATGTTCAGCCAGTCGCGGCTGGGGCCGCGCGAGTTCTGCGAGGTGATGATCTCCACCCGGTCGCCGTTGTGAAGGCGGTAGTCGATGGGCACCAGCTTGTCGTTGACCCGCGCGCCGACCATCTTGTTGCCGACGGCGGAATGGATGCTGTAGGCCAGGTCGATCGGGGTGGAGCCGGCGGGCAGGTTTTTCACGTCGCCTTTCGGGGTAAAGCAGTAGACCGTGTCCGCGAAGATATCCAGGTCGCTGCGGACGCTGGCCATAAACTCACTGTTGTCCGGCATCTCGCGCTGCCACTCCAGGATCTGGCGCAGCCAGTTCAGCTTCTCTTCTTCCTTGTTGACGGAAGCGGAGCCGCTCTCTTTGTATTTCCAGTGAGCCGCGACGCCGTATTCGGCCGTGCGGTGCATTTCGTAGGTCCGGATCTGGATCTCAAAGGGGATGCCGCTCTTGCCGATGACCGTCGTGTGCAGCGACTGGTACATGTTGGCCTTCGGGATCGCGATATAGTCCTTGAAGCGGCCGGGGATCGGCATATACAGCTCGTGGATGATGCCGAGCGCCGCGTAGCAGTCCTGCACGGTATCCACCAGGATGCGGACTGCAAATAAGTCGTAGATCTCGTCCAGGCCCTTCTGCTGGATCACCATCTTCTTGTAGATGCTGAAGATGTGCTTGACCCGGCCGTACACCTGCGCGTTGATGCCGGCGTCCTTGACGTGCTTGCTGACGTCCGTCACGATGGACTGGACGAATTCCTCCCGCGAATGGGAGCGCTCGTCGATATCGTGGACCAGCTTGGCGTATTTTTCCGGCTCCAGGTACTGCAGGCTCAGGTTGTCCAGCTCCATCTTCAGGCGGAACATGCCGAGACGGCTGGCAAGCGGCGCATAGATATCCAGCGTTTCCGCCGCTTTTTCGCGCTGCTTTTCGGGCTTCTGGAACTGGAGCGTGCGCATGTTGTGCAGACGGTCGGCCAGCTTGATGATGATGATCCGGATGTCCTTGGACATGGAGAGGAACATCTTGCGCAGGTTTTCCGCCTGCATTTCCAGCTTGTCCGTAGTCCCAAGGGAGAGACGCGTCAGCTTGGTGACGCCGTCCACCAGCAGGGCCACGTCCGGCCCGAAACGCCGATCGATCTCCTCCAGCGGCACGTCGGTGTCCTCCACGACGTCGTGCAGAAGACCGGCGATGATGGACTCCTTGTCCATCTCCAGTTCGGCCAGGATGATGGCGACGTGCAGCGGATGGATGATATACGGCGCGCCGGAACGGCGCAGCTGGTTCTCGTGCGCCTTGAAGGCCAGTTCGTAGGCTTCGCGGATCTGCTTCATGTCATCCGACGGATGGTACTTTCGGATGGTATCGATCAGCTGGGCGTACAGTTCCTCCGGCGGGCGGTCGGTGTGATCCTTCGGCATCTCGTCCTCGTCGCTGACGGCGCGCAGAATATGATCGTCGTTGATGGCGGCAATTTCGGAAGGCAGGTCGTCCTGCACAACGCTTGTTTTGGCTTCTTCCATCCTTTCCCCCTCTCTACCGCAGCTTTTTCTCACGGATTGCAACTCTGTCCGGGCCGAATTCCTTCAGCAGGGCTTCCCGGATCTCCGGCGTCAGTACGGCGCCGGGTTCGGCGGGGAGACGCTTGGTCTGCCGTTCCTTCCGCAGGGCGACCACACAGCCGGCTCCCTGCAGCAGTTCGGTCAGACGGCGTTCGCCCGTCCGGTAGCTGTTCTTATCTTCAAACAGGACGTATGCTTCCTGTTCCAGTTCGTCGAAGCGCAGGATCTTTTCCGCGATCAGCTTGCCCTTGGCGTCGTCGCCCAGGGAGACCCGGCCGCGGACGAAGACGCGGCTGCCCTCTTCCGTTTTCTCGCGGAAGCTGTCGGTCTCGCGCGGGAAGCACAGCACCTCGATGCTGTCGGTCATGTCCTCCAGGTTCAGGATCATCATGGCGGCGCCGCTGCGCGTTGTCCGCACGGTGCGTTTCTCCACAAGACCCCCGACCCAGACGCTTGCGCCGTCCTGCACCCCGGCCTCGCCGCTCTCCTCGTCCACATTGAAATCGGACAGGCGGGCGCCGATATTGCGGCGCAGCATTTCCTCGTATTCCTCCAGCGGATGGCCGCTGGCGTACAGTCCCAGCACCAGCTTTTCAAAAGCCAGCTTTTCGCCGAAGGAAAACTCCGGAATGTCGGGGAAGCTGACCTCCATGCGGAGCTTTTCCTCGGGCGGCGCGATATCGAAGAGGCTCATCTGGCCTGCGAAAGCGTCCTTTTTGCTTCGGGCTTTCGCGTCCATCATGTCCGCAAAGACCGCGATCTTCTGGCTCCGAAAGCCCGGGAAGGCGTCCATCGCGCCGGCGTAGATGAAGCTTTCCACCGTCCGCTTGTTGATCTCATTGCCGGTCATCCGCTCGATGAAATCGCCGAGTGAGGTGAAGGGACCGTTCGTTTCACGCTCTTCCACGATGGCGTCCACGACGCTGCGGCCGACGCCCTTGATGGCGGTCAGGCCGTAACGGATGGCGTTTCCGGAAGGCGTAAAGCCGTAGCTGGATTCGTTGATGTCGGGCGGCAGCACGGGCAGGTTCATCTGCCGGCAGACCGCGATATATTCGGAGACCTTGCTGGTGACGTCCATCACGGAGGTCATCAGCGCGGCCATGTATTCCACGGGATAATAGCATTTGAGGTAAGCCGTTTCGTAGGCCACCACCGCGTAGCCGGCCGCATGCGAACGGTTGAACGCGTACTGCGCGAAGTCCATCATGCGGTCGAAGATCTGGTTGGCCGCCGACTCGGAGATGCCGCGGGACAGGCAGCCCGGCACGCCTTCCTCTGGATTGCCGTAGACGAAGTTGGCTCTCTCCTTCTTCATCACGGCTTCCTTTTTCTTGCTCATGGCGCGGCGCACCAGGTCGCTGCGGCCCATGGTATAGCCGCCCAGATCCCGCACGATCTGCATGACCTGCTCCTGATACACGATGCAGCCGTAGGTATCCGAAAGGATGGGCTCTAGCTCGGGGATCAGGTAGTGGATGCTCTTTCTGTCGTTTTTGCCGCGGATATAGTCCGGGATAAAGCTCATGGGGCCCGGCCGGTAGAGGGAAATGCCGGCGACGAGATCATCCATGCAGTCCGGCTTCAGCTCCTTCATGAAGCTCTTCATGCCGCCGGATTCGAGCTGGAAGATGCCGTCGTCCTTACCGGAAGCGATCAGCTCGAAGACCTTCGGGTCGTTCATTTTCATGTGGTCGAAATCGATGCGTTTTCCGGTCCGGGCTTCGATGAAGTTCAGAGCGTCCTGGATGACGGTCAGCGTCCGCAGGCCCAGGAAGTCCATCTTTAAGAGGCCCAGCTCTTCCACCGTCGTCATGGGGAACTGTGTGGTGAGCTGGCCGTCCGCGCTGCGGGATAAGGGGACGAAATGATAGGCCGGCTCCCCGCAGATCACGACGCCGGCGGCGTGCGTGGAGGCGTGCCGGGGCAGGCCCTCCAGACGTCTGGCAAAGTCGATGATCTTGGCGACGCGTTCGTCCTTTTCGGCAAATTCGCGCAGTTCGCGGCTGCCGGCCAGAGCCTCGTCCAGCGTGACGTTGCGGTTGTTCTGGCCGCGGGGGATCATCTTGGCGATCTGGTCGCACAGCGCGTAGGGATAATCCAGCACGCGGCCCACGTCGCGGATCACGCCTCTCGCCTGCAGCGTGCCGAAGGTCACGATCTGGACCACGCTGTCCTGACCGTACTTCTGCGTCACGTAGTCGATGACCTCGCCGCGGCGCTCGTAGCAGAAATCCACGTCGATATCCGGCATGCTGATGCGCTCCGGGTTCAGGAAGCGCTCAAAAAGCAGCTTGTATTCGAGCGGATCGATGTTCGTTATATGCAGCGAATACGCGACGATGGAGCCCGCGCCGGAGCCGCGCCCCGGTCCTACGGGGATCCCGTGCGTTTTCGCATAGTTGACAAAATCCCAGACGATGAGGAAGTAATCCACGTAGCCCATGCGGCTGATGACGCCCAGCTCGTAGTCCAGACGGTTTCGGATCTCCTCCGTCATGACGTCGTACCGGTCGCGCAGTCCCTTCTCGCAGAGGCTCCGCAGATAGGTCTCACCCGTAAAGCCCTCCGGCACCGCGAAATGCGGCAGCTTGGTCACGCCGAATTCCAGCTCCACCTGACAGCGCATGGCGATCTCGTGCGTGCGTTCCAGCGCGTCCAGCGCGTAAGGGAACAGAGCTTTCATCTCCTCTTCGGATTTGACGAAGAACTGGCCGCCCTCATAGCGCAGACGGTCCTCGTCCGCCACCTTTTTCGCGGTCTGGATGCAGAGCAGAAGGTCGTGCGCCTCCGCGTCTTCCTCACGGATATAGTGGCAGTCGTTGGTCGCGACCAGCGGGATGCCGGTCTCCTGCGAGAGCCGAAGGAGCCCGCTGTTCACGGTCTTCTGTTCCGGATAGCCGTGGTCCTGCAGCTCCAGAAAATAGTTGTCCGGGCCGAAGATGTCCCGGTATTCGAGAGCGGCCGTCTTCGCTTCTTCATACAGACCGCGGTTTAAAAAGCGCTGCACCTCGCCGGCCAGGCAGGCGGACAGGCAGATGATGCCTTCGTGGAATTCCTTCAGGATCTCCTTGTCCACGCGCGGCCGGTAGTAGAAGCCGTCCATGAAGCCGGTCGAGACGATGCGCATCAGGTTTTCATAGCCCCTGTTGTTTTCGGCGAGCAGGATCAGATGGTAATAGCGATCTTCGCTGGCGCCGGCTTCGCGGTCCAGACGGGAGCCCGGCGCGACGTACACCTCGCAGCCGAGGACCGGATGGATGCCTTCCTTCTTGCAGGCCTTGTAGAAGTCGATGACGCCGTACATGACGCCGTGGTCGGTGATGGCCAGGCTGTCCATGCCGAGCTCTTTCGCGCGCTTCACCAGCTCCTGGATCTTGCAGAAGCCGTCCAGAAGGCTGTATTCGGTATGCAGATGTAAGTGCGTAAACGCCATGACGGCTCCTTTCTGTTATTTATCCCGCGGGCGCGCTCGGCGCAGACCGTACTATTCCTCTTCCTCAAACATCTTCTCCACGAAAGCGTGGGCGTCGAACTTTTCGAGGTTGGTCAGTTTCTCCCCGGTCCCGATGTATAGGATCGGCAGGCCGAGCTCAATCTGCACGCTCATCACGACGCCGCCCTTCGCGGTCCCGTCGAGCTTGGTCAGGATGATCCCGTCAACGTCGGTCACTTCCGCGAAAGCCCGCGCCTGATTGAGGGCGTTCTGTCCGGTCGTCGCATCCAGCACGATCAGACTCTTGACCGTGTAGCCGGTGCCGGCCTTCTGCACCACGCGGTGCATCTTTTCCAGCTCCGCCATCAGGTTCTTCTTGTTGTGCAGGCGGCCCGCCGTATCGCAGAGTATCACGTCGGTCCCGCGGGCCTGCGCCGCGGCGATGCCGTCGAACAGGACCGCCGAAGGATCCGCGCCTTCATGCTGCGAAACGATGTCCGCGCCGCTGCGCTCCGCCCATATCTTGAGCTGCTCCGCAGCCCCGGCGCGGAAGGTATCGCCGGCTACCATCATCACTTTCTTGCCCTGCTCCTTCAGCGCGTAGGCCAGCTTGCCGATGCTGGTGGTCTTGCCGACGCCGTTCACGCCGGTGATGAACAGAAGGGCTTTTTCCGTCTCCCAGGGATATTCGGGCTTCAGGATGCTCATCTGCTGCTGGATCTGCTCCTTCAGGAGCTTTTTCAGTTTCGAGGTCTGCAGGATCTGCTTCTCCCAGGCTTCGTTTTTCAGATTCGCCACCAGAAGCTCCGCGGTCTCCATGCCCACGTCGCTTAAGATCAGGCGCTCCTCCAGCTCTTCGTAGAACTCTTCGGAAACGTCCGAGGTCGTAAACAGATTTTTCAGCTTGTTGAAAAAGCCTGCCATATCTTACTCCGTTTCTATGCTTCGTCCAGGATCTTCTTGCTGGACGGATCCGTCAGGCTGACCGAGACAAGGGCGGAAACGCCCTTCTCCTGCATGGTGATGCCGTACAGGCGGTCGGCCATTTCCATGGTGCCGCGCCGGTGTGTGATGACCAGGAACTGCGTCGTTCCGCGCAGCCGGTACAGATAATCAGCGAAACGCTTCACGTTCGGCTCGTCAAGAGCCGTTTCGATCTCGTCCAGCAGACAGAAGGGCGAGGGCTTTAAGTTCTGGATCGCGAACAGCAGGGCGATCGCCGTCAGGGCCTTTTCTCCGCCGGAGAGCTGCATCATGTTCTGCAGCTTTTTGCCCGGCGGCTGGGCGTTGATGATAACGCCGGAGGACAGGACGTCGTCCTCGTTTTCCAGCGCGATGGTTCCTTTGCCGCCCGCGAAAAGGTCGCTGAAGACTTTGGCAAATTCTTCCCTGATCAGGACGAACTGCGTTTTGAACTGCTCCCGCATGCCCTTTTCGAGATCCCGGATCAGGGCCGTCAGTTCTCCTTCCGCTTTGACCAGGTCGTCCCGCTGGCCCTTCAGGAACTCGTAGCGCTCCGAAACCTCTTTGTATTTTTCAATGGCCTCCACGTAGACGGGGCCAAGGTCCTTGATCTCCTTCTTTTTCTGGGAGATAAAGCGCCGCACTTCCGCCGGGTTCCGGATCTCCGGATTCCGGATGGCCTTGGCCTGGGAAGGCGTCATCTCATATTCGGTCCACAGGTATTCCGCCTGCTTTTCGATCTGTTCCTCGATCCGCTGCTCCGCGCTCTGCAGGCGGAAGTTCTCCTTGTCCAGTTCGCTCAGGCGCTGGCTCAGGGATTCGCGCGCTTCAAAACAGTTCTGCTGTTCCGCGCGCTTTTCCTCCCGCAGCAGCTCGTCTTCCTCGTACTTGGCTTCGAGCTTAAGGATCGTTTCCTTTACGTCCGCGATGTCTTCCTTCAGCTGCGCGATCTCCGCCTGGCGTTCCTTCACCACGTCCTCGACAGAGACCTGGCCGCGGACAAGCTCCTGCTTATCCTTCCGGATCCGTTCGATCTCCTCGTTGCAGCGGCGGATGTTGTCCAGGAGGAAGTCGCCCCGCTGCGAAAGGTTGGAGAAGCTGACCCGCAGATCCTCCAGCAGCTTGCTCTTGTCCTGCGTATCCGCCTTGATCCGGTCGAGCTTTACGGCCAGCTCCATGACTTCGTTCTGCAGGTTCTCATGGCTCTGGTCCAGATCGCCGGCATTCTGACGGAAAGCGCCGCGCTGTTCGGCCAGCTTCTGCTGCTCGCCGCTCAAACGCGTGATCTCCGCTTCGCGGGACGAGGCTCTCTCCAGGCCGCGGCGGATCTCTTCCGAGCGGCTTTCGTTCTGGGCCTTCAGAGAAGCGCTCTTCACGAGGATGTCTCGCAGCTTTGCGTCGCCTTTCTGGATCTTCTGCTCCAGAGAGGCCGCTTCCTTCTGCAGGCCGTCCGTCTCCTTTTCCGCCTTACCGACGGCCGACGAGAGTTTTTTCTCTTCGGCCTCGCATTCGGCAAACTCACGGCGCCGGCCGAGCAGATTGGAACTGTTGCGGTATGCGCCGCCGGAAATGACGCCGCCGGGCGTCAGATATTCACCTTCCAGCGTCACCAGCGAGAGGCGGTGATCGTATTTGCGGGCGATGGCCAGCGCGTTGTCAAGGGTATCGACAACGAGCGTCTGCCCCAGCAGGAAGCGGACGACGCCGTCGTAGCGGGATTCGTTTTTCACCAGGGAGGCGGCCGTTCCCAGCGCGCCTTTCTCACGGGCGGCTTCCGGACGGGAAAGGCCTCTGTCGCCGCGGACCGCGTCCAGCGGCAGGAAGGTCGCGCGGCCGAGCCGCTTTTCCTTCAGATAGCCGATGATCCGCTTGGCTTCCTCTTCCGTCTCGGTCACGATATTCTGCGCACGGCCCGCCAGGACGGTCTCGACGGCCGTTTCGTATTTTTTCTCGGTGCTGATCAGGTCCGCCACGACGCCGCAGATGCCCGGAAAACGGTCCCGGACGTCCATGATGGACTTGACGCTGCCGCCGAAGCCGTCGTAGCGTTCGATCAGGTTCCGCAGATTCTCCTTGCGGGCCTTCTGGGCGGACAGCTCGCGCTGCAGGCGGTGCAGCTCTTCCTCGCTCTTCCGGCGCAGGACCGTCAGCTCGGCGGCGCGGGCGCGGGACGCCTTCAGGCTTTCCTTCCAGCTTTTCTCTTCCTGGGCCGCCTGTTCCAGACTGCTCCGGATCGCCTCATATTCCTGCTTCAGAGCGCTCTGATAGGCTTCGTCCGCCGTCTTTTCTTTCTCCAGGGCTTCCAGACGGATGGCGTTCTGCTCTTCGCGCGCCTTTAAGGCGGCGAGCGAAGAACTGATCTGCGCCTTCTGGTCCAGAGAGTTCATCATCGCCTTGTTGCCCTGCTCGATCTGGTATTCCAGATCCCGGACGGACTCGTTTAAGCTCTCTTCTTCTTCCTCCAGACGGGTGATCCTGTCGTCCAGCTGGTCCTGCTGGCGGTCCACCTCGTTCTTGCTGCGGTAATAGCCTTCCCGTTCGCTCTCGCTGCGGGCGATCGCGGCGTCATAATCTTTAACGCGCTCGTCCAGAAGGTCCGAGTTGGTTTCCGCCGCCTTGATCTGTTCGCCCAGCAGGCCGATACGGCCTTCGCGGTTCTCGTTGGCGACGCGGAGATCCGCCAGCTGACCCTGGATCCGTACCAGGCTCTTGTCCAGCTCTTCGTTTTCGTCGGACAGGCTGTCGTAGCGTTCCTTCAGACGGTCCAGCTGAAGCGTGGCCGCCTCAAGATCGCCGCTGACGCCCTCCCGGTTCTTACGGGCTTCCTCCAGCTTCTTTTCAAGCTCGTCGGCCTCCAGGGCGAAGACGCCGACCTCGTATTCCTTCAGTTCGTCCCGGAGCCTCAGATAGGTCTTTGCCTTGGCGGACTGCCTTTCAAGCGGACCGACCTGTTTTTCCAGCTCCCGGACGATATCCTCGATCCGTTCCCGGGCCGCCATTTCGGAATCCAGCTTTTTCCGGGTAATATCCCGGCGCTTCTTGTAGCGGACGATGCCGGCCGCCTCATCGAACATCAGACGCCGTTCCTCCGGCTTGTTGGACAGCACCATTTCGATCTGGCCCTGTCCGATGATGGAGTAGCCCTCCTTGCCGATGCCGGAATCGTAAAAGGTCTCGTAAATGTCGCGGAGGCGGCAGATATTGCCGTTCAGGCGGTATTCGCTCTCTCCCGAGCGGAAGACCTGGCGGGACACGACGACCTCGTCGTAATCCAGCGGCAGTACGCGGTCGCTGTTGTCGATGGTCAGGGAAACGAAAGCATAGCTCATGGGGCGGCGGTTCTCCGTTCCGGAGAAGATTACGTCCTGCATGTTGCTGCCCCGCAGCTGTCTCGCGCTTTGCTCACCCAGCACCCAGCGGACCGCATCCGCTACGTTGCTCTTGCCGCTGCCGTTCGGGCCGACGATCCCCATGATCCCGGGGGCGAACTCCATCACCATCCGGTTCGCGAAGGATTTAAAGCCCTGTGTTTCTATCTTTTTCAGATACATAAATGCTCCCTGAAGAAAGCGGGATCCGTTCCGCCTTCTCCCGTAAATATTTCAGAGCCGCCGCCGCGGCAGCCTGCTCCGCCTGTTTCTTGCTGGAGCCGCTGCCGGTCCCCAGCTGTTCTCCGTTCATATTGACCGAAGCCGTAAAGCTCTTTTCATGGTCCGGTCCGGCTTCCTCCAGAACCCGGTAGCTGATCTCCACCTCGCCGTCGGCCTGCAGCAGCTCCTGCAGCTGCGTTTTCGCGTCGAAAAGGACGGGCTTTGCGGCCATCGGCTCCATGACGAAGCGGTCGATGAAATCTCTTGCCGGTTCGAATCCGCCGTCCAGATAGACCGCGCCGATGACGGCCTCGAAGGCGTCCGAAAGCAGCGAATCCCGGCATCGGCCGCCGCTCTTCTCCTCCCCTTTTCCCAGCAGGAGCTCGCGGTCCAGACCGATCTGTCTGGCGCATTCGGCCAGGGAGGCCTCGCAGACCAGCGCCGCCTGATGCTTCGAGAGCGCGCCCTCCGCTTCCGCGGGGAAATGCCCGAAAAGGTAGTGGGCGGAGCACAGATCCAGCACGGCGTCGCCCAGGAATTCAAGCCGTTCGTTATGGGGCAGGCCCCGGTTCTCGTTGGCATAGGAGGAGTGGGTCAGCGCCGTTTCCAGCAGGCCGGGCCTTTGAAAATGATAGCCGATTCTGTTCTCAAAAGCGTCAAACATCAATACTCCTTAATACAGAAAACGCCGCTGCCCCGGAGGAACGGTTCGGGAACCTCCGGAGCGCGGTCTCTACAGCTGTTATTCCGCCGGTTTTAATTATTCAACCGTCTTTAACAGATCGCAGGCATCCTGTACGGTGACAACTTTTTCCAAGGCTTCATCGGGAATGGATACGCCGAATTCATCTTCGATGGCGATGATGATCTCAGCGATGTCCAGAGAGTCGGCGTCCAGATCTTCCGCGAAGGACTTGTCGGGCGTGACGTCATCAATGCTCAGATTCAGCACCTTGGCAACAATTTCTCTGATTTTTTCCAGTTCCATTTTTTACTCCTATTCTTCACTGTTTTGCTTGTGAGATACTTTCTTTTATTTTATCGGTCAGGCGGGCGTCGGTAAAGCTGACGCACTGCAGGACCGCATTGGACAGTTCCTTCCAGCTGGCGTTTCCGTGCGCTTTCACGATGAGGCCGCGGAGCCCCAGCATCGGCGCCCCGCCGTAGGCGGTGGCGTCCAGCGTCTTTAAGGTCTCCTTCAGAGACTTTTTGACCATCAGCGCGCCGATCTTGGAGACGGTCGTCTTCATCATGGCGCCTTTGATCATGGTCACGAAGGCGGAAGCGGTGCCTTCGTAAAGCTTTAAGGCGATATTCCCGGCAAAGGCTTCCGTCACGATGACGTCCGCCGCGCCGTGCGGGATCTCCCGGGATTCGATATTGCCGATAAAGTTGATGTCCGGACAGGCCTTTAAGAGCGGGAAGGTCTCCTTGCAGAGCGCGTTGCCCTTCTCCTCTTCCACGCCGATGTTCAGCAGTCCGACCGTCGGGTTTTCGATCCCCATCATATCCCGCATATAGAGGGAGCCCATCTTGGCGAACTGGACCAGGTGCTCAGGCCGGGCGTCCACGTTTGCGCCGCAGTCGATCAGGAGCGATACGCCCTTTAGGGTCGGCAGCAGGGGAGCCAGCGGCGCCCGTTCCACACCGGGGAGCCTTCCGACCAGCAGCTGGCCGCCGGCCAGGACCGCGCCGGTGCTGCCGGAGGATACGAAAGCGTCGGCTTCGCCGTTCCGGACCATTTTCTGCGCGATCACGATGGAGGAGTCCTTCTTCTTCCGGATCGCGTTGACGGGATGCTCCGCCATTTCGATCACTTCCGTGGCGTTCACGATCTGAAGGCGGTCTTTGTCATATTCCTCAAACTTCGCCAGTTCCTTCCGGATCAGCTCTTCCTGCCCCACCAGGCAGATGAAGGCCCGGTCGGTCATGGAGAGCGCTCTGACGGCGGCTTCGACGGGAGCTGCGGGGGCGTTGTCGCCGCCCATGGCGTCCAGTGCAATTTTCACAAGATTTTCCATAAATCCCCTCCTGTTTCCGGGACGGTTAGACTATACACAAGCCGGGCCCATAAATCAAGCTACAGGCCCAAAAAATAAAAGAAAAACAGAACCAGCATCAGGATCCCGTTCAGCAGCAGCCCCAGACGGTAGTCGGGCTTCGCTTCCGCGCGGACGACGAAGCGGCCGTACAGCGTCGTAATGAAGCCGATGATGCTGAGCACGAGTGCCAGCATGCCGAGGATCCCGTCCACGCTCCCGAGCGCTCCGCCGCTGACGACGGCCCGGACGAACAGGACCGCGCTGATGAGGAAGGACAGGATGAACAGCAGGAACGAGACCTGCATATAGGTCACGGAACGGAGGATCTTCTTGACGGATAATTTCTTCATGCCGCGTCCTACATTTCATCCAGGGAGTGCCGGTAAGGCTCCAGAAACTCCGCCATAAAGATCTTCAGCTCGGGAAGGGCCATCTCCTCCAGCTTCAAACGCGTCGCTTCCTCCGCCTGAACGAATTCCCGGTTTCCGACCTTTCCCTCCTCCAGGCATTTGATCAGGGCGGAAAGCTTGTCGGCCGCCTTGACCAGCTGCCACAGATACTCGTCCTTTTCCTCCGGATAAAAGAAGCTTTCATACTCTTCCCTCAGATCCGCGGGCAGCTTCATGAGCAGAGACTGCGCCGCCTGATCCTCCAGATGCTTATAGGCCGTGCGGATGGCGCTGTCGTTGTATTTGACGGGCGTGGGCATATCGCCGGTTAGGATCTCCGTGGAGTCGTGGTACAGGCCCAGAAGCGCCGCCCGTTCGGCGTTCAGCGACTTGCCGAGCCGCTTGTTTCCGATCAGGGCCAGCGCATGCGACAGCATGGCGACCTCATGGGAATGCTCGCTGATGTTTTCCACGCGGGAGTTGCGCATCAGCGACCAGCGGTTGATATACTTCATGCGCCCGAGCATGGCGAAAAAGCTGTACATATCAGTCCTCCACCACCTGGGGATAAACGTCGAGGAAGGCCACGTCGTCCATCCAGGTCCAGTACTGGCTGTGTCCGTTCGGCAGGGTCGAAACGTCGATCGATTTGACGTTGTAGACCAGATAGTCGAGCGAGGTGTAGCAGGGGAGCTCCACGGCCCATTCCCGGACGCGGTTCATGATCTGAACGGCGCAGGCCTTTGCCGCGGCCTGGTCTTCGCTCTCGTTCAGCCGTTTGAAGGCTTCGATCATCCCATCCAGTTCGGGATCGTTGACGTGATAGAGGTTCGTCTTGCTGGTGCTTGCGTAATGCAGGTCGAAATTGGGATCCCCCACGCAGTCCCAGGTCGCGCACCACATATCCGCGTCGCCGGAATACAGATAGACCAGCATGTTTTCCGCGGAACTGACGTAGCGGATGTCCAGACTGATCCCGAGCTGGTACAGAACGGACTTCGCATAGGACAGGACGGTGTAGGACGGATGATCGTCCTGGATGGAGCCTTTGATCATGATCTCGTAGCGCATGGACGCGCCGGACGGCGCCCCGGTAAACTTGCCGCTGTTCTCATTGTAGGTATATCCGGCCAGCTCCAGATACTGTCTGACCACGGGCAGGATAAGCTGCAGGCGCTCCATATCGTCGGCCGCTTTGGGCAGCGCGTTGCCGTCGGGATCCTGATTGTAGGCCTTTGAATAGGACGAAGAATCCGGCTCCATGGAGAAGAACGGGGAAACGGGGTACTCCACCAGGTCGACGGAGGATCCGAAATATCCCTGGTCGCCGACGTAGGAAACCTCCTTAAAGGCGGACATCGCCGTCAGGATGGCTGTGCGCAGCGCGCGGGATTGCGTCGAATCGGGGGCGTCTCCGACTTTGACGCGGTCGGCGTTGATGCCGATATAGCTGTAGCCTAGCTCGGGGATCTCCTCCACGTAGAGGGTATCGCCGCAGAGACGGCCGTTCTCGTTGATCGCGCAGAGCTCCTCGTTGATCTCCCGGCTGCCGTCCAGCACCACGATATCCAGCTCGTTGTTCCGGATCTGTTCGGTGACGTTGTCGGAATACGCCCGGATCGACAGATATTCGATATCCGAGGTCTGCTTGTAATAGTTTTCGTTTTTCTTCAGATAGACCGCATAGCCGTCGTAGCTGACGAAGACGTACGGACCGGCGCCGAGCGGATTGGCCTTCGCCTTTTCGGGGATCTCGTATTTCCCGCGGGCAAAGCCGAACTTGTGGCTTTCGTAATCGTACTGCAGCGGATCGCCGTAATAATGCAGCGGCGCGATTATCATATCGAAAAATTCGTACAGCGCGTCGGAGTTATAGCCGCGCATGCGGAGTTTTACCGTATATTCGCCGATGCGTACGATGCCGCTGATATAATCGACCGGTTCGCCGCCCTCTTCGCGGATCCGCTTGCTCAGGAGCGTTTCTCTCGTGTAATCCGTGATCTGCTTGTCAAAGTAATTGCGGTCGACCGCATAGTGCTCGGCCAGCAGATGGTAGTCGAGGCCGTAGGATTCGATCACGTAGTCGCAGACTTCGTCCATAGGCTTGTCCACTAGCTCGTCGCCCTGCTTGATCTTCAGGTTGTAATTCAGATCCAGGCCGTAAAGATTGTAGAAGAATTCCTGTGCGGAATCGCCGTAGCCGAGCGTTTTGTAATTGGCCCAGATATCCTGGCTCGTCTTCGCCTCGTCGCGGAGGATGGTGACGATCAGGTTGCGGATATAGCCGGAGATCTCCTCTCCGGGATCGTCAAGCTCGGCCTGCACGTCCTCGTCGCTGATCACGATGTTTTCCGCCAGCGAGTTGTTGTAATAGTAGTTCTTCAGTCCGACGATATCGTAGCTGCGCAGATTCCCGCTGCCGGTGAAATTCGGCTGCAGGCGGACGTAGAGATTGAAGATCAGATCATCTACGGTCAGCTTGACGCCGTCGCTGAAGAAAATGCCGTCACGGAGCTTGAGCGTATATGTCGTCTCGTCTTTTTCCGCGTCATATTCCACAGAGATATCCGCGGGGCCGGTATAGAGATAGCGCTGGTCGTTGTAGTAGCTGTATTCGCCTTCGGTCGCCATCAGGATGACCTTGCCGGCCCTGTCGCGCGTCAGCAGGTTGATGCCGACGAGCTTCATCACGTCTTCGTCCCCTTCCGAAAGATCCGCAAAGGGGTCGAAGTTGCCGTCCAGACGGGATACGCCGACGCGGAGCTTGGTGCTGTAGCGGACCTCCGGCGGCTCCGTAGCGGTCGGAACGGTCTCATCGGGGACGGAGGCGGTGACGGGCTCGGTCGCCTGGGTAGGCGCGGGGACCGTCGGATCGGGGACCGTCGGCCGGACGTCGCCGGTCGGCGCCGCGGCGCTGGTCGGGAAGAAATCCGCAAAATCGAATATGTCCGAAAAACGGCTGCCGCGTATCATCAGGACCGCCACAATAATCAGCAGAAGTCCGCCGGCGGCTCCCGTGACGATTCCGAGCAATCTGTTTATTTTATGATTCATAAAGCAACCTCTGTCTGTTTTATTTGGTGAAAAAGCGTCAATTTCCACATGAATATGGAACACGACAAAATACTATAACACGAAAGCCCGGATTCGTCAATTTTTTTTGAAAGAGGACATCTGCGGGAAAAACTTGCTTCCTCTTTCGTTTTGTTGTAAACTATACTGAAGTTTTGAAAAAGGAGCTGTTCATGGAAGCTTTAAAAATTCCATTTACCGAAGTAGCCGCAAAGGTGCTGAAGAAGGCGGACCAGATCGCGAAGGAGCAGAACTGCGGCGCCGTCTCCACCGAGCATCTGCTGCTGGCCTTTCTGGAGGTCCCCTGCCTGCCGGGCAGCATCCTGAAAAGCCATGATATCAGCCTGGAAAAGGCGGAGGAAGCGCTGGAGAAGCTGCTGGGAGATCTTCGGAAGGGAGACGCCGAAGCGCAGTCGGTCAGAGGACGGCTGCCCTTCTCTCCCCTTGTGGAGATCCTGCTGCTTGACGCCCAGGACGTGGCGCTTTCCCGCGGCGTGTCCAAGATCGGTACGGAAGACATCTTCGCCGTGCTGCTGCAGGACTGGGAAGGCACCGCGGCCCAGATATTCTTTGCCCTGAACGCGGACCCGCTGGAGCTGGAGGAGCATCTGCTCAGTTCCATGGGCGAAGACCGCGGCGTCATGGAGGAGGTGCTGGCCGAGCCCCCCGTCGGGACCGGCACGATCACGCAGTTTACCCGGGATCTGACCGATCTGGCGGCCCGCGGACGGCTGGAGCCTGTCATCGGACGGGAAAAGGAGATCCGCCGCATGATGCAGATCTTAAGCCGCCGGACCAAAAACAATCCCTGCCTGATCGGCGAGCCGGGCGTCGGCAAGACCGCCGTCACGGAAGCGCTGGCCCAGCGCATCGCGGAAGGAAAGGTCCCGCCCTTCCTGAGGGACAAGCGGATCGTTTCCCTCAGCATCACGAACGTCGTGGCCGGCACCAAATACCGCGGCGAATTTGAAGAACGCATGAAGAACATCCTGGATGAGTTTGCGACGCATCCGGAAATCATTCTGTTTATCGACGAGATCCACACGCTGATCGGTGCCGGCGGCTCGGAAGGCAGCCTGGACGCCGCCAATATCCTGAAGCCCGCCCTCTCCCGCGGAGAGATCCAGGTGATCGGCGCCACGACGCTCGATGAGTACCGCAAGCATATCGAAAAGGATACGGCGTTAAAGCGCCGCTTCCAGAGCCTGCTGATCGAAGAACCGAAGGAGGAAGAGACCCTCGAGATCCTTAAAGGGCGGAAGGCGCTGTATGAGAAGCATCACGGGCTGACGATCGGCGAGGATGCGATCACCGCAGCCGTAAAACTCTCCCGCCGCTATATCAGCGACCGGCTCTGGCCGGACAAGGCGCTGGATCTTCTGGACGAAGCCTGCGCGGCGGCCCGTCTGGATCAGCCGGAAGGCGAGCTGACCGTCTCCGCGGAGCAGATCGCGCATACCGTTTCCCTCTGGACCGGCGTTCCGCTGGACCAGCTGACGAAGGAGGAGGGCCTGCGCCTGTCCGAACTCGAAAGCGTGATCCACGAGCGGGTCATCGGGCAGGAGGAGGCCGTCTCATCTCTGTGCAAGGCGATCCGCCGCAGCCGCGTAGGCTTAAAGGATCCGAAGCGGCCGATCGGCAGCTTCCTCTTCCTGGGCCCGACCGGCGTAGGCAAAACGGAGCTTTCCAAGGCGCTGGCCGCCGCCCTGTTCGGCGATGAGAAGGACCTGATCCGCATCGATATGTCGGAATACATGGAAAAGCACAGCGTCTCCAAGATCATCGGTTCGCCGCCCGGCTACGTCGGCTACGACGAGGGAGGCCAGCTTTCCGAGCGCATCCGCCGCAAGCCCTACAGCGTCGTCCTCTTTGACGAGATCGAAAAAGCGCATCCGGACGTTTTCCACATCCTGCTGCAGATCCTGGACGAGGGGCGTCTGACGGATTCCCGCGGCACCGCGGTGGATTTCCGCAATACGGTCATCATCATGACCTCCAACGCCGGCGCGGAACGCATCGTGGAGCCGAAAGCCCTCGGCTTCTCCGCCGGAAACTCGGAGTCGGCCGATTACGAGCGGATGAAAACGCAGGTGATGGAGGAAGTCAGACGCATCTTCCGGCCCGAGTTTATCAACCGTATCGACGACATCATCGTCTTCCGCATGCTGAACCGGCAGGATATTCAGGCTATCCTGAAGCTGCAGCTGAAGGATATCGAAAAGCGGCTCGGCGAAGCGCTTTCGCTGACGCTGGAGATGGACGAAGCAGCCGCCGGCTGGTTTACGGACAAGGGCTATCAGCCCAAATACGGCGCCCGCCCTTTAAAGCGGCTGCTTCAGAACGAACTGGAGGACCGCCTTGCGGAGGAGATCCTGAAGGGAAAGATCCGCGAGGGAGACCGGGTGCTGGTGACGGTAAAGGACGGCCGCCCTGCGCTGCTGCCGCAGAGGGAGGAATAAATGGCAAAGGAACACACCACCGTCTTCTTCTGCAAGGAATGCGGATATGAAACGTCTAAATGGAGCGGCTTCTGTCCGGCCTGCAAGACGCCGAATTCTCTGGTGGAGGCGCCGAAAACGAGCGGCGGGAAGGGCTCTTCCGCTTCCTTTTCCCGTACGTCGGCACGGCCCCGCCCGGTGAAGCTCGAGGATATCAGCACCGAAAAGCAGGAACGCTATTCCACCGGCTCCGGGGAATTGGACCGCGTTCTGGGCGGCGGGCTGCTGCCAGGCTCCCTGGTCCTGACGGGGGGCGATCCGGGCATCGGAAAGTCCACGCTGCTGCTGCAGGTCTGCCGCTTTCTGGCATCGGAAGACCGTAAGGTCCTGTACGTATCCGGGGAGGAATCCTTAAAGCAGTTAAAGCTGCGGGCGGACCGCATCGGCGCTTTCCGGGGCGACATCAGTTTCCTCTGCGAAACGGATCTGGAGCAGATCCTGGCCGTCTTCCGGGAGGAAAAGCCGGCCGTCGCGGTCATCGATTCCATTCAGACCATGTACGCGCCGCAGGCGGCATCCGCCCCCGGCAGCGTCGCACAGGTGCGCGAATGCACCAATATGATCCTGAACACGGCCAAGGGCCTCGGGATCAGCGTTTTCATCGTCGGACACGTGACGAAGGACGGCGCCGTGGCAGGCCCGAAGCTCCTGGAGCACATGGTCGACACGGTCCTGTATTTTGAAGGGGACAGACACGCGGCCTACCGCATCCTGCGCGGCGTGAAGAACCGCTTCGGCGCCTCCGGCGAGATCGCCGTCTTCGAGATGCGCTCGACCGGTCTGAAGGAGATCCCGAATCCTTCGGCCTATATGCTGAGCGGCCGGCCGGAAAACGCTTCCGGCTCCGCCATCTCCTGCGTGATGGAAGGGACGCGCCCTCTCCTTCTGGAGGTACAGGCGCTTCTGACCCGCACCAGTTACGGGCAGGGCCGCCGGACCGCGACCGGCGCGGATTACAACCGGGTCGCGCTGCTTCTGGCCGTACTGGAAAAGCACCTGAATATCGCCTTCTCCGACTGTGACGCCTTCGTCAACGTAACGGGCGGCCTGAAGGTACAGGATCCGGGGCTGGATCTGGCCATGGTCGCGGCGCTGTATTCCAGCTACAAAAACATCGTGGTCCCGGCCAATCTGATGATCTTCGGGGAAGTCGGGCTTGCCGGGGAAGTCCGCTCCGTTTCGCTGACAAAGGAACGGGTGCAGGAAGCGGCCCGTCTCGG
>JAEEGI010003050.1_pt1 | contig 40264 bp, 23 predicted proteins | sample 8958751 | NCBI WGS metagenome assembly JAEEGI01 (sample SAMN16246545, study PRJNA631951) | gut metagenome | biome: gut microbiome; feature: rumen; material: KS-attached | host: Bos | place: Iran: Karaj | collected 2018-10 | reverse complement strand
AAATCGCGGAATTGACTGAAATCCTTGCAAATCCTGAAAAATTGGATGGAGTGGTTCAATCAGAATTTGATTATATGAAACAGAAATATGGAGATGAGAGAAAGACTGAAGTTTCAGATGATACTTCATTATTAAATCTTACATGAAGCATTAAAGCTATCCAAGCTGCAGCAGACAGAATTAAAGAAGATGTAATCTGCCGAATTGGTGCTGATTATTCTATGAGAGTACTATATCAAACTAGAATTCAGACTATACCTGAAGAAACTATTGATTTAATTTACACTCATAATCAGGATAGAATTATTGTTATCACTGATTTAGGAGAATTGGTAGTTCAAAGATTGAAAGATTTCGGTTCTCAGACTATAGCAAAACCAGCTGTGAATTTGAAAAATCATTTCAACTTGAAATGAAAGGTAGTATTCGCAAAGACATTACACTATAATTATGAATACCTAACATTCCTTACAAATCAGAATAATATCAAAAAGATTAAGAAAGAATTAGTACTTTCATTCAAGAAATTCCCAACTGTAATTATGAATCTATGACAAGGAGAAAAGATAGTTAAGGTAGAAGCAGTAAATGATAGTGATAACTTGTGAGTAATTACTAAACAATGATGGATGTTATTATTCAACACTGCAGACCTTAGACCAATGTGAAAGACTGCGTGATGAGTAAAAGCTATTGAATTGCAAGAATGAGATCAAGTTGCTAATATGTTCTTATACAAAGATGAGCCATTCATTCTTATCCATTCAAACAAGAATGCTAAATTGCTTTCATTAGATGATTTGAAGATATGGAAGAGAGCTAGAAAATGACAAGTAGTTATGACAGGAAATGATGAATTAGAGTGATGATTATCTATCATTGAATGAGCTGTCAGACTTCGCTTTGATGATGGAAGTATGGAAACATTACATTCAAATAATATCCATCTCGCAGAGCCTGAAACTCCATTAGTTAAGATTTCTGATAAAGCGATAGCTATTGCTTATCGTCCATGGGAAGAAAAAGATGAGAATAGAAAATATAAAGATGAAAAGAAGAAAAACTGACCAGAAGAACAAGATAATCTTTTCACAATTCCTGGTGTAGTTCCTTCAGTTCCAGTTAATCCAGAAGAAGAAAAAGAAGATGATGTAGAGGAGAGTAGTGATGCTGAAGAAACTTATGAAGAAGATACAGAAGCGTAAAATAGAAAAGAGCCATTTGGCTCTTTTTTTTAATATTGAAATATTTATATCAAAAAATATATAAATTATGTTTTAAAATTTAATATGTTGTAATATGTGAATGTTCTGAAATGTTTTTAAGTCATTCTTTTCTTCAAAAGAAGAGGCTCAAATAAATGCTAAGAAAGCAATGGAGTTGAAAGATGAATGGTGCGAAAAGTCATGAGAATATGAAAAACCATTAATGGCTATAATTAATCTTTTAAGAGATGAGGAAGAGGACTGGATAGATATTAATAAACTACAATCTTTGCTTGATGAAAAAACCCCTTCTACTAAGCGATTTTCTACTTTCTCAAAAAAAATTTGAACTTATAAACTGAATAAATCTGATTTTCCATGATTTGAAGAATTTGAAGATACAAATAATCTTATAACTATTTATTTAAATTTTAAGATGAAATTAATTGATTGTTATACAACACACCAAGCTATTCGTGATCATGAAAAAGAACTATTATTTCCTATGGTTGATGAATTTGATGGTAATTGATTGGATGATTGGGAAGATAAAATGATGGCTGTTATAAATATGTGAATGGGAGCAGACCTTAAAATGAAAGATATTAAAGATTTGATTGAAGATTTTGAAACTTCAACAAGAAATTCTAGTGAGAAGACAATTATTCTTGATAGAGTTAAAAAAGAGTTTGATGCTACTATGAATATGGAACGCGAAAATACGAAAAATGAAGGAAGAGTAATTAAACTGTATGAAGAAAAGAAGAAAAAGATTAATCCAAATTGGGAACCAAAAAGGTATAAGTAATTAGGCAAAATTATCTTTAATTAGTGAATTTACTATTTTATAAATCTTTAAAAAAATATGACTCCGGCTATAATTTATTCATTTGTAAGTGTGCTAATAATCAGTTGTGTATCTTTGATTGGAATAGTTACACTTTGAATTTCTACTGAAAAACTTAAGAAGATTCTGATTTATTTTATTGCATTTTCTGCTGGAACTTTGATGTGAGATGCATTTTTGCATTTGTTATGAGAAACAGCTGAACAATATGGATATAATGAGCATATAGCATTATTCACTTTGTGATGAATTTTGCTCGGATTCATTATTGAAAAGATAATTAACTGGAATCATTGCCATTTGCCAATTACAGCAACCCATCAGCATTCATTCGCACAGATGAACTTGGTCGGAGATATGGTGCATAATTTTATTGATGGACTGGTTGTAGCTTCAGCTTTTTTGCTTTCTATGCCAGTTGGAATCGCTACTGCATTGGCAGTTCTTTTGCATGAGATCCCACAAGAAATTGGAGATTTTGGAGTATTGATTCATGGATGATATTCTAAGATGAAAGCTTTAAAGTTGAATTTTCTTTCAGCTTTGACTGCATTTTTCGGGGTAGTAATTGCTTTGATTTTACAGAGATATGTGGAAGATATTTCGGCATTCTTGATGCCTTTTTCAGCATGATTATTTATATATATCGCATGAACGGATTTAATCCCAGAATTACATAAGCATCCAAAAATCAGCCAGTCATTATTGCAGGCACTGTGTTTCGTTGTTGGTATTTGAGTGATGTGTTTATTGTTATTCGTTGAATAATATATTATTCATCCAGTTTCTTGCTTATTTCTTTTTTCATTTCATTTACTCATTCTTTGATGAATGATTTTAATTTACCAGATTTTTTTTCTTTGTAATCATCGTCATCATAATAATATCATCATCTGATTTTTTCTTCAGCTTCAATTTCATAAATATATTTGCTGCCGATAGTTAGTTTAATTACTCGTTTATTTAGTTTTTTTTGTAGTCACATTATTCTTTCATACTAGCTTCTAAAAGTTTAGTCTGGTTTTCTAATACTAATTTATCCATAATATCGTCAATATTCCCAGCCATAATGCTTGGTAAATTTGACCATGATTCATGAATTCTATGATCAGTTACACGGTCTTGAGGAAAATTGTAAGTTCTAATTTTTTCTGATCTATCTCATGTTCAAATCTGGTTTCACCTCAGACTTTTTTCTTCTGCTTGTTTTTTGTCCAATTCGATTTGATATAGTCTAGACTTCAAAACTGCAAAGGCTTTTTCTTTATTTTGAATCTGTGATTTAGAATCTCAGATATTAACAATTAATCATGATGGGATGTGGTGAATTCTAACTCATGTCTGGTTTTTGTTCGCGTTCTGTCATCAGTTACTAGATGCAGCATAAGTATCCATTACGATATCTTTCATATCGATTTGAATATCAACATCTTCAGCTTCTGGCATAACTGCAACAGTAACAGTAGAAGTATGTACTCTTCATTGAGATTCTGTTTCAGGAATTCTTTGCACGCGATGTACTCATGATTCGAATTTCATTAATGAATAAACTTTTTTACCAGTCATTTTTACCATCACAAATTTTACTCAACCGATATCAGAAAGCTGTTCTTCGATTATTTCAGTTTTCCATCATTTTTTTTGAGCGAAAGCAAGGTACATTTTTAGAAGTTCAGCACCAAATAATCCTGACTCATCTCATCATGCAGCGGGACGAATTTCAAGGTAAATATCTTTATCATCGTTTGGATCTTTTGGTAGGAGAGCGATAGTTAGTTTTTTATCCAAATCTTCAATTTCAGCTTTAGCTTTGTCTAGCTCTTCCTGAGCCATTGCAACCATTTCTTCATCAGTTTCTGTATCTAGTAGTTCCTGAGCATTTTTTTGATTTTCTAGTGCTTTTTTATAAGCAACTGCGATATTATATGTGTCTTCAAGGTAAGATAACTCTTTATTTACTGCTTTAGATTTTTCCGGATTTTGAAAAACTTCAGGAGAAAGTGATTCTTCTCTTAATGATTCATATTTTGTGATAATCTTTTCTAATTTATCAAGCATAATTTGACAGTGTATATAAATTTTTTTTCAAGAATTTTACGAAACTAATTCTATTGAAAAGGGGAATGCTTTCAAGGGAAGATTAAGTCCTAATATCAGGTACATTTATATATTTTTTTAGAAAAATCTCTGTTATTATTATATTTGCAAAAATAAATTGTAAAACATTGCAATAGGTGTGTTGTATGAAGGATAATTCTATATTAATTTTATACTGTAATTTTGAAAGGAAGGTAATGAAATGAAGAATTTTGTGTATATTATGTTTTTGTACTTAAAATTCTTCATGTTTGTTCAGAATGAACATAAATTATCTTTATTTATCAAACAAAAAATCAATATCTACTCGATAAATATCAGGATTATTTGGATCTATATAGACATCTACACTGTCTCAAACTGAAATTTTATTTCAATTTATTTCCCAGAATTGAGGTATATATCATGTTTCTATAGTCTGTCTTTCATTATTTAATTTTTTTAATGTTCTTTTTATTTTTATTCTTTTGAAAAGTCATGAATTTTGGATATCATATTCTGTTTTAGATATTTCTCAGTCTAAAAAATTTAATAAATCTTTTTGTTGAGATTGTTTTTCATCGTAAGTAAATCAATAAGAATTATAAATCTTTTCTAAATCTGTTTGTGAAACTCCAGATATCTTTCATTTTGTATGTGCATTAGAATAATATGATGTATCTCAATCTCTAGCTTTTACACATATAACATTGAAATTACTACCTTTACCAACATAGACTCTAGCTTTAGCTATTTCGTTGATTTTAAGTTTTTTTACTATTCATATTCATTTATGTTTTAAATTCTTTGCCTTTTTTTGTTCTAGTCCTAAATTTAGTGAATTAGCTCAAGTACCTATAAAAATACAGATAAGAATAAAATCAAATATATATTCAAACATATCATCAGAATAATTTTCATGATTTAAGAAAATAATAGAAAAAATAATAATTATAAAGATAATATAGAACATTCAAAAGAATGTTGATGCAGGAACGGCATAGAGAGTTCAATTCTTTTTTTCTTTGACTACGAAATTGTGCATTTCATAAAAGCTGCTAAATAAATTCATTATTTTTTATTATTAAATAAATGCTGTAATAGTATAATTAAAAATAAAAATATTTCAAATTTGTAAGATTATTTTAAGTAATATTAAAATTCACTGGAAAAATTTAGATTCTTCCATATTAAAAATTGGAATAAAAAAAGATCCCTGTTATCACAACAGAGATCACATATTGGCAAATAAGAAAATTGCAGAAAAACCGCATGATGTTATTATATATATTTTTATAAGAATATCAATAGATTATAGCGGATAGATAAAAGATATAACTCATGCTTGAATTTCTAATGGATAATCGTAAATTCAGAGCAGATTTTTTGAGTTGATTAAATGTTATATGAAGTATAAATTGTTGAATGAATCATATGATAAAACACTGATTGAAAGATTGCTTGAAGTCAGACAAATTGCATCGGATGTTGATGCATTTTTTGAGCCAACTTTACAGCATACATGGATAGATCCATTTAAAATTGAAGGAATGGATAAGGCTGTAAATCATATTATGAAAAGCATGAAGAATAATGAAAAGATTATGATTTTTTGAGATTATGATGTGGATTGAGTGACTGCTAGCTATTGTTTATATAAATTTTTCCGTTATTTTCTAAAATATCCACATGTGAGCATTATGTATCCTGATAGACAGAAAGATGGATATGGGCTTAGGGACTATCATTTAGACGAGATGAAAAATAGGTGAGTACAATTGGTTATCACTGTGGATAATGGGATAACTTCTATAGAAGAAGCTAAACATGCAAAAGAAATCTGAATAGATTTATTAATAACGGATCATCATCAACCATTGAATGAGTTACCTGATGCGGTTGCAGTTTTGAATCAAAATTGTTCTCCTGATTATCCATTTAAATGATTAGCGTGAGTAGGTGTAGCCTTTAAAGTTATCGTTGCAATGTTGTCTAAATGTAATTTTACAAATGAAAGAAAAAATCAGATTTTTAATTTCTTTTTGCCTATAGTTGCGATTGGAACGGTAGCCGATGTGGTTCCACTTTTATGAGAAAATCGTTTTATAGTAAAGAGGGGATTAGATCTGATGAATCGTCATACTGATAACTTACCGAAATCACTACAATGATTCTTGTCGTATTTGAATATTAAATCTCCGATAGATACTTATCATATTTGATTTGTGATTTGACCTAGAATTAATGCGTGATGAAGAATTCAGTCTCCATATGATAGTCTAAATGTATTTTTGCATGAATGAGATGAGCAGAAAGAATTTTTGGATAAAATGGATGCCATCAATCAGGAGAGGAGGAGAATTCAGGATGAATGATTCAAAATTGCTGAAAAGCTGATTGATGTCGAGTCGCCAATACTTATTGCTGAAAGTCCAGATTTTCATGAATGAGTTATCTGAATTATAGCCTGAAGATTGACAGAAAAATATAATAAACCATCAATTGTTTTTAAGTCTGATAAAGAAAAGTGATCGGCCTCAGCAAGTCTTAGGTGACCTGATTATTTTAATGTAATTGATATGCTTAAAGAGCATTCTGATATTTTAGAGCGTTTTGGTGGACATCAATGAGCGTGAGGATTGACTGTGAAGATAGAGAATTTAAATAAATTATGTAAGAAGTTGAAAAGTTATTGTAAGAAAAAAATAAGGGAATCTGATTTAGAAAAAGTTTTGGTCGTTGATACAAAGATTTTGCCACAGGAATGGACGAACTGAAATTTTAAATTTTTGGAAAGATTTGAACCATTCTGAGAATGTAATGAAGAACCTTTATTCTTATTCGAGGATTTACAAATTCAAAAAGTAGAAAAAGTTTGAAAAAATGGAAGTGCGCATATGAAACTTTATGCTCATCGATGAAATCAATTATTACATTTGTTGTTCCGATGAAAGGGTAGTCAGTCAGATTTAATTTCTGATGAGATTTCTGTAATTGGAAAAATTAAAAGGGATACTTTCAATGGTGGATATTTTGTAGATGGATGTGTAGTTATCGAGGATTGAAAAATTATAGATTTTTAGTAGTTTGTAATAATAGTTTTATTTTCTTCTAGTGCTCATAGATCTATTTTTTCTATTTTTTCGAATTTTGGATATTTCTCTCTGAGTGTATTATACTTGAATATCTGGGCTTTTCGTTGTTCTTCAATATCTGATAATTCTGGGAAGTTGAAATATAAAGTTTTATCATCTGATGTGAATATTGCAAATCTAGTAGATCATGCTAGATAAACAAAACGTAGCATATTATTTCAGAATTCTTCTTTGGCTAGAGAGATGATTTGCATGAATTTTTCTAAACTTATTTCAAAGAAGAATCAATCCAAACTATTTGATCATGTTAAATATTGAGGAGTTTCTATTAAGAATAGAGGTTCTTCATCTGGGCCTCTAATTCAGAGTAACATTCATTCTTTCATTTCAACAAAAGTTTTTTCATTCCATACTGCAAATTTTTTGTCATTTAATTTTACTAGTACAACTGGATCATAGTACATCAGTTCTATTCATAAGGTTCATCAATTATCAGGTTCTTTTCGAGATGATTTGAGAGGGAAATTGTTTTGGATAATTTGTATTCATCATGATGATGTTTCAGTTTGAATTTGGGGTTCTTCTGTGTTAAATCATGATTGAGGAACTTCTTCATTTAACGTTTGTTTTTTTATAGTAGGGAATTTAATTCATGTTATTAAAGTTTCATCTTCTACGACTGTTTCTTCTTGTTTAGGTTCAAGTTGTAGATCAATTTTTCCTACGAAAGGGAATTTTTTTTGAATTTTAGATAATAATTTATCTTTGTTGGATAATAATATGTAATAGTTTTTTCATTTTACTTCATTTGATATTAGATTGAATAGTTCGATATCTTGGTACGTTGCTAGTGTAGCTTCGGAGAACTTTATTTGTGAAATTGTTTGTTCAGGTTTAAAAAATAATGATTTTATTAAAATAAAAATTCAACATACAATTATTAATATGAGAAATACTCATCGGGATAATATACTTTTAATTTTTTGACTAATTTTAATTTCAGGAATAGGTACGCCAGATCTGTTTAGTGTTTTTCTAAAAGATTGTTTGCGTTTTTTGCGAGAAAATGGTCTTTGACTTACTAAACCTTTAGACATACCGGATATAATAGAATACAAAAGTTAAAATAACTCAGAATATGAAACCTCACATTACTTCCATTGGGGTATGTCATAATCTTTCTTTTAGTTTTGATTTTCTCTGTTCGCTCATTAAGAAATTTTCTTGAAGATCTCTTCTAATTGCGTTTAGATATTCTGCATGTTTTCAGGTTTGATATCTTAGATTCATAGCATCATAAGCAAAAAGCATAGAAAAAGTCAGAGCTATAGCAAAAGATACGCTCCAAATTCAGTCCGCTAATAATGCTAAAACTGTTACGCTACTAGCTACTCATGTATGAAAAGAGGGGAACCCTCCTGAAATAAAAATGTGGTTTAAACAAATTCTTTTTTCTACGATGGAATCAATTATAATTTTTACAAATTGTATAATTACTCCTACAAGGAGTACAATGAATATAGGAGGAATTTTTTCTGGGAAATAATCAATAAAATTATGTCGCAGCAATATGATATAGTCTCGCATATTGTGTAAATAAAAATAAACTTAATACCTTTGATATTGATATTAAGTTTAAATTCAAATAAAAATCTGATTTTTATTTGTTACATAAAAAGCTTGTATCAATTCGGTAGTCTTTTGGATTTTGGGAGTTTATATGTACTGTTACAGAATCTCATCTTTTGAGATATTGTCAATTGATCTTTATAATCCCTCATTTCAATACGGAAAAATTTTCATTATCCTTTGATGTTGAGTTTATTGGTATTTCATCGCTGATATATTCAATATTGTTGTCATAAGCTGAAAATTGTATGTTTTTTCAAGGGAATCGGATATAGCTGATTATTGCTTTTTTACTCATGTTGTATTTTTCCATATCTCTAGAAAAATTATTTTTGTTTTTATGATTTTTATAATGTTTTATTGTTGTTGTGATAATTAAAATTAAAGATGAAATTATTAATCAAAAAATGAGTATTATAAATATAACACATAAAATTTGTAATATTAAAGGGAGATTTTCATTTCGAATTGTGTTGTTGATTATTTCAGCTGTTTCTTGGATCTTTACTAAAAATTCTGTATTTCTTGTCAGAACTCATTCAACTCAGTATAAAGAAGCTGAAACTTCATTGTAAGTTCATTCATCAGATAATATTGTGAATATTGGTGTAAAAATAATTACTATTAATGTTAGTAAAATAACGGATAATATTCGTGAAAAGATTTTTGTAATTGTTTTTTTTCCCTTCATTTTAATAAAATGAATAATTTGTTTAAATTTTTTATTCTTCGAGGATTCGTGGGTAATGTTTTTCTACGGCTCTCATTAAGTTTTCTGGTCTGATAACTCCGAATTCTGTTATAATTCATGTAATACATTTGTGAGGAATTCTATCAAATGCAAAATTTACTATGTCTAATCATTCTGGGGCTTCTGGTCGAAGTTCTTTTCCGCTTCTTGTTTCTATTCATATTTTATCAACTACATCGATTTTTAATAAACTTCCAACTACATATAAAGGCACTCATGAGTTCCATGCAGATAATCAAATAGCAAAACTTCAAACTTTGTTGATTACACTTCAATCTGGCTTAATACAATCAGATCAGAGAAATATTTCTTTTACATCAATTGTATTTCAAACGGTGTTGTCTATTATAGATGAAGCTGAACTATCAACAACCATTGTGTCAGGAACTCAAGCTTTTACAAGGTCTTGTGATGTTTTTCTTCACTGATATAGTGGCCTAGTTTCGGTATTATATACATGAATTTTTTTTCAATCATTCCGTGCTTTTACTAGAATATCAATTACTGATTTTGAATGACAATGTGTAAATACGATATCTCAATCGTGAATTAAATCTGATCATATTTCTGGTCTGATTTTTTCTTCTCTTTCAATCCATCATAGATACTCTCAAAATGCATCAGCAATTTTATTAGAATCTGCTCATCATTCTAATTTTGATTTTGCGTATTTCATAGCATTACGAAGTAATGGTTCGGTTTCTCTTGCATCTATAAGCATTTGCGAAGTTTCATTGAAGAATTTTCATAATTCATCCGAATTTGTAAATCCTCAAGCACTTAATTCTTGTTGCATTATTTTGCATGCTTCTCTTGCAATATTTGTTGCTCATTGAATAGTGATGTCTTTAATATCCTGTGCAATTTTTTCTACATTTTTTAAATTAGCCATTTTGTTTTTATTAAAATAAAACTTTATATATTTTATTCAAAACATTCTCAAAAAGCAAAAAAAAATGTACTTTTTAAAAAAGTCGTCCGTGAATACAGAACGACTCGAAATGTTGTTTTGAGGTTTTACTTTGTTTACTTTTCTACTCTGAAAGTTACATCGAATTCGTTGTTTTCAATTGATGAGTCAATTTTCTCAATACCTAAGTCTTTATTAGTTTGCATGAATTTTGATAAATAATCTGCAAATTGTTTATCAGAGCTACACCTAAAGTTAACTTGGACTTCTTTACTGTTAGGGTCAACTAGTTGAGCAGCAGATTCTTCATCGGAAACGCTGATTGTTTGCCGAGGATTGGAAATAATAATAAAGAAAATTGTCATAGAGATTGCCATCAATGAAAGCAAATCTTTTAAAAATTTTTTTAATTTTTTCATTTTGTTATAAATTTTTTATGATTTTTTGTTTATGATTTTTTAATTTTATATCACGTAATATTCTGTATTAGTGCGTTCACTAATTAGTGGTGCTAATTTATGCTTATTTAAAAATAGGTGTCTAAACCTATTCTTTTTTTAAAGAATTTTACGTGACATTTTATATATAATTAATTTATTCAAAAAATCAACTCTTTTTTATGAAAAATAAGCTGGGGATTGATATATTATTATTGGATTGATTTTTCATCAATGTAATTTTTTAGAGTTTCTTTTACTTTTTGGATGTCGTCGTTTATTGCTGCAGGTGTTCATTCTAATGGATATTCCCGTCAAAGTTTTTTTCGTTTTTCTATTGCCATTGTATGGTATGGAAGCAGATTTATTTTTTGAAAATTTTTGAGGGATTGTATGAATTTTCACAAGTTTTTGATGTCTATTTCATTATCAGTCAGTCAGGGTACGACTACGTATCTTATCCAATAATTCATTCACTGTTCGTCTATATAACGAATGAAATCAAGTGGTGTTAAGTTTGATGTTCATGTTATTTTTTTGTGTAATTCGGGAGTCATTCCTTTAATGTCAGGGAGAACATGGTCGGTGTATTTTAGGGCTTCTTTTACGTCATCATTTAACAAAAATCCGTTGGTATCTAAACATGTATTGATTCAGTTTTCTTTTAATAATTTTAGTGTTAGAATTAGTTCTTTAATTTGTAAGAGGCATTCTCATCATGAAAATGTAACTCATCAATCTTTTCAAAAATATTCTTTCTCTTTATAGACAAGTCTTAATATTTTTTCTTTAGAGATTTGTTTGTTCTTGTCTGTAGAAATTGTATCTGGATTTTGACAATATAGACAACGAAATGGACATCATTGTAGAAAAAATACCATTCTGATTCATGGCCCATCTTGAGTTGAAAATGATTCGTATGAATGGTAATTTAACATTTTTTTAATCTAAATTTACATTATGATAAACGTGATCTACATCATCATTATCGTTTAATTTGTCTAATAGGTTATTGAAAACTTCCAAATCATGTCCCTCTAAGGTTATTGTATTGTCTGCGAAATAATGCAAATCTGCTTCTGTGATATGGTATCAGAGTCCTTCAATTTGTTTTCTTACAGTAAGGAAATCAGTTTTTGTAGTATATACCTCGGCTACTCAATCTTCTACGCTTACATCAGTAATTGCTAAATCCATCATGGCCATTTCAACTTCTTCATCATTGAATGGATTAACTTTTTCCATTTGTCTTCATTTATCTTCATACTTTTCTGATAATCAATCGATTACGATTAATCACTTTTCCTGAAATTGCCAAGCAACAGCCCCCATTTCAGCCATAGCTCCACCTCATTTGGTTAAAATAGTTTTGATGTCAGAACTAGTTCTATTTGTATTTGATGTAATAGTTTTGATAAGAAATGCAGAACCATTTGGTCAATATCATTCATAAATCACTTCTTTCATATCTTCTCATTCTAGTTGTCCGGATCCTTTCAAAATAGCCCTATCAATAACGTCTCTTGGTAATCAATTGTATCTTGCTTTTTCTAAAACCATTTCAAGTGCAGGATTCATTTTGGGATCTGCTCAGTTTTTTGCTGCCATTTGAATCTTCTTTCAGATGATTGAGTAGATTCTTGATTTAGCAGCATCTCCACTAGCTTTACGAGCGGCGATACTATGTCGTCTTCACATAATATTATATTAAGGAAAATAAAAAAATCTGAACGTAGTTTATTTTTTTGATTTTTAATTTCTAGTGAAACTTTGGCAATTATTGATTACTTTTCTTTTGCTTGAATTTTTATATTCAATACATATAATCATTCACAGACAATTTTTTATTATTTTAGTGTTGTTGAATAATGAAAACAGCTCTTATTATTATCTTGGTAATACTTTGATGTGTCTTTATGGCATGTGTTTTAATGATGTCTCCAAAATGATGAATCTGACTTTGAATAGGTGGATTCTCAGCATGATGAAATGAATATGGAAGTAAAAAATCTATTGAATGAAAATTGAAATTAGTTGCAATGATTACGTGAATTTTGTTTGTTTGTGTTTGTGCGTTTATGCCATTTGTTGGTTAGTTTTATATTTTGAAAATTAATATGTGGTATACACCATACGAAGTAAGTGTATGGAAAAGAGTTTGAAAATATCTTTTATGGGTTGTACTTCTTGCTTGGATAATAATTGGTTTCATTTTCGGATATTTCTATTTATTAGCTACTTGATCTCAGGAAGATAAAAAGGGATGAACTTTTGTTGAATGAATTTTTAATGAAGTATCATATTTGCCTTATTTGAAAAGTGATGATCAGAGTGTCTTTTATCAGAAATTTCTTTTTAGGTCTTGTCTGAATTTGTACAAAGATTGAGATAATAATCAGTGAGAAAACGGAATTTATGATGGTGAAGATATAGCATATGCACAGGATCTTTGTAAAGTTTATACAGAAGATAATCAGAATTATGTTTTGAGGCTTGCAGATGAAAGTGCGAATCGGTCAGATTGAACACCGGTAACTATTCAAGATATATTCTTTACGTATGATGAAATTGTTCGTAAAAATCGTTGGGAAATTCAATCGTTGAATGCACGAAATTCTGTTTCTGTTGCTTTAGAAGATGATAAAGTAAAAGTTACATTTCCTACAAAAAATTCTGATAATGTAAATTTCTTTACTAATGCAATTTTGCCTAAGCATGTTGTTGATTCCATGAATTTAGAGGAATATAAAAATTATTTTTCAGTTTCCCCTGTAACTAATTGATGTGCAAAAATAATGCCTCAGACAAAAGATGTAAATAGTTTGATATTTGATCTAAATGAGTGTACTGATACAAATTTTGCCTACTATCAAGTTAAAAATTATGAAAGTTTTGAAGAATTCGAAAATTTTTTGAAGTGAAAAAATGAAAAGGCAATGGTGGATGCGTATACTTCGATTAATTGATTAGAATGATTTACAGGTCAGAATGTTTTGACTTCTAAATTGTTGTGAGTATTTTTTAATACTGATTCATGAAAAGCGAATATAAGGTTAAGGAGATCTTTATGATGATTAATTTATCATAACTTTTTTACATGAGGTTATGAACAGTATTTGAAAGAGTATGATTGAGAATTTCTAAATTATTATGTTTCGGCGGGTGAGAATGTTGCGGAGATGATAAATCGTATGAGTTTGTCAGATGATGAAGCTGTCGATGCAAATGATTTGAAAGATTCTTGAGCGCAGGAATTGCCTTCAAGTATGTCGATTAATGGAGTGGATAGAAAATTTGTTTTCTTCTTGGAAAAACCTGAAGGTGACAAAGATTTGGAAATAAAATTTAGTAATGAATTTTCTAATATCAAAGTTAAAGCATCAAGTGATTGATCTACGTGGGGTCCTAAGAATTATAAAACTAGTGATAAAAGAATCGTTTATAAATTAATTAGTTGAAAAAATTTGAAGGTGTGAGTAAATAATTTTACTATATCATGATTTATAAAAAATAAAACGTATACAATTGCTAGTATCGATATTTATGTTTTTGAAAAATTATCAGCAAGTAAGTCTGAAGACAATCAATGGAAATTGAATGTATTATATTATAATGATTTGCCGTCAGCTTTTGCTATACAGCAGATGAGAAACATATTTCAAAATGCTTGAATTTTGGAAAATTTTGTATTTGAACCGGTTTATAATGCAGAAGAATTAGAATGAAAACTTCTTATGTGAACATATGATATTTATGTTTGAACGATTGATTTGTGAAGTAGAAAGGACGTGTTACCATTGTTCTGAACGGAGGATCCTCTTCTAAATCCTTCAAGGTATAGAAATCCTATATTGAACTCTTTGATTAATCAATTTTACAAAACTCGTGATGAAAATGTTAGATCTCAGATAAATATTTTATTGGCGCAGGATATGCCAGTGATATTTATATGAAACACTTATGAACCTATTCAGTTACAGGAAGAGATAAAAGATATGATATTTTCAGATGATGAGAATGGTAATAAAAAAGAGGTGTATGCTTATAGGTGGAGATATGATATTTATTCTCATTATTCGATAGTTCATTCAGTACGTTTAAATACCAAGAATGCATTCAATAGTGAAAATTTTGAAACGTTTTTGGTGTCTAATTTGTTTCCAAATAATGAGGTTGATTTAAGCACAGTGGATGTTGATTTAGATTTTTTAGATAAGGAGAAAAAGGAAACATGATATAAAGTTCCTTATTATACGTTTGATTATGCAAATTTGTTGAGTAGGTAAAACCGAAGTATTTATTTGATGAATTTATTTGGTATGTTTGATGCGATTGGTTTAGATCAGATAATATATTATGTTTTTTTGCTTATAATTTTGTTGATATCAATTTGACTGCATGAATATGCTCATGCGCGGACTTCTTATAAACTTTGAGATCCAACTCCTGTTTTGCAATGAAGACTTACTCCGAATCCATTGAAACATGTCGATTTAGTCTGATTTATCTCTGTTTTCTTAATTTGATTTTGATGGTGAAAACCTGTTCAAATTAATCCAATATATTATAAAAATCCTATCAGAGATGAAACATTAACAGCTTTTGCATGACCTGCTATGAATTTGGTGTTAGCGTTCTTTTGAATGTTGATAATGATGGTATATGCGAAAATTATTTGAATTTGAGTTCAAGATGTATTATTGGTGAGTGATTTTGTTATATTGTTTCGACAAATGTTTATTATGTTGAATATTTGTTTAGCTGTCTTTAATATGATTCCACTTCCTCCGTTGGATTGATATCGTTTGATAAAAGTTTTTTGGAAAAAATGAGCACAACGAATGGAAAAAAATGTTATGCGAATTTCTGCTATATTGATTATATTAATTGTTTCAGGTTCTCCGTTAATTTGAAATTATATTTCAATTGTGAGTGATGCTATATATAGATTGTTTTTTATGTTGTTTAGCTTAATTTTTTATTAGAAGTTCTTTATGTCTATATTTGTCTAAATTGTCTACTTTCTATCAAAGAATCAATCTATTTCTTTTTTTTCTATTCTAACAAAGAATGGTCTTCAGTGCTGACATACAAACATTCATGGAATTTTCTCAAATCAATCTTTTACTAATGCTTCCATCTGAGGGATAGAAAGTTTATTTCAGGCTTTTATAGATGTTTTACATGCTCTTGTTGCATAAACTCAATCAATTAGATGATCAAATGTAATCTTTTCTAAATATAAGACATGATTAAATAATGTCATTAAATCTACTGGATTTGTAGCAAAAATTTGGGGTGTGGCATATATAACTATAATGTTTTCTCATAGCATAGAAATTTCGAATCATAGTTGATTTAATTCTTCAATTTTTTCTGGTAAATTAGGAACATTAGTTATTTCATATTTTAATGGTTGTAATAATGGTTCTGGGTTTAGATTTTCCTCTTTTTTCATAGTTTCAAATGCGATTCTTTCGGCTAATGCGTGTTGATCTATGTAGTATAAGGCATCTTGTGACTCTATTATGATGTAGCTGTTCCAAATTTGTCATATTATTTTGTATTCTCAAATTTCCTCGTTAAAAAATCTATTTCATTCATTTCTTTCGTTTTGTAGACTATCCAATCAGAATAGTGATTGAGTAGAATTGTTTGTAATATTGGTGGTCTTTATTGCTTCATCAAATAGTTTTACCTGTTCTGAAGTAGGAGAGTTTGTTTGTTGAATTTCTCAAAAATCCGAAACAATATGATCTAGAACTGCAGAGCTTTGTTTATTTACTCAATTGTGTTGATTGTAATAAAACTTTTGATTTGGATTATTAAAGTTATAATGTTGTGATTGGTGTGAAATTTTGTTTTGTCATAATGTTTCGGAAATTGTGTTATAGACCATTTGAAAAATCTGTTGGCTATCTGTAAATTTAACTTGTAATTTACTGGGGTGAACATTTACGTCAACGATTTTTGGATCAATATCAAGCTTTAACACAGCGAATGGATATTCTCATGGAGTGATTTGTCTGGAATAAGCGTCCATTAATGCTTTTTTTATGATTTTGTCTTGAATTGGTCTTCAATTAACATAAATTTTTATATTTTCGGCTGATCAAAAGCGTAATCTTGGATCTGACACTACTCAGTAGAAGTGGATAAAATCTGTTTTAGTGTCAAATTCTTTTAAATTATTTTTCCAATCTTGTTTATAGATATCAGTTATTCTATCTAGTAAATTAGATGGTTTTAAATCAAAAACTATACGGTTATTTTTTCTGAGTGTTAAATGTTTGTCTGCATGTCGGAGTGCTATATTCACGAAATAGCTATAACAATAAAAGTATTCTGTTTGTGCGGATTTTAAAAATTTTTGTCTTGCGGGAATGTTGAAAAAAAGGTCTTCAATTTCTACTATTGTTCAATGTTCAAATCAGACAGCTAGATGGTTTGTAATTATATCTCATCATTTTTTTTGTAATTTAGTTCAAATTTGGGAATATTTAGTTTTTGTTATTACTGTAATTTTACTAACCTCGGAGATGCTAGCTAAAGCTTCTCCGCGAAATCAATAACTTGAGATATTATATAGGTCTCCATCATTTTGAATTTTGGATGTAGCATATCTTTCTAGTAGCAGATCCATGTCTGATAATTCAATTCCAGTTCAGTCATCTTGTACTGAAAGAAAAGATTTTCATCAGTCATTGATTGTTATTTCTATATGTTGAGCTCAAGCATCTAGCGAATTTTCTACTAATTCTTTTAAAATACTGGAAGGACGTTCAACTATTTCTCATGCTTTTAATCTATTTATTACATAGTCAGGTAATTTATGAATAGACATTTTTGTATGTGAAGTTTTGATATATAAAAATTCGCGTTGAATTATACTATATCCATCTCTAAAATCAATTAAAATTTTTACAAAACGGCAAATATTTAGGCTAAAATTTTTTGATAAATATAATCGTATAATTTTTTTAGAAAAAAGCAAATGAAAAGCGTATGATAATCTGATTTTTCTTTGCATTTTTATGTGTTAAATCTATCCTAACTTAGTTAGGATTTTTTTATAGAAATTTATTAAATTTGCTATGCAATTAAAATTTAAGAAAACCTGCCTTTTGACTACAGTTTTTGTGTATTGTACTTCGTTTTTACTACAGAGTAATTTTGTCCTTTTTCAAGCTCTAGCAAAAGAGGATAGAACACCTCGCGTAAATATTGTTGCTATTTTGGTTGATAATGAAATTTATGGTTGAAGTCGTGAGTTTCGTGATTGATTGAAATGGTATGCATCTAATTATGTGCAACAACAACTTTCCGATACAAAAGCATTAGTGATACCTTTGAATCTCAAAAATATTCATGCTTATGATATTTATCGTATGATGGAGAATATTTATTTTGATTGATTGAAAGATGTAAATTCTTCTTTAATTTGATTAATTATGGTTTGAGATATTCCGTTGCCTGTGGTTAATCAGGATTGATATATTTTCCCTACGGTTTATCCTTATGTAGATTTTGAAGAACAGAAATATGTTTGGGATTCAGAGATAGAATATTTTGTGCCAAATGATAACCCAATGTGACAGGCTGAGATTTGGCATTGATTGATTAATTATTGAGATGATATTCAGGCTTATCTTGATTTTTTTATAAAGGTTAGAAATTATGCAAAAGATCCTGAATGATTTATTTGAGATAGTATGTGGTACGATGATTTTATTTCTCAAAAAAAGTGATTTTTGAATGAAAATTTTCCTTATTATAGGAATAGGATTATGTTTGCTGAAGATCTTTGATATCAAAGATATTCTCCATTGATGAAGAAAATGTTTAGAGGGGAACAGACTGAAAATGCTTTGGATATAGTGTCAGATTTGGAAGATGCAACAGATTTAGATTTTTCATGAAAAGATGTTTTATTGGAAATGAATGCTCAGTGATTATGAGATATGCATAGTACACAGATGGTTCAGCAGGAGATTCAGACAAGTTTTATATCGGATTATAATGATCTTTTCTCTAAAATTAATACCTCAACTATGAGAGAAAATGTTTTTGCTTGATGAAGATGGATAAAGGAATATCAAAATTCAGATTGAGAGAAAAGTATGGTTGTAGATTCTGATAGTAGTGCTGCAAAATTGCAATTGAAAGATGACATCCTCCTTTGAAATGAGAATTTACAGTGATTAATTGAAAACTTAAATGATTTGATGGAGGATATGATTGATAAAAAAATTGAAGATGAAAAGTATAGTATGGATATTGTTGTCCCTGTCAGTTATCAGAAAACAACATGAAAGAGAGTTTTGTTTAAACGTTATTATTTTGTAGATCGTTATGAAAATTATTATTTTGGTAATAATGCACGTTTGATTGATGATGCAGAAGATCTAAGTATTTATAGATGAACATATAGAAATTTATCAGATTTAAGTGGTGTTTCATATAGTTCTTTATTGCAAGGGAATAATCCTATTAAATGACAGTATGATAAAACTGATTTGAAATTAAAATCTATTTGATGATCATATGATATATTTTCTAATCAGGTTGAGTGAAATAGATGATATACTATGTTAAGTGTCGAAAATGACCTAAATATATATGATGAGAACAAAACTGAAAAAAATGCTAAAAAGAAAAAGAGTTGATTTTTGGGTAGGGTGAGAAAAAAAACTCGACCAGAGGCGTGTCCTAATGATGGAGATACAGAGTGTGAATTGTTGTATGATTTTGCACAAAGGTGGCGATGATGAGCTTCTCCAATAAATTTGGATACTGATAGTATTTCAAACTGAATCTATACTTTGAGTGGCTATAAGGCAACTGATTCATGGAGACCTATTTTCGATATGTGATGATTTCAATCCTTAAAAGTCGGTAATGATGAATGAATAAATGGTACGTGATGGATTAATTGATTCTGAGCTTGACCACAGTGGGCTGCTAATAGTTTTAAGGCTTATATTAAATATGCTAGTCCAACACAGAGAGAATGATGGAGAAAATATAGACAATTTTTGACTAAATATGAATATTATGAAAATCATACGCCGGATGTTCATAGACCTTTTTCTGATTTGGATTATTTTAGATTGGATGAAAATATAATTAAAGGTTGGTCAATTTCTAAGGATAGATCAAGCGATAAGATTTTTAACATTTTTAGACCAAGATCTTGAAGGACTATGGAACAGTATAGTTATAAAGTTATTAGTTCTGTGGTTAAACATAAGAGTACAACGGATGAACAGATTAATTGAATAGATCGTAATAGATATGGAGAAAATTGAACATTATCGATGTATTATAATGATGTTAAGTCAGCGTATGAAAATTTACAGTATTCAGTATCGGAGATACTTGATACGCTTTCAGGATTAGTTGTTGATATAAATTCAGGGAGTGCTTATATTAATGCCAAGCTTAGTGAGTTAGAGGATACTGGTTTAAGCTATACTGGAATAAATCCTATTTTGGATGATATTGATAGTTTTGTTGATGAAGAACATGAAAATTTATCTGGATTTTATAATTCTCTTCAGTGATTGTATGTTGAGAATATTATAAGTGTTATAGATTCCATTATTTATATGGAGTGATGATCTAGAAGTTGAAATATTGTAGATATGAAAAAAATCTGATTTTTACCTATTTGGTTGTCTGAAATTAGTGGTGTAGAGAAAAATATAACATGAAGTATTTGATTAATCAATTCTTATTATGCTGAGGTCAGATCTTGAATTATTGTTCAACAAAAAGTATGGAGTGGGATATATTGAGATTTGGTTAATAAAGAATGAATAGAATCGTGAAAAGTAGAGGTAATTTCGGGTAAGATTAATAATATTTTCTGGATTGAAAATATAGAGGAATCTACTGGAGATTTGATGAATGATCCCGATCCTATAGCTAACGAAGATCGAGATGAAGATGGCTCAGGTTGAGGCGAAACGTGAGAAACAACTAGTGGTGTTATGTTAACATGATGAACAGCAGAAATATTGATGGATGCTTTTAATGAGGAATTAAAACAAGTTGATATAATTTTTTCTAATGTGTTTGAAATAGATACGATAGGGCCACAAATAGAATTAGCAGCGAAAAAAGATGATGATTTTGAAAAATGGATGAAGAAAAATTGAATTAACTATAAATTATTTACTTCATCTGATTGGATTAATCAATATGCCCAATGGGTCAAATGACCATGATATGATTCAGAATGAGCAAGAAAAAACCATGATCTTTTGGATGGAATAAGTGAACATATTACGTGAATGAATATTTTAACTCCTGATAGACCAATAGATTCTCCTCGTTATGTTAGTATGCAATCAATTGCTTGAAATGAAATAAAGTTTATTTATCCAGATCTTTTTAAAGTGGAAGTTTATAGTGTGAAAGAAAAGAATAAAAGTGGTTATGATGTGCATGAATTATTAACGTGAGGACAAATTAAAGCAAATTTGATTAAATATTTATCATGAAAAGTTTATGAGTATAATAGAATTTTGCAGAATGAATGTAATAATGCAAAGCAGATGAATTTATATTTTGAAACGTTAAGTGAATTGGGATATGAATGAGCTACTCCTGATAAGTGAGAGCATGGATGTAATAAGAGATTTACTTTTGAAGATTTTGTAGATGTTTTATGATGAGAGAAAATGTTGGATGTCATATCTGAAACATTATATTATCAGAGTTTGACTAACACGAAAAAGTTGAGCGCATGAAATGTTTCTGAAGATATAAATCTTATTAAGCAGAGTTTTAGTTTGAATGATAAGAGGGGACAGGTGTTAAAAGATTATCTAACAGAATGAAATGAAAAGACAAGAAATCCAATATTTGAAATTCCTACTTATGAAATAGATGGATATGAAGTTGCTTTTATTAACTCGGATGGTAAAGATTATATATTTTCACAGGATGAATCTGAAAATGGTTTGGGAAATGTGGATACAGATGTGTTGAATTCTTCAAATAAGGGTAATAGGCAACCTAGTTCGCAAGAAAAAGAGCTGGAAGATGAATGTAATATTCCTCCAAGTTGAAAGTTACCTTTGTTTAAGTTAAATGGAACTTCTCCTTGGCTGGTGTGATTTAAGTGTTGGTTGAAAAAAATTAGAGAAGAACCTATAAAATTAAAACTTAAATTTGACAGTAGTTTATGAGAAATTTTGTCATCAGATTCTTTTGAAGAATATGTAAAAAATTCTGATTTAGGTGAAACATTTAGTGAATGGTGAAAATCTTGGGATAATTATTTAGATTCTTGGGATTCTTTGGTAAATACTTCAGATTCATATGATTCAGATGCAAAAATTACGCAAATGCAGGTAAATGCGGAGAAATATAATCAGGAAGCAATTCTGTGAGATACTTGACTCTCTAATGCATTATCGAAGTTATATAAAAACTTGAAAATAAGTAATGATAATGTTTTATTGTCGGATAGTAATCCTACTGGTGAGTTAAGGATAGAATCAATGGTTGATTTATGATGAAATATTACAGTTGAATTTATTTGAACATGAGATGGTTGTATACAGATAGATTCTAATTCTTTGTGTAATGGTAAAACATATCAAAAAGTATTTAATCCTAAAACAGATCCTTTTGTAGGTGTTGTATCTTCTTCAGATCACATTGCGTGAAAGGTAGCATTAATAATGAATATTAAACTTTGATGATGATATATTAAAAAAGTAATTAAATATACAGTTAGTCCAAGTGTTTTGGATCATGTTGATATTAAGCTTGATGATAATAAAACAGTGGCGTGAATGATGACTCCTATTGAAGTTATTTGATATGATAAATATGAAAATAAAGTTTCTTGGTGATTGCAAAAATATGATTTTGAGCTTTCTCAATGAAGATTTTTCAAAGATTGAGCATATCAAACAGGATTTTCAACAAATGATTTTAGGAATTTAAAATTTTATTATCAGGCTCCTTTGGATGCTCCAGATTGAAGTGTTGTGACTTTTCAAATAAAGCCATCTAAAACATCGGGGAATGTGGTTTTGTGAACTCGTAATTGGATGATAGTTCAGGCTAATCCTGTGATAAAAGTAAATTGAAATACTGTTTTGAGTTGATCTGAAAAGCTAGTTGGTACGGTTCCTTATAAGTTGAGTGATGATGAAGATGTTTATTCTTGATGAAAATTAAATGTATCTAAATTACAGAAATTTGATATAGAAATTAGAGATTCTAAGTGAAATCTTGTTGATGTGGATAGTCAGGTTTTAGTTACTTCTAAAAATTGATTATTGGTGTTATGAAATATAATTAAACAAGAAAATTGAGAATTTGTATTTTCAAAGACATCAAAAGGTTATATTAGGTCAGGTCATGTAATAATATATTTTTATCCTACGACGGTAGCGGGTGATGATATAGTTGATATTGATATTCCATGACTTGATACTCGTGTTGTTAATTTTTCCATAAAACCATCTGATTCGAAAGTGGTTAAATTGAATGTTGTCGATGAATATGTTGAGATGGGAGATGTTACATATCTTGAAGTGTTTGCATCAGATGTTCGATGAAATTCTACTGATATGGAACTTAAAATACAATCAGATCCAAGATATGTTGATCTAATTTGAATTTCTAAAATTTATAGTGGTCAGGATAAAATAATTAGTTCAGTTAATATTAAGAATGGGTATTTGAAAATACCACTTCGTTGAGTATGAGCATGATATACTGATATATCTGTATGAGTAGGTGAGACAAATGCATTAAGAGTACTTAATGATGTTGAATTTAGTGTAAATGATGATTTACTGCCGAAGACTTGATTAAATATAATGTATTTAAATTATTTTTGAAATGATTGGTGAAATCAGTGGTGATATTTGTCTAAAAATAATAAACATGTGGAATCTTTAATGAAAAAATCAAATAAAATTATTACAACGACAACGCTTTTAGCTATTGAGGATAAAATTAAAAAAGTTGTATGGAAAGTTGAGCCTTGATTTAAAATTACGAATTTTGATGGTGTAAATACGAAGATGATGATGAAAAGTTGAAAGTTAAATATATTTGTTTGATGATTGTCTGAAATGGATGTGACAATACCTTCATTTGATTGGGTAACGGCTACTTTTACCTCTGTAGATTCATTATTGAGTGATTCTACGAGTTCAAATAAAGATTATATTTTCTTTATTCCAAGTGATCCTAATTACAGTATAAAGTGATGAATATTGTATAATTCTGATGAAGCTATTGCTAATGTGATGGATTGAAAATTGTCTTTACAGCTTGATAATCAAATATTGGATAATTGAGATAATGTGTGGAATGTGATAGATAAGTGAGTTAATTATTGAAAAATGATTATACATTTCCCTAATTTATCTCCTTCAGTGAAAGATTTTAAGGATATAGATAGCCGTTATATGGTTGATAAATTATTCACTAGATGATCAACCGATATTATGTCTAGTGTGTGACTTTTTGATATGATTAGTGAGTTTGAACTGAATACTAGCTATAAATCTATACAAAATTCAGATGAAATTGATGAAAAAATTTGATTCTTGGGTGATTTCAAAAATATTACATTATTTGCTGAATGAGAAATTGTTGGAGATGCAACTAAGACATATTGATCAGAATTATTGATAAATCTTTGAGATCCTGTTTTGTCAAGGAAAGATGTAAATGAAAAAGTTTATGGAACCGATTATGATTGATGAATTTGACAAGAAATATATTCAGATCCAGAAAAAGATATATTTTGAACGTATCAAATAGATTTTAATAATGATTGATTGAAAGATTGGTTAATAGTGTATTTAGATGGGTGATTTAAATTGGCAAAGAATTATTGATGAAAGCCTGATCTTAGAAATATGCAAGATTTGATGCGTATAGCAGTTCGCGTTAAGGATGTTTTTGTGTGAGATGCTGATTGAAATAAGTATGAAGATATATTTGTACTTACGGATAATAATCAGATTAGAGTATATTTAAATAATTGATGAAAGTTTGATGTTGATTGAAATGTTGTTTGTTTAAATCAAAATGTATTAGAGTGAGAAATATCAGAAACACCAAGCGATTTAAAATGATTGAATCAATTCTTTGTGGAAGATATGAATCTTGATGAGATTAGCGATATTATTACTTATGATGAGAAGTGATACGTTAAAGTGTTTTATTGATGATCTACAAAACAAGGTTCTAATTATTTGAGTAAGGAAAAATATGCTTGTGATTCGTGATGGTATGATAGAGAGATTGGTAATACAACGATTGTTACAGCATTATGACTTCATTTATCTTCAGGTGATGTTTATGATAATAGTATGATGTATTGGGTAGGGCTTTCTAAATCTGAGCTGCAGATAACAGAAAGCGAAATATCGGATTACTGAGTAAATTTTAATCCTAGTAGTTTGTCGGGTTTTGTGAAAGTGAAAGATAGAAAATCAGCAGGATCTATAAAACGTGTTATGGAAGAAGTCATGAGTAAAGATAGCTTTGACGTGAGTGTTGCAAGTAGTAAATTTATAGATGAAGAATCTAAATATGTTGATGTAACATTGTATGAAAATACATTAGTTTGATGATCATGAAAAAATTATACATTTGTACCTATTAGTTATTTAGATTCAAACAATCCGAAGGATAAATGTATTGTTTGGAAGAATTATAAAGTAAAATCATGAAGAAATATTTTAATGGATGGAGATATCGTAACGGTTAGTGTTACTGTAAAGGCTTCGGATTCTTCTCAATGTATCTGAGCATACTGAGATATTATACAGTGACCATGGACCATATATTATGATGATAGTAATATTATGAAATGAATAAAGTTTTTACAAAACAAAAGAAATGCTGTTGTAAAATCAAAAGATTGAAGTTTTTCGTATATCATAGATAATATTAAATTATCTCCATGAGAGAAAATGGAGTTTGAATATGATTTGGAGTATCATCCACTTCCTTTAAAAAAGATGAGTATAACATATGATACTTTTTGGTCAAATGATAAGTGGCCTGATATAAAGTTACAATATGTTGATTGATGTTGAAAAGATTTTGATTGATTTATAAATCTTTGAAAAAATAGATCATTTCAAAATAAGAAGGTTCCTCTTCAAAACTATATTGATAAAGAGTATGAGGACGAAGATAATATGACAAATGATTATAGTGAGGATGTCATAAAAAATTGATCAAATGTGAATCAACTGCCAGGAATGGTAAAAGATAATATAAATCGTGTTAAATTATTACAAAAGACAGCTATTGAAATAAGCGATGATGAAGATGGTAAACAAAATTTAAAATCTGAATTGCTTAGGAGAATTCAAGAGTGATGATTGGAAGCATTGAATTTAAATATTAGTTTATCGATTCTTGAATGACAGTTAGACAACATTGAAAGTATTGTGGATGATTTGACAAAGTGAATGTGTAATTGATTTAGTTTTGGATGATCTAATAATTGTAAATGATTACCTGTTCCATTTAATCAGGCTTTTCTGGCTCCTGGAAAGTATCATTTATTTGGTTGTTGGCAGTTGCCAATGGGACCTCTTGAGTGATGATTACCTACATTTTTCTTTCCTGGAACGTTAAACACTCCATTTTGACCGATAATGTTCCCATGGTGATTGAAATCACCTAAAGATGGTTTCTTGTGGGTTGGTGGGTGAGTTTATCCTTCTTTTATTAGGATTTATGCAGCGCCTACGTTGACGGCTCAATTGTGAATTGCTATATGTATGTGACCATATATGGATGAATTTATTTTCCCTTCTCCATTGTCAGATGTTGCTGGTAATTGTGTTGTGTTTGCAGTAAAACCTCAGTGTAAAGGTGGTGGTTCAGAAAAGAAAAAAGATAAGGATAATCCTAACGAGATTTTTGATCCTTTTGTTGAAGATGTAAGGGATAGTTGAGTATGTTTACAGTCTCAAAAATGATTGCAAGTTACTAAAAAATGACATCGTTCATCACCTTTTGATTTGTATTCGTATAGTTCTAATATTCAAGATGGTTCCGATGGTAAATGAACGATGGGAATTATATCATGGGGTAATATGAATGTGGATTGATGAGAAAATAACCAATTGGAGTTTGATTGAAGTTTCTTGTGAATTATTAATTTGGAAACATCAGCTTATATATGAGGAGATACGGATACTCCTAATGAAAATAATTCTTTATTTATTTGAGATGTTGATGTTTTAGGATGAGATTTTAGTATAAATAAAATTAGGTGATGAATACAGCAGTGAATTAGAAAAATATTAATAGATAAGTGGCTAGATCCACAAATAAGGTATATAGTAAATCAACTCACGAAGATGCATATAAATATTAAATTACCTGATGTATCAAATTTGATTGGTAATGAAGTGCAAACAATAAAAAATGTTAAAGATAATTTTAAAAGCATTTGGAAATTTGATAAAAGTTGATATTCAAAAGTAGAAACTTGAATTGCATCTAAACTTTGAGGGTTTTCATATATAAATACTGACAATTTACAGAATTTTAATAAGGCAATATCTAATCCTTTTGAGGCTTTGGCTAGTTTGATGAATGAGAGTAATATAATTAATATTACAGTCGAACCTATAACCGTAAAAGTGCCAATGATTTTCCCAGAAAATATTAATGAATATAGTATTTATTTACAACAGTGGCTGGAAGTGAATGAAAAAATATTGTATGATTGGGCATCAGTGTTAAGTAAATCTGAATTTGAATTGGCTTTGAAAAATCGGGAGAGATTGCAAAATCAGATTTATGTTAATTTAATGACACTGCAGAAATATAGGAATTTTCCTTTTGAAATATATGAATGGATACACGTAATAGATAGATATATGGCAGAAATAGCTTCTTTAATTAATAATACGATTTGATATTTAGCTTATTGGACGTCAACAAATTCTCAGAGGTTTGTTTGATATGTTGATGCGATTGTGCTTATTTTAAATATCATAAAGACATATCAATTGTTAATTAATTTTTCAGTAGAGTGGTGACAAAATTGTGGGAATTGTACGAAAGATACATATGACCAATATTCTTGTAAATTATCTCTTTTGTGTGATATGATTCAGTTGCCAATAATTCAAATTCCTAATTTTAAACTGCCTAATATTACTTTAGATCTTTCTGATATTGATTTGGGATTAGATATTATTTTGCCTAAATTTAATTTTCAAACTGTTAAAGTTAATTTGCCAGAATTGCCAAATTTGCCTGAGGCACCGTCTCTTTCACTAGGAATTAAGTTGAATTTGCCAGATATTCCTATGTTGCCAGAGCCTCCAGAATTACCAGAATTACCATCATTTATACCGGAAATAGAGCTTGAATTGCCTATTTTACCTCCAGCACCTGAACTTCCAAAACTTCCAAATGAAATAGAGGCAATAATAAAAGTTGCTAAATTGATTTGAAAGATATATTGTATTGTAAAATGAAAATTTTGACTTGTATGAGAAAGTTCAGTTAAAGCTAAGATTGAACAATTAACACAAAGGACATATGAAGTAAAATGGATAGATACACTTATGGATTTTACAAATCGGTCAGTTGCTCCTGTTCATAATTATGGATTGGATTATGAAATATCGTCAGAATTGGATCTTCAATTTGATTTTTCATTTTTCTATGATTATTTGGATACTTTAACAAAGTCTATAAATAATTTAAGTACGTCTGCAGCTAATTGGGTGAATAGTAAAGTTGATACTATTGTAAATGATAATCCTGTGGTGTGAGCTATGGAAGAAATTAATGGAGTTAATGTTGGTGTAAATGTTGAACTTTGAATGGCAGATACTTCTGTTATAAATTGAAATACAGATTGATTATTGAGTGATGAAATTGAATATGTAGATTATGATAGTGCAAAGTCTAGACTTGAGGATGTATTAGTTTATTTTAATAAGGAGATGAAAGATACTACAATGTGAGATACGATACAATCGTCAATCACTAATATAAAAAATCAAATTAATAAGGAAAATAGAGTAGAATCTAATGTTCAAGGTTTGGAGAAACTTCAAAAAGATGTAATTGCATATTTGGATGAACAGAGGTCTGGATATAATGAATTAGCAACTTTAATTAACACGGATTATGAAGGATTTTTAGCCATGATTGATTCACAAAATAGTAACAAAAATTCGAAATCTGAATCGAAGACAGGAGAGTTGTTAACGTTTAATGTAGAGTTGTTTAGTGTAGATTCTTCGACTAAAGATGTAATACAGAATATTACTAAGGCAAATCCATATGAATCGATTATATCCAATAAAAAGGATGTTATTGATTGATATTGGAATGCAATAAACTCAAATACGGCAAATGATTTATGATTGTCAGAGCGTCAGTATTTGGTTTTGCGTAATAATATATCTTCAATGAAGGATCAGGTTACTACGTTATATTCGGTGATGAGACCTGTATCATCTACTGAATTATTAGCTAAAAGTTCGAGAATTAATACAAATAAAACATTGGTATCGGCAACTGAATCTGCAAGGTTGTGAAGTAATATAGAAGTGGCTGATGCTATTGATCCTTCTGTACTTTCGGAGTGAATTTATGCTAAAATTAACAAGTGAGCAGATAGTTGAAAACTTACAAAAGTTGTATATTCAGATTCTTTTGCTTCAGATATTTGAAAAAAGTATTATCATACAGACCATTTTAGGGGAGGTCATATTGTGTTATTTAATGATGGTTGAGTTTACTTAAAGTGTTCTGAAGGAATATGTTCAAGAGCATGATGAGAAGAAAAGTGAAATTATTATGTTTCTAAAACGGTGGTAGAGGAAATTCCTTATGAAGAGATGTGGTTAAATTTTGGTAATAACCTTAAATTGAAGATAGCGGATTTAAATACTGAAGTGAAGAAATGGGAAGTTATGTGACAGAATTATGATTCATTACAATTGTCTCGAAATGCAGATCAAAGGATTGATGGATATTTAATTAAATTAGTTGAAAGAATTGACAACAGCTATGAAAAAGTGGATTATAAAACAGTAACACCAGTTAAATATGTTTTGGCTCTCCCAGAGGGAACGGATGTGAATGAGTTATATTCTAGTGGGGTAAAATTAGAATTGCTGAAAAAGACTGGTAAAATCGGAGATTTATTGATAGATGATGAAGATAAATTTGAAGATTTACGTTGAGATAATCTTGTTCAGATTGTTTATTATAGTAATTATAAAGATGAAGTAAGTATAATGATATCGAATATTGATAGAAAATGGTATTATGCTCGTATAGCAACGCTTGATTTGGATAATAATACATATAAAATATCTTCTCCATGGTCAAATCAAGTTGTTGCGTGAAGACAGATTGTTTGAGATGATTTAGCTCCAGAATGAAATCCAATTTTATATAGACCTAGTGTTAAAGAAATTGTTAGTCAATGAGATAATCTTGAATGATATGTGGGTACGAAGTATAATTTAATTGTAAATTGGAAAGATAATGTATCTTTGTCATATATAAATCTTTCAAAAAATTGAAAGATATTAGATGAAAAGTATACCTCAAATGTTAGTGATATAGTTAGTACGAATATAGATATTCATACGCAGGATGGATATGATACTTTTTCTTCTGTGTGAATAGATCAGTTTGGGAATAAGACACAAAAGCAGATTATGATTAATTATTCTATTCCGGAGATATCAATAACGAATATTTCGAAGAATTCAGATTGAGAAAGCGTTAGTATTGAAGCTGAACTTTCTCAAGATATTGATCAATGAAATGTTTCTTTCCAAAGAAATAGAGGATCTAAATGGAAAACACTTAAAACAGATGGGGATGGATCATCTGATATATTGTTGTCATTGAAGCAAAAGTTAGTTGTTTGAAGTCCTTATTCGATATGAAATGGAATAGCAATGTATGGTAAAAATTGAGAAGTTATAGCCTCATTGGATCCAGATACGGCAGAAATAAAAATACAGACAGGATATGAGGATAAATATGAGGTTGGAGTTGTTGTTCAAAATGGTTTAATATTACAGTTGCGAGATAAGAAATCTGAAGAATCGGTATTTTCAATATCTGTTCCGATTGAAGATTGTTCGATAAAAGAAGCGGAAAATTATAATGTTGTAGCTTTGCCTAAAACGTGAAAGATGGGTATGTTTAATTGATGAAAGGCTGTTTATAAAGATTGAAATAATGTACTTTTCTTGTCTCCAACATGTCATTTTTATAGTGAATTATGACTTGAATGAACTTATGTCTATGATAGAGAACAGAATTCATCTTTAATTACATTGTACCAATTATCTGATTTAGAAAAAAATAGTCCGATAAAAGTATTGTTTAAGGTAAAACCGTACTTTGAAAACTAATGTGAAAAAAATGTTAATAAAAATGTTAAAAACACAATTCTGAACTAGATTTTCTCTTGAATCGGGTTGTGTTTTTATTATATATTAAATTGCATTTATTTCATGTGATCAAAAAGATGGTTACGGAGTATACATTACCTCCTCATAATATTGAGGCAGAAAAATGAGTGATTTCATGAGCGTTGATTGATAATGAAACTATTTGGGTTTTTGAATGAGATGGTATAGTTCCAGGAGATTTTTATCAGAAGGAACATAGTATGATTTATGAGGCTATTGTTCAGCTTCGAAATGATAAGAAAACTATAGATCCTGTCACAGTATCTGATCAATTGTCTAAGAATTGAAATTTGGAAAGTGTTTGATGAATAGATTATCTTTATGAGTTGTCAGCTTTTTTGATTTCTTCTTCTTCATGTGTAGAATATAGTAAAATAGTTAAGGAAAAATCTTTATTGAGACAGGTTCTCAAAGTTTGTCAGCAGATTACATGAGATGCATATGAGCAAAAAGATACTGTAGAGATTTTTGATAGTATCGAAAAAAGAATTTATGATCTTACTCAGAATAATGTTTGAGATAATATTTTGAGTATTGAAGAAATATTAAAAGACAGAGTAGAAGATTATATGGATATAGTAGATCATCCTGAAAATTTTAATGCGAATAAAGTGAATTCAGGTTATAGTCAGATAGATGAAAAACTTACAGGTTTTAAGCCAGGTGAATTGATAATACTTGCAGCAAGACCTTCAATGTGAAAAACAGCTTTTGCTTTGAATGTGTTGACCAATATTGCTCTAGAGCAGAAAAAATCAGTGGCGATGATTTCGCTTGAAATGAGTGTAGAGTCAATTGTGGATAGAATTATGTCAGAGGTTTCATGAGTACCTATGTATAAAATTTCTAAGTGAAACCTTGATAATGCTGATTTTGCACAAATGGGTGAAGCTATGGAAAAACTTTCGAGTGCCAATATTTTTTTGGATGATAAAGCTTGAATGACTGTTCCTATGTTGAAATCAAAACTTAGAAAATTAAAAATTGAAAAAAAGCAATTGGATTTGGTGATTATAGATTATTTACAGTTGATGCATGCTACAGTATTTCAGTGAAATAGAGTTCAGGAGATTTCGGAAATATCGCGTTGACTGAAAGAGTTAGCTAAAGAGTTACAAGTTCCAATTTTGGCGTTGTCACAGCTTTCTCGTGCTGTTGAGCAAAGAGTGGATAAAAAACCTCAGCTTTCAGATTTAAGAGAATCAGGTTCAATTGAGCAGGATGCAGATGCGGTATTGATGCTTCATAGAGAGGAATATTACGATCCTGATACAGATAGAAAGTGAGCTACGGATGTTTGTATTAGAAAAAATAGAAACGGAGCTGTTTGAGAAGTAGAGCTACACTTTGAAAAAGAGATTATGAAATTTGTAGAGACAAAGAAAAAAAATAAAGTTGGAGATGGAACTTATTAGTTAATTATTTATTATTCAAATAATTCTTTTCGTAAATCTGAAATTATGTTTTCATCGTTTCACGTTCAGCTAGTTTCGTTGTTTTCTTCAGAATATACTGTTTCTAAATTGTTGTTTTGTAGTTGAGTGACAGGATTTGTTGTATTTTGAGTTTCTGTATTTGTTCACATTGAAATAAGAGGATTACGTTTTTTGATATAATTTTTTAATTCATCTATTGTAGAAAAATATTTTGAAGAATTTAATTCGTATGATGTATATTTTCAGTCTTGTTGTATTATAAAATACATCTTTCAGTTTGGAGCGGTATAGCGGTCTGTTGAGTTATTTGCATCTTCGTATGATGTAGTAATCCAGGATCTACTTGTGTAGCATTCAGCGTTTTGGGCATTCTTAGAATCAACATATCTCTTGAGATAATCTATATTAACGAAATATTCTTTTTTGTTTAAATCAGGAGAAGAGTACGCATTTAGTGAAGAAATATATTCTATATTATATGGTTTACAGCTCCTTGCTATATATTTTGATTGAGATGTTGTATAATTAATGGTGTTATTTGTTGTGAAATATTTACTAGAGTTTAAGCCAAGATCTTCCATAGCTTGTTTAATTTCTTCATCGGTTCGTCAATCTTTTTTTAGTTGGTCAATAACGTCTCATCAATGATTTTTGTTTGTGTTTTCTATAATTGGATCAGCAATAATTACTTTAATTTTTGATTCTCATGTTCATAAATATTCATCGGAATTATATCATAAATCATTCATAGCGACCCTTATTTCATCTTTCGTTCGTCAATCATTTTCTAATTGCTGTAAAATATTTAGTCATTTTTGCGTTGTTGCTGAGAAACTAACAGAGAAAAAACAACACAATAGTATGCACGATGATATGCTTTTTATAATAATACTGTTTTTTTTCATTGAACGAGAAAATACTAAAATAATTTTTTACATTGGAATAAGAGGATTGCGTTTTTTAATATAATTTTTCAATTCATCTATTGTTGTAAAATTTTTAGAAGAGTTTATGTCGCTTGATCTATAGAATCAGTTTTGTTGATTTATAAAATATATTTTTCAATTTGGAGCAACAAAACGATTGTTTGAATTAGAGGTATCTATATAGGATGTTGTAATCCGGGATCTCTTTGTTACGTAACATTCAGCATTTTGAGCGTTTTTGGAGTCAACATATCTTTTGAAGTATTCGATATTGACGAAATATTCTTTTTTCTTTAAATCTGGAGATGTATAAGCGTTTAATGATGGGATGTATTCTATATTGTAGGGTTTGCAACTTCTGGAAATATATTTGATTGAGTTCTGAGATTGTATTGTTTGTATTGTTTGAGATGTTTCAGTTTGTTTTGTTTCTGTTTTCGTAGAGGATTCTTGTGAAATTGAATTATTATTTGTATTTTTTTTATCTTCGTCTGTATAATGAGATTTGCCAGAATATCAATTGTTGCTTGAGCTTGAACTTGAGCTTCAATTTGTTCCTGGATTGTTTCCATTTCCTTGATTTGTATTTTTAGCAAAATCAGCGATTATAGAACATGTTTTGGTCAAAGTATCTCAACAATTATTAATTCGTCCACTGAAAGAGTATGTATATAGAGTAGTGGACTCGGAAGGGTTAGCAATAACATCAGTAGATCCGATAGTTAGAATGTTTTCGCTAGTAGAAATTTTGGATAAAAAATCAGCAGTAACAGACTCTAGACTAACGGTTCAGTATCCAGTGTTGGATGAAGTTATAGTTACGGTGTATTGTCTTGTAGTTCAAGAATGAGTTGTTCAAGTTCGTTCAGCTCAAGTAAAAATTGTTCAAGTATGAGTTCCTCAGGTAGCTTGAGAATTTTTTTTGAATTCAGCAACAATTTCACAATTTCATGTTAAAGAATTTCAACAGTTATTAATCCATCAACTAAAAGAGTAGGAAGTAAGCATAGTAGTAGGCGTGTTGGGGGAGGCGACTACATCAGAAGATCCGATAGTTAGCGTATTTCAGCTGGTGGAGATAGTGGTTCCAGAATTGGCGGTAACAGAAGTATGACTAACAGATCAATAAGAGGTAGGATATGGTGTGATGGTTACAGTGTAAGTAGTTTCAGTATTACCTCATCAACCGCCTCAAGAATTAGCGTTCCAGTCAGCAGTTAAAATGATATCATTTGCAGGCATTAAGCCAGAGGTTGGTAATCCAGACCATCCGTTGAAAGTGAATCAATTTTTTGAAGGAGTAGGAGTAGGGATAGTAGCTTCAAATAATATTCCAGTATCAGCGATAGGAGTTCAACCGTTTGAATCATAGGTAACAGTATATCTATTTCTAGTATAATAGTAGTTAATAGTTAATAATCCTCAAGAAAGAATAGTGCCTGATTGAGTATTGGGGCTGGTAAATCCAGTATACGTTTTTGTAGAAGGAGTAATTTCATCATCAACTATTCAGGTGAAAGTTTCAGATTCAGCTAAATCATAGTCAGTTAAGTCAATATTTTGTTTGAGGTGATTAATAGTATAAGTTGTTTCAGAATTCCATTTAGCATATAATGTAGTATCTCATGTTACTGTTTTCCGTAAGTTATTTATGTATTGTCCACTAGAGTCAATGTATTGTGTGCCACTACCATTTATATCTGTATAATATCAGTCGAATATATATCCACTTTTTGTTGGAATTTCAATCTGAAGAAGTGAATCTGTGCAGGCTTCATTTTGCCAGTAATACACGGCAGTACCATCAGGAGTCGATCCTGTTGTATTGAATTTGTAATAATATTTTTCAGTACCTGGGGTAGTCGCTTCTTGGTTATCTAATGCAACACTGTATAATGTGGTGTATTTAAAATTGAAGGTGTCACCCGTAACAGTTTCTCCTCGTCGATTTTTAAATTCGATTTTGATTTGTCATGTCCCTTCAGATGCTGTTAGTTTATTTGGGTTATCTAAATTTTGGAGTAAATATACTCGAATTTGATAATCAGTATTTCATATTTTGCAATTATAACCTGAGTTATTGATTATTAGTTTGCAATTGAAGAAATCTTCAGTTGTAGCTCAAACCCGCTGTTCTGGCATCTTTTGTCTTGTGAGCCGTAATTGAAAATCTAATCATGCATCTCGGTCATGAATATTATAATTTATTGTTTGATTCTCGTAAGGAGAAATAATGCGCAGTGTGGCAAATTCTATGTTAAAGGTGTCTGATCTTGAGGCTATAATATCATCTCATGACAGTATATCAATGGATAGTGTGTATTCTCAGTTAATTCGATGCGCAACATTATTTTTATCGTCTTCTGTCGAATGAAATGGCGATATGCCAAATTCCCTTACTCATCCTGTTAATACTCCAGAAGTCTCTCCGGTAAAAATCCCACCTAGAGGATCTTTAAGTGTATACTTAGATAGTATGTTGGGGTTTTCTGAATTATAATTCCGAGTGAAAAATTCGCAATCGAAAGGTTCTGACTGGTGATATGGGCCGTTATAAAAGCAGGCCTTCTCTTTTGTTATTTCTACGGGTGGAGTTAGTAGAGTTATTGGGTTGTTTTTTAAATTTACTATTCTAGGGGGATCAGATAGTCAATGTGAAACTCGATATGATGGGTGTGTATAAATATTTGAAAGATTGTCGGATAAAATCACCTTAGTCCGATAAACTTGAGGATTCTCTCAATATCTATCATCATTATTAAACATTTCTGGAATCTCTTTTAACTCATTATTTGATAAGTTAATTGTTCGGCTTGATTCATCGTGACATATCTCATCAACTCATTGCTCTCATCGTTGGCATGATTTATCTGTTTCGGTATATGATGTTCAATTTCGTTGATAAGCAATTCGTTTTCAGTTTTTAAAAATACTACCCTCAAAAGCATTATCTTCTATATGGTTTATTTTGTTATTTTTGAGATTTAAATATGTTATGTTAGTCGCTCAGCTCATATTTATAATATTTGTAATATTTGCATTAGATAAATCTAATTCTAAAATCTTTTCTGCGTTGGTGCTGTCTATAGTTATGGTATATTCTCAGCTGTTAGTATAACTGTGATTACATGAGTTTTCGCAATAGTCAGAGGAATTATCTCATCGATTTATTTCAATTCAAGAATTGAAATCTCCTTCGACCGAGGTTGAGTTTCATTGTATAGTATATTGGATGGCATTAGCTTCTGAAATAAATAGGCTTCAGCATATTAAAAAAGCAGAAATTCCGGTAGCAATAATTTTTTTGTTCATGAAAAATTTTTATAATTAAAAGAATTTACATAAGATAATGTGTAGTAATTTTTGGCTTTTTTCCAAGTGAAAACAATAAAAATTGGTTGACAAAGCATTAAATAATTTATATATAGTCTCGAGTTAAATTTATTCATTTAAAATGTTCGTCAAATAGTAGTTTGAATGTGGAGACTTCATCGTTTGAACATGTCCATAAATCATGTTTATTTTTTTCTAAATTTTTAATAAATGAAAAATCAGAATCATTTTGATATTTTTTTATTATAACATTATAATCTCATTGATTAAAAATTAGTGGTGCAATCGCTATTGATGCAACTTTATTGATGTCAACTTTACTGATAATTTCATCCAAAAAATTTGTATAAATTTGCTGAAAATTTTTTACAGGTAGAAGGGGTAAAAATCTTAGCCCGACACGAAATCATTTTTCCAACAATACATTTATTGCACTTATTTTAGCATCAAGGGTGGCCGTTCATAATTCATATTTTTCTGCGATAATGCGAGGAGAAAGTGAAAAAGCAATTTCCATTTTTTGAGTAGGAGAGTTTCAGTTTAAATTTTTAGTATAATCGAGTAGGGCAGTAATATTTCCTGATTTTGTTCTAGTTTCGATTAGAATATTATCAGGTAACGATTCGCAAAATGGTAAAAAGGTTTTGTGAAAATGAGAGATATTTTCGGTTGCTAATAGGTCTGTATAATTACTAGCGTAAAATGTAATCTGACCATCAAATCAAGTTTTTCTTTCCTTCTCAATCTGATTTATTATTTCCTTTTGCATATCTTCATAATTGAGAAAAAATACTGGAAAACGATTTCTAAAAGTTCACTGAAGATAGCAATATTTACAGTTGAAAAAACAATTTAGACTTGGTTTGAAAAAAAATGATTTTCATGGGAATCAATAATTTTCTGGAGTTGGAAGAATGGCGATATGTTCTTGTTTAGCAAGAATGATTAGTGGCTCTGTTTTATAATTTCATATTTTAGCATCGAAAAGATTTTTGTAATGCTGAATTTCGATTTTTTCAGAATTTTTAAATTGTTCAAAAATTTGATTGGTAAGTGGTAGATTTTTTATTTTAGATTCGTAGTAGATTAGCATATTATCTTAGTGTAATAATATAGAGTAGATATTATATGATTTAGATAAAATTTTTCAATATTGAAAAATCCCCGCGTTGACACAACGAAGGGATTTATTTAGAATACATAAACAACAAGTGCAGGTTTTATCTTGCTACGTCAGTATATATAAGTGTTTTTTAAAATCAATCTTTTTTGAGTTTTAATTAACTTGCTTTCAGAAGATAAAATCATATTTTTAGTTTGTTATTTTATTTTATTATTTTTATTGATATGGCTTATCAAATTACGAAATTACACGCGAGAGAGGTTCTTGACTCTAGAGGAAATCCAACAGTGGAAGCTGAAATTACTTTGTCAGATGGTACATTTGCTCGTGCTATGGTTCCTTCTGGAGCTTCAACATGAGTACATGAAGCATTAGAATTACGTGACGGAGATAAATCCCGTTATATGGGAAAATGAACTTTAACTGCAGTAAATAATGTGAATACAACTATTAAATCTGCTATTGAAGGTCAGAGTTTTGAAAATTGGAGAGAATTAGACAAAAAATTATTAGAACTCGATGGAACATCTAATAAATCAAAATTGTGAGCAAATGCTATTTTGGCAGTTAGTATGGCTTTTGTTGTAGCTTGTGCTAAAGCTGAAAACGTGCCACTCTATAAATTCATTAACGATGGAAAAGGACATGTTCTTCCTTACCCAATGATGAATATTTTGAATGGTGGAGCTCATGCTGACAATACAGTAGATATTCAGGAATTTATGGTAGTGCCTACAGGTGCTGAAAATTTCAGAGAAGGACTTAGAATGGGTGCTGAGGTTTTTCATAATTTAAAAGCTATCCTTAAGGCTAGAGGATTAGCTACATCAGTTGGAGATGAATGAGGATTTGCTCCAAACTTAGGAAGTAATGAAGAAGCTTTACAGGTAATCGTTGAAGCTATCGAAAAAGCTGGACACACTTGAAAGGTTCAATTGGCTCTTGATGTTGCTGCTTCAGAATTCTTTAAGGATTGAAAATATGATTTAGCAGGAGAGTGAAAAGTTTTGGATCAAGATGGATTAGTTGCTCTATTCACTGATTGGTGTAATAAATATCCTATCATTTCTATTGAAGATGGAATGGCTGAAGATGATTTTGACGGATGGAAGAAATTGACTGATGCATTAGGAGATAAAATTATGCTTGTTGGAGATGATTTGTTTGTTACAAATATTCAGAGACTTCAAATGTGAATCGATAAAGGAATTGCAAACTCTATTCTTATCAAATTAAATCAAATCTGATCAGTTTCTGAAACTATTGATGCTATTAATTTAGCTCATCAGCATGGAATGAAGGCTATTGTTTCTCATAGATCTGGAGAAACTGAAGATACTTTTATCGCAGATTTGGCAGTAGCCATGAATTCAGGATTTATTAAAACGTGATCAGCAAGTAGAACTGATAGAATTTGTAAATATAATCAATTAATGAGAATTGAAGAAGCGTTATGAAGTGAAGCTAGTTATGGAAAATAATTAAATATAAGTAGATATTAAATCGGTTTTCTTTTAATTGGAAGCCGATTTTTTACATTCTATAAAAAAGTTTGTAAATATTTGACAATTTTATTTATCTGTATATAATTATAAATATTAGTTTTTATATCATAAATTTATAAGAATGAGTATAGATAACCCATCAAGTAGATTAGAATCATGAGAGTCTTTTGGATGAGATAAGGGTAAAAAACAGACACCAGAATATCATCCAAATAATTATGTTTCTACAAAATGAGATGAAATAAAGAAGAAAGATGAAAGAGAAGCAGATGAGCTTTTGAAACAAATAGAAGGTGGTCGGGAATGTAAATGATTTATGACTGATCTTCTTGAAAAGTTGAAAAAATAGTTTTATGGATGTGTTTGAAATGTGGTTTTTTGTGAATAAAGAAAAACCCATCAAGAAATACAGGATGGGTCTAGATATACTCCAGACCGCCAATCCAACTCTTATTCAAATTGAGTTGTATATACAAGTTTATTTTCACAAACTTCTGTATAAAACTCAATCTTTTCT
>JAEEGI010003045.1_pt1 | contig 40306 bp, 33 predicted proteins | sample 8958751 | NCBI WGS metagenome assembly JAEEGI01 (sample SAMN16246545, study PRJNA631951) | gut metagenome | biome: gut microbiome; feature: rumen; material: KS-attached | host: Bos | place: Iran: Karaj | collected 2018-10 | reverse complement strand
TGAACAGTCCTATGCTGAGAAGCATCAGAAGCAGGGTGTTGCCTGTGGATGTGCGCATGTACCAGTAGAGGGCGCTCATCGCGAGGAACATGCCTCCTCTGATCCATTCTTTGAGGTACAGGTGTCCGAGGCCGTATATCGAGAAGAATCCCGGTACCAGAGCCAGAATGAGAGCCACTGTGCCGTTGGTGTCGACCTTGAGAGGAGAAGCCGAGTTCAGAGGGGACCCGCAGTGCCTGCAGAACATCTCCCCTTCGTGCACCTCGGCTCCGCAGTTGGGACAGGCTCCTGCCTGGAACCCGTTGTTGAATTGAACGGTGGCTTTGGACTTCTTGCATCCGCATCTGTAGCAGAAGTCGGCGTCGTCGTCTATTAGGGAACCGCATTCTGGGCATATGAACGTCATCAGGGGCCTCCGACCATGTTCATCGTGTACACACCCAGATGGCGCTCGACCTTAATATGTTCTCCATAGAGCTCCGAGATCTATCTGTCGGTTAGAAGATCTTCCTTCCTGCCGTCGCAGAACAGCATCCCGTCGCGGATCATGATTATGCGCTCCATGGACTCGGGGATGTCGGTGAGATCGTGGGTGATCATCACTATGCTGACACCCCTCTCCATGAGTATGTCGAACATGGCGCGGAACTTGGACTTCATCACGATGTCCAGGCCGGTCATGGGCTCGTCCAGAACGAGGAGGTCGGGTCCCGTGACCATGGCTCTTGCGATGAGTACGCGCCTCATCTCTCCGAGGGACAGGTTCTCGATAGGCCTGTCGAGTATGTCCTCGACGCCCATCATCATGGCGGAATCGCGGACGGCTACGGCCATCCTCTCTGTGACGTCCTGGTCCCTGAATACGTCCAGGCTGTTGAAGAAACCGGAGCAGACAACTTCGAAGGCTGTGGTGTCTGGACGGAATCTGCTCTGGAGATCCATCGAAACGACGCCCATCTTGCTGCGGATGTCGAAGATGTTCCATCTGTCCATCCCGAATATGCGCATTTTGGCAGGGTTCTCTTCGTCGTAGTAGGGATATATGTCCCCGCGAAGCAGCTTGATAAGGGTTGTTTTCCCGGACCCGTTGGGCCCGATGACGGCCACGTTCTCGCCTTTGCCGATACTCATCGTTATCGTTCTGAGGATGTACTTCCCATCTCTCTTCACGGAAACGTTCTCGAGTTCCAGCGCTGATGCCATACTCAAGCGATTGTAATCGCGTACTTAGATTGTTCCTTCGAAGTCGTTTGTTCAGCGGAGCATGATCAGGCTTTCAGTATCTGATCGATGTCGTCGAGGAGTTTAGCGACCTTGTCTCCTTTTTCGGTCAGCCTCAGAAGGGTTGAGCGTGAGTAACCGTCGGTTTTCTGCTCGAGGAGTCCAGCAGCTTCAAGGCGGTCGATTTTCTCAGGCATACGAGGATTGAAAGAGACGTTGTTGTACAGGTCGATCTTTCTGGTGAGCCCCTCATGTTTAAGGTATAGTAGTATCGAGATGAGGTGCTTTTCTTCCAGAATGGAAGCATGGCCTGTTTCATTGTCTGTGCTCATTTTTATCACTGTATCATGCGCAATCGTCCTAAGGAGGTTAATTACGCAACTATGTACATGATATATGGTTGTTTTATAAAAAACAAGGAGTCGGTTACTTAGAAAAATAGTGGAATTGATGAAAAAAACGGGGGGCGTTTTGCCCCCTTTGTTGTTCAGGAAACTGTTTTCGAGCCCTTCTTCGCGAGCAGCACGACGACCATCGTGATGATCGAGATAGGGAGCGCGATTATCAGCGGGTCCACGTACGCGATCAGGCTGTCGGGCATGAGCACGGCCTGTCCGGTGATCATCTTGCAGATGGGCAGGAATATGCTGAGGCCGCTGTTGATGAACAGTGCCAGGAAGATGTAAACGACTGTTCCGACGGAGATGCTCGCAAGAGCAGCATCCCTGCTCGGGTTCTTCGAGTACAGGGCGTGGAAGTAGGCAGGAAGCAGCGCGGCGGCCGTCATTCCCATGAACAGGGAGGTGGCCTTTGCGATGATGTCCTTGGGCATCACGTAGCAGTAGATGACCACAATCACCATCATGACCACGATCACGATACGGCTGACACGGACGGAGGAGTCGTGGGTCTCCTTCTCTCCCCTTCTGGTCTTGAGGATCTCGTAGAGGTCGTATCCTCCCGCGGCACCAATGGTGTGCATCAGGGCGCTGATGGTGGAGATCGAAGCGCAGATCAGGGACAGCAGGAACAGCGAGACGAATACGTCTCCGAAGGTGACACCGGAGAACACCTCGAGGATGTACTGCGGGACGATGAAGTCTGTTCCGAGACCGAGGCTGGTGATGTACTGGAATGAGGTCATTCCGTACTGGTCGTCGAAGTATCCGTTGCTGAGGGATCCTACGGTGTAAGCGGATCCGACGATCACGAGCATGAAGATCGAACCGATGATGAGGGACTTGTCCAGATCCTTGTCGCTTTTGGCTGACATGAACCTGACGACGAGCTGAGGCTGGGTCAGTGCTCCGATTCCGACCCCCATCAGGAACGAGGTCACGACTGTGAGCCATTCTTTGGTTCCGAACTCCGGCGACGATGTCCATCCACGGAATCCGTCCAATACTCCCAATCCGGTCTCGCCCATCTTGGCGTTCCAGAGATCGGTCAGCTGGGCGCTTCCCGCTTCGAATCCGCCGAAGTACATCATCGTGACGATGAAGATCGCCAGCATTCCGACGAACATGATGGCCGCCTGGAAGGCGTCGTTGTACATGACAGCGATAATTCCGCCGTATACGACGTATATGGCGACGATCAGCGAGAGAAGCAGGAGGATGTAGTTGTAATAATCAGTGAGACCGGTGATGACGGCCAGGGAGTTGACTCCTCCCTTGAGGACCGCGGCTGTGTAGATGGGCATCATTATGAAGATGATGATTGCCGTGAATGCGCGGATACCCTTGGAGTGGTAGACCTTTCCGAGGAAATCCGCGAAGGTGGAAGCCCCGAGCTTCCTTCCGATGCGTCTGGTCCTCCTTCCGAACACGATGAATGCGACGATAAGTCCGACTGCCAGATTGAGGAAGCACAGCCAGAGCATGGTCATACCGTGGACCGCGGCCTGTCCGCCGAACCCGATGACAGCAGAGGCGCTGAGGAATGTCGCTCCGTAGGACAGCGCGATGATCAGCGGACTGGTTTTCCCGCGTCCGAGCAGGAATTCGTTCTTGTCGTTCTTTGTGTTCTTGTACCCATACCATCCGAGAAGTATCGTTATTATGACGAATATAACCGTCATCGCTCCGAAGAGGGCCAGGTTGACGCCTTCAACTGCCATCTTCATCATCCTCCTCGTCGTTGGATCTGCCTTTCACGAAGCCGTAGACGCAGCAGAAGACGACGCATGCGATACAGCCTACATAGGCCATCCAAATCCATGGGTCAGGTATTCCGAATAGAGTCATCTGATTCACCGTGTACCGTGCTAACAATTAACACGCTACCCGATTATGGAAGATTTCTTATTAATAGATTTGCGGTAAGAAGACTGATTTTCACCCTGGAAACGCCATCCAACGGAGGTTCAGTGCTTCGTAGTCATTTCCAGCTCTATGTTGAAGAATGCGCCGGAGATGGAACTCGGGACTTCCGTGCTCTTCTCCACGGTCACGGATTCCCCGTTCTCTAAGACGAACGTCATCCTGGCATCCTCGACCCAAGGATACTCGTGTACGGGCAGGCCCTCCCATGCGAGTATCCCGCATGATTCGATTTTCCTCCTTATGACGGCCATGGTGTCCGCATCTATCGGCTTCTCGCTCTCGAATATCCCTGTGTTCTCGTACTTCGAGCGCTTCCTGTTGGTCCCTGTGCCATCCGGATTGAACGAGAGCCTGGCTTCGGTGAAGCCCTTGTCCTTGCGGTCTTCGTAGAAGACGATCTCCTTCAGCTCGGACACGTCGGGCAGCGTGACCCTCTTGCCCTGCATCGCTTCCCTGAAGAGCTTGGCAATCTTCTGTCCGGCATCGAAGGCGATGATGGGGAACTGGTTGTTGGAGAAGCTTATGGTCTCTCCGCTCGCGTACTTTATGAGAGCGTTCCCGCCGAAGTTCTCCGGGAGGCCATGGGTGGTGGAATGGACCCCGTTATTTCTGCACAGGTCGCATTCCTTCACCAGCTCGACCAGGTCCGGGAATATGTCCTTCTCAAGCAGAGCCCAGGACCTTTCATTGGGGCTCCAGTTGTCCTTGCGCGTCTCGAGGACGACGAAGGAGCCCTTCTTCGAAGGTGCGGCGTAAGCGGAGATGTATCTGATGATCTCGCCCTCGATGTTCTCAGGCAGAGCCAGCATGCTGAACGAACAGGTGACATCGAAGAGGACCATCTCATCGGACTTGATGGTCTTCGGAGCCTTCTTGTCGCGGTACGCGTCGGTTCCCCCGCACATGTTCGGGCTCGTCTCGCTGATGATCTCGATGTCCCTATCGCCTTTCATGCCATCTCCTCCGAACAGTTTCCGTATCTCTCCATCTTCTGTCGTTCCACCAAATATTTTGTGAAAGACAGAATCCGCATCTCAAAATGTACTGTTGCTGTATTAAAGATATGCGACAGGCAGTCGAGTAACTCCATTTTAATAACCTGGGAAATGACTGCGATAGGCTTTGTACGGCTTATCCGAGTGATGTTCAGGATGTTCCAGAGGTCGAAAGATATGCAATGTGAATGTCGCATGGAAGGAAACGATAACGACATGGAGGCCGAGCTATGGGCGAAAGAGGGGTCATAACCACTCGGAAGGACATCGACGAGAACGGCATAGGAGTGTATCTCCACTGGCTCGGGGCCCCCGAGGACGTCTATCCGTTGCTAGAATACTGTAGGATAAGGGGGTTCCGGTGTCCAGAGGACGACAGCTTCGGATACGCCGGGCTCATCCAGGTGGCGGCCAACGCATCCGACGGGGATGGCCTCTCCGTGGACGTAAACAGGCTGGACCACCTGGACACGAACAACTGGAACAACGGGACGTACGTTATCGAAGGGTGGAAGGTGGTTGAAAGGCTCTATTGCTCTGACGAAGAACCCGAAATAGACGATTTCTTCGAGAATTTGCGCGACTTCGACAGGGCGCAGCCTTACGACCAGAAGATAGGGGATGTGATGCTGAAGGCCCTCTGGGAGCGCGATCTAACGATTCCCGAGGTTGCCAGCAGCTTCTACACAATAACCGGCTGCAACGAATTCTAGAGAAGAAACGTGGAAGGGTTCCATGAGGGCTCCTTGTACGCGGTCGAGACTAGGGGCCTGCCGATGATGAGGGTCGTGAGGCTCGAGGATGACAGCATGACCGTCAGCATCGACGGGAAGGAGGTGGAGGCGATCAGGTTCTTCTGGAAGGACGGCACCGAATCCGCATATGCGAATCTGGAGGACGGCTCAGCCCTAGTCTCGTACTCGACGAAGATGGTCCAAGAACCTTCGATTGACAGTGATAAGTTGGATAAATAAGCAGATTGATACCAGGAACGATAGCTATGGCAAAGGCATTGGTAGCTTATTTCTCTGCTAGCGGAGTGACCGCCGGATTGGCTAAAAAACTGGCTTCGTCCATCGGAGCAGACATCTTCGAGATCGTCCCTTTGAAGAGATACAATGCTGCGGACCTTGATTACAGGGATGCGTCGAGCAGGAGCTCCATTGAGATGAACGACAGGACCTGCAGGCCCGAGATCTCCACCAAGACCGACATCTCGCCTTACGACGTCATCTTCCTCGGATTCCCCATCTGGTGGTTCAGGGAGCCGTCGATCATCGACACCTTCGTGGAGTCCTATGATTTCACCGGAAAGACCATCGTACCCTTTGCCACGTCCGGAGGAACCGATATCGGCTCTTCCAGAAAGAACATCGGCGAGCTCGTCAAAGGAGCCAAAGTGGAGGAAGGAAAGCGTTTCTCCGCCGAGATTCCCGAGAACAAGCTGAAGGAGTGGGCATCCTCCTGGATCTGAGCTCAGAGCTTCTTCGGAATATCCATCCCGTACATCTCGAGCGTGTTCAGCCCGAGAATGCGGGATTTCTCCTTGTCCGTGAGGTCGAGGGAAAGGATGCGACGGGCGTCGCTGGCAGGGTTGCCGTAAGGGTAGTCCGAGCCGAAGGCGATCCTGTCGCATCCGACCTTTCTGAAAGCCTCCACGACGTTGGCGTCGTCCTCCCAGAAGTCGTCGTGGATGCGGTGGATGCAATGCTCTCCGCTGAAGGCTATCGAAGTGTCGATCATTATGTTGCTGTAAGAGGAGGCCATATGGAACACGGTCTCCGGAATTCCCGCTACGAGATGGGTGAGCACGAACCTGACGTCCTTGTGGGACCTCACGGCGTTCTCGATGTGCTCCTCGTCGGCGAAATCGTTCAGGTGGACCCTGGACACCTCTCCGCAATGGAGGGTGACGGGAAGGTTCCTCGACGCGCAGACGCCGTAGATCTCGTCCAGACCAGGGTCGCAGGGGTCGTACTCCTGGATGCCGTTGTGCATCTTCACCCCTTTCGCTCCCTGGTCCACGAGGTCCTCCAGGGCCTCAGCGGTCATCCCCGGATAGACGGAAACCAGCGGAATGAGGCGGTCGTTCGCTCTCGAATTCCCGAGGTTCCATGCGTTTATCCTGTCCACGGCCTTGTTCGGGCCGAAGTTGGCCAGAACCGTCATGTCGATGCCGCCCGCGGCCATCCTCTCCAGCAGGTCCTCAACCGTGCCTTTCCCCATCGAGCTTGTCGGCTCCATCCTGTGGAGCTCTGTGAACGAGGAGGTGATCTTGGGCGCGAGGTCGTGCATGTAGGTGTGCGCATGGCCGTCGACTATGACGAAGCCGTCTTTCATGCCCGCCCCATGTTCCTTTTCCTATTTCTTTGAGTGCCCTTTTTCTCGGGAACCAGGTTCATCGCGATTATCGCGGAGATCATCAGCACCAGGAAGAATCCGCCGAGCGAGGTCATGCTGTCTCCGAACAAGAAGGATCCGACCGCTGCGGATCCGATGGCCCCTATCCCCACCCAGACCGCGTAGCAGATTCCCATCGGAAGCTCGGATTTTAATCCGATGTTCAGGAACCAGACGCTGACGACCAGGAGGATCATGGTCAATATCGTATAGAGCGGATCCGTCAGGCCGTCTGACATCTTCATGGTCGAGGACCAGGAGGTCTCCACGAGCCCTCCGATGATCACATACATCCATGCGCGGTTCACAGGACCACCTCGTGCGAGAGCTCCATACCTACGACTCCGACAAGGATCAGGATCGCGAGGAACGTCCTGATCCTTCCGGGATTCTCCTTGTATAGGATGACGCCGAGGATGAGCGTGGCTATCATCCCGATGCCGGTCCAGATGGCGTAGGACACTCCCACAGCTATGTCCTTCATCCCGAGCGCCAGGAACGCAGGGCTTACGAACATGAATATGGCCGCGAACGCTCCCCATAACAGAGAACGGGTGTCGTCGTACTTCTTCAGGCCGATCACCCAGACGGGTTCGAGGAGACCTCCGATGACGATCCACACCAGAGGCATCATGCGGATCCCGTCCTTTTTCTGTCATTATCTTCAAAGAAACGATATGATATCTTCAGTTTTTCACGTCCCGCCGGCCGTTCGTACGGTCGGGTGACGCTATTCATATAGAATTCCAATCAATATGTTTTCTAACCGCTGTATACACTTCACAGCACCGTTTCCACTGGAATCCGTCCTCTTTCCGAGCAATATCATGATAACCGAGCACCATCATGACGTCTGGATGCGCTACAAGGTCCTGATGTTCGAGAGGAAGCACATGATAGGAATCCTCCTGTTCGTCCATGACAAGGGCGGATGCACCCGCATGGAGCTGTACAACGGCGTCGCCAACAACGACCGCATGCCCGACAAGCTGGCTCTCCTCGAGGAGCAGGGCCTCATAGTCCAGAAGGAGGTCCCCATCTCGCATGCAATGCGCATAGACATGACCGAGAAGGGGGAGAGGTTCGTGGCCCTTCTGAAGGAAGCGGATTCTCTCTTATCCTGAGCTTCCGACAGGCTTCATGTAGCCGTACCTTCCGCTGTACCTCAGTATGAAGTAGACGACAACGAAAGAGGATATCAGCTCCGTGAGCGGGACCGCGAGCCAGACCGAATCGATCCCGAACATAGCCGGCAGCGCTATTATCAGAGGCGCTAGCAGGACAAGGGACCTGAACAGGGATATCAGGGCGGAAACAGGGCCGTTGGACAGGGACGTGAACAGGGACGAGCCATACACGTTCAGGCCCATCAGAAGGAATCCGAACGAGAATATCCTCGCTCCGTAGACCGTGATGTCCATGACGCTGTCGGAACTCTCCGCGAAGAATCCGGTTATCTGCTTGCAGAACAGCTCCATTATCACGAATGCCGCAATCGAAAGCACAGCCACGAATTTCAGGGAGAACCTGAAAACCCTGTTCATGCCCTCCTTGTCGCCGCTTCCGTGGTCGTAGGACATCACCGGAGCGACTCCGTTGGAATATCCGATTATCGCGGCCAGCGCCAGGAACTGGACGTAGGACAGGATGGTGATGGCTGATACGCCGTCGGGTCCGAGATAATTCATCATCACCTGGTTGTAGCAAAGGATTGTGATGCCTCCCGAGAGCTCGCCAGCCATCTCGGAGATGCCGTTCGTGCAGGTCGAGACGATGGCGTTCATGTCCTTGGAGGGCCTTGTGATGCGCAGCTCCCTGTCCCTGTTGAGGAAGAACACGATCCCGACGATGGATGGAACCAGCGAGCCAGTTCCGCTGGCTATCGCTGCTCCCGTCAGACCCATGTCGAATACGACTATCAGCAGGTAATCGAGGAATATGTTGGTCAGTCCTCCTGCTACGGATGCAAAAAGCGACATCCCTGGCCTTCCTGCAACTATCAGAAACTGCGTCATCACGAACTGGATGACCAGGAACAGCACGAAAGGAAGGAAACCGTAGGCGTATTCCAGAGCGCTGGATTCCAGGGCCTCTCCTGCTCCCAGTAGCTCCACAAGGGGGTCTGCGAAGACGAATCCGACGACCGTGAAGATCAAGGAGATCATCGAAACCACGAGGAGTATGAGGCTGAACGACCTCCTCGCCTTCTCGGGCTCCCCTTTTCCTAGGAGATTGGCCACGTAGGCGCTCCCTCCGGTGGAGAACATGAATCCTATTCCGCTCAGGAGGGACATCACGGGCATCAGGATGTTGATCGATGCCAGGGCGTCCGTTCCTACGAAATTGGATATGAAAGCGCCGTCCACGATGCTGTACGAGGAGATGAAGAGCATCGTGGCTATGGAAGGAAGGGTGAATCTCAGTATCCTGGGCCCGTCGCGAATTCTGCCAAGGTTCTCCTCCTCGCTGATTTCAATACCTCCTGTTTCCCCACATCTAGCGTATATATAATGGCTTATGAGAAATCAATCATCTCTGAATCTTTATTACCATGGAGGGGGTTGCTAGCTCATGGCAGGAAAAGGCGGCAGACACGTGTACGAAGTGCTTGGGATGTCCCGCGTCGTGATAGTTGACGGCGAGGTCGTCGAGGTCAGCGAGCCCGAGATCAAATATTGTCCCTTGTTCAAGAAGCTCTGCGGCATGGAGTCGATATCCAAGGAGAAGATACGCGAGAACATCGAGTTCAGGATCAAGGATTTCGGATTCTGCACCGAGAACAGGGTCGTCCGCGCCAAGGACTACGTCACATTCGGGGTCTCCGAGATACTGAGCACCGCTCTGGTTAACGGGGAGATCGATGCGGCTGTGATAGCGGCAGACGGTTGCGGGACCGCGGTCATCACCGAGCCCGCTCTGCTCCAGGGACTCTGCGGAAGGATATCAGGCCTCGTGGAGACGTCTCCCCTGCAGGTTGTCCTGGATGCGGTAGGAAGGGACAACGTCCTAGATCCAGAGACCGTGCCTCTGGACATGGTCAAGGGCGCCGAGCTCGCGGATTCCAAGGGATACCAGAAGTTCTCGGTGACCGTCGCGAAGCCAGAGGATGCTGCGGCTCTCAGGCAGAAGTACGGCGACCGCGTGATCATCGTGGGCGTCCACACCAGCCACGTCACACATGACGGGGCCAGGAAGATGTTCGACAACTGCGACATGATAACCGCATGCGCTTCCGGGCCTATGAGGAGGGAAGCGGAGCTCAGGCAGGATGTCCTGGTAGCAGGGAACAAGGTCCAGATCTACGGCGTAACGAAGACCGGGAAGAACCTGGTCCTGGACAAGCTGACGTCGATAGGAAGAAAGCCGTATGATGGAGAGGCCAAGGACGAGCCCCGGCCCCTCATAAGCGGGTGAAATCGTTTACTTCTTGACTCCGCACGGGTAGTCGCTGGGCGATCCCGCTGCGGAGTCCTTCATAACCGAAGCGTAGAGCCTGTAGCCTCCTGCGAGGTGGCAGCACTCGTATCCCTTCTGCTCGAGGATCCTGGCCGCGATGTAGCTCCTCAGCGCGCTGTGGCAGATCAGGACGATCTTCTTGTCCTTGGGAATCTCGCCGATCCTCTTGCGGAGGTCGTCAACTGGGATGTTCACCGAGCCCTTTATGTTGCCCAGGTCGAACTCCACAGGCTTTCTGACGTCGACGAGGAAGCAGTCGTCGTTCTTGGCGAGGTCGTCGATCTCGTCCCAGAAGCACTGCTTCACCCTTCCGTCGAGGATGTTGCACGCGACGAATCCCGCATAGTTGACGGGGTCTTTAGCGGAGGAGAAAGGCGGGGCGTAGGTCAGGTCGAGCTCCTCGAGGTCGCGGACGGTCATGTGTCCATGTATCGCGGTAGCGATCACGTCCACGCGCTTCTCCACCCCCTCGTAGCCGACTATCTGTGCCCCCAGAACCCTTCCGGTCTCCGGGTCGAACAGGGTCTTGACGGACATGTTCCTGCCTCCGGGGTAGTAGGTGGCATGGGCCGCGGAATAGGTGTAGACCTTGTCGTAGGGGATACCGAGGTCCTTCGCCTGCTTCTCGTTAATCCCGGTGGCTGCGACGGTCATATCGAACACTTTGATGACGGAGGATCCGAGAGACCCGTCGAACTTCGACTCGATCCCGGCGATGTTATCCGCCGCTATCCGTCCCTGCTTGTTGGCAGGTCCGGCCAGAGCGATGTTCGCTGGCTTCCCTGTGACGAAGTTCTTCACCTGGACGGCGTCTCCCACGGCGTAGATGTCGGGGTCCGAGGTCCTCATGTGCTCGTCGACGACGATGGATCCCTTGACTCCGAGCTCCAGCTCCGCATCCTTTGCGAGGGCGGTGTCGGGACTCACCCCGAGAGCCACGATGACGAGGTCTGCTTCCAGCCTGGTTCCGCTCTTCAGGACAACGGTAAGGCCGTCTCCGGACTCTACGGATTCGAGGGCGTCGGAAAGGTGCAGGTCAACGCCGTGCGCACGGAGGTTGAGGTGCACGTCCGCGGCCATCTCGCGGTCTATCGGGGGAAGCACCTGGTTCGGGCGCTGGACGATCGATACCTTGACTCCCATGTCGACGAGGTTCTCCGCCACTTCCAGCCCGATGTATCCCGCTCCGCAGACGACGGCCTTCTTGGGCTTCTTCTCGACGACGAAATCCCTCATCGCGAAGGCGTCCTCGACCGTCCTGAGGCTGAGGACGCGGGGGTCGTCCAGCCCGGGAAGGCTAGGGCGCATGGCTTTCGCGCCGGGAGCGAGGATGAGCTTGTCGTATTTCTCTAGGTATTCCTCGCCGTCCGGCCCTTTGACGGTCACGGTCTTGTTCTTGCGGTCGATCTTAACGGCTTCGCTCTTCACCCTCGCATCGACGTTGAACCTCGCGGCGAAGGACAACGGGGTCTGGATGGTGAGCTTATTCTTCTCCTCGATGACGCCTCCGACGTAATAGGGAAGTCCGCAGTTGGCGTAGGACACGAATCCGGTGCGTTCCAGCATGACGATCTCAGCGTTCTCGTCGAGCCTTCTGAGCCTTGCAGCGGCGGAAGCTCCTCCGGCCACTCCGCCTATGATCACTACTTTCATGAGGACTGTAAGGATATAACGGGGTTAATATCATGTCGAAAGGCAGTCTTCACGATTCTTCTTACGTTTCGGTTCGCTTCTCAACATATTCGACATCTGGCATCTTGTGATATATACCCCTGTCTTCATTCATGGTGCATATGGATTCCACTTGGTATTACGTCGGCGTCGCGGTCGTCGCGGTCGTGATGTGCATAGGCCTTTACGGTTTGTACCTGAGAAACAGGGCGGGCCGGAATCGCCGTCGATGAAACCTCCTACGAAAAGCAATAATTAAGGGATTAGCTTATTCCAGTTTATGGAAGAGATGGGAAGAACGTACCTTATCGTCAGCTACGGCACTACGTCCGAGGCTGTCGAGAAAGCTATATTGGAGAGGCATCCGAACTGCAGCGTCTGCAGGGCTTTCACCAGCCGCATCGAGGCCAAGAAAGCCAAAGTAGACCACATTTCCACCGTGTTCTCCAGGCTCGCCGACGAAGGCGTGACCGAGATAACCGTCCAGACGCTCGATGTCATCAACGGCTCCGAGTACGAGATCGTGAAGGACGAGGTCATGAAGAATCTCGATCTGTTCGACGACGTCCGTCTCGGGACTCCCCTTCTGACGTCCGAGAGGGACTACCGCTCCGTCTGCTCCGCGATCGTCAAGGACATCGTCCCTGAGGTCAACGAGTATGTCGGAGAGGGCACAGTCATCGTCCTCGCCGGACGCGGATCCGACCATTTCGCCAATTCGTCCTACTGCCAGATGCAGGAGATGCTGAACCTGTCCAACGAGGACGAGTTCGCTGTCACCACCGTGGAGGGATTCCCTTCCTTCGCAGACACCTGCAAGAGGCTCCACCGCATGGGTGCGACAGAGGTCTCCGTAGTGCCGTTTATCGTAGACCTAGGGGAGGAGGATTCGGAGGAGATCGCCGGAAAGGAGGAGGTCTCGCTCAGGATGACCCTCAAATCGGAAGGATTCAAGGTCAAATGCATAATGAAGGACCTCGGAAGCCGCCCCACGTTCCAGAGGCTCTTTTCCGACCATGCCGATGCGGCGGCCGTCCTCAAGAGGGGCCAATGAAGTTCAAGAACGAGCAGGGTGTGCCGAGGCCGTTCGAAGTATGGAACGCGAGGCTGTATTTCGACAACATGTCCGGGGCCAAGAATCGCCCTGTCATCGTTCTTGAGAAGAGGGACGACGAGTTCACCGTTCTGATGGTCACCACCAGCACCAGGGAGCCTGAGAACCATGTCAGTCTCCATGACCCTTACGAGGTGATGCTGGACATGTCCTCGTCGGTCCGCATCGACAGGCTCTTCCGGATTCCTGAGGACAAGTTCAACTACAAGCTCGGAGACCTTGTCGAGGATGACGTCTCTATGATCTCCGGGATTTTCGCAGAGCATAAGCTCACCAAAGCCTACAAACGCAAGGCCTACTGATTTTTTGACACAGCTGCTGTCCGACCTTGTTTTAATCACTATATTCCACAATCAATCGTTGTGGCCTTGATTATATCACTATAGTGATAATTAGGAAACACATGCTCGACGTTCTGCATAGAATACTATAGTGATATCTTGTAATATCGATAAGAGGGGTCAGCTTCAGGCACAGGATTATACATCCATCGCGATACGGGTACCATGTATCGCCTCGCAGTCTACGGCAAGGGCGGTGTCGGGAAGTCCACCGTTTCTGCCAATCTCTCGTATCTCCTGTCTCTGGACGGAAGCTCGGTGCTCCATGTGGGATGCGACCCCAAACATGATTCAACCAGGCTCCTGACCCATGGGAAGAGCATAAGGACGTTCTCTTCGGACACCGGATCGGATCCTGTGTGCACCGGGCTCAACGGGATAAGCTGCGTGGAGTGCGGAGGGGCAGAACCGGGAAAGGGCTGCGCCGGAAAAGGTATGGAGCTGATGTTCTCCAGGATATCCGGCGTGGATGCCGATTACAGGGTCAGCGACGTCCTGGGCGATGTCGTGTGCGGAGGATTCTCGATACCTGCAAGGAAGGCGAACTGCGACGCCGTCCTCATAGTGACTTCCGGAGAATTCATGTCCCTTTTCGCGGCCAACAACATCCTGAAAGGTCTCAGAAACATCAATCCGGGAAGATCTGTGATGGGGCTCGTCCTCAATCGCAGAGGCGATGCCGGAGAGGAGGAGTCTGTGAGGAAGTTCGCCGAGGTGACGGGGCTTCCGATCGTATGCGACCTTCCTCGCTCCAAGCTATTCAAGGAGGCTGAGGCCGCCGGAGAGGTCCTCTGCGCGCTCCATCCGGATTCGGAGGAAGCGGAGACCCTCAGGAATCTGGCCGGATTCATAAAAGGCGGACCGGAATGCTTCATTCCGAGGCCGTTGTCCGAGGAGGCCATGGCGGATCTCGCCGCTGGAAGGCCGATCACACATGGCGCCAGCCAGAAGAAGGACGGCAAATGCAGCTTCGAAGGATACGATGCGGAGCGCAATCTCACCTACGTCGGTGAGTTCGTCATGCCTGCTTGCACCTCTCATGGAGCCGCCGACGGCGTCATGAGGATAAGGGATGCGGCAGCGATCATGCACGGGCCCAGGAACTGCTCCTATCTCATGGAGTTCGCCTTCAGGCGCAGGGTGCTGTACGGATCCACGGAAAGGCGGGACGAGCCCCCGGAGCCAGGCATCTACAGCACCTGTCTGGATGCCGCTGAGGCGTTCAAGGATACCGGCAAATTGCTGGACGATGCGGTTCTCCGTGCTAAGGCCGACGGATATCGCTATATGTTCCTGATTCCTACGTGCTCTTCCGAGATCATGGGGGCGGACCTGTTCAAATCCGCAGAGGACCTCAGCGCCAAGCACGGTGTGGAGGTGATCCCTGTCGCTCCCGACCCTGTGTTCCTTTCGAGCAAATTCGGGGGAACTTTCGGCCTGTTCGATGCGTTGATCTCGAGGATGAAGCCGAAGCCGATCGAGAAGGGCACAGTCAATCTCGTCGCCAGATGGTTCTACGGTCTTGGAAAGGAGAGGAGCATGTCGGCTTTGAGCGAGCTGCTGTCGCTTTTCGACCTGAGGATAAGGTTCTGCCTTCTGGATTTCTGCAATATGGCCGAGATCGAGGACTTCTGTGCCGCCGAGTATGATTTCCAGATAGGACGCGCGAAGTTCAACCGTCGCATCGGAGAGAAGCTGTCCGAAGCCACCGGGAGGAGGCTGCCTCTGGAGATGGACGTCCCCGTGGGACTTAGCGGATGTCTCGAATGGGTGTCGTCAATGGCCGAGTACGATCAGGAATTTGCGACCAAGGCTCCCTCGGCCGAGAGGAGGCTCAGGGCCGAGTTCGATGCCATCGCTGAAAGGTACAGGCCCTTCATCCAAGGGAAGAAGCTGGTCATCTACTGCGTCATGGTCAGGGACCTGAAATGGCAGGTGGAGACGCTGAGGGCCCTCGGAGCCGACATCAGAGCGGTCATGTTCGTGGACGGGCCGGTCATCGACCACAACGTCCGCATACCTGACTATGGTGACGTGGAGGTCCTGACCAGCAGGAGGATGTGCGACCTCAGGAATCTGATGTCGGAGGAGGATATCGACCTGGTCCTGACGAACGATTCCGATCGTGTAAGACGCGAAGGGTTCAGGTACGCTCCGCTAGGAACCCGCTTCTACGGTATGGACGGGGTCGACTATTGGGCAAGGAACCTGGTAGACTGCCTCACTGTTCCTCTGCCGACATGGGAGGCGGGCCTATGAACAACCGTCCCGACGGGATGCTGGGCGCTGTGATGGCATCCGAATCCCTGGGCCTGACGGACACCATGATCAACGGAGCCGGCGGATGCCGTTCCAGGACCCAGATCATGATGCACGACCTGATCCCTAACTACGAGCCGGAGAACCGCGGATGCTCCCGTTCCAAGTACTTCAGCAGGCAGTCCCGTCTTCCCTGTACCTATCTGGGGAATGACGACATCATCTTCGGGACTTCCGCGAAGGTGTCCGAGGGGGTGGAGTCGGTCTCATCCATCACAGGAAGGAAAGCGGTGCTTCTGGACACTCTGGGGGCGTCTCTTCTGTGCACCGACTACACTGGCCTGACAGGCAATTCGGATACAAGCCCGATAACCGTGGAAAGGGACCTGTCCTCGATGTCCGTGTCGGAAGGATACGATGCCGTCACGGATGCGATCCTGTCATCGCTGGAAATGGGATCGGGGGAGAGCGGCGCCGTCAACCTGTTCGGATACGGCCTGATGGACCTCGGCTGGGACACCGGCGCCGAGCAGCTCCGCCGTCTGCTGGAACCCATGGGGGTCAAGGTCGGATGCATCGCTGGCTGCATGCCCTCCAGGGAATCAGTAATGGATTGCGGAAAGGCGGCCCTCAACGTGATGATCCACCCAGAATACTGCCGCAGGACCGTGGAGCACCTCCACGAGAGGTTCGGGACACCGTATCTCAGGCTTTCCGAGGGAGCTCCCATAGGATATCCTGCTATGAGGTCCTTCGTCAGGGAGGTCGCAGAAGCCTTGGGTGCCGATCCGACGCCTTCGTTGGAATACATCGACGCCGATGCAAAAGCCGTCCACAAGGTCCTCATGAACTACGACAGGTCCTCTCTGGCCCTGCATTGCAAGGGATTCGCTATAGACGGGGACTCCTCCTCAGTCTATCCCATCGTGAAATGGGTCTGCGAGACGTTCGGGATGCGTCCAAGGAAGGTCCATGCCTACGACTGCGAGTACTCGAGAGAGATCGCCGATTACCTCGGGAGTCTGAGCTTCGGCGATGCTCTGGAAGGCTCCGACGGCGAGGTCGTTCTCGTGTTCTCCGACGGGATGGCCGCTCTGAAAGGCAGACTGGACCGCGACGACACAGGTTACGTGGAGATCGGTATCCCCAGAGGGAGGTACATGGATTTGATGGGGAGGACCTTGGTCGGAACGCAGGGCTGCAGGTACATCCTGGACGAGATGATGAACGGGATGACGAGGTTCAGGTGCGGCCAGCCTACCGAGGTGGAGTACAGGCCAGGATGTGGCAACTGCTAATTCCACCCAAAGCGTATAATCTTCCAGGACATGCGGGGGGATTATGGATGGCGGAAGCAGATTAGGGACATTTATCAGGGACGAGATTGCCCTGATTATCTGCGGCGTCCTAGCGCTGCTTTCGATGTTCCTGGTGCCCCCGTCCGAGGACTATCTGGATTACATCGATTACCAGATGCTCTGCATCCTGTTCTGCCTGATGGCCACCGTTGCCGGCATGGCGGAATGCGGTTTGTTCAAGAACATCTCCGCCCGGCTGTTGTCGGGCGCCGCCTCAATACGGAAGCTCTGCCTGATCCTGGTGGCTCTGCCGTTCTTCGCCTCGATGTTCATAACGAACGACGTCTCCCTGATCACGTTCGTCCCTCTGGCTATCGTCACCCTTTATGCGGCCGACAGGAAGGACCTCGTCATACCCGTGCTGGTCCTGCAGACCATCGCGGCCAACCTCGGCAGCTTCATGACGCCAATTGGGAGCCCTCACAACCTGTTCGTCTACTCGAAGTACGAACCTCCGATCTCGGACTTCACCATGGTGGTGCTGCCCTATGTCATCGTCGGAGCCACGGTGATGTTCCTGGCCAGCGCCATCTTCTGCAAGGGCGATTCCATGCACGAGGGGGTCGAGATCCCAAAGACCACGGACCATCACATCCTGGTCTCCATGGTCATCCTCTTCGTCCTGAGCGTCGCATCCGTCGCCAGCCTGGTGCCCTTCTGGATCCCTCTGGTCTGCACGGTTGCGGCCATCCTGATCCTGAAGCCCGTCCTTCTGACCAAGGTGGATTACAGCCTGCTGCTGACCTTCGTATTCCTGTTCATCTTCACAGGGAACGTAGTCAGGATAGAGGAGGTCTCGACGGTTCTGGGCGGCCTTATGGACAGCCAGCCTCTTCTGACACCGGTCTTCGCCAGCCAGTTCATAAGCAACGTTCCCGCGGCGGTGATGCTGTCCGGATTCACGACGGACTGGCAGAGCCTTCTGGTCGGCGTGGGCATAGGAGGTTTCGGAACCCCCATCGCCTCGATGGCCAGCCTCATCACCTTCAGGCTTTACGTAAGGGATAAGGAGCACGATGTCAGGAGGTTCATGACGGTGTTCCTCATCGGAAACGTCGTCATGCTGGTCCTCCTGATCGCGGTCTCGTATCTGGTTTGATCAGTACCTGTTGCGGTGGACCCTTTCGGGCTTGTACCTGCCCTCGTTGGGTCTGGTCTCGTAATCAGGGTAGCCCACAGCGATGAGGCAGAAGGGCCTGACGTTGCCAGGGAGCCCTATGATGTCGGCGACGGCCCTCATCCTCTCGGGATGCGGGGCTATTCCAATCCATACGGTCCCTATGCCCTTGGATTTGGCGGCCAGAAGGATGTTCTGCGTAGCCGCGCTAAGGTCCTCCAGCCACATCATCTCCGCTATCATCATATCCTCGTTCCCGAGGACGACGATGGCCCTGGGGGCCCTTCCGACGGGGGAGGCGTACGGAGCAGCCTTGGAGAGCTTTTCGATGGTCTGAGGGTCGTCCACGATGCAGAACTCCCAGCACTGCTGGTTCATTGCGGACGGGGCGGCCATCGCGGCTTTCATGAGGTACTCCATGTCCTCCTCGGAGGGGACCTTGTCGGTGAAGCTCCTGACGCTGGTCCTTGTGAATATCTCCTCTGCGCTCATCTCTTCTTCCTCTTGAAGGCTTTGAGGTACTTCAGGACCTCCTGGTCGATCTCGGAATCGGTCCACTCGGGGGTGTATCCGTTCTTCATGTACTCGTTGTACCACTCGGTGCACTGTGCCATTATGGGCTTCATGTCGAGCTTCTCCTTGACGATGATGAAGGTGTTCTCCTCGGTAGGCACCCATTGCTTGGGGCGGTCGTAGTCCTCGTCCTCCAGGAACCCTACCAGGAACACGATGCGGTCCAGGTTGGACAGTTCCGCGTACAGCGAAGCCTGGTACATGTAGGACATCGGGACGTTGGTGTAACCGCCCTCCTCGTCCTTCCATTTCTCCTTCACGCCCGAGGTCTTGATCTCGAGGATGGTGTCCCTGACGTTGTCCACCTTGATGTAGCCGTCCACCAGACCTCCGAAGAGCTTGTTGTTGTGGAAGTGGTCGTATCCGCACATCTCCATCGGCACAGGGTCCTCCACGGCCGCTCCGGAGCCGTCGGGGATGTTCAAGGGGCCTTTGAGCATCGCGTTGGTGCGCGCTCTGAGGTAGTCCCTGAGAACGGGCTCCAGGATGTTCCCGGCTTCGATGTACTTGGTCGGTTTGTCGCCAGGGTAAAGGCCGGCGAGCTCGCAGGCCACCTTGAAAGGAGAGGAGAACTCGCTCTCCCCGAGAATGGGGCCGATCCTGGTCCCTGTCATCTTCTTCAGCTTGTAGGTGTCGAAGTAGACCGTCCTCTCGTCGTCTACGATATCCTCGATACCCATCCTGCCGTCGTATGCCATGAGGGGGTGAATGCGTTCAACGATAACAATCTTGGCGGTGCGGGCACGTCATTTCCTTACAATCGCATTACACCATACAGTCTGACGCCCGGGCTCCAAGGAGCTCCATATCTCCAGCGTCTTGAATCCGCAACGTTCGCACAGGCTCCTGAGGCCGTCCTGTGTCATGTCCGTGTACATGCGGCCCTCCCTGCATCCTTCGAACGTCCCTTCCTTGAACGACAGGTAGAACACCGCGCCGTCCCTCATCGCCCTCCTGACCTTGGACAGGATGTCCGGCAGCTCTTTCGACGGGACGTGCAGAAGGGTGGAGCACGCCCATACGGCATCGAACGCGTCCTCGTAGTCCAGGTCCGAGAAGAGCAACCTGCGGACCTCGATCCCGGTGTTCCTCCTGGCGATGGCGCACATGCCCTCGGATCCGTCCACCGGAACAGGGACATATCCGTTCCTGTGGAAGAACAGGGTGTCCCTTCCGGAACCGCAGCCCAGGTCCAGTATCCTGCTCCCTTTAGGGACATACTTCAGAAACCTGTCCCTGATCTCAGAGACATCGGCATCGAAAGTCTTTTTCGAATACCCTTCCGGGTCGTTGTCGTAGAATTCCGTCGAGCCGCGCATGCATCCGTATGGCGGTATGAGTTAAAGGTGTTTGAGGGGCTGGAGCCCCTTTGAGGTTTCAGACCAGGGACAGCTTCGCGTCTTCTCCGATGAACACGTTGCCGCGGAGGTTGGCCGCGGTCCTTCCGACAGCCTTGCCGTCCACGTAGAACGTCACCTTGTAGAACGAGTTCTTTCCTAGGGGCTTCAGGCCGTCCGAGAACGCCGCGTAGGTCAGCCCTGTGCACGCGCTGAACGCGCTCGGGCCGATGGTCACCACCGAGGGGAGATTCAGTCCGGACAGGGACTTGCACGCCGCGAAGGCATAATCTCCGATAGTGGTCACGCAGGGCATGTTGACATATTCCAGAGACTTACAGCTCGCGAAGGATTTGTATCCCACGGTGGTGACTGAGCCGAGGTCGATCCCGGTCAGCCAAGCGCATCCGTAGAATGCCTTGTCGCTGACGGCTGTGACATGCCAGTCAAATCCGAGGTAGCGGATGCTCTCGGGGACCTTCACGATGCCCTCGAGCTCCTGGAGGCTCCTCTTCAGGGTGACGGTCTTGTACTCTCCGTTGTCGGTGATGACGTATCTGAGGCCGTCCATGCTGATCGCTCCGCCGACCTTGGGGACGTACATGGCCAGGCTGTACTTGTTGCCGGTGAACTTGTGTCCGGACAGGCTCTCGGCATCCGTGCTGAGCTTGGTCTCGCCCTCGAAGAAGCTGCATCCGTAGAACGCGTTGGTCCCGATACTCTGGACGCTGTCGGAGATGATCACGTACCTGAGCCCGGTGCATCCGCTGAATCCGCTCTTCTCGATGGTCTCGACGCCATCGGTCACCTTCAGGGTCCTGATGCCTGTGCATCTGCCGAACGCGTACTGTCCGACATCCACGTCGATCTCCAGAGACGTTATGCCCTTGCACAGGTAGAACGCCTTGGCTTCGACCATTCCGACGCTGTAGGTGGCTCCGTCATGCTCCACGGTGTTGCCGATGACCAGCGCGCCTGTCGGAGCGGTCTCGTATCCGACGATGTCCACGACCGCGTTGTCCCTGTCGACGATCTCGTACTTTATCCCGTCCTCGACGAACCCGGTCTCCTGGAACCCTATGCAGTACAGGTATCCCGCGTCGTTCACGAACACTATCCTTCCGTCGGGGAGGAAGTGGACCTGCTGGGAGCACCATTCCTGGATGCAGATGTTCTTCAGTTCCTGGCTTGAGGCGGTGTTGGTTGCGACGTCGTAGACTCCGATGAAGAGGCTGGTGTAGTCGCTGTATGATGTGCGGTAGGCGTAGATCTTCCCGTCGTATCCAGTGGAGACGACCATGTCTCCGTGGGAGTAGAATCTGGGGTTCTCGGTGCTCGCGATGATCTCCATGGTATCCATGTCGAACACGAGGAAGGTGGTGTCAGCGAACACGTATCCGAGGCCGTCCACGACTATCATAGCGGATGTCTGGCCGTTGCCGGTTCCGCTCGATGCGGTCCTGAGGGTGGCCTCGTCGAACATCCCGTTCGAATCGATCCTCACCGCTGCGATGTTGATGACGGAGTCCGTGCCCTGGGAATCGAAAATTCCCGCTTCGTAAGCGGTCATCGTGGCGTAGCCTTCGCAGATCTCGATGTAGCCGGTGTTGGTGAACATGCCCTTGAAGTCGTCGATGTAGATCCTGTCGATCTCCTCTCCGGTCTTGTAGTCCACCGTCGACATGAACACGGTGTTCTCCGTTCCGTAGCCCTCGAACATCATGAATCCGTCGGAGAAGACGATGTAGGCGGCCCCTCTGTAGTCGGTGATGGCGATGCCGATGTCGCGCTTCCAGACAGGAAGCTGGATGTTGCCGTCAGCGGTCGGATCCGAATCCTCCGCGAGGAAGCATCCGGTTCCGCTGTCGTCGGTCAGGTAGAAGAATCCGTCGTGGTAGTAGCCGGTGATGTCCTTCATGGTGAGGGTGAAGACGTTGACTAGGTTCTCGTCGAACACCTTCCCGGTGTAGCAGTCGAGGATCAGTCCGTTCCCGACGGCGACGTACTCGTAGTATCCGGAGAAGGACTTGGAGGTCGTCACTTCGGCCACCAGGTTCCCGTCGAAATCCACCTTCAGCAGCCTGTTGTCGCACTTGCAGTAGATGTAGTCGCCCATTATGGCGGGGGCGTAGGTCATGTCCGAGAAGTTCATCCCTGTGACCGTTCCGCCGCCTCCGAAGGTCCATTCCGCAGTGTAGTTCTCTTCGGTCGGAGTGATGAACGGGACGGTGTGTATGATCGAACCCGTGGCGTAGTACTGGGAGAACACTCTCACGACGACGTCTCCCGACAATCCGTCGATGACGTACTCGTCGTCGCAGGTCTTCGTGATGTCGCCGTTGATGCTCCAGGATGTGGCTTCGTGTCCGTACTGGGGTGTGAACACGAATCTGACGGACAAACCGGCTGGGACCTTCTCCCCGGAGACGATCGCGCAACCGTTGGCGTAAGCGGCGACCTGGCCGTGCTCTGCAGAGAACTCCACGGCGTAGGACTCGCTGTCCGAGAGCCAGTTGGCGACGAGGGAGACGTCCTCTTCGACTGCTCCGAACTCGTACAGGGCCCCGTCGAGCAGCCATCCTCCGAAGATGTATCCTTTCTTCACAGGAGGCAACGGGACCTCAGGAGCCTGTCCGCTCAGGAGGGTCTGGCTGGATACCTTGGATCCTCCGTCGCTGTCGAAGCTGACGGTGACTTCCGGATTCGCGGCTGCTCCCGACATCGAAATGGTGCTGTCCGACGTCATCTTGAAGCTGTAGCTCCAGAAGTCCTCCTTGCATGAGTACGGAGAGACCGATTCGCCGTTCAGAGTGACCGCGAAGGCGTCGCCGAGGGCGTATCCGGGAATCGCTCTGACGGAGAACCTGACCACGGAGCCATGGGGGATGTTCTCGGTCTCCAGAATAGACACATTGACCCCTTCGCAGGCTTCCACGGCGATGTCGTACGTGTTCAGCTCCAATCCGGAGATGACGACCGTCGCAGAGTCGCTGAGGTTCTTGCAGATGTACATTCCGGAGACGTCCTTCCCATTGATCTTGGTTCCTGACGAGGCTTTCGGGACGCTGCTTCCGTTCTTGGTGACGGTCAGGACGGAAAGGTCGTGGATCTCGTCGGGTATTACGGAGAACGCCACGGACTTGCCGTCGGTCACAGCGACGATTTCGCACGAGAGCGGGTCGTTGGGCAGGAATGCTAATTGCCCGCCGTCTATGTCGATGAAATACCCTGACGGAGGGTAGCAGCCGCTCGCATCCTCGTCGTAGGCTCCGTCGAGGTAGAGCACCTTCGCATCGGAGGACAGCACGAACGAGGCGCTCTCCAGCGCAGGCGAGGAGTACATCAGGATGGTCTGGACAGAGGAGCCGTCAGCTGTCGACAGGGCCCAGGTTCTCACTTCCGTGACCGATCCCGGGATGGAGATGATGCTCTCGGACTTGAGCCCGTCGAGTGACTTCGGCATTATCACGGCTGTTTCGTCTCTGATCTCTCCGCCGGATATCAGCAGGGCGTCGTCGGCGTACACGGAGCCGTTCTCCAACTCGAGGAAGCTTCCGTCGGTGTCGAAGGTCCCGCTCTTGGAGAGGACGGAGCTGACGGCCGCTCTGGAGACTCCGATGTAGCTGGAGTCGATGGAGAGGAGCGAGGTGCTGTCCACTCCGATCAGGATCTTTCCGCTTGCAGCGGCATCTCCATCCACGATCGTCGCTTCGATATAGGTGCACCCGTTGTCCGTATCGTTTTTCACTAACGATTTGAGAGGCGTTCCCGAGAAGGCTCCTACGTTGTCGAAAGGCATCTCGCTGTGTATGATGAAGGTGTCCAGTTTCGTGCAATTGTTGAATGCATTGGGTACGTTGAGGTTCACTGTGCCGCAGATCTCGATAGCGCCGAGCTTGGTGCATCCGCTGAAGGCCTGGTAGGGGATGACGAGGTACGAAGGCTCCAGGACGATCTTGGTCAACGAGGCCATGTTCTGGAAGCTGCGATCGATCCCGTTGCTGGTAATTGTCGAAGGAACGGTCAGCTCGGTGATCCCGGTGCCGGAGAAAGCGGATGCTCCGATGCTGGTCACGTTCTTGAGGTCGATCGACTTGAGAGCCGTGCAGCCGCTGAACATGCTCTCGGGGATGGACGTCATGTCGTCGGACAGCGTCACAGAGCTGAGCTTGGTGCAACCCTTGAACATGCTGTTCGCCGCCACGGAGCCCTCAGGGAACACGAAGCTCTCCAGAGCTGTGCAGCCGCTGAACATGCTGGATTTGAACGTCTTAACGCCTCCGAGATCGATGCTCTCGAGCGAGGTGCAGTTGTTGAACATGCTGCTGGCACCGGCCTTGAGCAGATAGGGGAGAGCGATGCTCGTCAGGGAGGAGCATCCGGAGAAAGCGCTCTCGTCGATGAAGTTGACGTTCTCGGGTATGTCCACGGACGTCAGCGAGCTGCATCCGTTGAACGCGCTCTTTCCCAGGTAGGTGATGCCTTCAGAGAGCCTGACGGACGTCAGTGAGCTGCACTTCTGGAAGGCGTTGTTGCCTAGGACATCCACGGAGTCCGGAAGACTGATCTCGGCTATGTTGGAGTAGTGGAACCCATAGTCGTTAACGAAGCATATGGTGTCCGGCAGGGCGAGGGAGTCCATCGTGACCCCGTAGAAAGCTCCTCCGCCGATGGTGTCAATGTCTTCGGGGATCTCCACCGAGGTGAAGGAGGCGGGGACATAGACGAGGGTGGAGCCTAAGGTCATCATATCGGGAATGCCGGTTCCGGCGAAGACCGTGTGCCCTATGGAGACTACGCTGGAAAGGTCGAAGGATTCCAGAGAGGAACAGTTGAAGAACGCCTTGTTTCCGATGGTAGCTACGCTGCCCAGCGTCAGAGAGGAGAGCTCAGTGCAGCCCTCGAACGCCGACATTTCTATGGAGGTCGCGCTGGGCAGGGATATCGTTGTAAGCGAGGTGCATCCGATGAATGCGCTGTTATAGACGGTTCCGACATCAGCGAACGCCGCCGTTTCGAGAGATGTGCAGTTCTGGAAGCACTTCGAGGGGATTCCGATGGCGTTAGGGAGCGTCACGGACTTGAGGGATGCGCAATAGCCGAAAGACATGCTGCCGAGCGCTGTCACAGACTCCGAGCTGAAGGATGTGAAAGCGCACCCGTAGAAGCAGCTGTTGGAAAGCTCGGTAACTCCGCCGAGATCGATAGACGATAAGTTGGTGCAGTTCTTGAAGCAGCCGTCAGGCAACGAGGTGACGGTGCTAGGGAGGGCGACCGAAGCGATCGTCGTGTTCTTTGTGAACGCCGACGAACCTATGGTGGTCACCGTGTATGTCGTTCCCGAGTTTGTCACCGTGCTAGGGACGGTCACGGACGCTGTCGAGGATGGTGCTTTCGTGTACGTGGCGGTTCCATCGTCCAGAAGGTTGTATCCAGCGCCATCGATCGTGGTGGACACTGTGGCTCCTTCGGAAGACGGGGCCGTCGCGATCATCAGGACGAAGGCCAGCACCGCGAGCGCGATCATCCTTGACAGTTTGACGTTCATTGTCTCATCCTTCCATCCCTGGCCAGAACATTCATCATGTTTTAACCGACCAGTCGGATTGTGGTATCATCCATAGATGAATTGATAATGTATCGTCAGACAGCGTATAAATCATGACGGTTAACATATTCTTCCATGTTTTTGCTTGTCTGAAAAATGTTTGCCGGGCGAGGGGGCCCCTCGTCCAGCTTAAGGCTCAGCTGCGGACCATCTTCGAGGCGACCTTCTCGAACAGGGAGTTCGACAGGTTGTCGGCGTTCACGGTCAGTCTCTTGCCTGTGACGGGGTCCCAGAACACCCATCCGTAGAAGGAGTTGCTCTCGATAGAGGGGATGCTTCCGAACTCTATCGACCCCAGGCCCTTGCACTTGTAGAACGCGTAGGCTCCGACGGAGGTGCCGTCCTCGAGCTTCAGAGTCTTGAGGGAGCCGCAGCAGTAGAATGCGTAGGGGCAGATCTCCCTGACATCGGACAGGTCGACGGCTTCCAGCGAAGAACAGTAGGCGAACGCCTTGATGCCTATGCTGTCGACGCATCCCAGGTCTACGGATTTAAGGTTCGTGAACTTGTAGAACGTCTTGGTTCCAATCTGAGTCACGGCATAGTCGAATCCGAGGTGCCTTACAGATTCAGGGACAATCAGGGACTCAATTAGGGAATCAGAGCACTTGATCAGAGCAACCGTGTTCTTGGAGGTTACTTTGTACTTGAAATCGTCGATTTCGAACACTTCGTTCATCTCAGATATGTACATCTTGAGTACGGAGTTCTTTCCCGTGAACCTGCGTCCGGCTAGCTCGTCGTATGACATCTTCACGCCTTCGTCCGATTTGAAGGTGAGGATGAAGAACGCGTTCTCGCCGATCGTGATGTTCTCCGGGAACGTGATGTCCGTCAATTTCTTGCATCCGCTGAAAGCGCTCTTCTCGAGGTTTGAATCGCCTATTATCTCGAGAACGGACAGTTTGTAGCAACTGAAGAAGGCGTATGCGCCCACATCTCCGGATATCTTCACGGATTCCAGGTTCCTGCAGTAGGGGAAGGCTTTGTAACCCACGCTCTTCACGGCGGTCAGGTCGGCGGTCGTTATGTTCTCGTTCCTGTAGAACGCCTTTTTCCCGATGGATTCCACTTCGTAGACGTTGCCGCCGTACTCCACGGTCTCCGGAATGACGAGATCCCCCTGGAACGAGTCGGTGCACCCGGTCACGGACACAGCGCCGCTGTTCCCATCCAAGGACGTCACGGTATAGTACAGGTCCTCCAGGAGGAACGTGGAACCCTCGTCGAGGCTTCCGTACAGGGCGTAGAGGCTGACGTCCTCGGTAGGCGTTATCAGCGTTCCGGCTTTGTACTCGGTTCCGGAGCCGTCCGGCTGCGTGTTCCAGGATTTGAACTCCTTCCCTTCCGGAACAGGGGTCCCTTCGGGCGTTCCAGGCAGGGCGATGCTCTTCCCTTCCACGCAAGAGATGTGGACGACCGTGCGGGTTTCCAGAACAGAGATTTTTCCCGTTACGGTCGTCTTCATGGTTCCGCGGGTGTTGAGCAGCTTGAGCACGATGACGAACTCGTGGTCCCCTATGTTGTCCTCCCCTGGCGTCGCGACTATGAGCGTCTTGTCCGTAGTCGAGGCAAGGGTGTCGCAGGTCATCCAGCCGTCCGTTCCGGTGATGGTCTTGGCTCCGTACATCGATTGGGTGGAGGTCCTGTTGAGCGTCAGGTACATCTTCTTCCCTGCCACGACCTCCAGCGTCCCGATGTCCACGGTCTTTCCCTGAGCTCCCGCGTCCGCCTCGTAGCTTGAATCCCAGTCCTCCCCCACCATCGTGTCGAGGCGGATGGTGTTGAACTCGGAGATGTAGTATCTCTTGAGGGTGAACGTTCCGAAATCTGCCGACCTGTCCTGGTACACGAGTCCGTTGGAGCCGGTCCTGTGGGATCCGAACTCGGGGCTGTATCCGCTGCACACGAACTTCATGGTCACGTGTATGATGTTGTCTTTGGTGTTCGCAGGTATGACGATGTCGTTGAACTCCCAGCTTCCGTCATCGATGTAGGTCTCGCCGAATATCGTCAGGGAGAGGGTTGCATCCGCCTTGTAGAAGTGGGACGCTGCAGGGGCCTGTGCGCATGACACCTTCACCGAAATCTTGTCTCCAGGAAGGAACGCGTCGCGGTCTAGGTTGATGAACGTGACCTTGATTGGCACCGCGCGGACAACCTGGAAGGAGATGCCTGACCCCGTGTCTCCGCAGATGACGTTCGGTCCGTCCACGACCTTGGCACGGCAGCGGGTGGCGCTGTCCACGGTCTCCGTCTTCTCGAAGGAGACAAGCGCTCCGTCAGAGTACACGGGGGCGTACTGCCAGGAGCGCCCGGAATACGCTTTGTTCAGATAGATCATTCCGTGCGCAAGGCCCTCCGCGTAGTAGACGTAGTCGAGGTCCGAGTCGAAGTGGCTGCCGTAGGTCCTGTCCGCGGTGCTCCCGTGCTTGATATCGACGTTCATGTCAGGCCCCGCATCCGGTCCGACAGTGACGACGAACAATCCTGTTCCCTTACCCATGCCAGCGTACAGGACCTTCTCGTCCAGACCGGTCATGTTGAGGAACCTGGCGTTCACGGCTTCGTAGGTGACCAGCACGAAGGCTGTGCCCTCGCTCTCGGCCTTCATGGTGTTCCCGTCGAAGGATACGACGTCCGAAGCGCTTCCGTCTGGAAGGATGGCAGAGTAATGGAAGCATGGCGAGAGGAAGAACTCGTACTCGGCCTCTTCGCCGTAGGAGACCCTCTGCGGGTTCACCTCGAAGGAGTCGCCGACGTCCATCCTCAGGAATCCTTCGGCGTTGATGTTGAGGAACAGCCTGGAGGCCTCCTCGTCCTTTCCGACCACGTCCGCCGACAAGGACTCCAGCTTCTCCTTGGTGACCTCGTCCTTCAGCCCGGACTTCATATTCAGGACGCAGCACTGGTCGGCATATCCCTTGGAGGAGACGCGGTATCCATAGTCATGGCCTACGATGAGCCTGTATAGGTACGTAGTCTTCTCGCCGTCGTCCTCGACGCTGAGAGGAGCGATCTCGAAGGGGACGACCGCATCGAAGGCTTTCATTCCCAGCGATACCTCCGAACCAGTGGGAACTGTGAGCCTGAAGTCCGAAGCCGCAGGCATCATGCATTTGTACACCGTCTTCACCGAGTTGAGCGTGAAGGACTTGTGTATCGGACAGAATCCTTTCGCGACGCTGTCCATGGAAGGCACCAGCGTCACGTCAGCGATGTCGTTCAAATTCGCCACGAAGCTGATTCCGGTGTCGTCGACAGAGATCGGATCGTATGAAACCTTCCCGTTGTTCAGGACGAGCTCCGCGGTGTAGTCCGTTCCGTATTTCCATCCGCTGTTCCCGACGGTGATCTTCGTGGTGAAGAACCTGAAGGAAGCTGAGTCCTCCAAGATGACCTCCCTCTCGTTGTACACGGTCCCGCCCTGGGACCTCACCGAGAGCGTGTAGGCTCCCGGCTCCATCATGGCCGACACAACGCGGTTCGTTATCTTCAGCACGGTCTCGTTCTCTCCGTCGTCGAACACCGCTTCGGCCTCAATCGAGAGGGTCCCGCTGACCTTGACCTGGCATTCATCGTCCTCCGCGATAACCGAAGGCGACAGGACGACCAGCAAAGCGGCCGTCATGAGCATCAGAGCTCCTAAGCATGTCTTCTTCATCTGATCACAGCCTCGGCCCTTTACGGATGAGCGCCCGTCAGGCCGTTCCGGGCTCAGGAAGCATCCTGTCCGCACGGAACTGTGGTGTCTGTCCGAATCTAAAAAACGGGGAGCGTGCCCGTACGCTAATCGCAGATGTTCAATCTAGCTCGAGGATCCTGAAGAGCTCCTTGCGCTCGGCCTTTGTGAGGTTGCGGTACTCCCCGACCTCCAGATCTCCGAGCTCTATGTTGACGACCCTGATCCTCTTGAGGCGTTCGACCCTGTATCCGAAGTACTCGCACATGCGCCTGATCTGCCTGTTCAGGCCTTGTCTGAGGATTATCCTGAACTCGTGCTCGGAGAGTTTCTCCACCACGCACTTCTTGGTGACGACGTCCACATCGATCGGGACGCCCTTGGACATCCCCCTGAGAAAGGATTCGGTGACCGGCCTGTCCACTTTGACTATGTACTCCTTCTCGTGCTCCCCTCTGGAGCGCATGATCCTGTTGGCCAGCTCCCCGTTGTTGGTCATGAGGAGAAGCCCCTGCGAGTACTTGTCCAGCCTTCCGACGGAGTAGATCCTCTTGGGGTATCCGATGAAGTCGATGACGTTGTCCGGATCGTTAGGATCCGCTGTGCAGGTGATCCCCCTGGGCTTGTTGAAGGCGAGTATGATGTCCTCCTCGACCCTGGATATGGGTTTCCCGTCCACTTCCACGACGTCCTTGTCGGTGACCTTGTCTCCCAGGACGGCCGTCCTGCCGTTGATGGAGACCCTTCCGTCCTCTATCAGGCGGTCAGCGGCTCTGCGAGACGCCACTCCCGATTCGCTTATGAACTTGTTGAGGCGGACTCCGTCATCGGTCATGAACGTGCATATGCATCGTGGATTTAACGGATGCTCCTGTCCGACCGCAGGCTGGATACCTAAGATTCATTAACTGCTCCAGTTATGCGAATGCATGGCCTTCTTCTCGAGGAAACCCAAAGGTCCCTTCATCAAGACGTCCGAGATGACTATGCATTGGGACACCGAAGACCCATTCATATTCGTGTCCCACCACGAGGACGACTACCCTCATGGCAACGCCCAGATGGCTCCGCCTCTGCAGGAGATCTCCGGGAGGAACCTGGGCCGCGATTACAAGAAGACGTTCGGGTTCAGGATGTACAACGGAAAGGTGGTTCCAGGATTCCCCATGCATGCCCATTGGGGATACGAGACCATCACCTTGCCACAGGTAGGATACGTGGACCATTCCGACTGCGAGGGCAATACCGGGCGTTTCGGATTCGGCGATGTCCAGTGGGTGTCCGCACCCGGGTTCTACGAGCACTGCGAGATGTATCCTCTGGTGGACCAGGAAGGCAGGAACCCCAACGACATCACGCAGATCATGATCGCCCTCCCTCTGGAGAAGAAGAATCTTCCGGAATCGTCTGTCAACACTGTCTGGAAGGAGGAGATGCCCTATTTCGAGACCGAAGGCTGCCGTGTCCAGGTCATTTGCGGCGAATACAACGGGAAGAGCATATGGTCGCCCAGCACCCACACCTGGGCAGACAAGTCCCATTCAGTGAGGATCCTGAGGATAGAGCTCGATCCCAGCGGGAAGTTCGAGGTAGGTCCCGCAGACCCCAAGGTCAACAGGAACCTGTATTTCGTCTCCGGGGACAAGGCGAGGATCATGGGGTTCGAGGTCATCTGGAACCTTCACATGAAGATCGATCCCGGCGCCACTGTAGATATCGAGAACGGCTCGGAGAAGTCCGTGTTCTGGCTTCTGGAAGGGGAGCCTATCGGCCAGAAGATGTCCATGTTCGGGCCTATCTTGCTGGGGACCGACCAAGAGGTCAGGGATGCCCTTCAGACAATCAGGCTCGAGGAATTCAAGCGCTGGCCCTGGGACGTCATCGACAGGGTCAACCCTGTTGATTCCGGAAGGTTCCTGCTCCGTTCCGACGGCACGCGCGAGACCCCTCCCGAATGATCAGTACCTGAACATGCCCTCGTGCATCTTCGCGACGGCGATGAAGATGAAGATGGCGGCCGCGATAAGGGACATCGCAGGCTGCCAGATCCCTTCCTCTATGCGTTCAGGCTCGCGATAAGGGTCCAGGCCGTCGTCCCTCATGTACTCCCCTGCGAGCTCGCCGCGGGAGAATTTTTCGAACGGCTTCGATACCGCATCCATGTAGCTGTCGACGGTCGTCTTCTTGGAATCGTTCTGGAAGAACGAATCAGGGACAGCACCGTGAGATGTCCCTGATGTGCATTCCCCGATGTCCCTGATATATCTGTAAGTGCCGCTATCAGCTGTGAAATCGATGTTCACATCAGCGGAATCCTCCCTGCTGCTCCATCTGCAGTAGACCTCGTCTCCAGGCTTCACTCCTTTGTCCTCGTCGGGATAGATGAAGTCGGAGACTGTGACCGACCTGGTGTCCCAGATGCCGTATATGTCGGCGTTGGAGACGACGCCGTCATGAACGAAAGATGCAAGGAGATCGACGAATCCATACGTGGTCCTGATCATGGTGGACGAGTTTATCGCATAGATCCTCGGGTCGTACTTCTGGGCGGTAGCGGTCTCGCGAAGGTCGACGTCTATTTTCAGTATGATGCGGCCGGTTATGGTTCCGGTGTCATCAGACGAATACTCCATGAACGGGAAGGTGCCGTCGGTGACGTCCACGTCGAACGCGTCGTAGCCGGAACCGTCCGCTTCCAGCGCCATGGAGAGGTCGTATTCCAGGCAATAGGTGTAGAACGTCTCCATCTGCTTCTTCTGGCTGACAGATCCTGTGCCGTCGCCCGAGGTTATTTCGAGGCTGAAGCGGATGTTTGCGGCTGTAGCCTCGGTCTCCGGGCAGCCGTCGCCTGACAGGTTGATGCCGACAGTCTCCAGCACGTAGCGGTGGATCATGTCTAGGAAGCCGTCTCCGAGAAGTTCCTCCATCTCCTCTTGGGGAATGGAGTCGTAGGACACCTTGAAATCGGAAGAGGCATCGGCTTGGCCTGCGGGAACCAGTGCCAATGCGACTGCCAGCACGAGCAGGATCGCTGCCTTCGGGGTCATATCGACGTCCTGTGGAATCCTGGTTTGTCCAGGGCCTTGTATTCGAACGTGCCATGCTTGTAATAGTTGCTGACCAGCAGGGTCCCAGTCTCGCTGTAGAAGTCCACGGAGATCACAGCATTCATCGGGAATGCGTACTCGCCTATCGTCAGCGACGCCCTCCTCTGGATGTCGATGCTGCCCAGGGACGAGCAGCTGCTGAACGCCTCGTACCCGATCTCATCGACGCTTGCGGGAATGGTCATCGAGGTTAGCGACGTGCATCTGGCGAAGGCCCTGGTTCCTATGCTCTCGATTCCTTCCGATACCTGCACAGCAGTCAACGAGGTGCATCCCTCGAACGCCCTGTCGCCAATGCTCTTCACGGTGGTGGGGATGACGACGCTCTTCAGGGCAGAGCATCCGTAGAAGGCGTATGTTCCGATGGTCTCGATGCTTTCTGTGAGCTCGACCTCCGTGAGCGCGTTGCAGTCGAAGAAGGCGAAGTCGCCTATGCTGGAGATGTTGTGCGGGAGGGACACCGTCTTCAGGTTCTTGCATCCTTGGAAGGCCCCATAGACTTCCGAGGTGCCGTCCGGGACCGACATCTCGGTGAGGCCGGTGCAGTTGGCGAAAGCGTTCCATCCCAGTGTTCTGAGGCCGCTTGGCAGCTCCATGGTCTTGATCGACGAGCAGTTAGCGAAAGCGTTGTTCCCTATCGTCGTGACTGTCGAGGGAAGCGGCGCTGTTTTTATCCAGGAGCATCCGGAGAACGCGTTGTTCCCGATGGTGGTGACCCCATCGGGTATGACAACCGAGTCTATCCAGTCCTTGTCGAAACCGAACATCTGGTTGTTCGCTCCGTTGCAGATGACGGAGACGTTTGACGGCATCACGAGAGTTCCTCTGTATGTTCCTTTCCATGTCACCTTGGAGACTGCATCGTCGTCGAACGTGAACATGTAGGCCTCGTACCATCCGCCGCTGCTGTACACCATCGCGGCTCCAGGCTCGGCCTTGGATATCCCTTTGCCTCCAATGAGGTCTGCGGACAGGGTGAGGTCCTCCCCGGTGGCGTTTATGATGGTAACCTTGTAGGGGTCGTCGAAGATCTGGGAATCCCCTTCTATGGATACGCTGGACTCCCCTATGAACGTCAGGGACACCAGCGAAGGGCATTCCGAGAACGCTCCCGCTCCGATGCTGGTGACCGTCGAGGGTATCGTGACGAACCTCAGCTTCTCGCAGCCTATGAAAGCCCCGGCGGATATCGATGCGGTTTCTTCCGGGATGTAAAGCGAAGTGAGCGTTGAGCCTCCTGCCTCCACCGATGGCTCGTCGGCATCCGTCTGTCCCTGCTGGTACAGGGCCCCTCCGAATGCCAGCATCAGAGTCAGGAGCACCACGACCAGAGCCGCGGTCTTGATGGCGTCCATGTCTTCCGATGAATCTCCAGCAATAGATAAAGATAGGGTGCTGCAGACGATTTTTTTAGACCTTGCGACCGCAATACGGACAGAATTCAGCATTCGTTTCAAGGATATGGCCGCATTCGGGGCATATGCTGTCGCGGTCGAACCTGCGTTCGGTCCCGATGCCGTCATAGTCCGGAACGTAGTTCGGAGGGTATCTCCTGTTGGAGATGAACTTGAACACGAGGAACGCGGCGATGACGGCGACTCCTCCGAGAACGAGACCCCATTTCTCCAGGAACGTCTTCTCGATGTATCCTACGGTGTAGGTTCCGGTTTCCTTCAGGTTGAACGGACCGCCGTGGGAGATCTTCTCTCCGTTCCGATACGCGTCCACGAAGTAATCCAGATATTCCGACGTCGTGGGAACCTCGAGGGCGAACTTCCCCTCCAGCCCGAGCTCCTTCAAGGTAATGGGCTCCTCGTCCAGATACATCCTCACATCGCAGTCGAAGGCGCCGCTGAGGCCGTACGTCTGGGAGGCGGGGCTGCGCTTCACGGAGACCGCCCAGTTATCGTAGGAACCGTTCTCCATATACTTCGCCAAGGTCTTCATGGTCAAGGAGTTGTAAGTCAGCTTGTAGTCTCCGATCGGGAGGTAGTAGTTCGTGACGGTTCCGCCGGCGCTCTGTATGACGCTGTATTTGAGCGAAGATGCGCGGGTGTAGGTGTCGCCGGAGTACGGGTCGTATCCGTATGACGTGGTGGATGCGCTCACTCCGAACTCTGTGTCGGCGACGCGGGCGGACGAGAACTTGCCGGTGGGGGTGTCGGTCTCGGAGCCTATGAGGAAATAGTCGTATCCGGCGCAATCAGGGCAGGCCACGTCGTCCCAGGTGACATCGACGTAGTACCATGTGGAGTTCATGTGGACGAGGTTCCAGGCGTGCAGGCTGTCGCTCTCGCTCTCGGTGGATCCGACGATCATGAGCGAGCTGATGCCGTTCTGCTGGCATAGATAGTTGAACGCGCTGGCGTAGCCGTCGCACTTGCTCCTGCCTTCCACGAGGGCTCCGTACGCGTTGTTGCACTGGTCCGTGGTCTTGTCGTAGCGGGTGCTGTACGCCACGGCGTCGTGGATGGAGCGTATGACGTCCGCAGGGGTGCTTCCGCCTATGGTCAGCGCAGCAGCGGCGTCCTTGAGCTCTTTGGACATGGCCTCGGCCTCGGAAAGCGTGAGATCCCCGGTGTGGGTTATCGAAGAAGCCATGCCCGTGGCCTTGTACACGAACAGGCTGTACTCGTTCTCGAACCAGAACAGCTCGGGATGGTCGGAGAGGAACGCGCCGCGCATGATTTCGCTCTCCTCCGCGGTAAGGAAGGAGATGTCGCACTCGGACCCCATCTCGGAAACGGTGCTGTACAGCGAATCGTACGCCGTCTTCTGCTGGTCCGTAAGGCTGTCGTATGCGGAATACTCCGTGTCGGCAGACGCGACCAATTCTGATGGAACGAAAAGGACGATCGCCAGCACCAAAGCGACCACCGACAGCCTGAACAAGCGCATGGGCTCTGTAATGGTCAGGGTGCTTATCTATTTGACCCGTCCGGATTTCCATCGGATTCGCAGTTGAGGAGGACAACAGACATCAGGATGAGGGCTATACCTAGAAGCTCCGCCATCCCCAGCTCCTCGCCGAAAAGGACGAAACCGACGACCGTGGCCACCATCGGCTCGACGAATGCTATGACCGCAGCCTTCCCGGCATCCATGCGGTTCAGCCCGTACGTGTAGAGGAAGTAGGGCACCAGGGTTATCAGGACACCCAGAGCCAGCATCATCGTAGCCGAGCCGGACGAAGCGGCCGAGGCTATCTCGGTCACGTCGGAGAACGGGAGAAGGGCCACGGCGGCGACCAGGAACGTGTAGAACGTTATGGTGAACGGATGGTACTTCTTCAAGGCGACCTTGCCGAATATGCTGTACAGGGCGTATCCGAAGCCGGAGCCGACTCCTACGGCTATTCCCAGGGCGTTGATGCTCCCGAGGCCACCCAGCACTCCAGCGGTCAGCGCGCATCCGCAGAAGGCCGCTATGAGGGCCAGGACCTTCCTCCTGGTGATCCTCTCCTTGAAGAATATCACCGACATGACCATCACGAAGCACGGGGCGGTGTACAGAAGGACGGCTGCCATGGACAGGGTGACCATGGTGGTCGCGGTGAAGTACAGCACGTTGAACATCGCGATGCTCAGTATGCCTGTGCCCAGGAACATCCAGATGTCTTTAGGGGATATCCTGAGGAGCTTCCTGTCGAAGACTGCCAGAATGACGAATATGCAGAATGCGGTGACCGAGCATCTGACCTCCGTTATCTGCATGGCGCTGAGTCCCGCATCCGTCAAGGAACGGGTGAAAATGCCTATGAGTCCCCAGAGGGAGGCCGCGACGATGACACACAGGGCGGCAGAGCCCGAATTGCGCATGGGACCGCCGTTCAGCGGACGTTCATGTAGTTGTCGTCATCGGGGATCTCGTACTTGATCCCTCCCTCGTCCAGGATGGCCTGGTACTTCGTGACGATCTTGTTCAGGTTGTTGAACTTCTCGTAGGTCTTGAGGTAGAACTCCTTCCTGTCCATGGGGAAGACCAGCCTGACCTTTCCTTTCCTGTTGTAGCCTTCCGGCTTCCTGTTCAGCTCGAGGTCGGCCAGGTTAAGGGCGATATACATCTGCAATATCTCGTCCTCCTCCGGCATCTGCCCGATCTCTTCGAGAAGAGCCTTGAGCAGATCGGGGAAGACGGGCGCGAGGTCTTTGTAGTCGGAACCGTCTTTGAGAACGAAATGAGTGCTGACGAACTTCATCGTCACTGTCAATGCAGACCGATATTAAACGGTTTTCGAACAATTACGGTCGATGGATGCTTGATGAGATAATATATAAGTTCACCATAAAGCCAAGCGATGAGAACAGCTCTAACGGTGGCGGGATCGGATTCCGTCGGAGGAGCGGGCATCCAGGCCGACGTGAAGGCCATGGCAGTGCTCGGGGTCCACGCCGCCTCAGTCATCACAGCAATCACCGCACAGAACACGCGTGGCGTTTCTGGCATCCTCCCTGTTTCGGAGGAATTCGTGAAGTCGCAGCTGGAGGCAGTTCTCCGCGACTGCGACGTCAAGGCCGTCAAGACCGGGATGCTCTACAGCGCAGACATCGCCGAGACGGTAGTGGACATACTGGAAGACCATGAGATGCCCTTGGTCGTGGATCCCGTGATGATATCCGGGACAGGATACGACCTGGCGCAGGACGACCTCGTGAAGACGCTCAAGAGAGATGTCATCCCCATGTGCGAGCTCGTGACACCCAACAGGCACGAGGCAGAGGTCCTTTCCGGCATGAAGATACAGAACAAGGACGACCTGATGTTCGCCTGCGAGGTCATCGGAAAGACCGGGTCCTCGGTGTACATCAAGGGCGGGCACTTCAACACCCCCACGGTGGTCGACTATCTCTATCTGTCCTCCGAGTTCACGAAATTCGAATACCCTCGCCTGAAGAAGTCCGGGCACGGAAGCGGATGCGTCCTGTCCTCCTTCATAACGGCCAGCCTAGCCAAAGGAATCGACATAATGAACGCCGTGGTCAAGTCCAGGGAGCTCATCCAGGACTCCATAGCGACACAGTACCAGATCGGGAAGGGCGACCTCGTCGTCAACCCCATGGTCAAGCTGAAGGGAGAGAGCGACCGTTCCGCGGTCCTCGGTGCCCTCGACAGCGCCACATCCAGGATCTTGGACATAGTTCCCGACGAGCTCGTTCCAAAGAGCGGGATGAACATCGCCATGGCGATGAAGGACGCCGCAGGCCCCGAGGAGATCGCTGCCGTCGACAAGAGGATGTCCGTCCATAACGGCATCATCAGGAGGAACGGCCAGATCAAGTTCGGAGCAGCGGAGAACCTGTCTTACATCCTCCTCACGGTCATGAAGCACGACCCGTCGATGAGATGCATCATGAGCATCGCCTACAGCCCTGACACCATGTACGTCATGCAGGACATAGGCCTGAACGTGGTCGTTGCCGAGATGAGCCGCGACCGTCCTTCCGAATCCACCGAAGCCGCGCTCTCCAAGTCCAAGCGCATCCCAGACGCCATCGTGGACAAGGGCGGCAGGAAAGAGAGGATAATCAGGCTCCTTGCCAAAGACACCAAGGACATGCTAGGGAAGCTCGAGCAGCTTCTCTGAAACCATATGCGGGGCAAGTCCCCGTTCTTTTCACAATTCCATCCGAGTAACAATCGGATTTTTTAGTTTTTATGAAAAAGGAAGAGGTTTTCGGGCCGAAGCCCGATATGATCAGGAGATCGAGACGAGCTTCATCTCGAAGTACAGGTCCTCGTTGACGGTACCCCTGTCGGAAGTCTTGTAGGTGAACGTGGAAGAGGAAACCTCCTCGACGTACCACTTCTGGGTTCCGAAGTCGAACGCCTCCATCTGGATGGTGTTTCCAGAGACGGTGGTGGTGTTCTTGAAGGCGAGGTTGCAGGTGATGTTGTCCTTGCCTGCGTAAGTCACCGCGAACGTCAGCTTCTCGGATCCGGTCTCGGGAGCGTCTCCGTTGGGGGAGAAGGTGTAGGTGGATCCTTCGACAGGCTTGTTCATGATGGTGACGGTGTTGCTGCTGGACGAGAGTACCGCGGTCGCATTCCATCCGTAGACGGTGGTGAAATCGGTGGGCACTCCAGCGGTCAGAGTCTTGTCGTAGAGCGTCTTGAATGCGTTGTTAGGCATTGTCTGAGTCGTGGGGACTGTGAACCCGTTGAGATTCGAGGTGGCAGTCGTGTCAGGTCCAACGTATCCTTCGCCGGCAGGAATCTTGACCTTGAAGACGTCTCCGACCTTGTGTCCGACGATCGAGTTCTCGAACAGCTCAAGGGCGCTGCCGGATCCGATGGTGACGGACAGAGGGCTGTAGGAAGTCCTCACGGTGAAGTCGCTCGACTTCGCGATGCTGTCGTCAGTGGCAACGCTCTTGTAGCTGGTGTCGAAAACGAGCGCGCCGTCTTCTTTGACGTAATTGTAGTATGATCCCGTGTAGTCTACGGTGACCGAGTCCCCGTATGCTGCGACCCTGTCGTCATGAGACGCCAGTTGATCGGCTGCATAGACGCCGAGAACCGCGATCGCCGCGATAACGAAAAGCACGAGACAGACCATGAAGATCGGGTCGTGCTCCTTCTTTTTAGTCTCTTCGCCGGCCATTATAACCGTCGCTCGCATTATGATGACCTTATAAAACGTTTCTTATCATAATAGTCATGAAATCGTTTCAGAAAACAGCGCAATCAGCGAACTCTGAAAGCCACTCCCATCCTTTGGGCTATGCGAGAGCATTCCTCCTCCGATTCCGGAGGGATGTATCCGCCCACTATGGAGACGGTGACGCCGCCGATGGATTCCCTGCACTTCTCGATGAACTTCAGAACGGCGTCGTAGGACTTTATCCCGAACCTGCTCCTTGTGATCTCGAGGTACTCCTCGGCGCTGGACGCGTTTAGGCTTATAGAAACCCTGTCGATGCATTCCGCGAGCTCCGGAACGATGTCCCTGCCGTTGATGAGGTCTCCCAGGCCGTTGGTGTCCAGGCGGATGTTCTTTCCGAGCCTCTCCTTGATCATCCTCGCCGTCACCAGCAGGTCGTCCAGCCTTTCCGTCGGCTCGCCGTATCCGCAGAACACTATCTCCCTCGATTCGGACAGGTCTCTTGATTCGAGGTCCGCCAGTATCTCCTCCGGAGTCGGCTCGTGGTCCAGCCAAAGGCATTCCGCATCGCCGAGGGCGTCCGTGCTGTTCCTGACGCAGAATATGCATTTGCACGGGCAGCGGTTGGTCATGTTGATGTAATACGTCTTGCCGTAGCGGTAGACGATGGTCATGTCCCCGCGATGCGCTGGATTATAGATAGCCTTTGCTGGCAAACGCTATCTACCAAGCGACCGTTGCAGTGCCATGTTCGACCTTTACGTGATAACCGATGCGAAGCTATCCAGGGGGCTCTCCGAGGCCGAGACAGCCAGGCTTGCCTATGAGGGCGGCGCCGACGTGGTCCAGCTCAGGATGAAAGGCGCCGACGGAAAGGCCATGCTGGAGCAGGCAGAGCTCATCAGAGGCTATGCTGACGAGTATTCGAGATTCTTCATCGTGAACGACAGGGTGGACGTCGCGATGCTCTCCGGAGCCGACGGTGTCCATCTCGGGCAGTCCGACATCCCCGTGGCCAGGGCCAGGGAGCTCATGGGCGAGTCCGCCATCATAGGGGCGTCCGCCAGCACGCTGGAGCAGGCTAGGAAGGCTGAGGAGGACGATGCCGACTACATAGGCGTAGGAGCAGTCTTCAAGACCGC